>OCVV011252167.1_pt1 | contig 20070 bp, 21 predicted proteins | sample 1539721 | NCBI WGS metagenome assembly OCVV01 (sample SAMN02144230, study PRJEB22623) | gut metagenome | biome: sheep rumen | host: Ovis aries | place: New Zealand
ACGAAGCGGTCACGGTCTGCCCATTTTGAATTTGCGGGGTTGTGCTTTAAAACCTCCCCGTACAAAAGTGCGGCAAGTTCTGCGGTGCCCAGCGGAAGACCCGGATGTCCTGAATTTGCCTTCTGAATAGCGTCAATCGAAAGACTACGAATAGTTTTTGCGACAGCAGCGATTCCCTTAGAGTTCATATAAAAACCCTCCTTTAAAAATATCATTAGCCACCTGCAATTTGCTAGATGACATTGAATCTGTTTTTCTTAACTTTGTCCAAGGCAGAAATCAGAAGCGGTTTTATGTCCTCAAAGTTCATTTCCATGCCTTCAAGGGAAAGCTCCATGGCACAGGCCTCTTCTTCTTCGCAATCGTTGTCGTCTGAAAGAATCTCGAGAATGTGCGAAACATGAGTATAGAGCTGTGACAATGTGACAAGTTCCTGCTGAGGAAGCTGATCCAGCTCCTTGTTATCGCAATCGAGTTCACAAACAAGCGAACCTACTTCTGTGAAGAGGGCGAGGGCACGATGACGGAGGGAACCGTTCGCAAAATCTGCAAACCAATTATACTTTTTGCGAAGTATAGCATTTCTATTGACGATTTGCAATCTGAGCAATTCTTTCTCTTCTTTAGAAATGTCCAGCTGGCTTGGAATTATTTTTTCGAATATCTCATTGAGGTTGTCTTTTTTCTCGTACATCTGGTCTTTGAGATAGCAGTCAATCACAAAATCTGGAAGGGCAAAGAAAGGAATTGCCCGATCGTCGCCTTCATATAAGTCAGCATTCCATTTTCCCACGGCAGGAACATCCTGACCTTTGAACCAGAAGCGGGTTTCCACTCCGAAAAGTTCCAAATCAACTTTTTTTGAGATGTCTAAGAATTCGTGGATGGAGCCGCAGTTTGGCACGCAAAGTTCACTTCGATGCTCGTAAAAGACATTTGCAAGCTGCTCTTCGATTGAAGAACAAGGACCCATGCGGTCAAAACTTTCGATTAAGGCATTTTCCAGAGTGTCATACCATTTGTGGCGCTCAAAGTCCTCGGCGTTAATTTGAAAAGGATTGAGTTTGTGCGTAAGGACTGGAATGATTTCGATTATTCCCTTGTCCCAGTCATAGACCCGGCATAAAATCCTGTCGCCGTATTTGAAATCAATCTTGTCAAAAATCGGCTCCATGGAAATGCCGGTTAGGCTGAGCTTTAGCGGCAATTCGAAGCCTTTTTCGGCTATGTGCAAATCCTTGCAGGCAGGGTCTGAGCTGATGTATTGGGCGGAAAATTCATCGCCATAGAGACAGAACATGTCTCTGGCCGTATTGCAGTCTGTTGAGAAAAGTTTTTTGGGAAGGGATTGTCCCAGAAATTCAAAGTCCAGGGAGTAGGAAAGAACATCCAGGTCAACGAAGGGCATACACCTGTCGCCCGGAACAAAGACTTTCTGCTCAATTTCCTGCTGGGTCGGAACAAAACTGAAAAGCTGCCCGGTAAAGGCCGCTGCCCTGGTGATGTACATTTTTTTCTGCAGGGCAAAAGCTCTCGGGTCATTGTCGAGGAAATCCTTAAGTTCTTCGAGCGAAATTTTATGCCCCAGACCGCAGAGCATGACGAGAAGTTCCTTTGCTGAAAAAGGCATCGGATAAGTTCTGAGAAAATTAGTCAAAAAGTTTTCTATTGAAACACTCACGATATAAAGATACTAAAAAAATGATGAAAAAGCAAAGAGTGAGATTACAAAGAAAAGATTAGAATTTTCTTTTATTCAGCCCTGCTTTTTTTTGATGTCAGCCTGAACCACATCCAGTAGTATCTTCGGTTAAAAAAGACCAGGAGTTTTGCCATCCCGAAAGAAATAGCGTAAATAAAAATAAAGCCGAGAATTATCATTAAAAGCGGCATGTTGTCAAAATCAAGGAAAAAGTAGGGAATTTTGTCGCCGGCGATTACATTTCCCTGAATCAGGGCGATTATGATTGCCGCATAAACCGTTACGAAAGCCGTTCCATTCCAGAGCTGGCGGAAGCTCAAAAGGCCGAGCGGAGAGTCATTCAAAACAAATGAAAGGATTGTCAAAAGAGGAATCAAAAGATGCATAAAAAACATGTCGATTCGAAGGATGTGCATATGCTGACTGAAGAATGGAAGCTGACTGAGCAAAACTACGATTAAAATAAGACTTTCTGCCACAGAGCTTGAAAGACGGATAAAATAGACCAGGGAGCGGGTCAGCTCAGTCTTGCGGGTAATTTCGATTATGTTGATTATGATAAAGGCACTTGTCAGGATTGTGGTGAAGATTGTTCCGTCTACGGTCATCCATCTGAAGGTAAGCAGACCTTCCTTGTCGAACTTGAAGATGAAGTAAACCGAAAAAATCCCGCAGAGGACAATGAGAGCAGAAATGGCGATGTTGAGGATTTTTTTTGTCCTGTAACGCCTGTCAAAACCAGCGATGACCTGATCAATATTCATTTTTTCCCTCCTTTAAAAACACCGCGTTAGGCGGTCTTGCATGGAAGCAACGAATCTGCAAGTTTTCGTCAACGGCGAAAACTTGGCCGTGATAAAATTACAGGGATGTAATTTTATCATGCCTCCTTTTGCAGGGCAGGCTTGTGCCTCCTGAAAAAACAAAGATATAAAAGGGAAACAAGACCGACTGTAAGCGTAGCCCGGACTAGCAGGTAAAGCATCCACTGCCACTTTTCCGTCAAAACCAGCCCCAGGGGATTTACATAAGAAGAGAAAAAATTAACCCAGTGATAGACACCCACAGGCTGATTCTGCTGATAGGCAATGGGCATGAGCAGGGAATTCATATAAAAAGAAGGAATATCAAGAAGCAGAATGCCTGAAAGAGCCTTTTTTAAGTCAGGAAGCGAAAGGCCACATTCTTTGTTGAGAGCCAGATATATGCTGAACGAGGCCAGCAGGGCATGGTAAATAAAAAACTGGTAAACCCTGACATTTGTAAAATAATCAGCAATCGTGTTGAACTCTCCTGCAATCGTAGCCATGGGAATTGCAATCAAGGCACCAATTGTTCCAGTCGGAAACATGATGGCATAGAGCCAGTGCCTGAGGCCTTCATTTTTTGAAAAATTACAGAAAGCGATGAAAAAAATCTGGATTGAGCAAAGCTCAAAAGGCAGGTGCTCGGGGGCAATAACCGGCGTATATAGCCCGAGGCTTTTATAAGCAAGTTCCGGCTTTCCGTTAACCTGAGTGAGGACGGAATCAACCAGAGGAAGAATCTGCACTGAGGAAAAATATTTTATGATTTCGGAAAAAACGGCAATTCCAAGAGCGACTTTTAAGAGAGCACTCATAGATGGTTTTGTTTTTATAAGCAGAATTAGAGAAGAGACAGTCAAAAAAAATGAAACAGCAATCCAGATTAAATGCCCAACTGAGAACATTTCCTTTTCTCCAAGATTTAAGATAATTTTAGCATTAAGGATGGTCAAAGTAAAGGAAAATGTCAAAAAAAGCCCATCCAAAAACGGAAGGGCTGATTATGAGATTTCCGGGCGTGCCCACGAGTCCCATTTGACTTCGCTCAGGGAACAGACCGTTCTGAAAAAAAAGGAATGGAAATAGCTTTCAGATATACCTGTGTCAGCATTTTACCCACTTTCTTGCTTCATTTTGACCACACTGTGTAAAATTGACACAGTTTAATGAGAAATTTTGATACAGGATGTACTTTATGACCTGAGGTAGGGATTGGAGCTGCAGCGTCAGCTGTTCCGAAGCGAACGGAGTGAGCGCAGAAATGGAGCGCGGGAGCGCGGAACGGCGTAAAGCCCGACCGCGAAGCGGGACCTCCCGAAATAATTCTGCATTATCTAAAAGTTGGCACACTTCTTGCTAAATACTTAGTGTCAGAAAAAAAATCTGGCAAAAATAAATTACAAATAATACCTGGCAGGACCAGGGAGGAGAACATTATGAACGCACTTTCACTTTTTAACGACTGGCTCAACAACGATTTTTATGGAACCGACGGACTTTGCTCAAACTCAAATGTTCCGGATGTTGATGTAACTGAAAGCAAGGACGCTTACACCCTTGATATGGATCTTCCTGGACGCACTGAAAAAGATGTAAGCCTTGAGCTCAATGAAGGGGTTTTGACAATCGCTTCTGAGAAAACTGAGACCAAACAGATTGAGGACAAATCTGAGAAGCACGACAAACACGAGGAGAAAAAAGAGGCCGAAAAACCACAGTTCCTTCTCCGTGAGCGCCGCCGCACTTCATTCCGCCGCAGCTTCACATTGCCGAAAGACATTGATGCTGAGGGCGTAACTGCTGGATTCAAGAACGGTGTCTTGACTGTCCGAATCCCGCGAAAAGCTGAGATTGCACCACGCAAGATTCAGATTAACATCGCATAAGGTTAAAATTCGATTGTAAAGCAGGCTCCGTGCGGATTTTTGTTCCGTGCGGAGATTTTTTTTGTTTAAAATCCTGAAAAAAGAATTTTTTTTCAAAAATTTTTGCCATTTGTTGCCGAAAACCGAATTTCTTTCGCTATATATAGTGAGAAAGAGCTAAGGCTTTTTCAGTAAATTATTAAACACGGAGGTAAGAGTGTTTGAGGCTACAACGAATACAGCGGAGGAAAATTGGGATTCACTTACGCTGGCTAACAATTTCATTTTCTGCAAAGTCATGGAGAGTAATCCGGACCTCTGCAAGCATCTTCTGGAGCTGCTTCTTCACATTGAGATTGATCATATTGAGCCACCGCAGGTTGAGCGTACTTTTCAGGAATCAATCTCTTCAAAAGGTGTGAGGTTTGATGTCTACACGAAATCGGAGAATGAGATTTTTGACATCGAGATACAAACTGTCAGAAAAAAGAATCTGCCGAAACGCGCCAGATATTACCAGTCAATCATCGATGTCAGTAACCTGAATTCTGGCGTGAACTACAAGAATTTAAAAGACACTTATATCATATTCATCTGTCTCCAGGATGTGTTCGGCAAAGGATTGCCTGTGTACAGTTTTGAAAACATCTGCACCGAGGATAAAGAGACAAAACTTGATGATAGGGCCTTCAAAATCTTTTTTAATGCGGAAAACTGTGATAAAATAGAGTCTGTGGAAGAAAGAGCTTTTTTCAATTTCCTAAAGGGAAAGGCTGCAGACGACAATTTCACAAAGCATCTTGAAGAAAAGGTCTTTCTGGCAAAAAAAAATTTGGAATGGAGAAATCAGTATATGACTTTCAAGGAACAGTTTTGTGAAGAAATAGAGGAAGCAAGAGAAGAGGCTTATAACGAAGGCTATAACATGGCCTGTACAGAGGTAGCTGCGAAAACCGAAGAAAGCACTAAAATCGAAAATGCAAAAAACTTACTCAAAATGAATCTCGGAACCATCGAGCAGATTTCTCATGCTGTGTCACTGCCATTGGAACAAGTTATGGAGATTGCTGAAAATTTGAAAGCTTAAGGCATTCAAAAACGAGGCGAAGACCCTTTTTTCCTAAAACTGTATCATAAAGCAGGCTCCGTGCGGCTCGATGTTTCGTGCGGAGATTTTTGCGTTTAAAGCGGTGCAGAGAGTTTGAGCGATTGCAAGGCCCAGGCCGGAGCCGGATACTTTTCGTGAATGGGCTTCGTCGGCGCGGTAAAAACGCTCGAAAATGTGGGGAAGGCTTTCCTTGCTGAAGCCCGGTCCGTCGTCACTTTGCTCGATTATGACATTCCCTTTTTTGCTGAAGGCTTTGAGTGTGACATGGCAATCGTCGCCGGCGTATTTTACGCTGTTTGAAATCAAGACTGTGAGAATTTGATGAAGCATTTCTGAGTCCGTGCTGAGACTTATGTTGTCGCAAATGGCATCGATCTTCATCTTTGGGGCGACTGCGGAAAATTCTTCGACTAACCAGGAAAAAAGCGGCTTCAGCTCTACTTTCGCAATGTTGGGCTTGATTCTTCCGCTTTCGATGCGGGAAATTTGCAGAAGGTTTTCGATGATGGCGTGCATGGTCGCGGCTTCGGTTTTAATGGCGTTGAGTGATTTTTCCAGCTGCTTTGGGTCATTTTTGCCCCACCTTAGAAGAAGTCCCGCCTGACCAGAAATTACGGTGAGTGGCGTGTTCAGTTCGTGGGAGACATCACTTGAAAACTGGCGTTCCCGGTCAAAGTCCCGCTTAAGCTGAAGAAAAAGAGCGTTGAATGTCTTGGAAAGCTCGTCGATTTCGTCGTTGTAGCCGGACAGGGGAAGCAAATCCGAAAGATTTTCGAGTGTAATTGACTGGGCGGCTTTCGTGATTTTCATTACGGGCTTAATTGTACGCTTTGTAATGAAGAATGAAATGAAATAGGACAAAATCAAAATCGGCAGGGAAAGGCACAAAAGGGCAAGCGGCAGTTTCCTGAAAATGTCATCGTTGGGGTTGTGATCCATATTTTGGGCTACGGCCACAACGAATTCACCGTACTCATCGATATGGGTTTTTGCGAAATAAAGGATATTCAGGTCACCGTCAAAAAAATAGTCTTTTTCAAAGTATTTCAGAGCCTTTCCGCCTGAATCTTTTAGGAGCGGAAGGAAGGGATCGTTTGTGGCCAGCAGGTTTTTGCTTTCTGTGTCGTAAATTATGTAGGTCATAAAGTATGGAACTTCCGGGAGATTTCCAAGGGAGCCGCCGTTTATGTGACCTTTATGGGATAAGTCCTCAAAAGCAATGAAGACGGTTTCTTCTGCCCGCTTAAGTCCCATTGTTTGCCCCTTGAAGGCAAGTGAGCGGGAAAAAAGCAGGAAGGAAAAAATTATCACCAGAACTGAGCCTGTCATGACGAACATGAAACGGAGAGAAAGCCTGGCGGAAAAAGACTTGAAAAGTTTTATCATACCATCATGTAGCCTGAGCCGCGAACCGTCTTGATGAATTCTTCTTTAGTGTGCTCGGCGATTTTTGAGCGCAGGTAGCCTACATAGACATCAACCGTGTTTTCATCAATAAAATGTCCCTTGCCCCAGATTGCATCGATGATGTCGGAGCGGGAAAGGACTTTGTTTTTGTTTTCGATGAAGTTTTTTAACATGAAGAATTCGGTTTTTGAGAGCTGAATTTCGTTTTTTTCGACAGAACAGCTCATTCTGTCCAAGTTTAGGGAAAGTGTGCGGACTGAAAGAAGTGATTCGTCTGGCTTGAAGGCATTGATTCGCCTGAAAAGGGCATTGATTCTCGCAAGAAGCTCTTCAATTTCGAATGGCTTTGAAATGTAGTCATCGGCACCGGCGTTCAGTCCCGTGATTTTGTCGATGGTTTCGCCACGGGCAGTTTCAAGAATGACAGGAACATTGGACTTGGCACGGATTCGTCGTAAGACTTCAAGACCGTTGAGCTCGGGAAGCATAATGTCAAGCAGGACTAAATCGGGATTTTCGGCCTCGAATTTTTCCAGGGCCTCCCGGCCACTTGCAGCCAGGCTTGTTGTAAAGCCTTCGTGCTCAAGTTCTGGGATAACAAAATCTGAGATTCCCTTGTCATCTTCAACGACAAGAATGTGAAGTTTTCCAATGTTTTCGTTAGGCATAGATTCCTCCGCTTGAAGCCTTTTTATTTTATGTCAATTTTAACTGGTTCTATTTGTATTCCATCAAAAGACTCTACGTTCTGAATCATCAGGGAAAAATTTTCGCTTTTTGAAGGAATTTCTACTTTAATTGTATCACCCTTTTTATTAAAAGAAAATTTTATTTTTGATGAAATTTCCTGGCCGTCAATGAGTATGGATTCGCTTGTGAAAGTTCTGGGATTTACGCTCTGATTGAAGGAAAGTTCGAGACAAAGGCAGTCGTCGCTGATTTTCCTGCTTTTTACATCCTGAAGGAGAAATTCTGCCCCGTCTGAAAGCATTCTGTTTCCCCGGTAGTTTATTATTTCTGGAGGAAAGCCTGCGGCAGAATTTTGCTCAGCAGGGGATGACTCTGACTTTTGCTCAGAAGGAGGAAGAGAGCTGCCTTCTTTTTGCTGTGATGGAAGTCCTGAATTTTCCTGCTTGAAACTGTCATTCATTCCGATTCCTTGAGATGGAGGCTCGCTTTTTTTGCTTTCCCTTGAGCTTCCGCCAGCTGACGGAGAGTGGCCTGATGAATTTGGAGAAGGTCTTGAAGAGAAAGATGGATTGCTTGCGCTTCCGGGGCCACTGGAGCTTTGTCCGCCGAAAGAGCGGCCTCCGAAATTACCTCCACGTCCGCCAGAGTGGCCACCGCCGCCACCACGACCACCACCACCTCCTCCGCCACCACCGGGGGCGGCAAAGGCAAGAGCTGCCAGAAGAGAAAGTAAAACGATGCAGAGCTTTTTTTTGCTGAATCTCATGCTCTTATTATACTCCCTAATTAGAATTTTTTCTTGAATTTGTAAGTATAAGTAAGCGGAATTGAGATGCCTGAAAGTCCGTCATAGCGGGCTGCGTTCATGTCAAAACGAAGCCCGGCTCCAATACTTCCGTTATTTCCAACATCAACCTTGACCCTTGGGTAGAGGGTAATCCAGGTAGTGTCATTTGCATTCATCAGAGTGCGTATTTTAAAGCTGAAAGAGCCTTCACAGGATTTGCTGAAGGTGTAGGTGAGCCGTATCTGGGCATAGAGTGGAATTCCTGCGTGGGTGAACTTGTCGTTTCTGCTCTTTGCCTTGGTTCCCTTCTTGTTGTAGTAATATTTTACGATTGTATCGCCCCGGGCGATTGTGGCCGTTTGGGAGTCAATCAGGTTTCCATTGGTGTCGTAATATTTTATTGTGCCTATGTACTCGTTTGTAAGTCCTGTAATCAAATCGCCGTAAATTCCGAGTCCGGCCTCTTCGAATTTGTAGCCGCCTGAAAGTCCGAGAGCGTATTTTGTGGACTGTTTTTTGTATTTGTAGACATCGTTGTCATCATCATCACTGCCCGTAACCCGTTCTTCCGGGAGATAGTCGCTTGTGGTGAAGTTGTAGTAGAAACCCAGGTTAGCTATGAGATTTGTATTTCCTGTGTAGCCGAGAAAAGCTCCGAATTTTCTGTCGTCTTCCGTGATATTGTGTGCCGTGAAGCCAAAATCGAAGAGATTCTCAAGGCCTGAGTTTGCTCCGAAGTCTATCGCTTTTTCAAATTCATTTGTGGCTGGGTAGAAAGTGCCGCCGCCTGCGAATTTTGCGTAAATGCCATTGCTGAAAGCCCAGTCACTTGTGATTCCGCCTGCAAATCCGTTGGTGAAGACTGAAAGACTGTCATTCCCAAAATAGCCTTCTTCGCCAAGAGAATCGGTGAGGAGTCGGCCATATTTTGTGGTGTCGTCCGCTGCCGCAAGATAGGCAGATGGAATCGCAAAGTATTTGTAAAAATTGTTTCCAGCTATGATTCCGAGCTGGGGAAGTGGGGTAAAGTGAACGAAGCCTGAGGGGGCAAAAATTACCTTTGAAAGGGAAGAATCCACATTCTGGAAAATCGTCTCCAGACGGAATCGGCCGGTCAAAAGATTATCTTCCAAATCAACTTGAAAGCGGTCTCCTAAAGAAAAGCCGGAATTGGAATTTGTGCCGCCGGAAAGTTCCTTTTCTTTCGTGTGGCTGAACAAATCATAGTCGCCAACTTCATCTGAGTCTCCGCCCACTGTGTTTTTGACGGTGAGCTTTGTTTTTGCAGAAAGTGCAGTATAAGCCGCAAGTGCCATTATCGTAAAAGAAAGAAGTTTTCGTTTCATGGGCTGTCTCCTTGACGCTGGGGCTTATCTTCGATTATCTTCCGCCAGGGCCGAAGCCACCGCTTGAAGAAGATGAAGAGTATGAGCTGAGGGAAACCGAAGAAGTGCCCGCGCTCCCGCCTACATACAGGATTCCGTCAAAATATGAAGTTCCGCTGGCTGTAGCCCCAGATGTCAGAGTAGGTGTTGAAGAGGCAGAGAGAACAAGTCCGCTTCCTCCGCTTGAAGGAGTTTTAAAGACATAGTTTGTGTTGTTTGCCGTCATGCAGTACCAGGTGTTTCTTGACCAGCTTGAAGCCTTGTAGCAGGACTGGCTGAGGGAAGCCCCGCTTTCAAGCGGCCCAACCGTGATAATCGTTCCACCCTGAATATAGAGCTTGTAGCCGCCTTCCGTGTTTGCATCAATGGCCATTTCCGGGCTTGAAGAGCCGATTGCGTATACCAGGCCGCCTTTTATGTAGAAATCACCGTTGGCATCCATGCCGTCGTTGCCCGGTGCATAACCGCAGACATAGCCGCCTGAGATTGTGAATGTTGAGCTGGCATTTATTCCGTCATCAGAATCACTGTAGCCGTAGACTTCACCGCCAGAAATTGTAATTGTGCTTTTTGATTCAATGGCTTCGTGGCTGCTGCTTGTGGCATACAATTTACCGCCCTTTACTGAGATTGCCCCTCCAATTTTTACGCCTTTTGACGAAGCGCTGGCCGAGCTCGATGAAGACGAGCTTGAGCTTCCCGGCCTAGAGAATCCGCCTGATGAGCTGGAACTTCCGAGATTAGAGCCAGTGACTTTCACATTAATCGAGCCTTCTGTCTGTGTGTAAGTGCCGTCTGCTTTTACGCCTTTGCCGCCATTTCCGCTGTTTGTGCCGGTGACATTTCCTCCGCTTACAGTGATGTTACCGTCAGCCTTGAGGCAAGAAGGAGCAGTGTAGTCACTTTCGCTAGAATCGTAGAGGCCGTTTGCCAATGTCGTGATTGTGACCGTACCGTCAGAAATATTTATGTCGCCGTCTGAATTGATGCCGCTCCAGGGAGCTGTGATTGTCGTGCTTCCGCCTGAAATTGTAACGAGTCCTCCGTCGATGCCCTGTGGGGCGAAAGAAATTGTCTCGCTGGTGCTTACTCCGTCAGCATCATAGTAGCTGGCTGAAGTGTCCAGGACTTTGGAGCTTGGAGAAGTGATTTCGATTATATTCTTGCCGCCCGCAATGTTTACTACCGGAGCTGTAATTCCCTTTCCGTAGCTGATGCTGAAATTGAGGGAACCGCCATTGATTGTTACGAAACTGTCTGAGTAAGTTTCGTCATCGGTGTTAATTCCGTGAGCCTTGTGGTATGTTAAAGAAGAAACTTCCCCGCTTCCATTGAATTCAATTGAGCCGCCATTTACATAAACGCCGCAGTCACCGTAGAGGCCGGATTTTCCACCTGAAGTCAGACTGATGAAGCCGCCTTCAATCGTAAGAATGGATTTTGAGGCTATGCAGTTCTTGTAATTCTGAGTGATGGTGAGGGAGCCGTTTCCGCTGATTGTCATGTCGCCTTTTGAATAGAGGGTGCCTTTTGAGTCTTCGCCGTTTTTTACAACTGTCTTTGAGACCGTACAGTCTGCACTTTCTCCGTCTTCATCAGTGTAGATTTCGCCGCTTGTTGTTGAATATTCTTCGCCGTAGCCGGTACCGAATTTTCTTCCGTCGATGAGGGTGTTTTCTGTTCCGTCAACCAAGAAAACTGAAACCGCACCTTTTTTCGTCATTGCTATACAGGGGAAGTTTGATGAAGTGATTGAAACGCCGTTCAGGTAAAGGCCTGTCTCGTAGCTTTTTGAAGTCTGAATTTTAACGCCGCCGCTTGTCATTGTGCCAGAAAGGTAAATGGCCGTTTTTTGAGTGACTTCAGAAAGGTCGATTCTGATTACGCCAGTGCTGCTTCCATCATACATGGTGTAATAAACTTTGTCGCCGTCATTTAAAACTGAAGGGGCTTCTGAGCTTGAAGAATAGGCTGTTATTTCCGACCAGTTTGAATTGTCCGAGCTGACTTTTCCAGAGACATCGATGTAAATTGTCTGACTTGCTGTATAGCTTTCGCCGCTTGATTTTGATTCCGTGGTAGAGATGGGACTTCCTGTGCTAGACGAGCTTGAACTTGATGAAGATGATGAGCTTGAGCCTGATGAAGAGCTGCCAGAAGTAGAAGTTGCTGATGAGCTTGAGCCTGATGATGAAGCGGCATTGTTGGCCGTGGAAAGGTTTTCTTCTGCATCGACGACACATGCTGTTGTCAACAAGGTTGTGAGAACCAAAGTAAGGATATGTTTTGCAATTTTCATAGTATTCACCTCTCGAAAGTAATCTTAGATGAGATTATGTTTTTTTTCCCTCAAATTTCCTGATTCTAAACGATCTCTTAACCTTCTCTTAACTCTCTGTAATTTTTGCGCCTTTTACTGAAAAGGACTTTTCCTCAGTTTTGTAGAAATTTTCGTTGCCGTTAAGCTGAATTGTCCCTCCAGAAAGGGTGATTGAATGAGGATTTTTCGGGTCATCTTTTTTCGTGTCAGTTTTAAGGGCTGTTTTATTGTCCTTGAAGCAGAAAGTCCCTGATTCAAGAAGAATGGTCTGGTCAGCCTTGATGCCGTTCTTTGAATTCATCAGAAAGGCCGTGAAAGTTTTTCCCTTTTCTGAAATGCAATTCTTGCAGTTGATGGCTGAGCCTTCTTTTGTTCCCTGCAGGTAAAATTTTCCGCTGCCCTTTAGCTTCACATCATCAGCTTTTACGGCGTGGTATACATTTCCCGTGACATAAAGGCTGCCGCTTCCTCCAAGTTCCAGATTTTTCCTGCACAAAATGGCCGCGCTTTTTTCTCCGCTTTTTCCAGATGAAATTACATGGTTCGTGCTTCCCTCAACTGTGGAAATTTCAGTTTTTGCCTCCCCGTAAATTGCCGCTTCTCCCTGTCTGTTTTCGATTCTGGCATTGTTGAGTTTGAGGACGGTATTCTTCGTTTTGTTTATCAGCTGCCCCGTGAAATTCCCAGAGATAATGTATTCACATCCTTCTTTTTTGGGACTGAAAATGATTTTGTCTTTGCTGATTGTCACGCTTTTGTCATTTGGGCTGATACTGATTTCCTGGGCGAAAAGTTCCGCTGCCAGAAGTGTAAGTGCCAGTAAGAATAGTCCTTTTTTTGAGCTTTTCATGTTTTTCCTCCGTTTGGTGTTTCATTCTGTGTCAGGTTCACGCTGGGAGCCCCTTTGATTCTGCCAGCAAATTTCAAAACTCGACATCCGGTACGCCTAAGACATTGTTTTCTTTCAGGTAGAATTTTCCTCCAGGAAGGCGGATTTTTTCCTTTTCATCAGAAAGATTCTTTTTGCCATTGATTTTCAGTGCGACATTGTTTGAATAAATGTGAAAATTTCCAGAGCCTATTGAAATTGACTCTTCTGCCTTGATTCCGTTTTTTGAATTCAGAAAATATGCAGAAAAAGTTTTGCCTTCTTCGACTTCAAGTTTGTCGCAGGTGAGGGCAGAACCCCGCTTTGTGCCTTCCAGATAGAAGATTCCGCTTCCCTTGATTTTTACATCCTCGGCTTCGACTGCATGGCAGACACTTCCCTTTATGAATATGCTGCCGCTTCCACCAAGAACAAGGTCTTTTTCGGCCTCAATCGCTCCCTTTTTTAAGAAAGAGCGGCCCCAGCTTACGATATAGTTTAGGCTGTCCTGTGTGCTTGAAATTTCGATTTTTGACTTTGCAAGAATGGCCGGTTTGCCGGAAGTGTTTTCAAGATAGGCATTGTTGAGCTTTATGACTGCCTTTTTTGAGCCAACTTTTATCTGGCCGCAGAAGTAGCCTGAAATTGTGTAGACCTGGCCTTCGCTTTTCGGCTGGATTATTATTTCTTTTTTGGTGATTGTAACGGACTCGTTCATGGGTGAGACCGTAATGCTTTTGGGATAAGAAGATTTGGCAGCTTCTGCATCAATTTCCACTATTGGCGAAAAATTTTCAACGCAAGAAGACAGAAAAAGTATTGCAAGAGAAAGAAAGCCGTGAATCACTATTGATTTTTTCATTTTTTGAACCTCCGGGCTTAGAATATCGTGATTATTACCTGAAAAAAAGGAAAATTCCTGAAAATAAGCGATTTCTTACAAAGACCATATTTTCCTCTTTTGAATCTAAACAATCTCTTATAGCTGTCTCATGTAAAGAAGGGAGGACGGGATTATATTAAAGTCAGAATGATTTAAGGGAGATTTAATCTGTGGCAATTGAAGTCTTTAATCGGCGTGAAGTTAAATATATGCTCAATGATGATGACAAGGCTGCCCTTCTTTCTATTATCGGCGACTATATGGACTGTGACCCCTTCAACAAAGACGGAAAAACATATTCCATAAGCAACCTTTACCTTGACACCGATAGCGATGAGCTTATCCGAAAATCCCTGGAAAAACCTGACTTTAAGGAAAAAATCCGTCTGAGAAGCTACGGCATGGTGGGACTTGGCGACAAGGTTTTTCTTGAAAGCAAGAAGAAATTCAATGGCCTTGTCAACAAAAGACGGACAAACTTCATTCTTCGGGATGCCTACCGCTATTTTGAAGACGGCACGATTCCAGAGAATCCAGTGCAGGAAAACGGAAAGCGCCTGAAAATGAACATGCAGGTAATGAAGGAAATCGACTACATCATGCATTTTTACAGGCTAAAGCCCAAGGTTTTTATTGCTTATGAGCGATATGCTTTCTTTGAAAAGAACAATTCTGACTTCCGCCTGACGATTGACACCAACATTCAGTCGAGAAGAAGTGATTTGCGTCTTGATTCACCAGCTTACGGCAAGCAGCTTTTGCAGGAAGGGCAATGGCTTATGGAAGCAAAGGCCTTTAAGGCTTTTCCTCTCTGGTTCACGCATTTTCTGGCAGAACGAAGGCTTTTCAAGACTTCATTCTCAAAATATGGAACTGAATACAGGGAACATCAAAAAAGTTGCCTCAAGTGATTTTTCACAAGTTACCAAAACTAGCAGGAGATAAATATGGAAATTTTAAATGGATTCATTATCAATGATGAGGTTCGCTCGATTCTTTTCAGCATGTGCATGGGACTGATTGCAGGCTGCGGAATTGCGGCTGGTTATGTGCTTGCAAACAAGGGAAAGAAATTTTCTAAAAATTTTGCCGTTACGGTACTTTTGCTGCCTGTAATTATGGCCATGATTATCCCATTTATTGCCACCGATTTAAGGAAGACTCTTTCTCTGGCAGGTGTTTTTGCCCTCGTCCGCTTCCGAAGCATTCCAGGGGATTCAAAAGACATTCTCTATACTTTTTTTGCGGCGGCGGCCGGTCTTATAATTGGACTGGGAAGTTATTTCGTGGGCTTTGTCATGGTTCTTGTGGTGAGTCTGGCCTATGTTCTTATTATCCGCTTGTGGAAAGTTGAGGACAAGCAGGTTCTTAAAATCACGATTCCTGAAGACATGAATTACAAAGATGTTTTTGAAGACCTTTTTGAAAAATATCTCAAAAAATGGGCTGTCAAGAATGTTAAGACCAGCAATATGGGCACTCTCTTTACGATTTCATACTGGGTTCAGCCCAAAAATGAAATGGATGCAAAGGCCTTTATCGATGATTTGCGCACAAGAAACGGAAACCTGAATATTATTCTTGAAAATCCGGACGATCAGCTTGCCCCGGTTCTCTAGCCCCTGTGGCTGAAGGGGCTTTTATTCATCAAGCTCTTCCTTCATACTGTAGTCCTTGTCTTCGTCAATCATGTCCAGCATGATGTCGGCGATGGCGGGGTCAAAGTAGCTTCCCTTACATCGCTCTATTTCTGCGTGTACTTCTGCCTGTGGCCGAATTTCTGAATAGCTGCGTTTGCTGGTCATGGCATCGTAAACATCGGCGACGGCAATGATTCTGGCAACTTCTGGAATTTTATAGCCTTTAAGCCTGTCCGGGTAACCCGAGCCGTCAAAATGCTCGTGATGGTATCTGGCTCCGTCTGCAATGCCTGGCAAGACGGTGATGGTCTTCAGAATTTCATAGCCTTTTTCTGGATGGTTTTGTACTTCTCTAAATTCATCTTCCGTGAGGCTGGCGTTTTTGCGGATAATGCTTCCTGCCACGGCAATCTTTCCGATGTCGTGAAGAAGCCCAACGTAGTAAATTTCTTCCTGCTCTTTGGGCGACTTTCCCATTCGGCGGGCAATTTCCTTTGCATATTTTGCAACCCGGGCTGAATGACCCCGAGTGTAATGGTCTTTTGCGTCAACTGTCTTTGAGAGGGCTTCGGCAATTTCCTTTGTGAGGAGTTTTACATTTAAAGTCTGCCTGTTTACTTCTTCCCTCATGTTTTTCTGCAGGTTGGTAAGGTCAATGGAGTTTTTTACCCTCTGCAGGACTATTTCCGGGACCAGGTGGTCTTTTGAGATGAAGTCCATGGCTCCATCGTGCAGGCACTTAACTTCCGTTTCGGCGTGTTCATCTGCCGTTAGGAAAATTACGGGAATGAGATTTGTTTCTACCTTTGCTTTAAGCTGATGCAGGGTTTCAAGTCCGTCGATACCTTTCATGTGCATATCGAGGAGAATCATGGCGGGAATTTTGCTTTCGACGAAGGAGAGACATTCCTCACCTGATTCGGCTGTGTAAACGGTGTATTGGCGTTCGAGAATTCTTTTTAAGTGAGAGCGAATCATGCTGGCATCATCGACAACAAGGATTTCAGCTTTGCTTTCCTGATTTGAATTTTCCATGGCTTTACCATCGCAAGATTTTAGTTTATTAAGATTATCTGAATGTTAAAATTGTGTCAATTTACGGTCTTATGCCGGCCGCTTCAAGCAGTTTTTTTGTGTAGGGATGTTCCGGATTTTTCAGCAGCTGATCGGCGCTTTTTTCCTCAACGATTTGCCCCTTGTACATAACGCCGATTCTGTCTGCAACCTGGGACACAACGCTAAGATTGTGAGAAATAAACAAATAGGTGAGCTTAAATGTTTTTTGCATTCTGATGAGCATTTTTAAAATTTGAGCCTGAATCAAAACATCCAGTGAGCTTACACATTCATCACAGACGAGAAAGCTTGGTTCCAGAATCATTGCGCTGGCTATGGCTACCCTCTGTCTTTGCCCGCCGCTGAGTTCCGACGGGTACTTTTCCAGTGAATTTGGAGGCAGGGCAACGAGGGTCCTCATTTCGTTTACCAGACGGCGGCGTTCTTCTTTATTTTTTCCGATTTTATGAATTTTCAAGCCTTCTTCTATTATATAGCCTATCTTGTGCTTGGGATTGAGAGTGGCGTAAGGATCCTGAAAGATAATCTGCATTTTTTTTCTGAAGGCAAGCATTTCTTTTTTATTGAATGTTGAGATATTTTTTCCATCGAATAGTATTTCCCCGGAATCAGGATTTTCAAGGGCGCAAATTAGATTCCCCAAGGTTGATTTACCGGAGCCAGATTCGCCCACAAGACCGTAGCACTCGCCTCGCTTTATAAAAAATGAAACTCCGTCAAGGGCCTTTACGCTGCCTCTTGCTGTGAGAAATGTTTTTTGGACTTTCCTGCACTGGATAATTGCATCAGGCAAGGCTCTTTCACTTTCTTCCATAAGTTGCTCCCATGGGGCTGATTGCATCTATTAGTGCCTTTGTGTATTCATGTTTTGGATTTTTGAAAACTTCTTCCGTTGAGGCACTTTCTACTATTTTGCCCTTGTACATGATGTAAACCCTGCTGCATAATTTTTTTACGACGGAAAAATCATGGGTAATCAAAAGCATGGCAATTTTTTTCTGATGGCGCAATTTCTGCAAAATAGTGATTATTTCTTCCTGAGTGGAGACGTCAAGGGCTGTCGTCGGCTCATCGGCAATCAAAAGCTGTGGCTCGTTCATTAAGGCGCTGGCAATCAGTATTCTTTGCTTCATGCCGCCCGAAAGCTCATGGGGAAAGCTTGCAAGTATACGGGCCGTGTCGGTCAGTCCGCTCTGACTTGCCAGCTCCATGGCACGGGAGTGGGCTTCTTTTTTTGACATTCCGTGAACCAGGCCGCTTTCCTCGATTTGCTTTCCGACTCGAATCAAGGGATTAAGGCTGGTCATCGGCTCCTGAAAAATCATGGAAATGTCTTTTCCTGAGATGGAGCGGAATTCTTTTTCTGTCATTGAAGAAATTTTTTTGTCCCTGAATAAAATTTCACCGTCTTTTATATTGATATTGTCTGGCAGCAGGTGCATTGTCGCAAGTGAAGTTATTGTTTTGCCACTTCCAGATTCTCCCACCAGGGCAACGAATTCACCTTCATCAATAGACAGGGAAATGTCCTGCAGAAGAGGAAGCTTTTTTTGACCGAGAGAATAGTCTACTGAAAGATGGTTTATTTGAAAAAGCATATTATTTCCCATTGACTTCCGAAATGCCGTCAGCCAGCAAGTTAAAGGCCAGAACCAGCAGGGCAAGAAAAATCGCCGGAACAAGCACGCCCTGGGGAGAGTGAAAGATGAACCTTTGGGCATCATTCAACATTCGGCCGAAACTTGGATTTGGCGGCTGAATCCCCAGACCCAGATAACTCAATCCTGACTCGCTTAAAATTGCCAGGGCAAAAGAAAGTGAAGCTGTCACCAAAAGCTCTGGAAGGGCATTTGGCAGAATATGGAGAATCATAATCCGGGCGTGACTAGCCCCCCTTGCCCGTGCGGCCTTTACGAAAAGGGAATTCTTGCTCTTTAGGAAACTTGCCCTCGTAATCCTGGTAAAGCGGGGAATGCTCATAAGGCAAAGGGCGAGAATTGTAATTTTAATGTCGTTTCCAAAAACCGCAATCAGCATTAGGGCAAGAAGAATTCCAGGAAAAGCCATTTGAACCGTTATCAGCTTTTGAATGATTAAATCGAGCCAGCCGCCAAAATAACCGGAAATCGAGCCTAAAATCAGGCCTGCGAGAAGGCCAAAAATCATTACTGTAAAACCTATGCCAAAGGAAATGCGGATTCCCACAAGAATACGGGAAAAAATGTCCCGGCCCAGGTGGTCTGTGCCCAAAAGATGCGCCGCTGAAAAACTTGCGAATTTGTTGGATGTGTCGGGAAAATTCGGGTCGTAGGGAAGATAGACAAAACCAAGCAGCATTGCAAGCAAAAAGAAAAGTATGAGCGAAAAACCTGTTAGAAATGATTTGTTTGAGAAATATTCTTTCATTTGCGAATCCTCGGGTCAATGAAAGTGTAAATCATGTCTACCAGAAAATTGCAGATAAGGGTAATGAGGGCAAGGTAGAGGACAAGCCCTTGAATAAGGGGAAAATCTCTTGTCTGTATTGAAGTGGCAATCAGCCTGCCGATTCCGGGAAGGGAGAATACATTTTCTATTATGATGCTTCCTCCAAGAATTTCAGTCATAATTAGCCCAAGGGTGGTGACGGAAGGAAGCAAGGCGTTTCTTAAAATATGGCGGGTAATCACTTGCCATTGGGAAAGTCCCTTGCTTTTGGCCGTGCGAACATAGTCCTGCCTGAACTGATTTAAAATGCTGCTGGTGGTGTATCGGGCCAAAATCGCTCCTGAGCCAAGGGCAAGGGAAAAAGCCGGAAGAGTCAGGGAATAGAGCCAGGGAAAAAATCCCTGAGAGAGGGGAACATAGCCCATTGCCGGAAAAAGGCCGAGTTTTACGGAAAAAATCAGAATCAGAAGAAGGGCAGAGCAAAATGAAGGAATTGAAAACCAGACTTGATGAAGATTCATCAGTGGCTTGAAAAACTTGCTGTGCCAGATATAGGCGTAGAAAAAGCCAAAAAAGAAGCCGATGAAGAGGGTAAAAATAAGCGTGACAATGGCAAGACTTAGAGTGACAGAAAAACTGCCTCCGATAAGTTTGGAAACGCTCTGGTCATACTGATAGGATTTCCCCAAATCACCGTGAAAAGCCCCCACAACCCAGGAAAAGTATCGCTGGGCGATGGGTTTATCAAGTCCCATTTTTTCTTCCAATGCCTTAATTTGGGTCGAGTCAGCTTCCGGACCTAGAATGGCAAGGGCTGGATTTCCCGGCAAAAGCTGAAAGACTCCAAAGGTAAGAAGCGAAATCAGAAAGAGAGTCGTAATGAAATCAAGGGACTTTTTAAGGTAAAATTTCACACCACTTACTCAAAATACATTTTCGCGAAATTGTAGAAGAGCACGGGATAGACTTCGTAGCCCCGCACATCTTTTCGCAAAAGAACCGTATTGTTCGGGTCGGCAATGAAGACTGCCGGAGCGTTTCTTGTAAGCAGCTCCTGACAGTATTTGTAGTATTTGATTCTTTTTGAAAGGTCGGTCTCAAGGTC
>OCVV012853267.1_pt1 | contig 20069 bp, 19 predicted proteins | sample 1539721 | NCBI WGS metagenome assembly OCVV01 (sample SAMN02144230, study PRJEB22623) | gut metagenome | biome: sheep rumen | host: Ovis aries | place: New Zealand
TTTTTACTAGTGTATCTGCATCTTATATCGTCATTCTTAAATTGAACAAATTCAAGAAAATTCATATAATCACCTATCTTACTATAATTAAATATTATCATACATATATAATTTAAACAATTTTCTATATAATTATTACTTCTTTATTTAATGCATTTATATATTATATTTGATATAATACTATTGAACTGGTGGGTGATTAAAATGAAAGTTATTTTACTAAAAGATGTAAAAAAACAAGGTAAAAAAGATCAAATTATCGATGTATCTGATGGATATGCAAATAATTTCCTTATTAATAAAGGATTAGCTATACCATATAACAGTACAAATAAGAATAAGTTTGAACTTACTATGAAAAAAAGAGAAAAAGATGAAAAGGCAACTGTGGAGTCATTTAAAGAAATGGCTAAAGAATTAGAAAAAATAACAATAGTATTTAATGCAAAATCAGGAAAAGACGGAAAGATGTTTGGTACTATTTCTACAAAACAAATATCTGATGAACTTAAGAAAAAGAATTTTGATATAGACAAGAAAAAAATTCATTGTGATCATGTAATTGATACACTTGGAGTTCATGAAGTAGAACTAAACTTATATAAAGGAGTAGTAGCAAAAATAAACATTAACGTCAAATAGGGGGATAATATGGCAAGAGCAACAGAAATAAATAATGAACTAAACACAGATCCAAAAAATCTAGATGCTGAAATGAATGCACTTGGTTGTGCAATCATGTCTAAAACAGCTTTAGATAAAGTATGTAATTCTTTAAGTAAAGAAATGTTTTTTGATGACAAACACAAAAAAATATTTGAAGCATTATTTGATTTACATAAGGACAGTAAGGTAATTGATGCCTTAACTTTAAAGAATCAAATTGAAGAAAATGAAAAATCAATTGATTCTGTAGGTGGTATTGAATACTTAGGTAAAGTAATTAAGTCTGTTGTATCTGCTTCTAATATAGATGCTTATATTGATATTGTTAAAGAAAAAGCATTAAGAAGAAAACTAATTGAAGTATGTGAAAAAATTGAAAAGACTGCTAGAGATAGCAATCTTAATACAACTGAATTAGTTGATGCTGCTGAAAAAGATGTTCTAACTGTAACAAAACAAAGACAAGCTGGAGACTTTAAAATGTCTTCTGAGGTTGTATCTCAAGCATTAGCAAATCTAGAACAATTATCTAAAAATGGTAATGAAGTAACAGGAATTGCTACAGGTTTTAGGGATTTTGATAGACTAACTGGTGGATTACAACCTAACCAATTTATAGTAATTGCAGCACGTCCAGCCATGGGTAAAACAGCATTTGCACTTAACTTAGCTGTTAATTCAGCTCTTTCAAGTGGTAAAGGTGTATGTTTATTCAACTTGGAAATGGGTGCTGACCAATTAATGAGTCGTATGTTTGCCGCTGAAGGAGCAGTTGATGCTTATAAGTTAAGAACAGGTCAATTAAATAATGATGATTGGAAACAAATAAATGAAGCTGCAAGTGTACTTGCAGATGCACCAATTTATTTTGAAGATGCAACAAATATCACTATAAGTGAAATAAGAGCAAAATGTAGAAGACTTGCTGAACAACACGAATTGGGATTAATAATAATTGACTACTTACAATTAATTACAGGTGGTCCAGGCTATGGTTCTAATAGACAACAAGAAGTATCTGATATTTCAAGAAGTCTTAAGACAATGGCAATGGAACTTAAAATACCTGTAATAGCATTAGCGCAATTATCTCGTCAAGTAGAACAAAGAGAAGATAAAAGACCTATGCTATCAGACTTAAGAGAGTCTGGTTCAATTGAACAAGATGCCGATATTGTAGCATTCTTATATAGAGAAGATTATTATAATAAAACAGATAAATTAAATAACACATCAGCTTCACAATTAATTGTTGCAAAACATAGAAATGGTGCTGTTAAAGATATTGATTTAATGTTCCATAGAAACATTAGTAAATTCCAAGAGTGTGATAAAATTCATAAAGAAAATGAAGAAAATTAGGTGATGTTATGAAACATAAAATAATTAGTGTACTATCAATATGTCTACTTATTATTTTATTATTCTTTGTTGGTATGGATCATAGAGACTTAGGAGATCCGGATGAAGCTTATCAAGTATATTTAAATGGAGAAAAAATAGGTTTAATTAAATCAAAAGATTCGCTATTAAATATGATAGATAAAGAACAAGATGAAATTAAACAAAAATATAAAGTTGATAAAGTATATCCACCTGAAGGACTAAGTATTAATAAGATTTATACTTATAATAATGATGTAGTTTCAGAGAAAAAAATATATGATGAAGTAAAAGAAAAAGAACCTTTTACTATCAAAGGTTATACTGTAACTATTAATTATAATAATGAATCTTCTTCAACAATATTAGATAGAGGTTTAACTCAAACTAAAATCTATACTCTTGATAAAGATATAGTTAAAAATGCACTTTATAAAACTGCCGTAGCATTTATAGGTGAAAAAGAACTAGGTAATTATGAATCAGGTAGTCAATCAGAAATAGTTGATCAAGGTGAAATAATTACTTCAGTTTATTTTGCAGAATCAATTTCTATAAAAGAAGATTACATATCTACTGAAAATAAGATATTTAATGATCAAGAAGAATTAGCAATGTATTTGATGTTTGGTACTAACGAAAAACAAAAAACAGTTAATATCAAAGAAAATGAAGACTTAGATATGATTGCTGAAAGTAATAACTTAAATATTTCAGAATTATTAGTTGCTAATCCAAAAATATCTTATGATGATATTTTAGTAGCTGGACAAGAAATAAATATAGGTTTAATTAATCCACTTGTATCTGTTAAATATAGTAAACAAGTAGTTGAAGTAGTAGATATTGCTTATCAAACTAAATATATTGAAGACAATTCTAAATATATAGACTATAAAGAAGTAACAACTGCTGGACAAAATGGTAAAACTAAGATTACTCAAGATATTCTTTATGTAAATGGTCAAATTGTTAACCTTATTATTTCTAATAAAGAAACAATTGTACCAACTGTAGATGAGGTAATTACTAGAGGAACTAAAGTCTACTATAATCCAGGTGGTAATTATGTTAATCCTAACCGTGGTAATGGTGAATATATTTGGCCAACTAATGTACCTTATATTATTACATCAAGATTTGAATGGCGTTGGGGATCTCACCACGATGGAATAGATATTTCAGGAACTGGTTTAGGTTCACCAATATATGCATCAACTTCAGGTGTTGTAGTTGAAGCATCAGGTGGTTGTCCAAACCGTGGTTACTATGGTAATAGATGTGGTCATGGATGGGGTAACTATGTATTTATTAAATCTCCAAAAGGATATACAATTTACTATGCTCACCTTGTTAACCAAATGGTAGTTCATGTAGGACAACAAGTTAACCAAGGACAAGTAATAGGTTTCATGGGAAGCTCAGGTAACTCAACAGGTACACATCTTCACTTCCAAATAATGACTGAAGGTGGAGCTGCTCTAAATCCTTGTAGGGAGGCCTTCAGATGCTAGTATCTATACTAGCCAGTGGTTCAGAAGGAAATTCAGTATTAGTTCAAACTAAAACTAAGAAAATGTTGATTGATGCAGGTATGAATTATAAGTATATTAAAGATAAACTTTCTGAGATAAATGTTAATCCTGAAGATATTAATTATATATTTATAACTCATACGCATTCTGATCACACGGGGGCTTTGAAAGTATTTTTAAATAAAAATAATCCTGTTATATTTATTGATGAAGAAATGGTAAATGAAATAGATTATGTTAAAGATTATAATAATATCAATTTTAAATTCGGAGACTTTGAAGAAGACGAATTAAAAGTAGAAATGGTTCATACAAGTCATGATGCACCAGCTAGTCGTGCATATATTGTTCATGAAGGTAATGAATCATTTGTATATATAACTGATACCGGTTATATAAACGGAAAGTTATTTAAAAAGTTAGAAAACCATACTTATTATGAATTTGAAGCAAATCATAATGTTGAGTTACTTATGCATGGAAGATATCCTGCATGGTTAAAGAAGAGAATTCTTTCTGATAAAGGACACTTATCAAATGCTCAATGTGGTTTTTATCTATCTAAGTTAATTGGTCCTGATACTAAGAAAATAGCATTAGCGCACCTTTCAAAAGAGAATAATGATCCTGATGTTGCTTTAAAAGAAGTACTTGATATTTTAAAAGAAAATGATGTTAAATTTAAAAACTTTGTTATTGCTAAACAAAGAGAAAGAGTGGATTTGAATAATTAATGATCAATATAATATGTGTTGGAAAATTAAAAGATAAATATTTAGTTCAAATGGCAGATGATTATTTAACTAGATTAACTAAATATCATAAAGTTATAGTTACGGAGCTAAAAGACTCTAATATTAAATCTGAAGGGGACTTAATATTAAAACTTTTAAACAATAAAGATTTTGTTGTTACCATGGAAATAGGTGGTAAAAATTTATCATCTCCTGAACTAGCAGATTTAATTGATAAAACATTTATTAATTATCCATCTATAACTTTTATAATAGGTGGTTCTGATGGAATAGATGAAAGAGTACTAGAAAAATCTAATTATCGATTATCATTTGGAAAAAATACTTATCCACATGGAGTATTTAGATGTTTACTTTTAGAACAAATATATAGATCATTTAAGATTTTAAATAATGAAAGTTACCATAAATAGTTGGTAACTTTTTTGATATAATAATAACAGGTGATAATATGGAACTTAAAACATCAACTACGTTTAAAGATATTTATGATGTTGAATTAAAGAAAAAGATAAAAGATCTAATAGATATGTTTAATGATGAATATTATAAAGGTAATAAAGTAGCATTTCTTTATAAAGATAAAGATAATACATTTTCTTATAATGAGAATACTTTATTCTATGCAGCATCAACTATTAAGATATTAGCGGTTTTATTAATGTTTAAAAGTATAGATAATAACTTATTTAAATTAGAAGATAAAATACTTGTAACTATGAATGATTTAAAACAAGATTCAGGTGTTATTAAGTATCAAAAAGAAGATACATATTATTCTCTTGAAGAATTATTACGTTTAACTATTGTTGTAAGTGATAATACAGCATACTTAAAACTAGTAGATTTACTAGGTGGTAGGGAAAAACTAAAAGAATTTGGTAATTCCTTAGGTGCAATTCATACTATGGAAGGAAAAGATTCATTTGGTCTTATTAACGCTTCAGATATGCTTATCTATTTAGAAAATGTAATTGAGTATATTAAATTAGATAATAAACATTCAAATATGTTAAGAAATTGGATGTTAAATACTACTATTAAAAAGATAAACCCAGATAATCTAAATGGACCTTTCTTAAGAAAAGGTGGAGAATATGATATTGCGTATCATGATGTTGGATATGTTGAAGCAAGTAAACCATATTATTTAATCGTCTTAACTCAACTATTAAAGATAGATTATAAGAGTGATTTTATAAACAATGCAGCAATTAAAATAAGAGAAATAAATGAATATATAAAAAAGGGTGATAGAAAATGATAGGAAATGATTGGGATAACGTCTTAAAAGATATAATTGATACTTCATACTTTAAAGACTTGATTTCTTTTGTTAATAAAGAATATGAAGAAAAAACAGTATATCCCCCAAAGGAAGATTTATTTAATGCCCTTAAACAAACAAGTTATAAAGATACAAAAGTTTTAATAATGGGACAAGATCCATATCACGGAGAAGGAGAAGCTCATGGTCTATCTTTCTCTGTAAAAGATGGAGTAAAACTTCCACCAAGTTTAAAAAATATTTATAAAGAGTTAGAAAGTGATTTAGGAATCAAACCAGTAACAAGCGGGGATTTAACAAAATGGACAAAAGAAGGGGTACTTTTATTAAATTCAACACTTACGGTTATAAAAGATACACCTAATTCTCACTCAAAAATTGGTTGGGATAAGTTTACTGATTATATAGTTAAGAAACTAAATGAAAAAGAAGAACCAGTTGTATTTATTCTATGGGGTAATTATGCTAGAAGTAAAAAAGCACTTATTACTAATCCTAAACATTTAATAATTGAAAGTGCACATCCATCTCCTTTTAGTGCAAGAAATGGTTTCTTTGCATCTAAACCTTTTTCAAAAGCAAATGAATTCTTAAAAAAGAATAATATTAAAGAAATTAATTGGAATTTAAACAAATAAAAAGACGTTTTTAAACGTCTTTTATTCTTCCATATCTTTATTTTCTTCCTCAAAAAGATCTACTGAATCATAATAAGGTAATATAGATATTTTATTTAATTTACCTACAATACCAGGTAAGAACTTCTTTAGTAAAGTTATTAATGAAGTATTATTCTTATTATAAAATGATTTTGCAGCAGTTAACTTTGTATCAGATTCTTCCAGTTTTCTAATAGTTTCTTTAAATTCTTTTTTCTCAGCTAATTTAGGATAATCATTTTGTATTAAATATAAAGTATTTATTGCTTCAGTGATTTGTATATCAAGATCATATGATGTAATATTAGTATTCTTTATATTTTCTAAATTAGAATAAATATCTACTTCTTTTTTAGTTATTTTCTCAACATTACTTTTAGTTTCTAATATTAAATTATATCTATTTTCAAGTTCATCATTAATAACACTTATGGAACTATCAACTCTTGATTTAAAAAATCTTAGTTTTGATAAATAATAAAAATATACACAAACAAGAACAACAATAATTACAGCTAATGTAACAAAAATCATAAGTCTTGCATTCATTTTTACCACCTAGTATAATTATATCATAAGCTAAAATATAAAGAAAGCAGTGATCCTATGAATATAAAAGTGGTTGTCGTTGGTGACTTACAAACTAATTGTTATATTGTTGAAAAAGGAAACTCTTGTTTAGTAATAGATCCAGGTGCTGAACCTGAAAGAATAATTGCAAACATAGATACTCAAAAACAAGTTGTTGGTATTTTGATAACTCATAGTCATCCAGATCACATAGGTGCTATTACTGATATATTTAATAGATTTAATTGTCCAATTTATTCAAAAAATAATTTAAAAGAAGGAACAAATAAAATTGATAATTTCACATTTGATGTAGTTCCTTGTCCTGGACATTTAAATGATGCAGTTTCATTTTATTTTAAAGATTACAAGTTAATGTTTGATGGAGACTTTATCTTTAAAGGTGGAATTGGTAGAACCGATATGGATGGAGCAAACAACGTTGATATGAAACTATCTATTCAAAATATGTTAGATAGAACAGAAGATATTACATTATATCCTGGACATGGTGAACCAACAACACTAAATGCTGAAAGACCATATTTAAAATATTTTTTCAATGTATTATAGAGATGTAAAAAATTTATTTACATCTCTTTTATTGTGTTATAATTGTAGATAGGAGGACGGAAAGATGAAATTTTTAGAAAAACATGGTTTATTTAAACTAGTATGTATTATTTTAGTTATAGCTATTGTTTTAACATGGTTAGTACCAAACGCATCATTCAATGCTGGTCAACTAGTTACTGATGATTTCAATAGAATAGGTTTATTTGATATTACTACATTTGGTCTATTAGGATTTAACTATTTTCCACTTGTATTCTTATTCTTATTTATCGTAGCAGGTTTTTATGGCTTTATATCTAAAATCGATGCATATCAAGAAATGACAGATCGTATTGCAAAGAAATTTAGTAATAAGACAGTATTTACAATTGTTTCTATGGTTGTTTATGCAGCTTTAGCAAGTATTGTAACTGATTATACTGTATTATTCATTTTAGTTCCTTTAACTTTAAACATTGCTTCTAAAGTTAAATTAACTAAAGTTAATGCATTTATATCTTCATTTGGTGGAATTTTACTTGGAGTTTTAAGTTCTACATTAAATGGTAATGTAGCAAAGATTATTTCTTCAAACTTCTCATTAACAAGTTTCACTCAAGAATATATTGCTATTGCAATCGTATTTGTTATTGGTGCTGTTTTACTAAGTTATTTAGCAATTGAAGAACAAAAAGTAAACGGTAAGAAAGAAGAAAAGTTAGCAGTTGATTTATTTGCATCAACAGAAGCAAAGGAAGTAGTTGCTGAGACTAAGAAAGGTGCAAGTAAGAGCGTAAAAGCTAAGAAGAAAAAAGTTAATATTGTACCAATGGTAATTACATTTAGTATATTTATGCTTATTACTTTAATTGCATTTGTTAATTGGAGTGCAATTGGAGTTACAGCATTTAACGATTTACATACTAAATTAATGGAAGCTACATTATTTGGTACCACAATCTTTAAGTTCATTTTAGGAACTACTTCTGCAGCATTTGGTGCTTGGACTCAATTCCATGTATTTGGTTTATCAGTAGTTGTAGTTACTATTTTAGCTATTATCTATAAAGTAAACTTCATGGAAATAGTTGAAAGATACTTTGATGGAATGAAGAAAGTAGCTAAAACAGTATTAATTGTATTTATAATTTATATTGTATTAGAAACATTCTACTTCTTCCCAACAATTCCAAATATTGCTAATGGAATATATGAAATATTTGGTGATAATGTATTTACTTGGATGACTACTACAGCTATTACTTCAATCTTTGGAGTAGAATATCAATATACAATGCAATCACTTGCAGGCTTATTAACAGCTATTGGTACTGAAACTCCAGCAGTTGTAGCATTAGCATCACAATTTGCATATGGTATTATGTCATTTGTAATGCCAACAAGTGCAATGCTTGCAATTGGATTACAAACTATGGATATCAGTATTAAAGAATATTTCAAATTTATTTGGAAATTCTTAGTAGCTATGATTGTAGTTACTGCTGTTGTACTAGTAATCTTAGTATTAATCTAATAAAAACTGGTTTTTTACCGGTTTTTTGTTTGACTAAAAATGCTATATGTAATAAAATACATTTAGCAATGCAAAGATTACGTCTTAGTAATCATATATTAAACTATTAGAGATTGGATATCATCGGCTGAAAGTATCCTTAGCGTATATATGATGAAATTTCAACGTAGGAGTATTGATCGCTTAAGCGCGTTAAAACTAATAAGTGCATGATTAAGTCATGAATTAAGGTGGTACCACGGGTAATATCTCGTCCTTTAATTCGTGGCTTTTTTTATTTTTTAGAAGGAAGGGAATTTTTATGAAAGAAAAAGTTGAACAAATTAAGACTTCAATTGAAGAAGACATTAAGAATGTTAAAACATTACAAGATATTGTTGATATCAAAGCTAAGTACATTGGTAAACAAGGTCTTATAACTGAATTAACAAAGAATATGAAAGATTATTCAATTGAAGAAAGAAAAGAAGTAGGTATGATTGCCAACTCTATTAAGAATGAAGTAACTGATATTATTACAGCAAAAGAAAAAGAAATTAATGATGCTATTTTAAATGAAAAGTTATCTTCAGAAAAAATAGATGTTACATTACCTGGATTAGAAATTAAAGAAGGTGCTCCTTCAATACTTGAAAAAGTAATTGAAGACTTTGAAGATGTATTTATGTCTATGGGTTATGATGTAGTAGATGGACCTGAAGTAGAGGAAGATAGATTTAACTTCGAGTTACTTAATATACCAAAAGGACATGCAGCAAGAGATGCTCAAGATACATTCTATTTAAAGGATGAAGATATTCTTCTTAGAAGTCAAACATCACCAGTTCAAGCAAGAGTTATGCTTGAGAAAAAAGGTATTGAACCAGTTAGAATGATTTGCCCAGGTAAAACATATAGAAGAGATGATGATGATGCAACTCATTCACATCAATTCATGCAAATTGAAGGATTACTTGTAGATCATGATATCTCATTATCAGATCTTAAAGGAACTTTTGAAGTAGCAGCTAAGAGAATGTTTGGTGAAGATACTGTAACTAGATTCCGTCCTTCTTATTATCAATTTACTGAACCTTCAGTAGAAATGGATATTTCATGCTTCAACTGTAAGGGTAAAGGATGTAATATTTGTAAGAATACTGGATGGATTACTATTAGTGGTGCTGGTATGGTTCATCCAAATGTATTAAGAAATTGTGGCTATGATCCAAAAGTTTGGAATGGTTTTGCATTCGGATTTGGAGCTGAAAGATGTGCAATGCTTAAATATGGTATTAATGATTTAAGAGTATTCTATAATACTGATTTAAGAGAAACTGAAAATTTCGATAGAAAGGAGAACTAATATGATAAGTATGAATTGGGTCAAGGACTATGTTGACCTTGAAGGAATAGATTTAAAAGAACTAGCAACTAAAATTACTAAAGCAGGTGTTAACATTGAAAATGTTATAACTAACCACATTGATAACCTTGTTATTGGTGAAGTAGTTGAATGTAATGATCATCCTGATTCTGATCATTTACATGTTTGTAAAGTTAATGTAGGTGGAAGTGAACCAATACAAATCGTATGTGGTGCTCCAAATGTTAGAAAAGGACTTAAAGTAATAGTTTCTCTTCCTGGAGCTGTTTTACCAGGTGGATTTGAAATAAAAGCAGGTAAGATAAGAGGAGAAGAATCAAATGGTATGATATGTGCCTTATTTGAACTTGGCCTTGAAGAAAAAACTGAGGAAACTTATGCTAAAGGTATCGAAGAATTACCAAGTGATGCACCAGTTGGAAAAGATCCAATTGAGTATCTTGGTATTGAAGAAACTTTATATGATGTAGATATTCATAAACATAGAAATAATGATTGCTACTATCATATTGGTTTTGCTTATGAAGTAGGTACAATTCTTGGTAAACAAGTTAAATTACCTGAGTCAAACTATAAAGAAACAAAAGAAAACGTAAATGATTATGTTAAGTTAGAAGTTGAAACTAAAGACTGTCCTTACTATCTAGGTAAGATGGTAAAAAATGTTCAAATTGGTGAATCACCTGATTGGATTAAAAAGAGAATTATTGCAGCAGGTATGAGACCAATTAATAATATCGTAGATATTTCTAACTTCGTAATGTTAGAATTTGGTCAACCAACTCATTTCTTTGATGCTGATAAACTAGGTAAGAAAGTATTAGTAAGAAATGCTAAAGAAAATGAAACAATTACTACATTAGATGGTAATAATAGAGATTTAGTACCAACTGATATTGTTATTACTGATGGGGAAAAACCAACATGTATAGCAGGTGTCATGGGCGGTGAAAATACTGAAGTAGATGAAAATACAAAGAATATTTTCATTGAAGCAGCTATCTTTGATGCAGCTAAAACAAGAATATCTGCTCAAAGACTTAATCTTAAATCTGAAGCATCAATTAGATATGGTAAAGGTCTATCTTATGAATATACTAGACTTGCTATGGATAGATGTTGTTCACTTCTTGAAAGATATGCACAAGGAGAAGTTTGTTCAGGAGAAGTTCTTCATGACGAAGTAGATAAGACTTTAAAAGAAATTGATTTCGTAGCGGGAGATATTAATAGAATACTTGGTATTGAAATTGATGATGCTCATATTGAAGAAGAATTACATAAATTGGATTTTGAATATACTTTAAAAGATGGTCATTTCCATGTAATTATTCCAACTAGAAGACTTGATGTTGAACCAAATGTTGAAGACTTTGCTGAAGAAATTGGTAGACTATATGGATATCATAATTTAAAAGCAACACTTCCAAGAGTTCCAACTAGAAGAGGCGTTTATGTTGGAGATGTTGCTATTAGAAAAGCTATTACTAGAAGACTTAGAACTCTAGGTTTAAATGAGATTAAAACTTATACTTTAGTTTCACCTGAGATGGCTTCTCAATTTAAATATGAAGATAAAGAAAATATGCTTTTACCAAATCCAATGAGTATGGATAAATCAGTATTAAGAACAACTTTAATTCCAAGTTTAATTAATACATATGAATATAATAAAGCTCGTAAGGTATCTGATATTCTTATCTATGAAATAGCTAAAACATATGATAAGAGTTTTAAAGAAGATGTAAAAGTATCTATGTTAGTAAAGGGTAACTATTTAGTAAATAATTGGAATGGTACAAAAGTAAAAGCAGACTTCTATACATTAAAAGGAATTATTTGCAATTTACTAGATTATCTAGGATTTAAAAATAGATACTCATTTGTTGCAGAAGAAATAAATGATTTACATCCAGGTATGTCAGCAAGAATTCTTCTTGATAGACAACCAATTGGTATAATTGGTAGAGTTCATCCATCTATGAAGAAAGATGAAATTTATGTTGCTGAAATATCTATGACTGAATTATATAATAAAACAGTTAAACCTCTTAAGTTTAAGGAAACATCTAAATATCCTGAAATTAAGAAGGATGTTAACTTTGTAGTTGATAATGATACTACTAATGATGAATTAGTTGCAGCAATTAGAAAAGCAGGAGGAAGACTTCTTGATAGTATTGAAATATTTGATATCTATCGTGATGTTGAACCTGGTAAGAAATCAATGACATATAACTTAACATTTAAAGATGCAACTCGTACTTTATCTGATGAAGAAGTAATGCAAGCATTCAACAATGTTATTGAATATGTAACTAAGAATTTAGATGCAAAATTAAGAGCATAATAAAAGATTGAATTATTTCAATCTTTTTTCTTTTATAATATTTTATATTTGTTATAATTGAAATGAAAATAGGAGGATATATGAATAAGTTAGATAAGGCAATTAAAGAATTTAATTTGATCTACACAGACACGATTGCACCAAGTGATATGAGTAGAACTGATTATCTTTTTGGTAATCAAGAAGTAAACTATGAAAATTCAATTAGTTTAAAGACGCTTAGAGATACTATTTTAAGTTCTCATAAAAAAATGTTAGATGAATCTAGTGGACTTGCAAAACTAGAAATAGGAAATAACTATGAAGTTCTTGATTATCTTAAGTCTTCTAAGAAAGATGATAATTCAAGAGAACTAAAGATTTTATTAGATAATCCATCCGTTATTAAAGATGAAGAAAACTTTTTATTCTTGGTAGAAAATGCAGGCAGACTAAGTTCATATGTAACAAATGGTTATTATCCACTTGATGATAATTATAAAAAAATTAATTTAAATATAAGCGATGAAATGATAAAAAAGTACTTAGATTTATTTGGAAAGTATAAACCATTACTAGATTATTATAATTATTACAAAAGTAACATGATATATGAAGCTGGTAATTTCACTTTATGTTCATCTATTAATACTGAAAGAAATAGATTTAATTCCCCAATTAGAAATCTTGAGTTCTATGGCCATATTGATAAATTTTTAAATGAAGGGGATAGCTTCACAATTAATACACATGATAATGGAAAAATTAATTTAGAAAGAAGTAGTATAATTCTAAATGATGAAGGAATGAGATTAAGTGTCAGTGATTATAATCACTTCATTGAAAGTATCTTTATAAGTAAGAATCACTTAAATAAAACATATAATAAATCTGAAGAAGAAAACTTTGAAAAAATATTAAAATTAAAATAATTGTTGACAAGATAAATATTTGGTTTTATATTAATTTTGACATTTACAAAAAAGCTTGATAATGCTGAACTGGGAAATTCCACCTCGGGCTCGGTACTTATCGAGCCTTTTTGCGTTGGAAGGAGAGTGATTTTTAAAATGTCATATATTGATGTGAGTCATATCAATAAAACCTTTAAGGTTGCCAAGAGATCCAGTGGTCTTAAAGCAGCTTTAAAATCCTTTTTCAGGAAAAATTATATCTATATTGATGCTGTAAAAGATATATCTTTCCAAATTGAAAAGGGCGAAATTGTTGGTTATATAGGACCAAATGGAGCAGGGAAGAGTACTACTATTAAGATGCTAAGTGGAATCTTACAACCTGATTCTGGAACAATTAAAATTGATAAAATGATTCCGTTTAAAAACCGTGAGAAATATGTTAGAAACATAGGTGTAGTATTTGGACAACGTTCTCAACTTTGGTGGGATATTCCTGCAGAAGAAACATTTGATTTATTAAAAGAAATTTATAAATTAGATGATGAAGAATATCAAAAAACTAAAGAAGAACTTGTTAAAATGCTTGATATTAAAGACATCATTCAAATACCTGTTAGACAATTAAGTCTAGGTCAAAGAATGCGCTGTGAAATAGCAGCATCACTCTTACATAAACCATCAATACTTTTCTTGGATGAGCCAACAATTGGTCTTGATGCGATTTCAAAAGAAACTGTGAGGGAATTTATTAAAAACCTCAATAAAAAGTATAAGACTACTGTCATACTTACCACTCATGATATGAGTGATATTGAAGCTCTTGCTAAAAGAATTATTCTAATTGGGAAAGGAAGAATTCTTTATGATGGAACTCTTAAAAAATTAAAGAATGAATTTGGTAATTGCAAAAGGGTAATTGTAGAAACCAAAGATAAACTTAATACAATTAAAAAACAAGGTGTTGAAAAACAAACTAAAAATGAACTTGGATATGAATTCTTAATTGATGTTAATAAAATAACTATATCAGAGTTCTTAAAACAACTAGGAAGTAAAATAGATATCACAGATGTTGAAATAGAAAATGAGAATATTGATAATACAATAATTAAACTATATAGAAACTTTAATATATGAAATTATACTTTTCTATATTTAAGACAAAGTTTATATATAATATTACTTATAGAGCAGCAGCCATAGCTGGTATACTTACTCAAGCATTTTTTGCTTTTATGTATATCTTTGTTTATATTGCTTTTTATGAATCAGGTTCAGCAAATCTAGATTTAAAACTATCTCAAGTAGTTAGTTATCTTTGGTTAAACCAAGCATTTTACTTTCTAACTTATATTATGATAGTTGAAAAGGATTTCATTAAACTTATAAGAACTGGTGATATTGCCTATGAATTATGTAGACCAATTAAGTTTTTTAAGAAGTGGTATGCATCTTTATATGGTCAAAGAATAGCAGGTGTTTCACTAAGATTCATTCCAATTATTATTCTTGCTTTCTTATTACCAAGTCCTTATAAATTAATGTTACCATCATCACTTTTATCATTCTTGGTATTTATTCTTTCATTAGTTTTATCTAGTTTTCTAGTAACTGCGATTGCATATATATTCCATATTTTAACTTTCTTTACTTTAGATGGAAAAGGTATCCTTGTAATATTTACTTTAATAGGTGAAATATTCTCAGGTGGAGTTGTTCCAATTGCCTTATTCCCTGGAGTACTAAAGAAAATTGCTTATATCTTACCATTTAGATATATATGTGATTTACCATTTAATATTTATGTTGGTTATACTTCTCCCGTAGAAGGTTTAGAACTTCTACTTTGTGAAGTTCTATGGTTAATTGCATTTATTCTTCTTGGTAATATACTAACAAATAAAGCTCTTAGAAGAGCAGTTGTACAAGGTGGATAGAATGAAGTATTATTTAAAAAGTTTATCTATGCACTTTAAAACAGATATGGAATATAAAAAGTCTTTTATCATGGCTTTTATTGCTCAAATCTTTGTCTTATTCTCAAATTATTTTATAATCATAGCTTTATTTTCTAAATTCAATAATATCAAAGGATTTACTCTTTATGAGGTAATGCTTTGTTATGGAATTATTCAATTTGGTTTTTCCATAAACGAAACATTCTTCCGAGGAGTAGACAAATTTGAAGATTTAATAATAGATGGATCATATGATAGATTACTTGTTAGACCTAGAAGTATTATGCTTCAAATAATATGTTCTAAGGCTGACTTAGTTAAATTATCTAGATTGATTCAAACTATTATTATTCTAGTAATATCTATAACTAATCTTCATTTACCATTAACTCTTCCAAGAGTATTAATACTTATATTTATGTTAATGGGAAGTGTAATGATTTTCTCTGCAATATTCTTAATTGCCGCGAGTTATTGCTTTTTAACTGTTCAAGGTTTAGAAATTAAAAACTTAATATGTGATGGAGGAAAACACATGGCTCAATATCCAATCGGGGTATTTAAAAAGCCTGTTGTATTCATATTCACAGTATTAATTCCATATGGATGTGTTAACTATTACCCATTGTTATATTTATTAGGTAAATCTAATAATATACTTTATATGTTATCTCCATTTACAGTTATTATCTTCTGTATATTTGCTATTCTTCTATTTAGAAGAGGCCAAAAAAGATATGTTTCAGTAGGATCGTAAAATACTTTTAAAAGATAGCAAATAAACTTGCTATCTTTTTTCTTTTGGTAGATAAAACACTTAAAATAAAGTAAAATATTATATAGGTGATTAATATGGATTACATGAAAACATTAAATAAAGAACAACTTGAAGCAGTAAAGCATATTGAAGGACCTTGTCTAGTAATGGCAGGAGCTGGATCAGGTAAGACAAAAGTATTAACAACAAGAATTGTACACTTACTTGAAAATGGAGTAAAAGACTATAATATACTTGCTATTACATTTACTAATAAAGCGGCAAATGAGATGAAGGAAAGAGTTAAAAATCTTCATGGAGATATATCTTCTTTCATAGGAACATTCCACTCATTTGGTTTATCTATATTAAGAAGGTATTATAATCTATGTGATTTGGATAATAACTTTACAATAATAGATTCAGATGACTCTTTAGCTATTATTAAGAGAATATTAAAAAGCGAAAACTTAGATCCTAAGAAGTTTAATCCATATACTATTCGTAATAGAATATCTTTTATAAAAAACGAGGGTTTAAGTGATATTGAAATAGAAAGAACTATGAGCTCACCATTAGATAAGATATATACAGCAGTATATAGAAAATATCAAAAGACTTTAGCAGAATCTAATGTAGTTGATTTTGATGACTTACTTTTAAAACCAGTTAAGTTGTTAGAACAAAACGAAGATATACTAGATTATTATCAAGAAAGATTTAAGTTTATCTTAGTAGATGAGTATCAAGATACTAACCCAATTCAATATAAACTATGTAAATTACTAGCATCAAAATATAGAAATATATTTGTAGTAGGTGATATGAATCAAAGTATCTATGCTTTTAGACAAGCAGACTATAAGAATATAGAATACTTTGAAAAAGATTATAAAGAGTGCAAAGTAATAAAGTTAGAAGAAAATTATCGTAGTACAAATAATATATTAAATGCTGCTAATGATGTTATAAAAAATAATGTTCATAGAAAAGATTTAAAACTTTGGAGTGAAAAGGGAGACGGACTAAAGATTAAATATAAGAGATGCTATGATGAAGCAAATGAAGCTCATTATGTAGTATCTGAAATAAAAGATTTAATATCTCAAGGAGTTCCAAGAAAAGACATAGTTATTCTTTATAGAACAAATGGTCAATCACGTATATTTGAAGAGGAAATTGTTAAGAATGATATTCCATATAGAATAGTTGGTTCAATATACTTCTATAATAGAAAAGAAATAAAAGATTTAATTGCATACCTTAGAGTAGTTTATAATCATTCTGATTCAGTATCTTTAAAAAGAATAATAAATGTTCCTAAAAGAGGAATTGGTAATACAACGATAGACAAACTAGAAGATCTTGCTGATAGTGAAGGCAAATCAATGTATGATTGTCTATCATCTAAAAAAGAACTTGAGTTTAAAAAATTAATTGATGAATTAACTGAAGACTCAAATAAGATGAGTATAACTGAACTTGTTGATACTATTATTACTAAAACAGGTATGAAAGAGGAACTTGAACAAGAAAGTAAAGATGATTTAACTGCTGGCTTACGTTTGGATAACTTGTTAGAATTTAAATCAGTTGCTCAAAGTTTTGAAGAAAAAGAAGGATCTGCGGATTTAAGAGACTTCCTAGAACAAGTTACACTTGTTGCTGACATGTCTCAACATCGGGAAAGTGGTGATGAAATCACTTTAATGACTATTCATGCCGCAAAAGGCTTGGAGTTTGATGTAGTTTTCCTTGTAGGAATGGAAGAAGGAATATTCCCTCATTCAATGTCATTTGATGAAGAAGACGGAATTGAAGAGGAAAGAAGACTATGTTATGTAGCGATAACAAGAGCTAAAGAAATACTATATATGACTAATACTAGAAGTAGAGTTCTATATGGTAAAGTATCATCTAATCCACCTTCAAGATTTTTAAAAGAAATAAGTGATTCATTTATAGATAATCAAAATGTAAATGACTTCTCACTTGAAGCCCCAGTGGATACATCTAAGATGTATGTAGAAGGAAGTAATGATGATTTAAAAGCAGGAGATATTATTAGACATGAAACTTTAGGAATTGGTTCAGTACTTAAAGTAGATGGTAGTCTAATTGAAGTGGCTTTTAAAACAGGCATTAAGAAATTGATGAAAAATCATAAGAGTATTACGAAAGTTTAGAGGTAATTAGGATGGAGTATTATTATTTTTGTATATCATTTGTTATTTTATTAGTTATATCACTATTTTCATTAATTACATTAATTAAGAATTTAAATTTAAAAGACCAAGTAAAAATTAAATATTTAAATAAATTAACATTAATTCTATTATGTGTTCAAATAGTAATTTATGTTAGTTGGTTTGTTATGGAGTGATATTAATATGAAAAGAAGATATATTATTTATTGCGTATTAAGTGTTTTAATAGGATTAGATGCAATAAGCATGTTTTTATTCCCAAGGATGCAAGGGTCTATTGATAAACCGGTTTTATACCTTTATCCAGAAGAAGATATTAGTGTAAAAGTTTCGTTTAAAAATCCTTCATTTTTAACAACTACATATCCTAAATATAATGGTGGATGGAATGTATTTGTTGATAAGTCAGGAAATATAAACGATGGGAAGAATAATTATTATGCATTATATTGGGAAGAAAAGGCTACCAAAAAAGAATCATTTAAAGAAGGATTCTATGTAGAAAAAGATAATGCAATTGAATTCCTAGAAGAAAAACTATCTATTATTGGATTAAATGATAGAGAAAGAAATGAATTTATTATGTATTGGTTACCAATACTTGAAGATAATAATAAATCATTAGTACATTTCGAATTAACAGATGAAAAGCAAAAGACAAATGAATTAATAATAGATCCAAAACCAGATTCGTTGTTAAGAGTTACAATGCATGTTAAAAAAGTTAATAAGAAAACTAATATAAAAGAACAAACATTAAAGTCATTCAATAGAGTTGGATTTACAGCAGTTGAATGGGGAGGAATAGTTGAATAAACTATTCTTTTTTTGTTGCTTTAATATTTTTTTGAACTATAATAATCAGTAGGAGAATATGTGTATGAAAGAAAAGACATTAGTTATTTTAGCAGCGGGAATGGGATCTCGTTTCGGTGGTATGAAACAAACATACCCAGTTGGTCCAAATGAAGAATTTATCATGGACTATTCAATTTATTCAGCCATTAAATATGGCATTACAAAGGTAGTATTTGTAATTAGAGAAGAGTACTTAGATTTATTTAAAAGTACAATTGGTAAAAGAATAGAAGGAAAAGTAAAAGTAGGTTATGCTTTTCAAAAATTAGATGATATTCCTAAAGGTTTTAAAGTTCCAGAAGGAAGAGTAAAACCATGGGGAACTGCACATGCAATTTATTGTGCTCGTAATGAAATTGTCGGTAACTTTGGAGTTATTACAGCAGATGATTTCTATGGAGATAAAGCTTTTGAAGATTTATCTCGTGCATTAGATGAAGATAATTATTCAATAATCGGTTATCATTTAGCAGATACTTTATCAGAAAATGGTGCTGTTAAACGTGGAGTTATTAAGTCTAAAAAAGGTGTAGTAACAGATATAATTGAATCATCTTGCATCATGGATGGAGATAAGGTAAAATGTACTCCACTTGATAAGAAAAAAAGATCATTCCATGTTAATAAAGATAATTCATGTTCAATGTTAATGAATGGATTTACTGGTGAGATATTAACAAAAATTGGAAATGTTATGAAAGATGAGTTTGAAAATCATAAAGAAAATTTAAA
>OCVV012872428.1_pt1 | contig 20053 bp, 9 predicted proteins | sample 1539721 | NCBI WGS metagenome assembly OCVV01 (sample SAMN02144230, study PRJEB22623) | gut metagenome | biome: sheep rumen | host: Ovis aries | place: New Zealand
ATTATTCCAATTATTCTAATTAGTTTCAAGAAAAAACAAGCCGCTTGCGGCGAAAAGGAGAGACATCATTGTATAAGATAATTTTGTGTACTTACTTAATTATTAATTGTTAATTGTCACTTCTCATCACTCCTTTCACTCCCAAAACTTAGATTTTTCACTCTCCACTTTTCACTTACTTCAAGTTCTGCAGGAAATCGACTTCCACGATGCGGAGTTCGCCCTTCACCTGTTCGCTGCCGGGAGTCTTGTAGAGGTCGAGTTCGGTGGCGGGACCTCCAGCCAGTTCGGTCACCTGTCCGAAGGCATCCTTGTCGGTGGCACTGCCCGTCTGGCGAATGGTGTAGGTGCGGGCTTTGACAGGTTGCTTGATGAAGAGGGAGATGTAGCCTAAGGATTTGTCGGTATTGCCTTTCCAGATGAGTTGACCGTCGGCCAGCACTTCGATGGGATAGGAACGCTGACGCCATCCGGTGAGTTTGAGGCTAATCTCGTCGATGGCAGCAGGTTCGGCCAGTTCGTAGGCTATCCACGCGGTGTTGAGACGGCCATCGTTGCGCCACTCGGAGAGTTCGTTGTCGTCCCAACTGCGCCGTGCCTCGTCGGCATTGGCTCCCACTGTGGCAGAGGCGATGGCGATGGTGCGTTTCTTCTCGGTATAGGACGGGGTCTGTGGTGTCTCTCCTCGGTCGAGCACTGAGGCGAGGTGTTCGGAGGCGATGTAGCGAGTCATGCCAGCATTGAGTTGTTGGGCATCGGGATGAGAAGTCCATTCCATCACGGCATCGGCCATTCCGTTGGCTCGCGCCGTGAGACGAATCTGTCCGGGTGTGGTGGTGGAGCGCACAAGCACACGATTCACGCCAGCCTCGACGGGCAGGTCTTTCGACAGGATGTAGTTGTCGCCGTCGGGACTCTTGCCGATGCCGCCACGCCATTCGGCCGGACCTTCGAGTGTCCAATGGATGAAGCGGTTGTCGAGCGGGCAACGCTGTCCCTGCTTATCGACTATCTCCACCTGCACCAGTGCCAAGTCGCTGCCATCGGCACACATGCCGCCGTCGGGGTTCTGCATCAGGGTGAGTTGGATGTGGTCGGGTCGTCCGGCTGTCTTGTGGCAGGCTTCCGACTCGATGGTGGTGCCGTCGGCAGCATAACTGACGGCCTTCACCTCGCCTGGTTGATAGGCCACCTTGCGGAAGGTGTGGAGGAAGGTGTACTGGGGATTGTCCGACTTGCCGACCGACTTGCCGTTGACAAACAGTTCCACCACAGGCGAGGTCGATACCACGTAAACATCTTTTACCACACCGCCCGGATAGTTCCAGTGGCCTATGATGTGGCTGGCCTTGTGTTCCACATCGACCCACGAGTTCCACATCACCTGATGGGCAAAGAAGGCATCTTTCTCGATGCGCATGGCATCGACCACGCCGCTGGTGCGGTAGTTCATCTCAGAGCGTCCGTGGGTGTTGGTGTCGGAGAAGATAATCTTCACGCCACCGCTGCTCACGCGCCGTCCCATGCCGGGACGCACCACGTAGTAGTCGTTCCAGCGACGAATCTGCTCGATGGCGAGTTGGTCCTGGTTCTGGTTGTAGATGTCGGCCGGGGCATTGCGGTAGTAGGGGCCTGCACCCTGACGGTGATAGGGGTAGGAGTAGTCGTCCCAGTATTGGCGATAGCCCTCGTCGCGGCAGTACTCCATGGCCCACATGGGGTGCTTGCCGCTCTTGTTGATGTAGAGCATCTCGCCGCCATACTCGGCTTCGTCGATGTCGAGCATCTCGCGCGAGCCAGTGGCACGGCCTCCGTGGGGGTCGTACTGATTGCGGATGGCGATGAGTTCCTTCATGTGGTCGCGGCTGATGCTCTCGTTGCCGCCTTCGTAGAAAAGGATGGAGGGGTTGTTGCGATTGTAGATGATAGCATCGCGCATCAGTTCGGTGCGCTGTGTCCAATGGCGGCCCGTCACGTCCTTCTCGGCATCGCCGGCTGGCATGGTCTGAATGAGTCCCACACGGTCGCACGACTCCACGTCCTGCTTGCTGGGAGTCACGTGCATCCAACGCACGAGGTTACCGCCCGACTTGACCATGAGGTCGTTGCTATAGTCGGAGAGCCAGGCAGGCACGTCGATGCCTACCGATGGCCATTCGTTGCTGGTGCGCTGGGCATAGCCGTGCATCATGATGACACGGTCGTTGAGCCACACCTTGCCCTCGGCAAAGCGGGTCTTGCGGAAGCCTGTGCGAAGGGTCACTTCGTCGGTGAGTGAACCACCGACTGCGAGACGGGAGTGCACCGTGTAGAGGTAGCCATAGCCCCACGACCAGAAGTGGATGCCAGAGAGGCGACGGCTGGCGGAGAGGGTGACGGTGTCGCCAGCGGCTATCGTCTGCGGTTTTCCGGCAAAGCGCGCCACCTGCTTGCCATCGCGGTCGGTCACCTCCACTTGCAGAGTCACCTGCTGCGCTTGAGGAGAAGCGTTGATGACCTGCGACTCCACGTGGGCCGTCACTTTGCGTCCCTTGATGTCGTAGTCGGTGCCATAGACATAGATGCCTGTGGTGCCGAGGTTGGAGTAGAGCGGAAGAGTCTGATAGACATCGCCCGTGACGTGCAGATAGACGTTCTTGGGCAGGCCACCCATGTTCATGTTGAAGTTCTTGTTGTTCCATTGGAAGGAGGTGGGAGCCAACTGATTGTTGGGCAGGTTGTTACCATCCTTGGTTGGTGCGGTTCCCTTGGACACAAGCAGTTCGCTACCGTCGGAATTCTTCTCGTGGTAGGCCCAGTCGTTGTCGGTGAGTACCTCCAGACGGTTCTCCTTGCCTATATATAGGTAGGGAGTGAGGTCGAAGCCAAAGGCCATGACACCGTTCTGGTGCAGGCCGAGGCGATGGCCGTTGAGCCACACCTCAGCCGACTGGCGCGCCCCCTCGAACTCGATGAACACGTGTTTGCCCTTCCACTCTTGCGGAGCGATGAACACCTTGGTGTAGCGGCAGGTGTCGTCGGGCAGGGAGGCGATGCCCACACGGTAGGCCCAGTCTTCGTTCCAAGCCCGAGGCAGGGTGACGGTGCGGGTTTCGCCAGGATGCTGGATAGCCTCCTGCGGATAGTGAAGTTGCCAGTTTCCGTTGAAGTTGATGGTCCGCTGTGCCACTGCCGAGATGGCACAAGCGAGCATACAAGCAGTTACTACTTTTCTCATTTCCTCATGTTGCAAATCTCGCTCCACAGGTGAGCAGGTTTCTTACTCCTTGATATACACTTTACTGCCGTTGACAATATAGACTCCATTCAGTGCATGAGTCTTCACACGACGGCCTGAGAGGTCGTAGATGACATCGCTGTCGGCCAGATTCTCCGCTGAGAGTTCGCGAATGCCTGTCGGGTCGGCCACCACACGGATAATGCCTTCGGAGGCAAGGGCAGAGGTGTCCCAGAGATAGCCAGGCTTGGGAGTTTCCGGCAGCAAGGTGACGGTGCCGCTGATGGTGATGTTGCCATCGCCTGTGAACACCTTGAGTTCGGCATCATCGGCAAAGGTGTAGTTGGAGTTGAGTTGCTCGGTCAGGTCGATGACTGGCGAAGTCAGTTTCACGTTACCAGCCACCTTAAAGGCATCGGAGTAGGTTTCAGTGGCTGTGGAACGAGTGCGCACCCGCAGAGTGGAACCGCTGTTCATGGTGAGGTTGCCCTTCACTGTGAGAGTACCTACGGCAGCAACTGATTTGCCTGCACCGAGCGTGCCGCCGTTCATCACCGTCACGTTCTGCACCTGTCCCGTACCAGCCAGCAGACCGCCATTGCGCACGGTGAGAGAGCCTGTGGTGACAGGGGCCGAGGCGTTTTGTGCCAACACAGAACCTGCATAGATATTGAGCGCACCTTGCGAAGCACCCGTGAGCGTCCAGGCACCATCGCCATACTTGTTGACTATGGCTGCACCGTTGAACACACCCGCAAAGGTATCATCCTCACCACGATAGCCTACATCCCATGTGCCGGTGCCAATCGTGCCGGAGCCTTGCAGCGACCCCACCTTGTGGGTGTAACTCTGCTCCGTGCCGCTACCGCTCTTGAATCCGGCAGCATATGCCCCACTCTCCAGTTTCAGAATTGCCTTAGAGAAATCCATGGCCTGAATGAAACGGCAGTTGCTGGTCATCACATCGTAAGTTCCCTCAAACTTGGACACATTCGTATAGACATCGCCACGCACGTAAGCGAAAGACATCTTGATGGTTCCCTCGCCAAGCAGTGAGCCTCTGATGGAGCAGCGCGAACCCACGTTGAAGGTAAGGGTCTTGCCCTTATCTATCGTCACGGCATTCTGGAAGTTAGGCATGGTAGAAGAACTGTTCGCGTCGAAGATTTGTATCTTACTGTTGCCCGTCACATGGATGGGCGAGGTGGCTGCGCCGAAGGTGCCCTGCCATGCACCTTGAGAGAGCGTGCCCGCATTCAAGATGGTGGCCTTATAGTTATTGACACCCCCATAATTGAGGTTGAGTTGTCCTGCGCCGTTCTTCAGCAAGACACCCTTGGAACCCGTCACCGCCGATTGGATGGTGGCTGTACCGCTGGGGATGTTGATAGTAGCCGTGTCGGTCAGCACAATGTTACGGTTGGTAGCCGCATTGGTATTGTTGATGGTCAGCGTGGCCTTGCCTATCTCGATACGGTCGCCAGCACCGAAGCAACTCTCCACGCCCTTCATTTCGAGGTTCTTCACCACCACCGTGCCGCTGTTGAGTACCGTCTTGCCGGTGTAGTTGCTCTTGGTGGCATTGAGCGTCACACTGCCCTTTCCGTTCACCACGAAATCGCCTGCACCGCTGAAACCACCGTCGCCGCTGAACACATAATTGCCAGATTCGTGCGTGAAACGAACCCCATTGGTCACCATCAGGTCGGTGAGGTTTACGTTCTTGTTGACTGCATCAGAAGGGAAGATGACCTCATCGTTGGCTACGAAGGAGGTGGGAGTGCCATCAATCTGGAAGTTATTGGTCTGGTAGTCCCAGTTCTTGTTCACCGCACCTGTCCAAACCACGCCCAGTGAAGCCTCACGGGTAGGATGAATGACGAGAACAATCTGCTTCTCGCGCACCTCCACTTCATACTTCAGGCCGACCAATCCGCGCACATTGATTTTGTTGGCAGCGGCTGTCAGAGCACCTGTACATTCCAAGAGTACATACTCACCCTCGGCAGGCACATCCTCCGAAGGCACAATGGTCAACGTGTTGGTGTTCTTGAGAGTCAGGTCGCCATTCACCATCACCTTATCAGCCTTCACGGTTCCTGAGGTCTGCAAGTTTGCCTCCACAAACACATCGCCTGTGAGGGTCAGGTTGCCGTTGACGGTGATGACCCCGAAGGGAGCATCGGCGGTTCCCGGAGAGAGGCGGCAGCCCTCATAGTTGAGACCGCCCTCGAATGTGGTGGCACCGTTCAGGATGGGATTGCCAGCCAACGTACCCTTAGCACGAAGTTCAAGTTCGCCTGCCATCGTACCGTTCAAGGCCAGAGTTCCTTCGCTCACGATGGTCTTGCCCGTCGTGGTCAGGTTGCCGTTGAGGGTCACTGTACCCTGCTGCGACTTCACGACGATGCCCTCACCGCCGATGTTGCCTTTCAGCACATAATCCTTTTTCTTCGGATTCATGAAATAGGTGGCACCGGGTTTCACGTCGCCAGAAATCTCGATGGCCGAGGCATTACTGCCCGTAATGTCGAAGAGGACGCTCTTGCCATCGGCATAGGTGGCAGCAGACTTCTGGTCGTAGGAGGTGAAAGCAGCCGAGCCGTTGCTCCAGTTGCCGGAATGATAGCGGAGGTCGGTCTCCATCACAGGAGGAAGCGGCGGCAACGGCATGCCGACACCGAGGTAGAAACTCGTGTTGGGGTGCTGATAGTAGCCGCGAGTGGTGCAGTCGCCACGATAGTGGGGGTCTTGCTGCAAGCAGTAGATGCTGTAGTTGGAAGAGAGGTTGGTGGTATAGCCCACAAGACCTTGGCTATGGTCATCGTTCTGCTGAGCCAGAATCACTTCCTCGCGCCAGTCGCCCATGATGTCGCCCATGAAGGCAGGACGAGTGCCCGTTGCACCTTCTGCCCCCCAGTTAGACTCCTGCGAGAACTCCACCAGACGGCTCTTGCCCCTCACGGTGGTCACCATCAGGTTGGTGCCATAGTTCTTGCCACCGGGCGAACTGAGTTCTTCGCGCAGCAGGTCGGCATTCCACCACAGACCTTCAAACACCGTCGAAATGCCCCACTGAGAACGGGTTTCGCCCGTGGCATCTCCCTTGCAGTCATAGATGTAGTCATCGGTGAAACTATATAATTCATAGCCCTTATGACTGGGGTCGATGTCCATGCTGCCACCACGTGCCACATCGAAGATGGAAGGCAGATACCACTCCTTGAGGCGTTCGCCCGTGGCGGCATCGTAGAGGCACTGGCCGAGCAAGGCACTCTGCTGGATGGCATAGCCTTCCATGCCCGGACGGTCGGGGTCTATATCGCTGAGAATGAATCGGTCGCCATGTTCCAGGCCAGTGGATGTGTAGCGGTTCAGGGCGGGATTGACTCCGTAGCCGCCTGCCCACATCTCGTCGCACCCGTCGCCATCGCTGTCGAGGATGCGAATCTGGTGGAACTCGGCACACCACGGACGTACTGGATTGCGCACCCAAGTGTGGCTGTGATGCCAGTTGGAAGCCTGACCATTGGCCCAATCAAAATCCCAAGTGAGCACATAGCCGTGGTGGTTCTTGTCGGTGCCACGGTCTTCACACTCCATGATGAGCGAAGGGTGAACACCATCCAAGTAGGCTATGCCATAGTGTCCTTCCATCGAGCCATAGCCCGCACTCATATAGTCGGCGCGGTTGTCGCGTCGGTAAGCGTCACCGCCGTTCGGCTCGGTCAGTTCTGTGTATTTCAGTTCGTTATAGGCCAGTTCAGCACCTGTTGCCCCGTCGATGACGGAGATGTAGAAGGGAGGATTGCGCTTTCCCTGTGTGCGGTAGTCGATGATGCCATCGCCATCGATGTCGCCCGTCGTCTTGCCTCCCACATAGGTTCCCCACGTCTCATTGGCCTTATCCCAGAAACGTGTGCCGTCGGACGAGCGGACAATGACCTCGCACTTGCCGTCGCAGTTGATGTCGTAGGCCAGCACCATGTCGTTCTGTCCCGAACAGATATTCACGTTGGGACCCATATCGACAGTCCACAAAAGTGTGCCATCCAGTTTGTATGCCTGAATCTTGTGGCTGGTGGTCGAAACCACCTCCGCATCTTCCGAGTCGGGATCGACCTCTGCCGCTCCGGCAAACAGACGATCGACCACCACTGCATCATACTCGCCATTGCCGTCCAAATCCATTGGCCAGACAAATTTGGTGCGGTAGTCGTTGCGCTTAATCACCTTGTCGTCGAAGTCGAACTTAAACCACACGTTGGGCCACGGCTGGGTCTTGTAGAGGAAAGGATTGCTCTTCTCGCCCTCCACCCCGTTCACGATGGCGGTGACGGCATACTCGGTGTTGTTGGTCAGTGAAGACGGCGTGTAGTTGGTCACTTTCAGCGGTGTGGGGTTCATCTTGGTCCACGCCTCAGTTCCCACCGCGCGCTTATATACATTATAAGTAGTGCCCTCTGGCTCCTGAGCCAGTTTGCGCCACGAAATGAGGGAACTGTTTGTGCCTCCGGCCGAAGTCACGCTACGGCCTCCAGAACGATAAACAGCCACCACGCCTCGCCCAAGTTTCTGCTGAAGCCTCTGGGCGGTTGCGAACGGCGAGGACAACGCCATCGCCAACATCATGAAGAGAATTTTTTTCATCACATAAATGGTTTTGTCAGTTAGAAATTTCTGGTGCAAAAGTAGAGGTTTCGGCTCCGCTTTTGAGTAAAAAGCATGACAAAGATGTGTAAAATCGTACCAAAATGCACGTGAACGGCAAAAAATGTCTATATTTGTGCCGAAAATGTATCTTTCGACACGAAAAGAAGACAATCATGACAAACCAGTACTCCGAAGCACACTTCTTCAAAAGTACTCCAGTACTCCATAGAAAGTACTGGAGTACTGCCACAGCAGTATTAGAGTACTGCCGAAGAAGTACTATAGCACCAGTGAAAGCATGGCTGGAGTGTGTTTTCATGGGGTGGTGGCTGACATGGGCAATGGCATTTTGGGCTTGCCTGAACTGCCATGCACAGGGATATTCCTACCATCCGCTGCCCACACAGGAGCAGTTGCCGGTGGCCAACGTGAATGTCATCGTGCAAGACCACGACGGCTACATGTGGTATGGCACGGCGGGCGGAGGCGTGTGTCGCGACGATGGCTACGAGGTGGTGACCCACAGCAGCAAAACCACGGGCCAGGGAGTGATGGAGAGCGACGAAATCACTTGCATGGCCGAAGGAAAGGACGGACGGATGTGGTTTGGTACCCGCGCCGGTCTCTATTATATAAATAATGTGGAGGGGAAAGTACACCGCGTGGAAAACGAGCATGTGGGGCTGAAGAAGGTGAACTGCATCGGGACGACACCAGACGGCTGTGTGTGGGTGGGTGTGCAACGCAACGTGGTGAAGTTTTCCGCCGAAGGCACAGTGCTGAAGGTGCTGAGCATCGGTACCAACACACGCGAGGAGGTGAAGGAGATGATGGTTGATTCGAAGGGGAAACTGTGGCTCACCATCCTGCGCGGCGGCATCGCCAGCATCGACCCGAAGACAGACCGACTCAGCAAGGAGCCGTGGGACTACCCTTCGGCGGCTGGCTACATGCTGGAGGACACGGTGCGCCACTGCTACTGGGTGGGCACCTGGGGCGGCGGCATCGTGCAGTATCCGCAGATGGCGGTGCAGCCGGCCACGCTCATGGTGTCTGAGAACCAAAGGTTTGGAAGCGAGGTGTATGACCTGTGGATAGACCCGAAACGCCGACGGATGTGGGTATCGACAATGGACGACGTGTATGCCTATGACATGGGAAGCACGGATGCTGGACTGAACGCATCGGCCACTGCGGTCCTGACACCTTACTGCACCCACACGTTTCTGCCCACAGGCAAGAAACTGATTGGCAAACTGATGGCCGACCGACGGGGCAACATCTGGGTGCCTGGCTCATCGCCCCACACGTTCATCTTGTCGCCCAATGTGATGGGCAGCGACATCCGGCGCAACGAGGTGAAGGCCATGACGGAGCAGATGGGCTATAAGGTGATGGTGCATCAGATTGAGCGTGAAGGAGATTACTACTGGATTTACCAGAACCGTACACGCCTGTCGCTCTACCACCCCGCCACCAACCGGCTCACCTTCATGGCCACTGACCCAACGACCACTCCCTCCACACTCAGCACACAGCGGCCACTCTCGCGCTGCCAGACGGGCAAGGGGGTGTGGACGTGCAACGGGAAACACCTCATCCACGTGTGGCACGAGGACATGCGCATCTGTTGGGAAGAAATAGAAGAAGGACAAACGCCCAACTACATCTCGACACTCTCCGACGAAAGCAACGGACGGCTGCTCATCGGCACGGAACGGCAGGTCTTCTTGTTTGACTATCAGAAGAAAACGCTCAAGCAACTGACCGACTCTGTGGGCATTATTCAGCAAGTGGGCTACGACACCCAGGGCAAACTCACCTACTCGACCGACCCGAAGGCACCCCAGATGCTCACCGACCCGCACGGACACCTCTGGACGCTGGACGAACTGACGCTGACCGAATACAGCCCCAAGACACAGGCACGGCGCATCATCAAAGCCTCCGACCCCAACATCCAGATGGACTCGTTCACCGACATCACCTTGACGGGCGACAGCATCTGCGTGGGTGGCATCGGTGCCTATTGCATGATTGGCTCATGCCCCGAACTGGACCTGCCCCACCCCGACGACCGCATCGTGGTGACCCGCTACGACACCCTGCACAGCATCAGCCTCTCGACCATGAACCACCTGTATGCAACCAACATCCAGTTTGCCTACCGCATCGACCAAGGTGAGTGGGTGACGCTGAAGGCCGGAGAGAACACCATCGACATCAGCAGCACCACGTTTGGCACACACACGCTCTATGCCAAAGCCACCGACGAGTATGGCGTGTGGCACAGCGAACAGGAGGTCTTTCACTTTGCCCTGCCGCTCCCCTGGTATCTGCGCTGGTATGCCTGGTGCATCTACGCGGCCCTGTTGCTGCTGACGGTCATACTCTTCATTGTATGGAACAAAAAAAGGAAGGCCGAACAAGCCTTCCCCACAAAACAAACGACTTCACCTCTTGATGACGAAGAGAACTCTTCCCCATCGCCGCTCTCGCAAGCGCAACAGGCTGAAAGAGAAGGATTCACCAACGAAGTGAACGGATGGATAGAAAAAAATCTGGACAATTCTGACTATGGGGTAGATGAACTGTGCCGCGACCTGGGCATGAGCCGCATGAACCTCTACCGCAAGTTCCAGCGCCTCGCCCTGCCCACACCCTCGGAGTTCATCAAGAGTTATCGGCTGAAGCAGGCCAGCCACCTGCTGCAAAACACGGCACAATCCATTGCCGAGATAGCATACGCCGTGGGGTTCACCTCTCCCCAATATTTTGCAAAATGCTTCAAAGAGGAATATGGCTGCACTCCACGCCAATGGAAAGAGAAGAAGAAGTGACGGATGTTCACTCATGGGCAAAAAAAAGAGTCCCGCATCTCACGATGCAGGACCCAGCAAATGAAATGTTAAAATTCTATTGGGGAAAAAGGACTCCAACCTCTCGGTTGGGGGGTTGTCTTCTATTCAGAAGGTCTGAATAAAAGACGCTGTCCAAAATATGTATGAACCATTTTTCATTTGCAAAGATAGCCATTTTAGGAATAATGGCAAAACAAATTCATCCTTTTTTTCTTGCAACGAGGGAAGAGTCTCCCTTTTGTGCCTCAAAAAAAGACTTTTAGGACATTCAGCCTTAGCACGGACGAGTTTTGGGAAGGTTGAACACATCCTGCACCTCTTTCATGGCTTCGGCGGTCATGCCATCTGGTTCGCTGCCCATATTGCGGGCACACATGTAGATGTTGGCGGCTTTGCAAAGCACGTCGGTCTGGTCGAAGGCATCCATGATGTCCTGACCTACGGCCACCGTGCCGTGCTTCTCCCACAGCACCACATCGTGCTTCTTGATTTTCTCCAGCGTGGCCTCAGCCAGTTCCACCGAAGAGGGAAGACCGTAAGGCACAATGCCGATGCCGAGGGGAGCGAAGGCCAATGTTTCGGGAATCATCGACCAGAGCACACGGGTCATCTCGTCGCCTTTGAGGAAACGCTGGATATGGCTCATGGCCACCAGTTCGATGGGGTGCGTGTGGAGTGTGGCCTTGTAGCAAGAGCCTGTCTCCAAAAGGTAGTTCTGGAGCGCAAGATGGGTGGGCAGTTCTGAAGTGGGCATGACGGGTTCGTCAGCAATAATCTCATAACTGGCACAGTCGTCGCAGATGCGCACGATGGAGCCGTTCTGCATGGGCCAACGAGCCAAGTCGCGCATGCGCTTTCCCGTCCCCTTGCAATAGAAGTACTTACCCTTCAGTTGGGGCAGCACCATGCCTATCTGCTTCACAGGAGCGATGGCTGGCATGGCCTTGATTTCGTCATCCACAAACTCGGTCACATTCACCGTGATGTTGCCGCCATTACGCTCAGCCCATCCTTTCTGCCAGAGGTAACCTGTCACCTCTGCTATCTGGTCAATCACAGCCTTAAGACCTGGACGACCGTCTAATATACTTTTCATATTTTTTTGTTATGTTGTTTGTTGTTTTGTGATTGAGCAAGTTACACGTCCGCCCCATAGCGTTCTTCCGTAATCTGCTCCAGTGATTTTCCACGGGTGTTGGGCATGCCAATCAGACCGACAATCAAGGAGATAAGCAAGAGTGCCACCATGCAATAAGCCGCAATGGTGAAGCCTTCGCCATTCTCGCCATAGATGAAGGTGAACACAAGCCCCCAGGCTGCCGACAGGCCACGCACGATGAAGAACATCAGCCCTTGGGCGCCAGCACGGAACTTGGCTGGGAAGAGTTCACTTCCCCACAGGGCATAGAACACCTGTACAGAACTGCCGTTGTTCACACCCCACAGGATGGTGAACACCCAAATGCCGGCGATGGTCGAAACGCCTCCACCAATGATGAGAACCCAGGCAGACAAGGCTGCTGCAAGCCCGAACACGTAGAAGATGCGGTGTGACATTTTGTCAACCATGAAAGAGATGATGAAGGTGGTAACAACCACGAAGACCCAACTCACGCAACTGAGCATGTTGGCCTGTTCGTTGCTGAGTCCGCCTGCTGTCTCATAGATGTGAGGCATGAAAAAGCCCATCACAGAGGCCACAAGGTTCCACGTCAGGTAGATGGCAGCCAGATAAGCCACGGTCTTGACGGCAACCTTGTTGGTGAACAGCAGTTTGATGTTATCCACAATACCGCTTTTGTCCTTAGCCTTGTTGGCCGTGAACTCAGCACTTTCCTGTAACTGACGCTGGAGATTCCATGCCACAAATGCCACGATGAAGAGGGTGCAGAACACCACACGCGAACTGAACACCTCGACTGCAGCCTTGGCGGCATCGGCACCGATGATGCTATGAGCCAGCGACTCAACAGGTGCATAGAGATAACCGCCTGGCGCAAACAGCATACCGAACAACAGGATGCACATCGGGCCAATGCCCCACGACATCTGCGAGATACAGATGTTGCGGCCACGGTTGTTCACTTCCGAACTCTCTGAAATATAGGTCCATGAGGCAGGAACGCCAATGCCCACCGATATGCCTGTCACAAGGAAACCGACAAGCAACATGGGGTAATTGACTGTGAGCATGATGATGAGCACACCCAGCATATAGACCAAAAGATTGTAGGTGAAGATGAACTTCCGACCGAACTTGTCGGCCAAGAAGCCACCTATGATGGCACCGATGGCAGCACCCAGTGCATTGGCACTCAGTGCATTGAGCCAACCGAGGTGTATTTCCTCCAAGCCGAGGTATTCCTTCCAGAGCGTCAAGCCACTGGCACCAGCCACGATGGCGCCAGCGTCGAGATAGTTGTTGAGAGACACTGCCAAAGTGCTCTTCAAAGATCCTGATTTTGCCATAATTGTCAATTCTCAATTGCCAATTCTCAATTGTCAATTACCTGCAAACCACGTCACACTCAATGTTCAGAATCTTGGCCACCTTCAGGATAGTGTCGATATGGTGACCGACAGCGGCAGCCATGTGGTGCGTAGGACCTGCCTCACTCCACTTGTTGACAAACTCGCGGCAAGGCAGCGAGAACTTGGTGCGCATGTTGGTGTCGCCAAACATGAAGATGGGGCCGTCCTCGTTCACGCCTTCGGCTGCCACAAACTTGAACACGCCGTTCTTGTCTTGCGTGATGGCCAGATAGGTGACAGGGCCTGTAGGTGGATAGAACTGAGTAAGATAGCCACCACCCGTCTTGCCGTGGAACACAGGTACAATCTTCATTGTGGGTTTGTGGGCCTGCGAGATGTCGAAGTCGCCCGAACCCGAGTGACCGATGATGCAGATGTCCTTGGGGAAGTCGATGGAGTACATCTCAGCCAGCGTACCCGTGCCACTAATCGTCTTCAAGATAGACATAGCCATGGCCACCTTCATGTCGCCCTCAACGGCACAAGCCGTGTGCTGCTTGATGAGCATGGAGAACGCTGGAATGAGCATCGAGTCGAGTTTGCCAGCCACACCTTGAGCGAAACCAGCATAGTGGGAGGCAATCATGCCGAGTTTCTCGTCTTTCACCCACTGCTCGAAGGCTACGACATACTTAGCCATGTCCCACACCTTCTCGATGGTGCCACCACCCTCAATCTCGAACGTATCGAGGATGTCTTGTGCCTTGGCACGGATGGCAGCCTCATCGGTGATATTGTCGGCAATAGCCCACATCTGCTCCCAGTCGAACTGCTTGGTATAGACAAACATACGGTGGTAGAGGTTCGTCTCGTCGATGTAGAGGTCCATCATGCCTGGATAGGGACGGCCTATCTGTGCAATGTTGGTGTCGCGGAAACGGCGGCGCACCTGTGCGGCACGGCACCAGTCCTCAATCTCAGCCTGCACCTCCGGGTCGCCACCTTCTACCACACCAGTGATGACAGCCGAACGCTTGCCAGCACGGTTCAGGTCGGCCACCATCTCGCCAATGGCACCGCAGGCATAGAGTTCGCCGAGCCAAGTGGGGATGTCGGTCTTGGCATAGTCGGGAGCCAACTTCTTCTGTACGTTCACGATAACCACAGGCACGTCAAGGTCGCGCACAGCCGGCAACATGTTGTAGGAGGTGCAGTAGGTGAGCATCTGCAGGATGACAAGGTCAACATCGGCAGCGCGGAACTTGTCGCCAGCCGCCATCGACTGCTCCTTGGTGGTCACCATACCGCCATCGACGATTTCGATGGTGTCGGGCAAGGTTTTCTTGAAGGCTTCATACTGCGACTCAAACTCAGGAACGAGTTGAGGAAACTGTGGAAGATAGGCTTGCAAGGCGATGGAGAACACCCCCACCCTTGCTTTGGTTTCTACTAATGGTTTACTCATTGTCTCTTTATAATTTTAGATTTAGTAAATTGTTCTTTTGATAGATGGGCTAGATTAACTAGATAGGCTAGCATGACTAGATAGGCTAGATTAACTAGATGGGCTAGAAAACATAGAAAGCCATACAACTTGCCCCTAAACTACTTTGTACCAGTCACCTGAAGATAACGCTCGTAGGCAGCCTCCCAAGCCGCCGTTTCTTGCGGTTCGTAGGTCTTCATTTCGATGCTTTGAGCAATGATGCGGCGCATCTCAAACATATCCTTCACCACGCCAGCGGCTTTGGCTTGCAGCATGATGTTTCCGATGGCCGTACCTTCCACTGGTCCCGTCAGCACAGGCATTCCAATACTGTTGGCAGCCATCTGCATCAGATACAGGTTGTAGGTGCCACCACCTATCACATGCAGCCGTTCGATGTCAAACGGTGCCAAGTCTTTCAGATAGCCAATCACTTGACGGTATCTCATGGCCAAACTCTCGAAGATGCAGCGGGCAATCTCCTGATACGTCGTCGGCACAGGCTGTCCCGTCTTCTTGCAATAAGTCTGAATGGCCTCAATCATGCTCGTCGGGTTGGCAAACTCAGGCGCATCGGGGAAGATGAAACTACGGAAGGCCGGAGCCTCCATCGCACTCTTGTTCAGGTCGTTCACGTTAGCCGGAGCATCCTTAAACTCTTTGCGGCAACGCTCCAAGAGCCACATGCCACAGATATTCTTCAGAAAACGTGTCGTTCCTTCCACTCCGCCTTCGTTGGTGAAGTTATACTCAAAACTCTTCTCCGAAATGATGGCATCCTTCACCTCAATGCCCAGCAGCGACCAAGTGCCGCAACTCAGGTAGGCAAACCGCTCGTTCTCAGCCGGCACCGCTGCCACAGCCGCCCCCGTGTCGTGACCAGCCACAGCCACCACCGGCACAGCCCCCAGACCCGTCATCCTTTGCACCTCTGGAGTCAGCACACCCACCTTGTCGCTTGGGTTGACATAGCGGCCAAACTGGCTCTCCTTCAGACCAATCGCCCCAATCAGTTCGGGAGCGATTTTCTTGGTGCGAGGGTCAAGCATCTGACTGGTTGACAGCACCGTATATTCACACACAGCCTCACCCGTCAGCATATACATCAGTGCATCAGGGATAAACAGAATCTTCTCCGCCGCCTCCAGTGCCGAGTCGTGGTTCCGTCTGAGCGTAGAGAGTTGGAAGAGCGAGTTGAACTGCATAAACTGGATGCCCGTCTTTTCATACACCTCTTTCTTCGGCAACAGTTTGAAATATTCCTCCATCGCCCCGTCGGTGTGGGGGTCGCGGTAGCAGTAGGGATTGCGGAGCACACCGCCGTCCTTGCCCACAAACACAAAGTCGCAGCCCCAAGTGTCGATGCCGATGGAAGCAATCTCAATCTTCTCATCCGCCACCACCTTCAGGCCCCGGATAATCTCATTGTAGAGTGCATAGATGTCCCAGAAGAAATGTCCGCCAGTCTCAATGATACTGTTCGGAAAACGCGTCAATTCACGCTGCTCCAGCCTGCCATCGACAATCGAGCCCAGTATGGTGCGCCCACTCGTGGCCCCCAAATCGACGGCAAAAAAGTTAGTCTCAGTCATACGTATTTTTAGGTTGATAGATTCGTTTGTTAGTATTTTTCTCTTTTGCAAAGTTACCACTTTATTTTTATTGAACAAAGAAAAATCATAAATCACCACTTTTAAGTACGTTTTTTTTCGTCCCATCCATGAAAATTGTCGTAACTTTGCATCGTTTTCACTCGAACGCAACAATTTTATCCATTATAATCCACTCATTCTATGAAACTGACTAATCAGATTGAAGGCTACGAAGGCTACATGTGGAAGCGCGAAATCAACGTGCGCGACTTCATCCAGCACAACTACACCCCCTACACCGGCGACGAATCTTTCCTCGCTGGCCCCACGGCCAAGACCACGGCCCTGTGGCAGAAACTCACCGAGATGTTCAAGGTGGAGCGTGAACGCGGCGTGTATGACGCCGAGACCAAGTTGCCCCAGTCGCTCGACACCTACGGAGCAGGCTACATCGACAAGGACAACGAAGTCATCGTAGGTCTCCAGACCGACGCACCCCTCAAGCGCGGCATCTTCCCCAAGGGCGGCATACGCATGGTGGAAAACGCCCTCAACGCCTACGGCTACCAACTCGACCCAGCCACCAAGGAGATATACACCAAATATCGCAAGACCCACAACGAAGGCGTCTTCTCGGCCTACAACAAGGACATCCGGGCTGCCCGTCATGCCCACATCATCACAGGTCTGCCCGATGCCTACGGACGCGGACGCATCATCGGCGACTACCGCCGCATTGCCCTCTATGGCGTTGACAACCTCATCGAAGAGCGCAAGCGGTTCCTCGACCGTCTCGACATCCAGGAGATGACCGAAGAGTGCATCCAGCAGCGCGAAGAGACCTCCGAGCAGATTGCCGCCCTGAAGAGTTTCGTGAAGATGTGTGCCAACTACGGCTTCGACGTGACCCGTCCGGCACAGAACGCCCGCGAGGCTGTCCAGTTCGTCTATTTCGGCTACCTCGGTGCCGTCAAGGACCAAGACGGAGCCGCCATGTCCATCGGACGTGTCAGCACCTTCCTCGACATCTTCATCGAGCGCGACATCAAGGAAGGGATACTCACCGAAGAGGAAGCCCAGGAACTCATCGACCAGATGATCATCAAACTCCGCATCGTCCGATTCCTCCGCACCCCCGAATACAACGACCTCTTCTCGGGCGACCCCGTCTGGGTGACCGAATCCATCGGCGGCATGGGCGTGGATGGCCGCACCATGGTCTCCAAGACCTCCTACCGTTTCCTCCACACACTGGAGAACCTCGGCCCCGCCCCCGAGCCGAACCTCACCGTGCTCTGGGCGCAGAACCTGCCCGAAAACTGGAAACGCTACTGTGCCAAGATGTCCATCAAGACCTCAGCCATCCAGTATGAGAACGACGACCTCATGCGTCCCGACTACGGCGACGACTACGGCATCGCCTGCTGCGTCAGCCCCATGAAGATAGGCAAGCAGATGCAGTTCTTCGGCGCACGTGCCAACCTGGCCAAGTGTCTGCTCTATGCCATCAACGGAGGCCGCGACGAGATGACCGGCGAGCAGGTCGGCCCCGACTTCGCCCCCATCACCAGCGAGTATCTCGACTACAACGAACTCATGTACAAGTTCGAGAACATGATGCGCTGGTTGGCCAAGACCTACGTCAACGCGCTGAAAATCATCCACTACATGCACGACAAGTACGACTACGAAGCCTACCAGATGGCCCTCATCGACGGCGACGTGCTTCGCACCCGTGCCACAGGCATCGCCGGACTCTCCATCGTCACCGACTCACTCGCAGCCGTCAAGTATGGCAAGGTCCGCGTCATCCGCGACGAACGCGGCATCGCCGTCGGCTTCGAGCAGGAAGGCACCCCCTCCCTCCCCTTCGGCAACAACGACGAGCGCACCGACAAGATAGCCCTCATGGTCACCGAGAAGTTCATGGAGTACCTCCGCCAGCACGAGACCTACCGCCATGCCATCCCCACCCAGTCGCTCCTCACCATCACCTCCAACGTGGTCTATGGCAAGAACACCGGAGCCACCCCCGACGGACGCCCCAAGGGTGTGCCCTTCGCTCCCGGAGCCAACCCCATGAACGGACGCGACGTGAAAGGAGCCGTGGCCGCACTCTCCTCCGTGGCCAAACTGCCCTTCCAGCACAGCCACGACGGCATCTCCTACACCTTCGCCATCTCGCCCGCCACACTGGGCAAGCAGAACGACACCCAGATTGACAACCTCGTCGGCCTCATGGACGGCTACTTCACCCCCGACGGTGGCCACCACCTCAACGTGAACGTCTTTGACCGCGAACTCCTGGTCGATGCCATGGAGCACCCCGAGAAGTACCCACAACTCACCATCCGCGTCAGTGGCTACGCCGTCAACTTCGTGAAACTCACCCGCGAACAGCAACTCGACGTGCTCTCGCGCACCATCAACCACTCGCTATAGTCCTTCCAACAACGAATTTTTCGAATTAAACGAACCCTCAAAAGAGTGAATGCCGCAAGCGGCAACGAATCAAATCGAATGGCATTCGTCACCATTCGTCGCCGTTTGCGGCATTCCCTTTTTATTCGAGAAATTGGAAACATTCGTTGTTAAATAAATCCCTGTCCATGCGCGGTCGCATCCACAGCATCGAGTCGTTCGGGACCGTCGATGGCCCCGGCATCCGCTTCGTAGCCTTCTTCCAGGGCTGCCCCATGCGGTGCGCCTTCTGCCACAACCCCGACACGTGGGCAGTGGATGGCCCCGTGCAGTACGAGTGGACACCCGAAGAACTGCTGGCCGAAGCACTCCGCTACAAAAACTTCATCCGCCGAGGAGGCATCACCTGCTCGGGCGGCGAACCCCTCATGCAGCCCGACTTTCTCATCCAGTTTCTGCGCCTCTGCCACGAGGCCGGACTCCACACCGCCCTCGACACCAGTGGCGTGATTTTCAGTGAGAAAGCCCGACTGGCACTCCAACACACCGACCTCGTCCTGCTCGACATCAAGACCCTCGACGACACGCTCCACCCCTCCTACACCGGACACACACGCCACAACAACCAAGCCTTCCTCGACCATCTGCGCGACATCCACAAACCCACCTGGATTCGCCACGTCCTTGTGCCTGGCTACACCGACACCGACGAGCGTCTCACCGCCCTGGCCCAACACCTCACTAAATATAATAATGTGGAGCGCGTCGAACTCCTCCCCTACCACACCATGGGTGCCTACAAATACCAGCAACTCGGCATCCCCTATCCCCTCGAAGGCACACCAGCCCTCTCCGCCGAACGCCACCAACACGCCATCGACCTCTTCCGCCGCCACCTCACCATCCCCATTGTCTGAACCGCATTCACTCCATTCATTGCCGAAGACATTATTATACAATACGTAAGTTCGGTCTATGAATTACGCCTTCGGCGGCCCCCCCAAAAAAAATAAGTAACTACACAAAATCATCTTATACAATGATGCCCTTCTTTTCGCCGCAAGCGGCTTTTTTCCTTGGACAATAATTTCCAAGACTACGAGTTTACTCGCCTGAACACCTATGAAAAGAAAGAAATGAGTGAAGAATTAACGATAATTTTATCCAATAATTATTATTGGAACCAATTATTGGAAATTATTGGCAATTATTGTCCGAGAAAACAATGCGGCTTGCCGCATGATATAAACCAACGTGAATCCGGCGAAAATTACAACTATTCAATTCATGAAAAATTCGTGGTTAATTCATGATAATTTATGTCTAAAATAAAACACGAATTTCCATGAAT
>OCVV011337184.1_pt1 | contig 20047 bp, 16 predicted proteins | sample 1539721 | NCBI WGS metagenome assembly OCVV01 (sample SAMN02144230, study PRJEB22623) | gut metagenome | biome: sheep rumen | host: Ovis aries | place: New Zealand
TCAAATATGGTGCCCACAAAGATATACACACCTGCTGTAAATATATATGCTCCTACAAAGCCATGTCTATGAGGACTATTATCCTTGGAAAGCTTATCGAAGAAGCCTACCAGTTCCTCAAGAAGCATCTGGAACTTTCCAGGTACATACTTAAATCTTGGAATAACAAAGATACGCACTATAAGAGCGAATACAAAGAGTATTCCAGTAACCACATATGCAGATACAAGTCCCGGATTAACCTTGGCTATTCCAAAGAAATTCACCTGCATGGATTCATGTAGTACCGCATCCTGCATAGTTTCCTGAATAGACTCTGCTCTAGGTGTAGCCCCTACTACAAAGGCTCCAACTAAAGTAGCAACCATCAGGATTCCCAGGATAACTGCACTGACAATTTTTCTCTTTTTTGTCATCGTTTTCCCACCTTCTAGGTGCGGCAAACTGCCGCGAAATATAGTCGTAATTACCGACCTATCACATAAATAAAATTATAGCACTAACCTCCGTTAATTCAACCCAGCCGGTTAGTTAACCACACAGGCTTCTCCTCTACATACTAATGCATAAAACCTGCAAAACCCGTATGAATTATTGTTCATACCTTTCATAAAATAAAGACCTTGCAGTGAGCAAGGTCTTAGGTCCTATCTTCCTTCAAGAATTGCTTCAAGGGAAGCATTGTTTTTATCAATATATTCTTTCATGAATGCAGCTGCATCTTTTGACATATTAAGTGCAAGTTCATCATCTTTAAGCACACTTATAATAGCATCCGCATATGCCTGATAGTCATCTGCAACTATTGCAAAATGCTTATCGCTTTTAAGTCCTCTTACGCCTACAGAATGAGTAACTACAGGCTTAGCGTGGCTTATAGCTTCGATAGACTTAATATTAAGTCCTGTTCCCTGATTAACCGGGTTGATAACAAGTCTTGCATCCTTATATGAGTCCTCAATATCCTCAACATAGCCCATCTTCACATATTCATCACTATCAGGAATATGTTTACATATTGAACCAACCAATTTAAAAGTATATGGAACCCCGCTCTTTTTAAGAAGAGGAAGGACATTGGCTATAAAGTCTTTTACACCCTGCTGGTTAACCACATAGTAACTTCCAAGGAAAAGAATAGTATCTGTCTTTGCAGCATAAGGCTCTGACACAGGCATATTCTCACCAATAGTTAAAACCTTAACCCCCTCTGGAACTATAGTCTTGAAAAATGCTTCTTCTTCTTCCTGAATAGCAACTACATAATCTGCTCTCTTAAGTCCCTTTGCCTCTTCTTTCTTGTTAATAGCAAAGATGTAATGCTTATAGCCTACAGCATCATACATAGCACGTTTAAAGGTAAATGCATTAACTGTATCTATAACCTTAGTTACACCATCTGGTACATAAAGCAACGCCTTGGAAGTGTAGATATATTCGCACCAGACAATATCATACTTCTTCTTTTCAAAGAGCTCCTTGATGCAAGCCCCAAGGTCTGGGCTCAGGCTTTCATCTATACTAAAGTTTCTGAATATCCATGGCATATGAAGAATCTCAAGGACAGCTCTTACCTTACGCTTAAGCCACACATGAAATGGACGCTTCTTATTCTTGAATGTTATGAAGTGGTCCTCACCGATGAATTCCTTAGTAAGCGCCGGATCTTCTTCTGGATAAGTATGAAGAAAGAGGAAGTCTATATCGCAGCCTGCTCCCCTCATCATATTGATAAGGTTATAAACTCTCTTTCTATTACCTCTTTCAAGAGGCATAATAATTGTATCTGATATAAAAAGTATCTTTTTACCTTGCATATTATCCTATCGCTTTCTCTATAAAATCTATCCATGTCTTTGCTATTACTTCTGGTCTTGCCTGATCTGCTATAGCCTTAGCTTTATCTCCCATAGCCTCTGCTTCTTCAGGATGATCTATAAGATAGCTTATCTTCTCTGCCATCTTCTCATCATCACCTACAGGAACAAGGAAGCCATTCTCACCGTCATTAATCAGGTAGTCAGGGCCGCCGCATGGACAATTGGTTGATACAACTGGAAGTCCCATAGCCATAGCTTCCATAAGTGCATTAGGCATACCTTCGTACTTAGAAGACAGCACAAAGACTGCTGCGTCTATCATAATCTTCTCAAGGTCATTAGAGTTACCCATAAAGAGCACCCTATCCTGAAGGCCCTGTTTTCTCACATAGTCTGACAGGATATCAAAGGTATTATCCTCGCTTCTATCTCCGAAAAGCTGAAGCTTATAATCTGGATATTTATCCATTATCCTTTCAAATGCCTTAACCAGGGTAATCTGATCTTTAGCAACATTGAATCTTCCGGCTGTAGTTATTACCTTTCTTCGTTTTGCTGGTTTTGAAAGGTTTAGGAACTTTGTATTTAATGGGTTAAGTATAACTGTGGACTTATCCCCGATTTTCTTATCAAAGTATTCAAGGGCCTGCTGTGTTTGAAAGACACCGCCTGCTGTTTTCTTATAAAGGTGGTTACCTAAAAACTTATGAGCTCTTGAACCATAGTCTGTAGCAGGGTCGCTTCTTACGCTAAAGACTACTGGGACCTTAGTTCCCTTTGCAGCCATGGCAGCTCTATAGTTAGAATTTCTTGTAAAAGAAACTACTACGTCAGGCTTCTCAGCTAAGATTGCCTGTTTAAGTTTCTTAGTGCGAAGGGTAAGTTTCTTAAATCTAGACAGCGACTCTTCAGCTTCGGTTAAGCCAACGTCGATTCGTCTTGCACCTTCTGGCATAGGGTATTCGTCGGTTGCAGTCCACTCGGTGGTTATAACCACGTCTATGCCGAGCTTTAAGAACTCTGCCGTAAGGTTAACTATAACTCTTTCGGCGCCGCCCTTACCCAGGCTATTAATATGAAACATCAACTTTTTTATCATTCACATATCCTCTAAGGTACGGTGACCAAACCACTGTATAAAACTATATGCTCCTAATTGCCAGACGTTCCGAGGAACTAGTTCACGAATATCTAAGACGCTCAGGAATGCCTTCGCGCCTAAGATAATCGGAACGGATTTCCTCTCCACGGCAATTAATGTCGCAGATAGCTTTATACAGTTGTTCGTTCACCTTATCTACAAAATATACACAACAAAATATATTTATTTAAATTTATAAGTTTTCATAGAATTTTGCTACTTTTGTTACGTCGTAGCCGGCGGCTGCGACTTGGTCGTAGGTTGAGACCTTGGTGTAGGAGCCGGAAAGTTCTACAGCTTTGGTAGCCCAGGTTGATGGTTCGTTTTGGATGGACATAAAGGTTACAAGACCTGTTACGTCGACTTCGGTTGTTACCGCGTCGGAGATAAGGCAGCGGATGCCTGCAGCCTGCGCTTCGATAACTGACAGTGGGAGGCCTTCGTAGATTGATGGGAAGATGAACAGGTCTGCCATCTGAAGAAGGTCTGGAACATCATGTCTTATACCTGTTAGGATTATCTTATCTTCTAGGCCTAGTTCTTTGATTTGAGCTTCCATCTCAGATCTAAGTGGACCCTCGCCGATACAAAGGAGTCTTGCCTCTGGCTGAAGTTTTACTATCTCGTTAAATACTGATATTAAGTATTTATGATTTTTAACTGGTGAATATGAACCTACGTGAGCATATACAGGATGGCCTGTAAGTTTCCACTCTTCTAATTTCTGGTTACGAATTTCTGGATTATATTCATTCTTTTTAATATCTATAGCATTCTTAATAACTGTGTAGTCTAAGTTGCCAAACATCCACTTACCAGCATTGTCAGAACAGGCTATACGCATAGTTGGAATCTTACCCATCCATGTTCTGAAGTACTTATGTAAGAGTTTAAGTTTTGTGTTGGAAGAGTGAGACTGGAAGATACGGATTTTAGCTCCGCCCTTCTTAGCAGCAAGTAAGTCTACAACAGGAAAAGCATTATCAGAGTGTCTTATTGCTACCTGATAACCGCCTTCTTTTACTATATTTTTAATTTCATTGAAATTCTTAAAAGGATGTCTAGATTTACGCGATGTTAGATATACCTTACCCCCAAGGGATTCTATCTCCTTGCAGTAGTCTCTACTATCATCACGGTAATTGATGATAAAGTCGAACTGAACCTTACTTCTGTCCAGATTACGATATATATTCATTAAGAAAGTTTCTATGCCGCCAGGACACATAGTGCCGACGATATGAACTATACGTTTCATTCAAACTATCTCCTTACCGCTGCCTTCAAGCATCGGTTAAGTTATTACATAATAAGTTTTTCGTAGATACGTTTAAGTTTGCCTACCTGACTTGTAACATCGAAGCCTCTTTCTTTTAGTGCCCGGCTTACCTGTTCTATAGTTATATCTCTTGTACAATCATAAAGCTTTATTGCATCTTTAGCCCACTTTACAGCCTCTTCAGAAAGTGATTCGTATTTTACAAGACCTGTTACAGCAACATCTTTAGTAATCACATCTGAGATAAGACAAGGCACTAAGCTACTCTGTGCTTCTACAATAGTCCCCGGAAGACCTTCATATTTTGAAGGGAATACAAGAAGGTCCATGTTAGCATAATAGTCTTTAACATTGGAACGGCCACCAGTAAAGATAACCTTATCAGCAAGGCCAAGACCCTTTACCTTTTCCCGGATGCTGTCCATAAGTGGTCCTTTACCAACCATCATAAGCACTGCATCGTCTCTAAGTTTTGCAATCTCTGCAAAAACATCTATAAGGAAGGTATGATTCTTTACATCATTAAATCTTCCTACGTGACCTACTACGAATTTATCTGCAAGATTATATTCGTCACAGATTTTCTTTATCTCATCATCTTTATTGCAGGCAAATTTGTCTACATCGATAGCGTTTGGAATAACTCTAACTAAGCCCTTGTCATAGTTATCCTGACCAAAGACTGATATAGCAGCTTCTGTAGAGCAAGCCCACATATAATCACACTTCTTATCTAAGTGCTTTGTAAGCATAAGTGTAAGATATCCACGAAGATCCTTATCTACTCCAGCACTTCTTGTATGAGCGATAGTTGCTTTAACGCCGCACTTTTTTGCTATTGGAAGGTAGATAGAGGCAGAACTTGTGATGTGTCCCTGAACTATATCTATCTCTGGATGTGAAGAAAAGAAAGCCTTCATAGCCTTCTTATAAGCAGGAGTATTAACAAGGTTGAATCTTGGAACTCTATAGATATTGGCTCCAAGGCTCTTAGCTTCTTCCTCGTAAGCATCTGGTCCTACGCTATGAAGAAGGAAATCATACTGAATCTTATCCCTATCAATGTTTCTAAGGATATCCATTATTCTACTTTCGGCACCGCCTACATTGAGGCCGCCAAGTACTTGTAATACTACTATCTTACCGTCTTTCATTATGCATTTGCCTCTGGGTGGTATGTTGTAACAATAGACTTAATTGCAGTTCTAAGGCTATCCTCGTCATTGTTATAGCTTTGAACCATAATATTCTGTATATCAGTAATAAACTTATCTATCTCAAATTCAAGTGGTGCACCTATATAAATAAGCTGATTAGGTGTCTTACCCATCTTCTCTTCATCCATAAGCTTTTCTTCGTAAAGCTTCTCGCCTGGACGAAGGCCTGTATATTCAATCTTAATATCTTCATCTGGCTTAAAACCTGAAAGCTTAATAAGGTTACGGGCAAGAGTAACTATCTTCATAGGCTCACCCATATCAAGTACAAATATCTCACCGCCGTGAGCATAAGAACCAGCCTGAAGGACTAAACTTACAGCCTCAGGAATAGTCATAAAGTATCTGATAATATCTGGGTGAGTAACTGTTACCGGACCACCTGCAAGAATCTGCTTCTTAAAGAGTGGTATAACACTACCATTACTTCCAAGTACATTGCCAAATCTAACAGCTACGAACTCAGTCTTGATATCTGAGGTTATATTCTCAGGAAGTTTTACATCCTCATCATCTGCATGAAGATAAAGGGCAGGTATATCTTTTGCTCTGCCTTCCTTGATCAATCTGTCAAATGTCTGAACTACCATCTCGCACATACGCTTGCTGGCACCCATAACATTAGTAGGATTAACAGCCTTGTCAGTAGAGATAAGAACAAAACGCTTACAGCCATTCATCATAGCTGCGTAAGCTGTCTTATATGTTCCTATAACATTGTTCTTAATAGCTTCACATGGGCTGGCTTCCATAAGAGGCACATGCTTGTGAGCTGCTGCATGGTAAACAATATCAGGCTTATATTTCTCAAACACTGAGAAGATACGCTTAGAATCTCTAACTGAACCTATAAGAGTAACAAGGTCAAGCTCCGGACATTTGATTTTAAGTTCTTGCTGGATATCGTAAGCATTGTTCTCATATACATCAAAGATAATAAGCTTCTTAGGCTTATGGTTGGCAATCTGTCTGCAGAGCTCACTACCTATAGAGCCGCCGCCACCTGTAACCATAATAGTCTTACCGGAAAGAGACTGGAGTATCTCCTCCATGTTAACCTTAACTGTCTCTCTGCCAAGGAGGTCTTCGATAGCAACATCCCTCATCTCTTTAACAGTAACTTCGCCTCTGGCAAGCTGTGAAAGTGATGGAAGGTCCTTAAGAGTACAGTCAGTTTCAGAACAGATATTAAGTATCTCTTTCTTATCAGCTCTTGATAACGAAGGGATAGAAACATAAATCTTGTTGATGTTATATTTCTTAACATTTACAAGGATGTCGTCACGACCACCTACGATAGGTACACCGTCGATATAACGATTCCACTTGTTCTTATTGTCATCGATGATACAGCAAACCTTGTCGCCTGTACGTCTCTGGTGCGTAATATCACGAAGAATCATCTGACCAGCATCGCCGGCACCGATAATCATAACATTCTGAACTGGGTAATCTCCTGAAGATGCACGCATCCTGTCTCTTTCAAGAAGAATGAATCTATATGAGAATCTAATACCTAAAACAAGCATAAGCTGAATAATCATACCAAATGTGTAATAGGTAATAGGCATACGCTGAATAGCCATACCCAGGGAGTCGTAAGTGGTAGGCATGCATTTGATAACTATGGTCATAGCTACTATATGGCATACCGACGTAAACAAGCTGGCCACTGTTACTCTGGACAGTTCGTTATAAGAAGCAAATCGCCAGATAGACTGGTATAGCTTCATAACCCAGAAAATAATAACGCAAAATACACCATAGAATGGTGCGAATCTAACGAATAAATATAACCAAACTTCTGGAATCTCAGCATAGTGACAGTCGAACCTAAGCCAAAGTGCTAAGAAATAAGCCAGGTTAACTGCTATAAAATCATAGATTGTAAGATATATTGAAACTGCCTGCCAGTGCTGGAGGAGTTTAGATTTTTTTACTTTAGTTTCTTTATTACTACTCATTATTATAATCCAATGCATCAGCCCTTATTATGCAGATTAATCTGCTGTGGGCATACCTAGAGGTATTTTACCATAAAATGGGCTGCCAAGCGACTATGGAATAATTACAGCCTGTGAATTGCCCAGATATCCACTACCAAAGAGGTAAATGATAAGATCAGGGGACTTGTCAGTAATATACTGTCTCACATCTCTGTCTGTTGTATATCTAAGGTCAACTATATCAAGTTCGCTACACTGATTAGCTAAGAATACTGAAACAGGCACAGCGCTGGAATCTCTTACGATAAGTACGTGAGCCCCTTCTGGGTTATCGTTATTAACTATCTCAAAGAGGTCATAGTCTTCTTTAAGATAAGTATAGTAAGCATAGTAGTCGTAGCTGTAATGATCTACATTCTCATAATTAACAAATGCTTCCTCGAAGTTTCCTTCTTTATGAATGCCCTGAGATGGAACATCAAGGGTAAAAGAAGTATCGAACTTAGGAAGATAGAGTTCATATCCATCAAGTCCGGTATACATAGGTCCTGCCATTCTTCCATGAGTTCCAAGGAAAACATCTTGGTACTGCTTTATCTCATATGAATCAGGGTTATAGGCCTCCTGATTAATAGGCATACCTTGAGCAAGCATATAGTCACATATCTGCTGATAGCAAAGGAAAGCTCCGTTATTTCTCCAGTGATGATCAGAAAGATAGAAGTAGCTAAACCAGTCCTGGCCGCTATTTTCTAAAACCTCTCTCATAGGGATTAATGAGATACCCTGTGATTTTATTTCCGAGGTGATGCCATAATATTTATCTACAGCATAATCAACTACACCATCAGGAAGGTCTTCTGGTCCTCTTTGCTTTGGTGGAACAGCTACATATAAGAAATCTGCACCTATAGAGTCAGCAAGCTGCTTAGCTCCTGTAACACCTTCTACTGCTGGCTGATAGTTGTTATCCTGATCTGCCATAGTAGCATAGCCATTATTAAGAAGAGTTACATCTTCATAAGTAGTTGTACCAAAAGCAAGCTTCTTACCCATCAGCTTCTGGATACCGCCCCAGGCAGTAATACCACAATCTTCTACTGTAGAAAGCTTATTAAGACCAAGTATATGTCCCTCTGCTTCTTTGTTAGCTACAAACTCATAGACATTGATAGCTGTAAAGAGACATATTACCGCCAGGAAAACTACCAATATTAACTTGTGTGAATATGTTTTATCTTCAGACATCGTGTCACCAATAATAAATTTAGTTCAATATGTGAACTATCACTTAAGAATCTCTTCTACAACTTCTAAATCGGCAGGTAGCCAAGCGACTGCATCTCTTAGCTTCTCATCAATAGGAAGCCACTTAGCTGCTTCATGTTCTAAAAGTGTAAGCTCTCCAGATACAACTTCAGCCCAGAAAACATGCATAGTTATATGGAAAGTTGGGTAATCAGTATCAACCGTTTTAATTAACTGTCCAACTTCTATCTCTGTTTCAAGTTCTTCCTGTATCTCACGCTTAAGGGCATCTTCAGGGCTTTCCCCAGCTTCCATCTTACCACCAGGAAATTCCCACATATCTTTATAATCACCATACCCACGCTGTGTTGCGAATATAGTGTTGTCTTTTTTTATAACTGCCGCTACGACTTCGATGTGTTTCATTGTGCCTTTTCCTCATTCTCTATAGTGTTATCACTGGTAATATAACTATATATATCTTCCCTAACTGGATTTTTAAGTTTAAGCATGAAATTGACAATAGGCAATGGTTTGCCATCATCATCTTTTTGAACAGTTTCTCTCCAATCTTCCGGTATCGCTTCGCCCATATAATAGAAATCAGTACCTTCACCGTCACTCTTTTTTATAAACAAATATACCTTTAACCCATTTTCTTTATAGTGAATTAACTTTTGTGCTTCAGTACTATCAAGAGAAACTCTACTTCTTGTCATCCAGCTAAATACATTATTATCTATAAACTCATCTTCATATAATGTACTTTTAGCTATATCCTCACTTTTATTGTAAGTAACAAATATAGGACACGTATTGTATTTTATCTTATAACCATAAACTGTGGAACTATCATCTTTTTCCCAGTTTAATATTCTACATACGTCTTTTCTTGAATATTTATTATAAAGTGATAGTCCTGCGGCATCTGCGCCACTATGATATATATCCTTATACCTTGCAATACCTAAATCTATCAAATCATCTAGATTTTTTAAAAAATCTTTTTTCATTAGTTTTTTATAATAGGCAAAAACTCTTGATTCTAAAGCATTTTCAATAACATTCACTAGATCAATATCCGCAAAACGCTTCTTTTCACCAGCTGAATTGATAAAATTGCCATTTAATACATTTATAGCTGATTCAAAAGATTTATCATTAAGTTCCAATCTGTAACTAAAAGTCAAAATGTTTGCTATTTCTTCTTTTGTAGTTCTTTGATTATCTATAAGACTCCTAAGTATTAATGGTTCATATATTCTAATTCCAGAAGCTACATATTTGGATGCAAACTCTAATATAGTCTGTTCTGTTTCAGATAATTCTGCATCATAAGATTTATCCACCATCTTCAGAAAGCGATAATAAGTGCCGGCATAATCTAGTATAACCATAGGATCTACTTCTCCTTGATTATAGAAATCCATTAGTGATGGTATTCGATTTAATCTTTCTTTTAATGCATTATATTTTTCAGTTAATAGTTTCTTTGTTACTGAAAACTTATCTATGGAATCAAATACTTTTTGTTTTGATATTTCATCAAAGTGGATTGTAGAAGCTCCAGGAATGACTCTATTACCTTCAATAAGATATTTTCTAATAGTGTCTTTGTTATATGTTCTATCTCCAGAAAGAGCAATTGGAATCATAAAGTTATTCTTATAGTTTCCAATGAAATCCAGTACTACAACAAATTCTTTATCATCTGATTTTCTTAGTCCACGACCAAGTTGCTGAATGAAAACGATAGGAGATTCTGTTGGACGAAGCATAATAACCTGATTTATTTCAGGAATATCAACACCTTCAGAAAAGATATCGATTGTAATTAAATAATCAAGCTGGCCCTCGCCTTTTTCGTTACGTTCTTCATCCATTACCAATCTTTCGATTGCAGGCTGTCTTACGGTAGCGTCATCATCTTCGCCTGTAAGAAGCATGGTTCTCCAGCCTAAAGCATTAAACTTATTTGATAATTCTGCGCCTTCTTTTTTGTTGCTAACAAAAATAAGGCCTTTAACTCTACTACCACTGTAGCCATAGTATTTCGCCTGTTGCATAACATACTTAACTCTTTCATCTGAAGTAAGCATGTTAAACATCGAAAATTTATTTTCTTTATCAGCTACATCTTCAACAAAACTCAAATCAGTAATTCCAAAGTAATGGAACGGGCATAGTAAGTCCTCTTCCATAGCTTGTTGTAATCTGATTTCATATGCAATGTTGTGATTATATATTTCGTATATATTTTGATTATTATTATCTGCTTCTCTTCTATCAGGAGTTGCGGTCATACCTAATGTAAACTTAGGTTCAAAGTATTCCATTACTTTTCTGTATGAGCCAGCACTTGAATGATGTGCCTCATCATAAATGATTGCATCAAAATGATGCTTATCAAATTTTAAAAGATAAGCATCATCTCTCATTGTCTGAATTGTGGCAAAAACAAAGTCTTTATTTACAATATTTTCTTTATCGTCTTGAGTTGTTTTTCCAGTGAATAGCCCCATAGATTTACTTCCATCAAACACTTTTCTATAAGACTTCATAGCCTGCTTTGCAATCTGATTTCTATGAACAAGAAATAGCACTTTATTAAAGCCAAGTTCTCTCATTGCAAATGCTGATGCGTATGTTTTTCCTGTACCTGTTGCTGAGATAAGCAATCCTCTATTTTGTTTATCTTCAAGATATAATTTCTTAAGATTGCTAACAAAAGCTGCCTGCATTTTATTAGGCTGTAATTTATATTTTTCAATATCAACTACACCTGTTTTTTCAGACTCGCTTTTAGCAATCTTTCTTTGTTCTTTTATAAGCTTATACTTAGTTGTATATTCATCTATAAAATCATCAAAGCTTCTTGCGTTGTCAGAATTCCAAAGTTCATTGAATTCATCCATTATTGCCTTAGCGTATTCACCTTCATATGTCGATACTACTTTTGTATTCCATTCTTTATTTTTAGTAAGCGCAGACATAGTTAGGTTAGATGAACCAGTTATGATCTGATATACATTTCCGTTCTTAAAAATGTATCCCTTTGTGTGGAAACCTACTTTTTGTGAGCCAGAGTTTTCGTGCGAAGAATAGCCGGATGTACTATCACCATCTGGATCTATAATTGAAGGTTGAACATCATTTGTTCTATACATTTTGAGTTCAATATTAGATAAAGAATTTATTTTTTCTAAAGCTTTAGGTTCGCTGAAATTGAGATAATCAGTTGTTAATATTTTTCCCAGAACATTTTTCTGTTCAAGTTCTCTAAATGTTTGAAGTAAAGGAGTTATACCTCCTAAAGTAATAAAAGCAACACTGATATAAAAAGCATCACAAGACTTGAGTTCTTCTTCCAAGCTTGTTAATACTTTCTTACCTTCTTCATAGTTATTCGAAATAAACTGTGGTCTATATGCAAGTGATGAATTCACCTGAGAATCGATAAAGGCTGTCTGAAAGCCTTTTGTTAATTCATCATTAATATTTACAACGTTAGACATTTCTCTTCTCCAAAACCGCAAATAACTTCCGGCTGGTCCGTGTTCTTCGGGAATTCTCTATGTTTGCACAAAGACACGACCAATACCTATGTTATAGGCACTCCTCCCAGAACCGAAAGTACTCCAATATTATATCATTTATTCATCTTTTCTGTAGGAATAATAAAAAGCCCCTGGTGAACAGAATTGTGACCACAAGGCTTAATTAATTCTATCTCTTTTTTAGTTTAATTTGCTTTTGGTTAAGCTAAGTTAAAATCCCATTTCTTAAAGGGTTCATCTCTAGTAACCTCACATACATGTCCGTCTTCATACATATAATGCTCGTATATTCCGCATCCTTCTTCAGCATAGATTTCAACGTTTACTCCATATTTTTCACAAGCAGTGTATAGGTTTATTTTCTTTTCATCTTGGTCAACAAGAGATGCATAAATTGACCATGAACAACTTCCTGATATTCCCAGGCCTTCTGGTACAGTTCTAATGCTTTGAGTTTCTATTCCTCTGCCAACAATTACATCGCCTTCTCCTGTTAAAGCATTTAGCATATCATTGACAGGTTGCTCCTCTCCCTTTATTAACATTTCAAAGCTACATACATTTGCCATCTTTTACCGTCACGTATTTTCCTTCTACAATTTGTTTTTCTGCAATCCATTTTTCTGAGACTTCACACTTTGTGCCGTCTTCAAAAACAAGTATTGCGTGAGGGCCATCTGCATGCTCCTCGCAGCCATAGTCAGCCTCTAGTATTTCTTTTATCTTTTGTAAGCTCATATTCTTTCTCCGTGATGTTTAGACAGAAAAATAGGACGCTGCCATAGCATCGCCCCGTCAAAAGCATATTTGCTTTTTTTTCTAAAAATTATTGTACACCAATTAGTTATTATTGTCATTCCAGTTGTGCTTTAACGTTATGCCTTAGCAAACAGCTCAGCCTCAACTTGTTTTATGTACTCAATAGAAACATCTAGGTCTCCAGAAATCTCTTCGATATCTTTATGTCTTTTGAGCATACGAACAACACTGTTATATTTTTCTTGAGCCATTCCCGCTGCTATTCCTTCTGTTTTTCCCTCTTCGAAGCTAATATTCTTTTCATTTTTAATATGTTTTTGTTCGTCGTATTCATATATACATGAGTGCATAACAGCCTCCCGGTTCCTTAATAAAGTTATTCTTTAGATTTACTTTTCCAAAGTAGGGTAACTCTTTCTAAGATATATGAATCAGAAAGAGTTTCATATTTTGATTTAACATATTTAATAGTTTCATCCTTTGTTTTATTAAAATCAATGCATGTATAAATTACAGCATCTACAGATCTTTCATTTGCATAAGTTTCTATACTTTCACACATCTTATTCACCCCTTCCCGAGTTTTTTTGAAATGATACATTGCTCTACTTAGTTCTGGATAATCATCACTATCAAAACTATCATTTCTTAAAAATAATTGAAGTAATCCAGATTTTTTTGTACCATCTTTTACTGCTGTATTTGCAAAGATAATATCCTCACCATCATCAACAGGAATATACTGATTTTTAATATTTTGACATCTGGTAACATGAGTAATTGTTTGATTATTCTCTAATGCATCATACTCTGTTATATATAATATTTTAACACTTGGTATATCTGCAAATCTAGTTCTTTTCTTGGTTTTATTTGCTGTAATCATAGCAGCATGAAAACGAACTCTCTTTATATCATCTTCATTGTCAGTTTTCTGCATTTCTATATTGCATAATGATCCGTTAGATAGCTTACAAAGTGCATCCAATGTCACTCCTCTTTCTAGACTCGATATACTCGCCTGCGCTGTTACTGATACTACTTCAAGTTCATCGTCATCGAGAAGTGTTCTTAGTATTTCCTGACATACACCTTTTCTCTCTGCAATGAGCCTAAATAAAGCATCATCAATTATTCTCAGTTCTTTTGCTTTACGCTGAGTTTCCAGACTATACTTCACTACAGTCATATTTGACCGCGCTCTATTCTTTTTTCTTCTTTTCATGTTGAAGTTCCTCCTGTTCTGCAGAAGGACATGAAAAGGCCTTCTGCTGTTTATAAATATGTTTAAAGTGAAATTTGAAAGCAGAAGTTTTAGAATTGTTAGAAATTTAGAAATTCTTAGAATTATTACATTGCTTTCGCAGATATTTATAACATATATTCCTTGATATTTCAAGGTACATAAAAACCCTCCCGGTGCTTAGCGCCTGGAGGGTTAAAAATAATCTTAAATCAAATTGTATTGATTATGCGTTTTTCTTTTCTTCAAGTGCGTATAATGCAACACCAGCTGCTATTACAACAGCACCGATTATAGATAACCAGCATCCATTTTCTAAAAGCTGAAATATATAAAAGGACTATATCCGCCCTTTAAGATATAGATTATGCAAAGGATTAACAGGCCTGAAAGAAGTATGTCGTAGATAACCTGCTTCTTTTTAAGCAATTTTGAAAATGGCATCGAAAATGCAATTGCAGCCACAAGCATAATCCAGTTATCACGGATAAGGAATAGTGTATGGGAATCAGTAAGCCCGTTACCACCTATACCAAACATAGACTTAATATAGCCGCAGGCCTGTGTCATAGACACGCTTCTAAAGATAACCATAGATATAGTTATAAGGAACATGGTGTAGAAGTGTCCAAGTGCAGCTGGCATATTCCACTTCTTTCCAAGTCCAATCCACTTTTCAATAACCTGAAGGACAAATGAGAACAAGCCCCATGCTACATAGGTCCAGCCTGCGCCGTGCCAAAGTCCTGTAAGAAACCAGATAAAGAAGAGGTTGAAATACATCCTTCCTGTAGATACTCTGGAACCTCCCATTGGGAAGTATAGATAGTCTCTAAACCATGTTGTTAATGAGATGTGCCATCTACGCCAAAACTCTGTAATAGACTTTGATATGTATGGATAGTTGAAATTCTCTTCGAATTCAAATCCAAACATCTTTCCAAGGCCTATAGCCATATCCGAATAACCTGAGAAGTCATAGTAAATCTCAAGAGTATAAGTTATAGCTCCAAACCAGGCCATAAGAACAGATAAGCCCTGACCTTGTGGATAAGCTTTAAATATTCTATCTGCGAAGATAGCCATAGAATCTGCAAGAAGAACTTTCTTACCAAGTCCTTCGATAAATCTAATAGTTCCCTTTGTGAACTTTTCTATATTCTCTTTTCTATCTCTGATAGCCTTAGCTACTGTCTCATATCTAACTATAGGACCAGCTATAAGCTGTGGGAATAAGGCTATATATAAACCAACATAGAATGGATTATTCTCTGGATCAGCTTTCTTTCTGTATACGTCTACAACATATGAAAGAGCCTGGAAGGTAAAGAATGAGATACCTATAGGAAGCTTAAGTCCTGTATAAGGTATATTTATAGAGAAAGCTCTGTTAAGATTACCTGATACAAAATCAAGATATTTAAAAACAAAGAAGACTCCTACATTGATAACTATATCAAGAATAAGAAGCAGCTTACCGCTGCGGTCTTTCTTCTGAGCCTTACCAATAAGGAAGCCCATAAGCCAGTTAATAAATATTGAGAATATAAGAAGAAGTACGAAGACAGGTTCTCCGTATGCGTAGAATATAATACTTCCTGCAAATAAAACTATATTCTTTGAAAGTATCTTATATTTTTCTGGCACTAGAAGCTGGCAGATACCAAAGTATAAAACCAGCATAACAGGCAGAAAGCAGAATAAAAATATATTACTTGGAAATAACATTTATCTTTCCTTCGTTATCTTACCGTCTTCAACTCGGTATACCGCATCGCATTTTTCGATAGTCTGAAGTCTGTGGGCGATAATAATAAGTGTCTTATGTCCATGAAGAAGGTTAATAGAATCCATAATAGCCTTCTCAGTATCATTATCAAGGGCTGATGTAGCCTCATCAAGGATAAGAACTTCTGGGTTCTCATAGAGAGCTCTAGCAATACCTATACGCTGTCTCTGACCACCAGAGATACGGATACCTCTTTCGCCTATACCAGTTTCAAGTCCTTCTGGAAGAGACTTAATAAAGTCATCAAGCTGAGCATCCTTAATTACCTGCCAAAGTCTGTCTTCATCTATCTCATCCTCAGGCACGCCAAATGCTATATTTCTTCTAATAGTATCATCAAGCATAAATATAGTCTGAGGAATATATCCTACATTCTTAAGCCACTTACGGTAATTCGCCTTATCAAGTACATCCACGCCGTCAGCAGTTATAGAACCACTCTGAACTTTAAGAAGGCCAAGAATAACATCCACGATTGTAGATTTACCTGCACCTGAAGTTCCTACGATACCAACACTCTGGCCAATATTAATAGTAAGGTCGGCATGGTCGAATATCCACTTCTCAGTATTAGGATACTTGTAGCAGATGTCCTTTAAAGTGATGTTTTCCTTAACTGGAAGTTTCTCCTTTGCAGGCATCAGGTCTGTAATATCAGAATTTGAATCTCCAATCTCTGACTGAAGATTATCAGAAACCCCCATAAAGAATGGTTCGAAATAAGCTATATTGTTAAGCTGGTTATTAATACGGTTAGCACATGGCATAAGTCTTACTACAGCTACGCCAAATGCTGAGATAACTCCCATCATGTTAGAAGTATCCTGTCCCATAAGCATAAGGACAAGAAGATAAAGAATCATACCAGCTACGCAGACTGTTTCAATAAGAAGTTTTGGTATGTTACTAAATAGAGAGTACTTCTGAACTGCACCTACATAGCCTTTACCGCACTTAATATACTCGTCTATAAAGTATGTCTCTCTACCACCTATCTTCACTTCCTTGATACCAGTTACTGTCTGGCTTATCCACTTAAAGAGGCCAGAATAGTAGTCCTGATTATCTTTACCTGCCTTGTACATAATAGGCTTAAGAATCTTCTTAATTACAAGAAGAGTGATAATAAGAAGTACTGATATGGTAAGTGTAAGCTTAGGGTCAGCAATAAAGAGAACTGCTGCCAAGCATACGAAAACTATAATTTCTGAAATAAGGGTAAGTATTGCAAGAATAAGAGCGTACATGTTGTTAACGTCAGAGGTAATATTTCTCTGGATAACAGCAGTGTCCGCATTAAGATAATATTCATAACCACGGCGAAGATAGTTCTTCATCATACGTTCGCTGGTTCTGAACTGGTTTGTATATATGAATCTGAATAATACCTTCTGCTGAATGTATAAGAAGATATTTTTAAATATGAATGCAACAACAAGGGACATCATAATAAATATGGTAAATGCCCTTGGTGTTGAAAATCCAAGAAAACGATAAAGTGAAGCTACCAGTTCATTATTCATAACTGCGTTCTGGTCCATAACAAGGGCCACAACAGGTATAACGATAGATATAGATGCTGTCTCCAAAACTGCACCTACAAGCATCATAATAATGAGCACTATCATGAATCTCTTCTGCTTCTTATCAAGCAAAAGATTCATCTTCTTAAATATTTTAATCACTTTATCTCTCCACTTTTATCTTTTTTAACTTTTAGAGCCTTGTCCCAGTAGGTCCTAGATCTGTCACACTAGTTGTCCCTAACCTTCATAACAAGTTTATGGGCCTTTCTTACCATAGGCATAGGGTATGAGGCAAGAATACCAAGATTCTTTCTCTGTCTCTCATCAAAGTAAGGATTCTCTTTTATATCCTTCTTTGACTTCTTAACTGTATCCCTACATCTTACATAAAGTTCATTCTTATCAACCATCTGCTCAACTGGCACATGAAGTAAGAAATCAAGGCACTGTGTAAGTTCAAACTTAGTCATGGCAACCTGTAAGAATGGGTAACGTGTCTCTACAAGTGCTCTAGCCTCATCCACATGCTTCATCATATCTTCATAAAGCTTAGGATTGTATGAACCTCTTGTGATACTTTCACCACTAAGAACTATGTTATACCCAAGTTTCTCTATAGTTGCAACCTTTTCAATATCATTCATCATTCGAAGGAGAAGTTCAAAGTCTTCATTAAGTTCTCCCTCTGTAAACTTGTAATTATAGAGCCACTCATTTCTAAAAAGTTTAGTACAGAATGAGCTGTCACCAATATGAAGAAGAAGTTCTTTAAAGTAATCACGCTTCTCCATAATAACAGTCTCTCCGCTATTCTTAAGAATAGGTGAGAAAACTTTTCCAAACTCCATAACATTCTGACTCATAATCTGAGCAAATGTTATATCTGGATAATCCTTGTATGCCTTACAAAGATTAGCATACATATCCTTTTCAATATAGTCATCAGCATCAACAAAGCCTACATATTTTCCTCTGGCTTCTTTGATACCTCTGTTTCTCGAATCAGAAAGTCCGCCGTTCTCTTTATGAATAACTCTTACTCTCTTATCATGAAGTTCGTATTCATCAACTATCTCACTTGAACCATCTGTTGAACCGTCATCTACGAGTATTATCTCAAGATAGGTATATGTCTGGGCAAGAATAGAATCGATGCATTTTCTCAGGTACTCTTTTTTGTTGTATACAGGTACAACTACGCTTATAAGTTCTTCCATCTTCTAGTGTATCTATATCCTCTGATAGGTGAGATTATCTCAGCCCTACTAAGAGGTCCTTTCTCGTATTCTTTAATTCGCCCCAACAATAGTTCATTTGCAAAATCCCTGAATCTTTCAGCTGCTACTTCAGGATTCCAAACTTCCTTCACAGTCTTGTATGCTTCTTTTCCAAGTTTTGCTCTTTTTTCTTTATCTTCAGCAAGTTCTCCTATATATTTAAGGAACTCACCTATATCCCTGTCTCTATATACCATGGCATTCTTATCATGCAGTGCCATAGATACTACGGAGCCTGAACCTGATCCACACACTACTGCGCAGCCACAGTTCATAGCTTCATTAAGTACAGCGCCCCAGCCTTCTTTCTGGTCACTGGTAAGCATATAGATATCAGCCTGCTGCATATACTCCCTTACTTTCTCAGGAGTTCTAAATCCCATAAATGTTATCTTATCAGTTACGCCATAAGCCTCAGCTGTGGCTTCCAGTCTCTCTCTAAGAGGGCCTTCACCGATAATAGTCATATGGAAATCTATATTATGAGCCATAAGCAGTCTTGCCGCTTCAACAGCATAGTCAGGATGCTTCCAGTTAATCATCCTTCCAGACCACATAAGCTCAAGTTTCTTATCTTCATCCTTTTCGCTATATCCCTTAGAAGCTATAAGGTTATCTATATCGTAAGAATCAATCTTAGGGAAATAGCCCCAGTTGTACATCTTTCCTGGATAAGCATGTATAAGATTAAAATCTGATGCTACATAGCCTCCAGCACACATAAGATATACTTTGGATTTTCTATATTTAACATGGTCATTATATTTCTTTATAAGACCTCTTGGAGTTATAAACTTCCACTGGCCTTCCTTATAGATTCGCTCGCTATATCTAAGTGTTATCTTCCCACTATTAAGTCTTGGCTTTATGTATTTCTCATCTTCTACGCCGCCCCAGATAACAATATCGCTATTATCTATAAGTTTCTGACAATCAACAGGGTCATCATAGTAGCCCCTTGCATAGTCATAGTCTTTAATATCTATGGCCCATCCCATAGATACTCTTTCTCTTTCCATCATCTCCATCTGGATAAATGTCAGATCAATATCCTTTTGCTTAGATAATGCGTTACAAAAAGGAATCTGATGATGATTCAAATAGTTTGATACAAATACTACTTTCATATCACCTCGTCCTTTCTGCATAACTTGTATGCATGTCTCATGCTGATATTCTCCGCTTTAGAAAGAGGTCCTTCTTCTTCAAAGAATGACTTACCTTCAAGAAGTTTCGAGGATAGGG
>OCVV012843285.1_pt1 | contig 20042 bp, 15 predicted proteins | sample 1539721 | NCBI WGS metagenome assembly OCVV01 (sample SAMN02144230, study PRJEB22623) | gut metagenome | biome: sheep rumen | host: Ovis aries | place: New Zealand
ATGTAATAATTTAAATAAAGTAATTTAAATACATATAACTTAATTTAATTAAATATAAAGTAATTTAAATAAATCACTTATTCTATTTATAAATGGAGTATAAAAAAATAAATAGATCCATAAGGGAATAAATAAAATATTTCAGATAAAAAAAAAGAAATATCTATTTATCAAATATTCCAGTTATAAAAAAAGAATAAAATAAATAATACGCCCTGCTGGAAAAATTGAACCTTGACGCGTTCGAAGTCGTCAAAGATCAGGAGTCAACCCGGCGAAAAAACCTACAGGAAGCAAAGAGAAAGTTTAAAAATATTTCGTGTCACTCTTTCGACGCTTCGAGGCAAAAAAGCCACGAAAACGCCCAAATTTTGCAGAATTCGCCAAAAATACGCATTGCCGATTATATATATTATGTAAACTGTTGATAGATTCTACTGCTAACTTGTGCAGGTGGGCGACAATTCCGCCCGAATCGCTCCAGAAAAAGCCCCGGGGGCCCTGGGGGTAGCAACCGAAACGGGGGCAAGGGGGCGCGGAAAAGACACTATATACCCCCCGCGCACCGAGAATCCCGAACCATCCGGACAGGGGAAGACCCCTACCCCCTATACCCCTGCATTCATTATTCAGGACGAGAGTTCCCGTTAGGGGACCCGTACGGATTTTTTTTCTTGGAGGAAAGCGCCATGGCTATAAAGGTAGGGCCTAGGAGGTACGTGAGTACCGGGGAGATGGTGAGCAGGTGGAGGGAGGCCTGGGACGAGGTTGGAGGCAGCAACCCGTATTCTGTGAGGATGGACAGGGTGCTGAAGCCGCACGGTTTCGGGGTTCACGACATCAAGACGAGACTGGGCCTCATCAGGGCGAAGAGGGATTCGGATCGGACTGAGGACGAGGCGGAATTGCTGATGCTCGACGGGGAGCTGAAGTTCGTGAGCGAGCAGGGCCTTTTCGACAAGTGTTCGGAGACGGTACAGGGGAGCATCTTCCTTCTGGAGAGCAAGTTCGGGTACAGGAAGAACGCGGACGTGAACGTGAACCTGGACGCGAAGCAGGTGAAGAAGGTGGTTCGCTGGGGTGACGAGGAGACCCAGGCGCCGGAACTGAAGAGCGGCGAGGAAGTGGCGAAGGAAGCTGCGGAGGGATAGCGCTTGAGCGAGGTACTCGAGGTCATACAGTACACTAGCCCGAAGTTCAGGGTGCTGTACCCGGAGCATTCGGTGGGCAAGAAGTACCTTGTGTTCAAGGGCGGTCGTGCGTCGACGAAGAGCTGGAGCATAGCGAAGGCGATAATCGACCACTGCAGCACGTACGAGGGCCTGCGCGTGGTGTGCGGGCGCGAGATAATGAAGTCGATAGACGACTCGAGCAAGAAGCTCTTGGAGGACACGATACGGCGTGCGGGGAAGGAGGACGACTTCCGGATAACGAACAGCTACATCGAGAACCTGCATACCGGGGCGACTATCAAGTTCATGGGTGTCCGTGACAACCCGAAGAGCATCAAGGGTCTCGAGGGCGTGGACATATTCTGGGGTGACGAGGCGGACAGCTTTTCGGAGGAGAGCCTGGACATCATCTGCCCGACGATGAGGAAGAAGGGCTGCAAGGTGATATTCTCGTACAACCCGCAGCTTCCGACTACCCCGATAGAGAAACTGCAGCGCGACAAGGCGGACCGCTGCGTGACGGTGTTCATCAACTACCTGGAGGTTCTGAGGTACCTCCCTCCCGACGTGATAGCGGAGGCGGAGGAGTGCAGGGAGAAGGAGCCGGATAAGTACGGGTGGATATGGCTGGGCGAGTACAGGCGGCAGAGCCAGGACACGTACATCCCGCTGGGACTGGTGAACGACGCGTGGACTAGGGCTGCGAAGCCGTCGAACGACGGGATAGTCGCGGGGATAGACGTGGGCCTCTTCCACGACCGGAGCGTGATGGTGATACGCCAGGGGGCGACCCTCCTGTACGCGAGGGAGTGGAGGAACGTGGACAACCAGCTTTTGTGCCAGCAGGTTATAGGCCTCTGCGCGAAGTGGAAGGTGCAGAAGCTCGCGGTGGACTCCGCGGGGCAGGGTTTCGCGGTGTACCAGAACCTGAAGAACGAATTGAGGGACATGGTGGTCCAGGTGAACGCTGGCGTGGTCGCGAGGAACCAGAAGAAGTACGTGCGCCTGCGCGACGAGGCGTGGGGTCTCGCGAAGGAGTGGCTCGAGACGGGCTCGTTCAACGGGCAGGGCCGTCTCGAGGACTGGGTGACGGACCTCACGAACATCAAGTACTTCTACGACACGAAGGGCCGCTACATGATAGAGAGCAAGAAGAGCTACATCGGTCGCGGGTTCCACTCGACGGACTGGGCCGACGCGCTGGGGTATTCTCTCCTCCTGAGGGGTGTCGGGCCGTCGGAGTCGTCGTACGTCCCGGAGGGGGCGCGTTCTGCATTATTCAGGCGTGACGCGTACAGGGCGGGCTATCCCGCCGACTGGATGGGAATATGACAGAGAACAGCGAATTTGAGCAGGAGCCTCGGGGTTCCTTCGACTTTGACCCGACAAGGATAGCGCCGAGCCTGGCCTCGGTGAAGCTCGACGACTTCACGGACCCGGATTCATCGTGGCTCATGGACGGCGGGGACTACCTGAAGAGCGTGGACGGGCGCACGGGGCTGAACCCGATGCAGGTCCGTAAGCTCAGGGAGAAGGCGGAGTCGGACTACGCGAGGGCCGACAACTACTGGAAGAAGCATTACGACGCGATGAAGGTGGACTGGGAGTTCTACGGCGCCCGCGACCAGTGGACGGAGTCCGCCAAGGAGGCGAGGGCGGGAAGGCCCATCCTCACCATCCCGATCCTCGGCAAGTTCGTGAAGCGTATCGTCGCCGAGACGAAGAAGAACCCCCCGGCGGTGAAGCTGAACCCGCGCGAGGACGGCGACGTGAACAAGGCCGAGATAGGCATGGGCCTGGTGCGCTACATCGAGGACGTCTCGGGCGCGAAGTACGCCTATTCGCACGCGCTGGAATGCGCCGCCGTCGGCGGTCTCGGGTGGGTGAAGGGCAAGCTCGACGTGAAGAGGGGTACGCTGCGCATCGACAAGGTGAAGGACGCGTTCAGGTACTACATGGACCCCGACGCGGAGCGCGAGGACGGTTCCGACGCGACTTTCTTCATTTCCAGGTACAAGAAGACGGTGAACCGCGAGGTGACGTGGTGCTACGAATACTGGTGGAAGGAATGGCTCGACGACGAGGGCAGGGACGGCGTGTTCTGGGCGCTCGTCTCGGGAACGGAGATCGAGGACTACGGGCGTTTCCCCGGGGAGATAATCCCGATTTTCCCCGTCATGGGCGAGGACATCGAGTACGACGGCGAGCGTGTCGTCAAGGGCATCGTGCGCGACATGACGGACGCGCAGAGGAGCTTCAACTACCTGAAGAGCCAGGAGGTGGAGACTATAGCGCTCACCCCGAAGGCGCCCATCATGGCGGAAGAGGGCACGATACCGAAGGAATACCAGCACGACTGGGACAACTGCACGAAGAACCCGACGAAGGTGCTGTTCTACCGGACAACGAACCTGGACGGCGAGCCGGCGAAGGAAGTGCCGAAGTTCATGCCGATGAAGGCGGACACGGAATGGATGCGCCAGGCTGCCGTCGGTGCCGTCAACGACCTGAAGGAAGTCACGGGCATCTACGACACGGCCCTCGGTTCCGACTCGAAGGAGCTCTCGGGCAAGGCCATCATCGCGAAGCAGATTACGGCGGACGCCGGACAGTTCACGTACACCGAACACCTGCAGATGACGATACAGCAGGTGGGCCGGTGGATGATGCAGGTCATCCCGTACGTGTTCAGGGACCAGAGGGTGATACGCATCCTCGGCGAGGACGGCAAGATGCGTTCCGTGGACCTCGACCGTCCCATGGGCGACATGACCCCCGACGCGGAGCAGGTCCCCATCGACCTCGACTTCACGGAGATGGACCTCTCGGTGGGCAGCGGGAATTCGTACGCCACGAGGAGGGAGGCGGGAGTGGACGCCTTCCAGAGCATCATGCAGGCCATCCCGAACACGGCTACGGCCATAGCGGACCTCGCGGTCAAGAACATGGACATCCCGTGGTCCCAGGAGGCGGCTGACCGTCTCCACGCTATGCTCCCGCCAGAGATCAAGGCGGCGGAGAAGGCGCCGAAGGGTTTCGTGCCTGCGGCGCAGCTACAGCAGGCGACGGAGATTTTCGAACAGGCGAAGCAGGCGAACATGGAAATCCAGCAGAAGATGCAGGCGAGGATTTCCGCGCTCGAGGCGGAGCTCAAGAACCAGATACAGGGCCGCATAGCCGCCGAACGCATCAAGGGCGAGTACGGTCTCGCCGAGACGCAGATCAAGGAGATGAACGCGAACCAGCGCGAGGCGATGAAGGTCCAGGCGGACGTGGAGAAGGCCTCCGCGAAGATACAGACCGACCTCATCAGGGAAGTGGGGCAGCGCTCCAGGGAAGTCGCGAGGGACGCGAACGTGGAGACAGGCGTGCAGGCGGGAATGCAGCAGGTCGCCCCGCAGGCCCCGTCCAGTCGGCAGGGGCAGGGCGCCCCGGAGTCGAACCTGACGTTCAAGAAGCCGGTACTCGAGGACGACGGTCTGACGCAGACCGAGATGCTGCTGAACCTGTAATTGTAGCCCTGCATTATTCAGGGCAAGAAATTGGGCCTCCGCACCCGTGGGAGGTAAAACGGCACGGGGATATTACGCAGCGGGCTCCGCGCAAGTCCTTCCCAGGGACGGAACGGTTCAGCGGCGGTAGACATGGCGGGAAACCGTACCGCGCCGGCCCCATAAGGGTCAACAGGGACGGGATAGGACGCATCCATGGCGAACACAATGGAAGAAGAAATCGACGGACTCGACCTCGCGAAGAATTTCACGGGAGAGAGTGTAGAGGAAACCGAACAGCCGCAGGAGACCCCTGCCGACAAGCCCGAGGACAAGCCGGAAGACAAGCCGGAGGAACCGAAGGTTGAAGGCAAGGAGGAAACCGGAGCGGAGCCCCCGAAGGAGGAACCGGACAAGACGCCGGAACCGCCGAAGGAGCCGTTCGGCCAGAAGGGACACACGCCGAGAGGCGTGCAGGAGCGCATCAACGAGCTTTCCCGCAGCAACCGGGAACTGAAGGAGCAGAACGCGAGGATACTCGCCGAGCTTGACAAGTTCAAGAGTTCCCTCCCGAAGGAACCGGAGAAGGGCCGCGACGCGTTTGCCACCGACGAGGAGTGGGTGGACTACCGCGCCGGGATAAAGGCCCGCGAGATGGTCGAGAAGATGCGTGCCGAGGAAAGGGAGCGTGCCGAGATGGACGAGGCCAAGGCGTCATTCGCCAAGTCCGAGGACACCGCGCGCAACGAGCTCCCCGACTACGACTCGGTTATGGGTACGGAGGTCAACCTCCCCGTTGACCGCGACACGTACCTGTACACGATGAAGTCCCCGATGGGCGCGATGGTTATGTACACCCTGAAGAAGGTGGAAGCCGTCCGCAACCAGTTCCTCATGACCCCTCAGGAAGGCCGTCTCGCGTTCGTGAAGAGCGTGGAGGCTAGGCTTTCGCAGATCAGGTCCGAAGCGGAAAAGTCCAAGGGAGCGCCCGCGCAGAACAATCCGCCTGCGCCTCCTGCCGAACAGCCTCCGGCGCCGGAGAAGCCGCCGCTGAAGGCCCCGCAGGAAGTGAAGCGCCCCGTGAGCCGTCGCCCGAATCCGGCAGACACTTCGCCCCAGGCAATGGACGAGTGGATGGAGAACGGCGACTAGCAAAGGAAACCGAAAATGTCTACCGTGACAACAACCAACTCTCCTGCCGTCATCAGCGGCTACGTCGTCAAGGAGGCCACCAAGGCCTTCATGAACACCCGTCTCTTCTCCGGATTCGTGCGCAGCGAATACCGCAACGAATTCGAGGAACGCGGCGCCAAGAAGGGCGACACCATCTTCGTCCGCCGTCCGGCCCAGTTCCGTGTCCGCAAGGGCGCCGGTATGGAAATCCAGGACGTCCATGAAGACAAGGTCGCCGTGACCCTTCCGGAACAGAAGGGCGTCGACTTCGAATTCAGCGCCCGCGAACTCACCATCGACATCGACAAGGGCGGAAGCGAGTATTCCAAGCGCTTCATCCGTCCCGCCGGCAGCGCCCTCGCTTCCGACTTCGACGCCGAAGGCCTCGCCACCGCCGCCAAGGTGGCAGGTTCCGTCGTCATCTCCGGCAGTTCCGACAACGACGCGCAGCTCTACAAGAAGTTCCTCGATGCCAAGGGCCTCCTGAACAAGTTCCTCGCACCGAAGAACCCGATGGACCGCATGGCCTTCGTCGGCTCCGACGTCGAGAACCGCCTGACCGAGAACGTCAAGCAGCTCTACAACAACGCGAACGCCATCACCAAGGCAATCAAGGACGGCACCATCCAGGATGTCGCCGGCCTCACCTGGGGTTCCACCGACCTCGCCCACGTGCATGTCAACGGCGCCGGCGGTGCGACGTTCACCGTGGCCGCGACCATCGCCCCGGACTACGACAGCCTGACCCAGTGGATTCAGTACACCATCACTGCGGGCGAGACCCTGAAGGTTGGCGACACCATCGAGTTCGCCGACTCCAACTTCGTGAACCCGGAAACCAAGTCCGACTACGGCAAGAAGCTCCAGCGCAAGATCCTCGGCCTGAAGGAAGTCAGCGGCGACAAGTTCGCCCTGGTCTACTCCATCCGTCCGGTCATCGCCGAAGGAAGCATCACGGACGCCGAGAGCCGCAAGAAGGCCGCTATGGCGAACTGCAGCGCCCTCCCGGCGACGACCGCCACCGTGCTCGGTGTCAAGGGCAAGTCCTACCTGTGCTGCCCCGTGCTCCACAAGGACGCCATGGTCCTCACCAACGTGGACCTCGCCCGCCCGAAGAAGGTGGAAATGTGCAACACGGTGAACTACAGGAACGTGGTCATCCGCTTCATCGAGGACTACTCGGTGACGACGGACCAGTTCCCGGACCGTCTCGACATGCTCGGCGTGTTCACGGCTCTCCTGCCGGAATGGATCGTCGACGTCGAAATCCAGATGGACTAGGGCCTGTTCTGGGTTACGACCTGGTGTCCCCCGGAACCTTGTAGGCCGAGTTTCTCGAGGGACTCCCAGTCAATTTCCTTGATTCCTCCCGTACTCCGGGAGGAATTTTCGATATTGTGGTAGTTCCTGACCTCGGCCTCCCTCTTGATTGACTCCCATCTCTTGAAGACCTGTCGTACGGTGGAGAGCCTCACGAACTTGACGTAGTTCCCCCACGGTCCCTTTTCGGGGTTCCAGTTCTTCATGGCCCGCACCATCTCGATGTAGAACTCGTTCGTGTAGTCCTCCATTGATATTCCTGGCATGTTCATGTTGGGGCCTCCCTTCCAGCAGTAGATGGAGAGGCAGCATAGCAGTATGGCGTCCTGCTGTTCCTGCGGCGTCATCGGGACCTTGAACAGGTCTATCTTGCGTAAAGTCTGCTTGACCTTGACGGGGAGGGTCTTTCCTATTTCGAAAAGTTCCTCCTTCGGTATGGATTTGCGTTCGCGCGTGGCGAAGTCGTAGTAGTAGTACCGGGAGCCGTCCATCTTTTTGCGGCGTCGCCCCCTTATTATTCCCTTCATGGGGAACCTCCGGAAGTCGAGTGTGTCGACATCCGGCCAACTACTTATACCAACAATATAAACAATTTATCAACAATGCGCAAGGTGCATTATTCAGGGCGAATAGTAAGGAAGACCCCGAAAAATGAGCAATACTGTTAGAGACCTCATAAGGGACGCGTTCATCCGTTCCACGGTGCGCGGTCTCGGCGACACACCGGACGACCTCGAAGTGAAGGACGCCCTCGCCATGCTCAACGAAATCCTGGACGTCCTGTCGCAGAAGGACGAGTTCTCGACGGGAGAGCAGGGCATCGTCTTCGACATGCCCCCTGGAAGGCGTTTTGTCACCTTCTCGGACAACCCGCACAGGGTTTTCTCCGCGACGGCTACGCCCATGGGCATCTACTGCAAGTGCGGTGAGTCACACGACCTGAACGTGGGGGACTCTATCGACATCCGTGTTGGCGGGATAGACATCACGACCGATGTCACGACCGTATCGTCGTTCCTGGAATTCGCCGTCCCTCCCGACGGGAGACTCTCGGGCCCGTACCAGGGCTCGTTCAAGAAGACGTCCGAAGGCCCGGAATACATTATCGACTTCATCACCCCTCCGCCGGTCGACATGTACCAGGTGGTGGGTTCCGGCGTGGGGCAGATAGCCGAGTGCCAGAAGCAGTTCTTCTACTCGATGCAGCCCGAGGGCAGGTGGTGGTTCTACGAGAAGGGCAACATGCCCTATCCGAGGCTGCACGTCTCGGGAGTGGACCGCGTAATGGCGGTATTCCCGAAGCCGACCTTCAGGAACGTTACGCTCGACACCGACCTGACACCGATGGATTCCAGCGCGAGGAGCGCCATAAAGTACAGGCTCGCTGCGGAGATAGCCTCGAACGCGGGATTCCTGGCCGTAGAGGAAAGTCTCCTGAAGAGGTACAAGAACGCGTTCGCTACGTTCGTCCGCTCCCGTTCGCAGAGCGCGTCTCCGCTTCCCGACCTGAGCGCGCCCGGATATTTCCGCAACATGTACTACGACATATTTACCGACGGTGGCGGTCATGCAACTTTCTAACTTCGACGCCATCGTAGGCCCCGCCTATTCGTACCCTAGCAAGCCTGTCGACTGCCAGGAGTGCATCAACTTCGAGTGCCTGAAGGTGGGCTCGGGACAGAGCCCCTACAAGCACATGCTCGTATCTACTGCGGGGACGAGGAAGATCCGTTTCCGCGTGGCGGGGACTTCCGAAATCCTTGACTTTCTCCCTACCGTAAATGCGGAAGTGAGCCGCATCAGGGGAATACACCAGTGTTCGGTCCCGTTCATGGGCGATACGTTGAATGGCGTTGTCGTGGTTGGTTCCGACGCCGTGTGGAAACTCGGCGCCCCGAATTCGGATTTCGTGTGCGAGATAACCAGGCTCGGGGTGATTAGCGACGGTGACGGGCCCGTATCTATCGTAGATGCGGGAGGAGAGAGCGGGAGCAATAGCCCGCAGAAGATAATCATCGCGGACGGCACTACGCTCTATTCGGTCGACATGGATACAAGGGAGTTCGTTTCGCTCAGTAACGTGTCTCCGCAGCGGCCTTCGAAGCTGGCTTTCCTTGACGCGAGGGTCTACATGTGCGGGCGCAACAGCGGTGACAATTCGCCGTCGCAGAGGGTGTACTGGAGCGCCATCAACAGGCCCGACCAGTGGGGGGAACTCGACTTCGTGTCCGCCGCCATCAAGAGCGACCCCGTGCTTGCAGTAGCGGTCGCGGGCAACTACCTGTGGATGATAGGTCCCGAGACATACGAGATTTGGCAGACAACTTCGTCTTCCGGCACGCTGTATTCTCCTATAAGGAAGGTAAGCGGAGTCGCCTCCGGCGTCGGGACTGTTAGCGGCGATTCGGTAGCCAGTATCGCTTCTAGCGTCTTCTTCGTCGGGGGCGGCGAAACCGGGAGGCTCCATATCTACGAGGGAAGCTCGAACGGTTCCATCGGCGTCATAAGCACCGACGCGATGAGCCAGGAATTTGCCACGTACGGTACTCTCGACGATGCCGTGGGCATGGCGTGGAGCGACGACGGGCAGGTATATTATGCCGTCACGTTCTTGGGTGCCGACGTTACGTGGGTCTACAATGTCGGGCAGAGATACTGGCATAAGCGTAAATCAACCAGGGATGCCGAACAGCACCGCTGGAAGATTACGTGCATATCACCTGCGTACAGCATGATCATCGGCGCAAACGGCGAGACGGGCGAACTTTTCCACGTGAGCAGGCACTACAACGACGACGACGGGGAACCGATAGTCCGCAGGCGTGTCGCCCCGCACCTCCGCAGCAACGGTAAACTGTTGCGACATTTGAGCCTCGAGCTTGACCTTGAATGCGGGAACGCCCTTCCATATGGGCAGGGAAGCGACCCGCAGGTCATGCTTTGCGCCATCGACGGCGCCGGAAGAATCCGCAGGGAGCCCAGGTGGAAATCCTCGGGCACGCAGGGCATGTACAGGCGCCGCGTGAAGTGGAACAGGCTCGGCACGGCGGTAGACCGCTGCTACGAGATTTGCGTTTCCGACCCCATCAGGTGGACCATCTACGGCGCCACGATAGAGACCGAGGAAGGGCAGGGAGGCAAGTGATGGACTGGAATACGATGGAGCAGCTTTCAGGAGTTTTCGTCCAGAACATGCCGAAGACGCAGCAGTTCCTGCGCGACGGCTCCCTGAACCCCGACTGGCTCCCGTGGATGAACGCTTTCGACACGTTGATGCAGCAGGCGAACACCCCGATCATGATTGCGGACGGACTCTATGCCGTGCGCACTGGAAGCGTAATCACCGTGACGGGAACGGTCAAGGCCGGAGCGACGGTCGAGACTATAGGCCCCGCAGTCACGTTCACGCACGAAGGGGTCGAGTTCAACAAGGAAGGTTTTATCCAGGGCGGAGCCGAGGACACCTCGTTGTCCGTCCAGTACATAGCAAGGAGATAGCTCATGGGTGGCTTGATTGCAGGAATAGCGGTATCTTCACTCGTGTCGGCGATTAGCGGCGCCATGGGTGCGCAGTCGCAGAAGGAGGCCTACGAGAGACTTGCGCAGGCTAGCGCGCAGGAACGCGCCGAGTTCCAGAAGGCCTACGACCAGGCGTACGGCCCGAACTCTTACAACGCGCAGATGCAGAAGCTCGGCTCGCAGGCAGGACAGCAGTTCTACGACATGGTGAACGACGGCGCAGCTTGGGACCGTTACGTGAGCGGTGACAGGGCCTACGTTGCTCCCGAGGATTTCAAGTTCACGGAAAAGGAGTTTACCGACGACCCGAGCTACAAGGTGCGCCTTCAGCAGGGCATCGACTCGCTCGACCAGTCCAACGTCGCAAGCGGCCTGAACCTTTCCGGAGCGGCGTTGAGGGCTACTAACGACTACGCCCAGAACGAGGCGAGCAAGGAATTCGCGAACGCCTACGACAGGGCTTTCAAGCGCTATACCGACGACCGCAACTTCGACTTCAACGCATGGCAGCAGGAGGCGAAGCAGTATTACGCGAACCTCCAGGCGCAGCTTGCAGGGCTTAACTCCGTGAGTAACCAGGGAGTGCAGGCGCAGAACGCGCAGGCGCAGGGCCTTGACGCGCTGGCGAGGAACAACGCCTCCGCCATACAGCAGCAGGCTACGGCCCAGGGCGCCGCCGACATGGCGGGGACACAGCAGATTACGGCCATACTCGACGCCATCGCGAAGGGCATCAACACGGGTGCGGGCCTTTACGCATCCCAGGCCGGGGCTACGCCTTCCTCGACAACTCCGACGGCGTCAACGCCGGTGAACACTACACCGGTGTCGCAGCAGACGTTGGAACAGGGTCTGAACAACGGCGGGCAGGATTTCGCGAACCTTTTCCTCTCCGGATGGAACCCTGCAGTACAGACCCCGAACACGGGTAACTTGATAGGGGTGTGACATGGCCGGAACGATGATTGACTTCTCGAAGATTGCAGCGGACGCGCGCAAGAACTACGGCATCCTTACCATGCCCGAATTCAACATCGGAATGGGAGCGTACAGGAGGCCCGTCACGGCTTCCGCCGTTCCGTATTCCGAAACGCCGCTCGAACCGGGGAATCCCGGTCCGGTCGCCGCTATGAACACGGAATACCAGGACCTTGACGCCAGATACAACCTCGGGCAGAGACAGGACGGCATGCTCGGCGGAGAAGGCGGCGCACAGCGTTCCTACGTTCCTATGCCGGACGCGCTCAATCTTGCGAAAGTGCCCGGAACTACATACGGAAACGAACAGCCCGCACAGGAACCGCAGCAGGCGCCTACAGAAAACGTGGAGTCGCAGCAGGCGCCTACAGAAAACGTGGAGTCGCAGCAGGCGCAAATCGAGGCCGTGGCGAACGGGAACGGCACTATAGAGAAGTTGCTCGAGGCTTTAAGGATGATGGCGTCGATGCAGCCTGGAGACCAAGGAAACCCCGTTTTCCAGCTCGACGCGATGTACAAGAATTCGGACGCCATGACGGGCATCCCCGGCACGGTCGCACAATATCCTACGGCGGGAGGAATGACCCGCGAGACGGACTACAACCTCGGAGGGGTCAATGGCGGCATTTGATTTGAACAGTCTCTACTTCCTGAAGAACGCGGCCCCGAAGGCGGCGTCTTTCGAGGAACTGAACGCCCCGACGGAACGCGGTTTCAATCTTGGCCGTGCGTACAACGAGAACTACAACAGGAATTCCCTGCAGAACCTTATCGCGCAGCGCGAGAAGGAAGGCGTGCCGTACGACCGCCTTTCGAACGAGGCTGCAAAGTGGGACCTCGGTGCGGCGCAGGCGATGCGCAACGAACGTCGCTCCTCGCTTGAGTACAACTACAAGCAGAGCGTCGCGGAATTCGAGCAGTGGCGCAGGAACATGGCTCGCCGCATCTGCGGTCTTATCCTGCAGAAGGCCGACGAACTCGGCATCGCACCCGAAGAACTCGACCGCGTGCTGGACGTGGCAGCATCCTACGTAGTGACCTACGACGAGGCCCTCGCGCAGTGGCTTCTCGGGCAGGCGATGGCAAGAAGGAACGCAATCACAAGGGCGAACAAGCCTGCGGCAACTTCCTACAAGAACCTTTGGTCGAAGGCTCAAGATGCAAAAAGGGAAGCTGAAACGTACGACAGGAATCTGAACTCTGCGAAGTATTGGGGCCTTGTCAATTACGCCCTTGCCGCAGAGGCTGTCGCCGAAAGAGAGGCGAGAAAGGGCGTACCTGCCGAATACAATGACGTTCTTCGGTTGTTGAGTAACTTCAAGAACCGCGACAAGGAGATTTCTCCGGATTCCTTCAGGGAATATGCCTTGTCCGACAATTTCCGTCTTATCAACGAAGGCGGAGACATCCAGGAAAACGCGGACTTTTCAAACATTGTCGTTCCTTCTGGAAACGGAGCTGACAATGGCGACTCCGCATCCAAGGGCAACAGTAACTCGAAACCCAAAAATTCTGTTCAGGGAGGAACTCCTGAAGGTAACGGAACGATGAAAATAGAATCCATGTTGAGCGGAGTTGGCGGGTTCCCGTATATCGACAGCAAGAAACTCGGTGTATATATCGACTATGCTGACGGTATCAACAGCAACAAGGACGCGATAAGGTTCCTCGAGGACGTCAAACTGCAACTTACGCAGGATTCCAACAACGCCAACAAGGGCGCAGGAAAGACGGAAGGCACCGACAAGAATTTCTTCGACCTTGTAAACAAGAAGATCGAGGAACGTAAGGAACTCGAAAAAGGCGGCATTTCTCCGAAATCGGCCAAAATTCTGAAACTTGACGGAAAGACTGCAGCCGAGGCGAGCGCCGCACGTTCGGAATGGAGTAGAATTTCCAATTTGCCCGACCTTTACTATGTCAATCCTGGCGCCATTCTTCCCGCTATGCAGAGAGCCCTTCTTCCTGAAGAAAGGACTACTGACGCGGATGTTGCGCGTTCAGTATTGAGTGGTGCTGGCATTGACAATAACATCGTCGACAAGATTGTGAACGCCTATGCGTCTTCAAATGGCGGTACGTTTGCGAACCTGATGAAGGACAAGTCTTACGCGACTGCCGCTAGAGCCTTGGCTCCTCATGTGATGAACGTAATGGTGAACAAGTACAGGACGCTTGTGGAACAGGCCGGAAACGAAAAGGATGTTGACGAAGCACTCAAGGAAACTTACAACATCAGCAACGAAGTCCTGCAATACCTGAAAGGCAATAAGATACTCTATACCGAAAAGGACCTGTACGAGAAGGAAGGTGACAGAAGGCAAAAGGCCCGTTCCAAGAAGGAAAGGGAGGCGTATCAAAATGAAATGGGGAATGAGCCGTCTGGAACCGTTTCTGCCACAGAATGGCTCCGTAGAAGGAGGAAAGGGAAATGAAGTTCCGTAACAAGAAGACCGGAGAGATAATCGAAGGTACAGAACAGGAAATGGAAGAGGTCCTTTCCGAACTCGAAAAAACCGGAGAAATTGCTGACTGGGAAACTGTAAGCGAAACGGATTATGTCGATACCAATCCTAGTTCAGGAAAGACTACATATCAGGAACGTCTTGAAAATTTCGCTCCTGGTATTGAGCGCTCTCTTTCCGAAGTGTTCCCGAACCTCGCGGAACAGCACATGCAGGGCAATGACGAATATAACCTCGGTACTTTGCGAGCCGGACTTGCGGACGTTTTCTCGCTCCCTGGTCGCGCTGTCTCTAGTTTGGCGAGCGCATATCGTGGCGAAGGTTACGACCTCGGGCGACGTTCTGGCGAAGAAGGTGGTACTATAGTTGGGAATATAGCCCGCGACCCGATTACGGGCTTGACACTCGGATCGGGCGGATTGCTTGCAAATGGTGTGAAAATCGGGGCTAACGCAGGTGCTAGAGCCCTCGGTACGGCAGGACGTTACCTTGGAGCTGGTGTAGCAGGTGCGGCAGAAGGCGCAGGCATGGAAGCCGCTTCCGCCGTGCTCAATGACAGAGAACTCACTGGAAAGGACGCTGCGATTGGCGCAGGTATCGGTGGCGCCTTCGAAATTGGCGGAACCGTTGTTCAGCAGCTCTTGCAGAAATACGGAAAGAACCTTGTTGATGCTTCCATCGCTGCCCTCATGAAGGGTAACGTGAAGGCAAACGTGACTCAGGCGGAGCGCGAAGCGTTCCTTGCCGACCCGCGTAACAGGGACGCCCTCAATCAGGTTCTCGAACAGCAGACGAGTGGTCGTAACGCTTTTCCGTTCATCGGTGGAAGCGACAGGGGCAAGACGTTGCAGAAGAATGTCGACAACGCCCTTGAGGATGCCAAGTCCACCATTGCTGGCGAACCGATGCTAAACGACGGCGGAAAGTCGCTTGAACTCTACCAGAACAAGACGGTCTACAAGCCTGGTGAGCGCAAGGTAGAGGACTTGAACTACCAGCACGAACCTCCTGCTGAATCAAGGAATTTCCGTTCCACGGCGGGCAAGGACAAGAAGGGTCTCACCAAGGACTACAAGTACCAATCCAAGGCCGAATACGACCTTGAAAAATTTGCGGACAAGTATGCAAGCGTTTCGGATTCGTTCGGTAAGTTCGGAAGCAACTCCGGCCCTATGACGAAGGACGAGATGGAATTTCTCGATTTTCTCAATGGAGAACTGAAGAAGGATTCCGAGGTTATTGCAGGATACAACCCCGAATACGTACTGAACTCAAACAAGTTCCTCGGAGACCGAATGCCCTTCAGTTCTGCGGAGCTCGGAAGGCGCATTGACGCGTTGCAGGCAGCGCATTCCAAGGACGGCGTTTCCAAGGAGTTCCTTGACGAGGTGCGCCGTATAGGCAACGATGCTACGCTCGGAATCGGTCAGAAGGCTGCCGACATGATTAACGGCGCCTTCGAAGGCAAGTGGAACGAACTTGAACGAGCTTTTGCCTATACTGACCCCGTTAAGGATGCTCCTATTTACGTTCGCAAGGGCGTAAGGAACGCTATGGATAAGTTTGCCGATGCGCTTGACGAGGAAGCCAAGAAGAGCGTTGGCGCGTACCGCAAGAACTCCAAGGGAGAACTCTACGGCGTCGCGAAGGACAAGTCCAAGAAATACTACTACCAGTACCTAGCAAGGCTGCAGGAGACGCTTGCTAACGTCAAGAACAACCGTCACCTCACGGCAGAATCACTCGCCGGTCTTTACAGCGACGCTACGCTGCACAACGACAAGGCCGTGCAGGACGCCATTATCGGACTAATGGAAGAAATGGGCATTTCAAAGGAAGGCGTAGCCGCGTTCAAGGCGAAGGCCGGAAACTACTCCATGCTCCACAAGGCCCGTGAAGCCATGCGCAAGCCTACCAAGGACGAGACCCTGAAAGGCACCGTAGCGAATGTTTTCGTTCCTCACGAGGGATTCAATTTCCAGAACTCGATCGGGTTCAATATCCAGGGCGGTAACGTGATGAACGGGACCAATAACGCTACCCCGCTTGGCTTTGGAGCAAGGTCAATTTACAACCTCGGTATGACCCCGTTTAGGGCAAATCGTGATAAATAGTTCATTTGCATTATTCAGGGCGATATGAACAGCGTACTTCTTGGCGGACTGAAGGTTTTCCTTATCAACGACGGCGGGTTCCCGCTGTCGGCTCCCGGAGGACGCGCCAAATTCTTCAAGGCGGGCACTTCGACGCCCGAGACCGTCTATTCCGACATCGACCTGACCGAAGGTACCGCCCTCGGTCCCGTCGTCTACACGGACGCCCTGGGGGCACTTCCCGCCATCTGGCTCAAGACAGACCGCCTCTACAAGGTAGTTATCGAGCAGAAGGTATCGGACGACCCCGAAGTGTGGTCTGTCCTGTGGGAAGTCGACAACGTAGGCACCTACGTCCAGGAATCTGCCGAAGTCACGGGAGACCCGTCTGCCGTAGTATCGTCCATTTCCGCCCTGAAGGCGGTGGACCACGGCGAGCATTCCACGGTACAGGTACTCGGGTACTATGCTCCCGGCGACTGGGGAACTCCTTCTACGTTCGTCTACGATGCGAATTCTACCGCATCAGCCGATGACGGGGCGTATGTTGAACCGAACGACCATGTCGGAAGGTGGGTGCAGGTGTTCTCCGGCGACGTCCTGGACGTGCGCAAGTTCGGTGCAATTCCGGACCTTACGGGAAATTCGGACGTCACGGCGAAGGTCGTAAACGCCGTAAATTACGCGCAGAGGAACTCCAGCAGGTCTAGGCCGCTTACCATTGCCTTCCTTGCTCCTGGAAAGTACGAATTCGCCGGAGATTTCGACTTCACGCAGTACGCGGATTTTGTAGACCTTTCGGACAATTCGCACCACAAGCTGAACTGGCTTATTTGCGAGGATGTCGTATTCAAGGGCGACAATTCCGATTTCACCCTTTCGAGCAATACGGTATGCCTGACACGGGAGGCGCTCATCGAAGGCACTAACGCCACGCTTTCCGTCGAAGGCGGCGGGGCAATCAAGGTAGACCCCGCATGGTGGGGCGACAAGGCGTGCAGTGTGTCCGATTGCTACGTTGAGTGTCATTCCGTTACCACGAACAACAAGCGCTTTGAACGTTGTGTCGTTAACTCGAATCGTATGTTTGGCGCAGGTCAAGGATATATGACCTTAGTCGAAATGAACTTTAAAGAGGAGTGGTTCGCATCAGATTTCGACTGGGGTCATCTTGTACTCGACGACACTGTTATCAGCTTAAACGACTGCTTTAGCGCTGATTCGTATATTGCCATCAAGAATGCGCAGGGTGATTCCAATTATGGCGACCTTGGAGAACAGACGGTGCACAATGCGTCGCTCCTTGACGGGGCGGTCGCCGAGAACTTCGGCGGCACCGTGACGCTCCAGGGCAGCGCCGAGCTGCACAACGCGTCGGCCACGATAACGATTTCCGGGCAGACCCCGGCGCTCAACCTCATCGACTGCTGGCTCACCGTCCTGGGCTCTCCCACGGTCGACAACATCCAGCTCCGGCGCGGCAGCATCGATGGAACCGGCACCATGACGGTACTCACGCTCGCCCTGCTCAAGGACGCGCGTATAGCCATGGGGACTTCCCTCGCCGGCGCTTCACTGGTGATGGATGGGAGCACTTTGGACGCTCCCATGGCGCACATTGGGAGCCCCGTTGTGGAGAACGTGAGGAACTGCACGTTCAACTCAAGCATCACGATTTCCGGGAGCTCCACCGACGCGCTCGTGAACGCGGTATGGGTGGACAACTACGGAACCGTCGCGAACCCGATAGTGCTCGAACGGACATACCTGGATTCCGACGACTCGCATCACACCTATGTCTACGCGGGGAATACTGGCACGTTCATGAAAGAAACGGTTAGAGTTGCCATTGATCCGCAGGTCGAGGAAACGCACTCCGGCAGCTATGAGCAGCCGACTCCTGGGAAGATTCTGTTCTATGTCAAGGGGAACGAGGACATAATAATGGCTTACTCTGCAGCTGTTGTCCCGTCGATTGAATTGTTCCATGTCGGTTCTGACATTCAGTGCGCCGTGAAGACTTGGTGGAAGGTCGGCTACCAGACGTTCTCCGGCGGGACAGTGCTGTACAACCACTACTCGTTCTACGACGAGATGACGGAGTCCCAGGGCAATTCGTCTAACTGGTCTACTGGGTATAGGCAACTGCCAATTACTGGGCGCCTTGACTCGAACGACCCTACTGTGACTTCATGTCATGTGGTGATTGAGGTGTCGCGTGTTTAGGGAGATTGCATAATGGGATATTCGTTGATATACACCCCTGTACTCCATTTTGACGACATTAACGGAAGGCCACTTGTCGGTGGCAAGCTGTACACGTACAATTCAGGCACTAACACACCTGCGCCGACCTACCGGAATGCGAACGGTACCGAACTTAACGAGAACCCTATCCGTTTGAATGAGCGTGGCGAATGCGTATGTTTTCTTGATGACGGACTCAAGTACAAGTTCGTGCTCAAGGACTCGCTAGACAATACGATATGGGAACAGGATAATGTTTCTATTCCTGCTGGCGGAGGCAGTGGACCCGTATCAGTCCTCACATTCGTGGCTGGAGGCAGCAGCGGCGGGGGCTCCGTGACCAAGACAATCACCCTACCCCACAAGTACAAGAACGCCTTCGGGGGATTCATCTCATTCGTTGTCAAGAGTTCAAGTTCGGGCCTTACGAGGACTGTGAACTGGGAATACACCATCGCCGGGTCAGGAATATCCTATGAAGTAGGCAAGGGGCAGACGATTGTCGTCAACTACGAGACGAAGGTTACAATGCCGTTCATCGTTTCCTCCGGTGTGCCTTTTAATCAAATTACCATAAAGTTTACAGGGACCAGTGCCGACACAAGCATATATGATGCTGACGTATTCTTCTATGCCGAGGAAGTTGTCGAGCTCTAGCGTCCAAACTTTATTCATCCATGTAAATTTCAAGGAGCACTCAAGGGACTCGACATCAAGTTCTACGACGACAAGCAGAAGTAATTCTATCCAATAATTTTTTAACTGCATTATTCAGGGCATAAAGAGGTAAGAAAATGCACCACAACCTTATTATCAAAGATGGCGACACGACCAAAGTCGTCAAGGAAGTTTTGGTCGACGGCATTCAGTTCGTTGACGAGAAACCCCGCGCAGGCTCCACGAACCCCGTCACTAGCGACGGCGTAAACAAGGCTATTGGCGACACTAAAGAAAGTGTCGATGAAGACGTGCAGGACCTCCAGAAACAAATCGACGAAATCGCGGAGAAGGCGGGCTCCGGCTACATCCCGAAGGGCGAGGCCGATGTATCTACCCTCAACGCCCTCACGGGTCAAGAGAACGGCTGGCTCTACACGCTCACCGATGACGGCACATTGACTGACGGCAGCCTCGCCGTGGTGGCAGGCGATACGGTGGCGTGGGATGCGACGAGTGAAGTGTGGTACAAGGCTATGAATTACGCGCCGAGGCAGTACGGCACGGACCAGGTAAAGAACCTCCCGACAAGCATCACCACTTTCCGTAGCGGTGACGTGATACCCGTGGACGGACCAAGCGGCACTGCCAAGATGAGCAAGGATAATTTGCTGAAGGAGACTGCGGAGAATGCGCATGATATTGTCACTTACACGTCTATTCAAGACTTGAAGGAAAGTGCTGGAGATGTGTTTTCGCAAGTCGATGGAAAAGTTTTGCAAACTACTGAATTTCTTGATTTTGAAAGATTTGGATATAAGAATTTTGGTTCACTAAGTTCTACTGCTGTAACACCTTCGATTTATTTTATATCGGAAAAGCCTAGTGATGGCGTGTGCAGCGGGATTCTTTTTAAATACGTTAGTG
>OCVV011242289.1_pt1 | contig 20037 bp, 20 predicted proteins | sample 1539721 | NCBI WGS metagenome assembly OCVV01 (sample SAMN02144230, study PRJEB22623) | gut metagenome | biome: sheep rumen | host: Ovis aries | place: New Zealand
GTAAATCCTCGCATCGCATCAATGTATTCTATCCTTTGCTTAGCCATTTCGCCCGCAAAAGTACAGAAAAAAGTTGGAACATTTGTGCATTTCAGCAGAAAATACTACTTTTGCAACATGAAAGAGCGAATAAACTGGATAGATTGGGCCAAAGCTTTCTGCATGACGGTGGTTGTATTCTGCCACCTGCCACAGGAGGAAGACACCTTCTATCTACAATATCTCGCATCAGTCATTCTTTCAACATTCTTCTTTATATCCGGCTATCTGAAGAAGCCTTTGGTATCTATATCCCAATCAGCCAAGAAATACGGCTATTCTCTGCTTATACCTTATATAATATATAATGCCATTTATTACCCGTATTGGTTTGCCAAGTTTTATATCGAGCATGGCAATATTACATGGGGAGAAGCCACCCAACCTATTATCGGCACGATGCTCGGACAGCTCAACAGCAGTTTCTCATGCGAGCTAAATGGTGTAACCTGGTTCTTGATTGCTTTATTTGTGATGCATATCCTAACCGATATACTCAACAAAAACAAACATGGAATATCAATCATGCTTATATTATCGATCATTACCATGATACTTTATGGCGCCAATAAGTATTATCACTACGCTCCATACATCACCTATCATGGATTTATCCGTTGCCTTTGTTTCTTCTTCATGGGCAACATCTTCCAACAATGGAACTATCTCCAATCACTGAACCTTAGAAAAGATTTAGCAATCGGCACCACTACCCTACTTTCCAGCCTCATCCTATTCTACTGGCACATCAACGAGAACAATTTCATCCTCCACATCACACTATACTATGTGGTTAACTTCATATCTGTATACGCCTTCATATACCTGGCAAAATCTCTCAACAACATCAAAAGCCGCATCATCACCCTAATCTCCATCGGCACAATGCTAATCTTCGGTCTCCATCGCATCATCATTGGCTTCATAGATTTCGGCATAGAGATAGTAATCAGTCAAAAAGATATAATTTATGATTGGTATCAATGCCTTATTATAGCACTTGCAATAGAATTTATCCTTATACCTGTAATAATCAAAAAGAAACACAAATGAATTGGAACTATGATAATAATGGTTGGTTCATACGTTATGAAAAACTATCCGAAGAAATCATTCGCCATATTTTAACCTATTTCTCTTCTCAATTCCGAAACGCCCAATATCACTAATTTTGCGAGCAGGCACTCCTGCAATACAAATATTCTCCTCTGTGAAACTTTTGTTTACAACAGAATTGGCGCCGATAATAATACCAGACGCAATCTCTATATCTCCACATAACTTAACACCTGGAGCTATATATACATTATCACCGATTTTGGGAGCAATCTGTTCGCATCCTGCCGCGGTACCAATATTCACACATACATGCAACCTGCAATTTTCTCCAATAGATGCCCCACTATTCATTACGATAGTTCCTCTGTCAGAAATACTCAAACCTTTGCCTATACGATTTATCGGTATGGTATAGCCACATATAATACTAAAGAATTCAAATTTGAGTCTATATAATAATCTTACAGGTTTCCACAAAATTCCTTTTCTACAATTATGATAATACTCATAATTACGTAGAGATATCTCATATTTCCATACAAGATCAAGGAAGTCTGGCTTCTTCTTTCTCCCCAAAGCCATCCTGTCTGCTTCTAAGTATTCTTTGAACTCTTCTTTTGAATTAATCATATTTTTGCTCGTAAAAGTTCACAAGTCTTACTATCGTTTCTAATAACACATACCACACAATCCGATATTCAGTTTTTTAAAAAGGTCTGGATGTTATTTGTTTTACATTCCATCTTATAACCTTTATCCAATGCGAAATTACAGAAGGCAAACAAAGTAATAGAATGATATATAAGCGCTTAAATAAAGATACACGTCGACAACACAAATAAGAACGCCATGTTTCTTTTATGATATGTTTGCACTTCAAGGAGACGATTTCTGACTTATCTGTTCCCCATGCGAAAGATTTCAAACTCAGCAAACGCCAATAAAGCGACACAAGAAGATGGTTACTTAAAATTCTGTTTTTATCTAATATCTCATTATAATTTCTATAATATATATCAGTTACAATCGTAAGATAAGAATACCAATAATCCCTCTGGTGCATTACAGAGCCTTCCCTTTGCATCCAGAAATAGCACTCGCTTTCAACAAAAACTGCATTATTCACTAGTGTAAAAACTCTGATATTAAAATCAATATCCTGGGCAATTCTATAGCTTCTTGCAAAAAGTCCTTCTATTAGAGACCGTCTATATAATTTATTCCACACAAAATACACAATGCCAGGATTGTCAAACCTGAGCACCTGATCCAGTGAAAGCACCTGATAACTTTTGCCAAGTGGAACATGAGTATCTTCGTCAAGAGAAAATGCTACTCTATAATTACATAAAGCCAAATCACACTGGGGATTCTGTATTAGCGCATCATACAAACTGTTAATCATATCAACATGCATATAATCATCGCTATCTACAAACATAATGAAATCGCCCTTAGCGATCTTCTGTCCAGTATTTCTTGCAGCCTAGAGTCCCTGATTTTCTTGATGTACAACAATGCACCTACTATCACGTTCTGCATACACATCACAAATGGCGCTTCCCCCATCGGTTGACCCGTCGTCAACTATAATGATTTCAAGATTTTCATATGACTGCGCAGAAATAGAAGCCAGGCAATGCTCTATATACATCTTGACATTATAAACAGGAACGATGACACTAATTAAAGCATTATTCTCCATATTATTGGATTTACATATCATCAAATACAAAAACAAACAAACTCACAAAAGGCAAAAGCTTACAACCTCTTTTTGACAATTTCAATTATACTATTGACAGAATGCATTTCTGCGATTTCTTCTGGCTCAAATTCCACACCAAACTCATCTTCCAATTCACTCACCAAATTCAAATGGCGTAATGAATTCCAATTCTCACAATTGTCCTGTGAAGTGTTGAGAGAGATATCTTCTGTCTCCAACACATCCTTCATGATTTTAATTACCTTATCTTTCATAATTACTTCACTATAATTTTATAATATGGTTTTATAGAAAAATCCTCACGAAGAGGTATTTCATAATATTTGCATTCATTTTGAATATCAGAAAGAGTGAATCCCATCCGATCATAAAAATCTGCGACCTGAGTATTCTTTGCTGTAGGCAAATACGATGCATATACTTTCTGAGTACCTTCCTTTCTCAATTTATTCAGCAAGTAATAAAGAAAGGCCTGTTCAATACCTTTACCCAAGATACGGCAACTTAACAATAGTGTTTCAATCTCAACTTGATTGTCATCTATAGGTTTGAGAAAAATAGCGCCAGTTATACCATTGTCACCAAAACGATCGGAAACATTTATACAATATATTCTCCAGTCATCAGTAAGCAACTGTTTAACCTCCGATTCTGTATATCTATGAGTGGTCAGATTAAACTGATTTGTTTTCTGAGTCATCTGAGCGATACGACTGATATTAAACTCATTACCGACAAAAATATCAATTCTCATATCAAGACTACTCAAATAGGCTTCCATATCCACGAACTGACTACGGGCTGCTGCTCTTTGGGCATTAGCCTTATATTGAGCTGTCTTCTGACGATCTTCATCAGTAATAGTATATACACGGAAATAGGTTGTCACTAGTTGCTTGAAAAAAGGCATCAGTTCATAAGGTCTTGAAGGGAACTCTGGAACAGTAACCATTGGCAAGGATTGACTCACAAGTAGCCGTTCTGCAGGATTATCATCAAGGAAGACCATACTATCCAACCCGATATTCAACTCTTTTGCAAGTTCCTGAATGTTAGAAGCCTTATCATTCCAATTGATTCGCCAAGCACTGAAATGTTCTTGTCGTAACACCATAAAAGGATTACGTTTCCACAGTTCTTCTACGTCCTGCTCGTTATTCTTACTACAGATTGTAAGGATAACTCCACTCTTACTAAGTTCCAATAGTGCCTGCTGCCAATAATAAAACGCATTCCCTGGGTAATCACCACCAATTTTAATGCCCTCAACACCATCTTCTCCGAGAATGCCTCCCCATAGCGTATTATCCAAATCAAGTACCAAGCATTTCTTGCGTTTTAAATCCAGTTCTCTCTCGATGTTAGAGAACCATTCAGAAAAATCCTTTGCAAGTTTAGTACTCAACTGTGTTTGGGAGATTAAGTAAAATTTCCAATTCACTAACTGATCTGATGAGAACTGCTCTGTGAAATCGTGGAAATCTATCAAATGTATGTTCTTATGCGTCTTTGACAATTGTAGTAAATCAGAGTTGAATTGATTTACAGCAACATCAACTGACATTGAATCGCCCACCAAACGACATCGAAACAGATTCACTAAAGTAAAGACAAGGATATCTTTGTTCTCATTGATCTGACCTGCAACCAATTTCAGCATATTAATATAGTTGCCAATTTCTATTGATAGTTGCTCGGCATTTATATTGAAAGGAACTTGATAAAACCATATATATCTACAAGCATCCTCCGGGACAAAACTAATGTCCCCATATCCAGAATAAGCAATATCTTTATCGCCAAGAAAAGGCTCTACCGTTTGATTTCTAAAAACAAAATATTTCATATTCCTTTCAACTCCACTAATTCAATAAGCCCCACATCTTTTCTATAAAAAAAAGCCACACGCTGATTATTAATTGCACAAGCAGGTACTGCCTTGCCTACCCTAACAAACTTCTGTTGGCGCAAAGTAATTGTCATAGAATCCAAGTCAGTTGTTTCATAACATATATGATAAGGAGTTACACCTTGTGCTTGAAGAATTCTATTCACAGGACTAGCTTCATCAATTGGAGCAAGCAGTTCCAATCTTGGCATATCCTTCTTCTCGAGAAAACATATTCTAATATTCTGGATCGGGTCATCCGTAATACCAGAGGCTTTATACCCTATTTGCTCATAAAAGACTTTGCTTTCTTCTATGGAGAAGCAAGCAATCCCGACGTGATGAACTTTCAATTGACTCAGCATATTTTCAGTATTCTATTACCGGTGAGATCTTACAATCTTTCATCTGCAACAATGCAGTTCCCCAACTTAGACCTGCACCAAAGCCACACATCATTACACGATGGTTCCCCATCAATTTATCAGCCAATTCTGAAACAATTGTCAGGGGAACAGATGCACTGCTTGTATTTCCATATTTCTGGATACAATAGGGTACACGCTCTGGCGGGAACTTCAATTTTTTAACAAAGAAGTCCGTCATAAACTTATTACTCTGATGAAATACCAAATAGTCTATGTCATCAACTTCAACTCCACACTCTTTCGCTAAAGTTTTGACACTACGGGGAACCACTCGAATAGCAAAATTAAAAACATCCATGCCATCCATAAAAACCTCCAACTCATTACGAACATTACCCTCTTCCTGGACTTGTTCAATCAATGAGTCTTGAGTTATCTTATAACGCATTCCAGCATGAATCTTCACAGCATCTTCACCACTACCATCGGTATTAAGCATAAAAGCGGATTCGCCATAATCGCCTTTTTCAATCAAGGTAGCTGTTGCACCATCACCATAAAGAGGCCAATCCACCTTATCTTTCTTATTAACTATTTTGGAGAAAGTCTCACCATCTAACAAAAGAACACGTCGAACGCCCTCCATACTTGCATAAGAGAATGCTGTACTCAAAGCAAAGACATAACCAGAGCAACCTAATGACAAGTCAATACACGCAGTTGACTTAGGCAACCCCAAACGATGCTGTAAAATACAAGAAGTGGCCGGAATACGATAGTCAGATGTCTGACTCATAAAAAGCAACACATCTATAGTCTCAGGATCTATATGGTTATCCTCCATTAGTTGAACGGCTGCCTTATAACAAAGATCAGAAGCGCACACATCTTCGTCGGCAATTCTACGTTCGACTATGCCGATACTTTCTATTGTTTTCTCTATTTCATGCTCAGGAATCAGATACCCTAGGTCTTTATTATAAAAGATCGTCTTCGGCACACATGCACTCATAGCACTGATACCAACATTATTAGTCCGAATGATTGCCATTTTCGCAATTTAATATACCAATGAAGATCCACCATCCACCATAATACTAGCCCCAGTCATAAAAGATGAGGCGTCAGATAACAGAAAGGCTATAACATGGGCAACCTCTTCTGGATGACCATAGCGTCCCAACAAATAGTGTTCCTCAATATCTTTCTGATAATCAGCCTCAGACAAAGTCCCCTCAGGCTTAGTCATCGGTGTCATAATCATGCCAGGGCAAACAGCATTACAACGAATACCTCGGGATGCAAAATCCACTGCACAGGATTTTGCAAATGAATTAATAGCAGCCTTAGCCATATCATAAACAGAATTACCTATCACATGAGAAACCACACCACCAATTGAAGCCGTAAAAACATATGAAGCATTCTTGTTCAATTTTTTTTTCTTGTGGAAATTACGTGCCAGTTTCACATGTGAAAACAAATTGGAATTAAAAACACTCTTAATAGACTCATCTTTTATGAATTTAATAGGGACCTGATTAGTTAGGATTCCGGCATTACTGGATACACCATCTAGAGCAGGCATTTGCTCAACAAGCTGTTCCAAACTTTCATCATCATTCAAATCTGCAATGAACATTTGATGAATTTGCCCTTGAGATATATCTAATTCACGATAGGTTTGTTCAAGGCGGCCATTATTACGTCCAGTAATGATTACAGATGCGCCAAGCTTAGAGCACTCTATAGCTGTAGACTGGCCAATACCAGAAGAAGCCCCCGTTACTAGAATGGTTTTTCCACACAAGGATAAAGGATTATACATTGCCATCAGTATTATTTAATAATTGAACATTCGGGCAAACAATATTCTTTGTTTCAAAGTATACAGAAGCCCATGATAGTCCTGTACCAAAACCGCAAGCTATAGTTCTCATCATTCCCGACTGATAGTCATTTGAACATTGGCTCACAATTGTTAACGGTATTGATGCACTTGTCGTATTTCCATAGTCACGCAAACTCATAGGGACGCGACTAAAATCTACTTTCAATTTTTTCGCAATCTTATGAACCATAAACTTATTAGCTTGATGCAAAACCAACTTATCAACTTGATTTAAATCCAAGCCAAAATGTTCACACAATAGCTTTACACTTTTGGGAGGGGTCGTTATGCCAAAAGAGAACACACTCATACCATCCATCAAATCATCAACGCCATCAACACCCAATTCACCACTCCTCATGCCAACAATCTGACGATAATCTTCAAGTGTGTACGGATGACGAGCACCACCTTTCTTACGAATCAACGTTTCTCCATCTTTGCCATTAGTGCCCGTATGCATTAATATTGGTGATGCAGATTCATCATATTCCAAAGCTGTAGCTGTACCACAATCCCCAAACAAGGGACGGTCTTCTCGATCCTGAGCATACTGAATAGAAGTTATGACATCACCATCTAGTAACAAAGCTCGCCTAAAGGAACCATGGCTTAGAAGTGACCCCACAGTACTTAAGCCAATCACCCATCCTGGACAACCATGGTATAAATCTAATGCCATGCATTCATTTTTCAAGCCAAGTTTATCATGCAGAACGAAAACATTTGGATGATTAATATAATCACTAGTTTGAGTAACGTTACATATCAAATCAACACTATCACGTTCCCAGCCTAAATCTTCCAGCAATTTGACGCATGCTTTGTAGCAAAGATCTGAAGCAGTAATACCTTTATCAACAATATGTTTCCGCTCAACTCCGGTTGTTTCTATTACCTTATCTACTTCTTCCTGAGAATATAAATCAATATTTCTATTCTCCTCCACTAAAGAGGGGACACACGCAGAAATTCCTTTTATTGCGACATTGGGTATTGACAAAAAAGCCATTATTATTTATTTTTTACAGCATTAAACAGATCTTCAACAGTAACAGAATTACGAATATCATCACCTTTTATGGTAACATCATATTCTTCATCAACCATTGCAATAACACTTAAAGCTATCAAAGAAGACCATTCTTCTAACTCTTTAAAAACAGTTCCTGCTTGAATTTCACTAGGATCGGTATCATCAAACTGGGCAGCAAAATTCTCCAAAAAATCTTTCAATTCCATATTTCAATCAATTAAAACGGTTATAACTATTAATATATTAAAATGCAAAGATAAATAATATATCTTAAAAATCCAAATAATAAACCATTTTTTTTCATAATTAAAAAAAATAAAACTACTTTTGCAGAAAAAATAATTCACATATAATTAGTTATTCGTTATGAAAGCAAGCATTATACCTATGTCTGAAAGTTACAGGGACAAACTTGAAGCATACATGCATCAAATATTTCCTACATACTCTACAGCCTTTATAAAATATGATGTAAACGAAGCCGTGGGAACAAATGCCAAAGAATCAAAATCAGTCATTGCCATAAATGAAGAGAACGAAATTGTTGGATGTCAAATTTACTTCAACACTAAAGCATGGATTAAAGGAGAGGTAAAAGATGCATTTTGGGGGCACAATACATATCTTAACAAAGAATATAGACGACATCTTGGATTAGACTTAATTATGTCAATGGTCGAAATTAAAAATGGATTTGGGTATGGATTAACTGACATCAATTTCAAAATACAGCACCTTGTAAAAACCAATATTTTCATAATAGGTTTACGTAAGTTTTGCATTATCAACAGATGGTACATATGGAACAAGATTTGTAAGCGGTTAGGAAAAAAATATCAGGAGCCTTCATCTTTTCCTAATATTATTAAGAATAAAGACACTATATTCCATTTATGCAAGGATGCTAAGGAAATTATCATTCCCAATGAGGGATTTTGGAATAAAGACATTTGCGAGATTGATTTTATAAGAGACGAAGATTATTTAAACAAGAGATTCTTCCACAATACTGTTCACAAGTATTATGTATATACCAATCAAAATAACGACTGTTACTTTACAATACGCCCTATACTATTTCAAGGAATTTCTGCCATTCAAGTTGCTGACTTTAGATATTCGGCACATGATGCCAAGATTGCCAAAAGTATTTTTCAAGCCTTAGAAAAGCTCTGTTTAAGAAGCCATTCCGGAGCATTACTATTTACAACTAGCGATAGAAATATACAAGAAATCTATATGAAGAAAAAACTTTGTAAGAGCTATCCCGTACCTTTGGTTTGCTACAAAAAAAATGTATCAACAGAAAATGCATACGTCTATGTGAATGCAGCCGATTCTGACGATGAATTTTACAAATAAGCCTATCTTTTCTTAGCCAAGTGCAATTTCACAAGACAGGAATGATATAGATGATACCATGTCCATTTATTCTGTTTATAATCTGTTGCATAAACATATTTCCCATTGAATTTAGCAATATTTAATTGATGGCCACCATCTGGAAATAAGCAATTGTTCGAGAAGACATTCCTCTTAAAAAGTTTCTCTTTATAACATTGTTCATCTAAATCCAATATCTGATGAAGAGAAACATTCTCCCCATAGTTTTTATGACAATCTTGGGAAACTCTTAACAATTTATCTTCATATTCTATTATAGAGCCACCATTTCTACCATATTCGTGACTTATACATATAGGAGAACACGGATGTTTAATAAACGTTCCACTTAACAGATTATCTGAGACATATAACTCCTGAGTTGTTTTCCAATCCCTCATATAGGAAGTAAAAAGATAAAAGGCACCATTTTTTTTATAAACATGGTTATCTACATAATTGCATTGAAGTCCTTTTACTCTTTCTTGATGAAGCAGATTTCTAACATATGAAAATGATGTCAAATCGTCATTTGCTCTATATAATCTGACTTCATTATTCTCTTGCGACTCTGGAATCATATAGATTTGACCAGCCTCTTCAAAAACAAAAGGAAAGGACAAGTGGAAAGGCTCTTGTAAAACAACCAAAGGCTTAGACCAATGAATTAAGTCTTGGGTCTTAATCATAGCAATTTGACCATAATCAAATCCATGCTGTAATTCATAAAAGAGATATAGCTCATCCCCTCTAACATATAAAAAAGGATCTGCCCTAAACAAAATAGGTTTGACTTTCCACAAGCCACTTATTTCCATCCGGTATATGAGATGCTTATCATCAAACTCATCCAAAGATAAACCATCATTTGCAAAGAGTTGTACAGCATAAACGCCATCTCTTTTCTTAAATATTTCTTTTATTGGATTTTTCATATCAGCAACATATGTTGTTTACCACACTCATATATAGATTCTCCCAATCTTTCATAACAACTGACTGTTTTCGAGAGGCAGCATATACTCTCGCTTTCTGCCCCATTTCCTTTCTTTCTGCATCATGATTAATTAGCCATTCTATTTTAGAAGCCAAATCATTGACATCACCTTCTTTAGCTAGCAAACCTGTTTCGCCGTCTTTGATTATTGCTCGGGGGCCTGTAGGGCAATCCAGCGAAACACACGGCACGCCACATGACATCGCCTCAACAAGCACAAGTGGCGAAGCTTCATGCTCGGAGCAGAGGACTAACATCTCGCTACGCTTATATTCATCATAGATAGATTTTGTTGGTTTATGAATCACAATACGATTTACCAATCCACAATCATCTATCTGACGTAACAAATTTTCCTTTTCATTACCATCTCCAAAAATATCTACATGCCAATCTGGATATTTATCAGCTATCATAGAGAAGGCTGTTATCAATCGGTCTACACGCTTTTCATGATTGAATCGACCAACAAAAATGATGCGTCCATCATCTTTGGGTATATCATTTATTACCTCTGGATATTTGGTGACAGGATTGGGTATAACACAAACATTATCAAAGTGTCGTTTCCAATTTTGAGCATCTATCTCTGTTAACACTACCAATTTTGAACATTTCTCTAAATTATGAATAGTTTGGCGATAGTAAAATTTTGTTATCAATTTTCTAAACCAACTCTCTGTGGAGCCCACCTTACGCATAACATGTGCATAGGTATTATGAAACTCAGCAATAACAGGTATTGGATATACAGATTTCATAACTTCGCCCATAAGAGTTTGCCAATCAGAAGCTAAAACAACTACATCAGGCTTAAAGTCCTCAACGGTTGAGCGCAAAGACTTTCTAAAATTGTGTCTCAGGCGTATGAAATGATAAATATGTAAAGGTAATGGATATTTAGACAAAACAAAAAAACGGCAATCTAAGTCCTTATATGCTATAGACGGATGTAGCTCATAAGGCAATGGATGCTTCCCCTGCTCATAACTAACAAGCATCAGCTGATGGCCATTATTAGCCAAATAGTTTGCCTTATCAGTAATAACGCGCTCTGCCCCACCGACTAAAGCGAATGACCTATGTATAATGAGAATACGCATAAGATAGAAAGTTTAATTTTTAAACTTCCAAGGCATCAGAAATAATTCCGCCTTACGAACAATTTTTTGCCCCAAAAACTTCACAAAGAAAGCCCGACTTCGATAGTATACCTTAGCTTTGGGTGAGAACCAAGAGTTCTGATAATGATGAATAGCATAAGTATAAGGCGTTATTTCTACTTCACGCGAGTCAAATACCTTAGGCGAGAAAAAAGCATCGTTAAACTCCAGCACCTCATTCTGCATATCCAACTTTCTAATATTCAAACTGTCATTTAATGACAATACGCGCACTAGCTTGAACTTACTTATCTGTTCAACCATAATCTCTGGAAGTTTTCTTATATCAAGAGAACCATCTTCTTTTATAAAGCGGCGATTCTCATAATAATCCAAACATTGCTTTATCCAATCACATTCCTTTTCTGCACCTATAATTGCGGCTTCCGGGGTTTGGGCTTTTTCTGCCCCCATAAAATATGGAAGGTCAAGTAAATCATCAAAACTCTTCAGAACTTCAACATCAGAATCCAAATAAATACCTCCAAAATGATATAGTGCATAGAAACGGATATAGTCAGCAGCGAAGGCGTACTTTTTCTTTTCGAATGCTTGTCGAACCCATATTGAGGAATTCAAATCAAAACGTTTTGTGTCCCACAACATTATTTCATAACCAGACAAATGCTTTTTCCAACTGGATAAGCACTTTGCTATTTTAGGAGGGTATGGATCCCCACTCAACCAACACAAATGTATGATTTTAGGTATCATAAATTATCTAAGAATAAAAGTTTCAAACCATTTATTGCCGCAAAGATAAGAAAAAAAAAAGAAGCCACCAAATAATATTAAAAAAATTATACCTTTAAAGATTTAAATAGCTGAATCCATTTAGGCATAATCTTAGCATCTTCATATTGAGAAGACGATTTAACCCCTTCACTCCCCATTTTAACACGAAGATCATGATCACCCATCAACAAACATACTTTCTCTGCAAACTTGTTAATATCACGATTTTCAATAACAAATCCATCGACACCATTACGTATAATGTCTCTAGGACCATAAAGACAATCATATGCCACAACAGGCAAGCCACAACTCATCGCCTCAGGAATAACAAGTCCGAAAGGTTCAAACAATGAGGTAGAGACAAAAACTGCACTCTCCTGATAACATTCAAAAATACGTTCAGTTGGCTGATGAATTGTGATATTCATATCTAATAAGCGTACACTATTTTCTAGTTCATTCCGCAGTTCGCCCTCACCATACATATCTAATTGCCAATCAGGGAATTGGGTATTTATTACTTTCCAGATTCTAACCATTTCCAACGGACACTTCTGATAATCAAAACGTCCAACCCATATCACCCGTTTATTACCAAGTGTTGAAACTTTGCCTTCATTAAGATGTACTATGTTTGGAATGACAACTACATTATGATGTATTTTACGCCATTCATTTGCATCTTCCTCTGTCAAAGCAACAATAACATCAACTTTGGGAAGAGCCTTCATATAATGATACTTATTCCATTTTCTTTGCAAACAGCACCGTCCATCTCCTATAGTTCTTATACATATAGAATGAGATTCCACAACCAAAGGGATTGAACCTTTCAACTTTACCAATAATTCAATATGATCGGCAGATGTACAAACAATTATATCTGGTTGAATTTGACGGATTTTTTCAGCCAAACGTTGCTCATACTTTTGCTTTAATAGCTTTTTTACCCATTGTCTCTTAATTACATTGTATTGGTATTGCTGATGGAAATTGATATTAAGATCCTCTACTCTTACATTTTCTTCCAAATGATAGGGTATCGGATGACTGCCTTGGTCTGTTGTCAACATATTAACATCCATTCCATACATTTTCACAAGAGCATTCATCTTATCTATTAAAACACGTTCAATGCCCCCATATACTGCTAAAGAACGAAATAAAAACAAGACTTTCATTGTTGACGATTCTCTAAAAGTTCTTTAAAAAGACATATCCATTGAGGCATTATTTGCTCTGGAGCATAATTTGCAGAAGATTTTAATGCATCATTTCCCATCCGTCTTCTTAACTTTATAGAATCGATTAAGCGACAAACTCTATCTGAAAAAGCACTTACGTCACGATTTTTGACCAAGAAGCCATTTTTTCCATCTTTAATAAATAAAGAAGGGCCGTCGGGACAATCAAATGCCACAACAGGCAGTCCGCAACTCATTGCTTCAGGCATAACCAATCCAAAAGGCTCATACAAGGATGTCAACAATAACATCGAACTCTCAGCATATCTTTTGAAAATATCAAAAACAGGAGAATGTAAACAGATGCCAATCTTAAGTGATTTGATTATTTTTTCTAGTTTCTTACGTAGTTCTCCATCCCCATAAATATCAAGATACCAATCCGGATGTTTTTGATGAACCTTTTTCCATATCTCCAACAAATCAAATACACCTTTCTGCTCCACTAAACGACCAACAAAAACAATACGCTTTGATTGCAAATCACTCATTTTTCTCATCAAATTGGGGTGAACAACATTTTTTATCACCCTGGTTTTCACATATTTTCTCCAGTCATTAGCATCTGTCTGATTCAAAGCAACAAGCATATCATATTTTCGAGCCTTTCGAGTTATGACATTCAATTTGTATGATTCGTACATCCACTTCCAAATATACTTTCGACTTTCTTTTGAATTACTAAACAGATACCTTATACCTATATGCGACTCCATAATACGAACATAAGGAATACTACAAGAAGCGACAATAGACACCAAATTATAAAAGTAGGTTGTAGTAATCACTACGTCAGGTTTCAGTTTTCCCATCAAAGTATTAAAACGTTTTTTTAAGAAAAAATCATATTTTAACATTTTAAAAAAACGAAAGAATCTATTATACCTATATAAAGGAATGTAATCCATCTCTAAATCAAAATGTTTAACTTTAGGAGATAAAGTATAGATTATTGGAGAAACTCCTTGACTGTATGTTAACAGTATTACCTCTTCTGAATAACAATCCGCAAGATAGTTCATTTTGTCAACCAACACACGCTGTGTACCTCCGAACTCTTTAAAATCAGGATAAAAATAAACAATTCTCATACATTCGGATTTACTAAATTATCTTCATTGTCTTCGTAATGATCTTTTTTAAAGAATATACGAGTGATTCCCTTACTTTGGATCTTTACATGACCAACAAAACTCTGCCACATAGATTGATTTCCGATTGTTCCATAGCCTGTTATTGCTCTGCATCGACTATCACGTACAAACTTTATCTTACCATATTTCTTCAATGATAATGCCATCGACCCATCCTCTCCTCGGATAATGTCTACCCGATACTCCTCTTTGCGACCATAATCGGCATTATAGGCAAATACCAATCCACGGACGCTTAACTCCGGACGTTTAAAATGCTGAATCCACAAAAAGAGATCACGACACAACTCAAACATTCTCAACCCAAGTTTACTATGATTTGCATCGGGGAAATAACTCCAAGTAGCAGAGACGGCAACAATCCCAGGCTTCATAAGCTGTTCAAGCATAAGTTCATAATACATTGGAGGATAAATAGTATCACTATCTACATCGAAATAGTATTTTCCCTTAGAATGTTGCAATCCACAACGGCGAGCATAGCCACAGGAATGTTGGTATTCTGTATAATATTGTATACCAGATTTTTCAAAAATCTCAGCAGTTCGATCCTTGGAATTATTATCAACACCAATAATCTCAACTGGATACTTGCATTTGATTTCACTAAGTGCCCATAGACAAGCTTGCAGATGCGTATCCTCATTATATGCAATAACAACAATTGATGCTATAGGATTATCACTCTGCAAAGCAGCCAATCTCTCACGGGTTCCATCAATCACATCCTGAGGAACTTCACTATAAGGCTTTCCATATATACTAAGATATTTATCGTACCAGGTGGACATAAGCTAAACATTGTTGTTTTGTCTGCGAAGATAAACAAATTACCGCATATATCCAAATTTTAAACCAAATTTTTCACTTTACCAATACATCTGATAAAGAATACACATAAAAAAGTTGGTAATATGCCTAAAAAGTAAAGAAGCATATTTTTGAATCTTGCATTATGGAAACTCCATATTTTAAAAAAGGTAACAGGGTGTGTCATCAATGCTTTAATCTCATGATTTGACACATATGGAATAATAGCATGACGTCGTTTTAGTATATTGCAAGCAATATAAAAATCTGTCATAACTATATTGTAGCAACGATTTGGGAAATATAATTTATCACATAATTGATGAGATGTCTGTTTTAGATGATTTATTGCTTTGATATTATGTTGAATTTCATCCTTAGAAATTAAATCTCTTTGCTGATAATTTGAGAGCGAATTCTCTCTACATATATAAGAATAAGTAATATCTGGGAGTAAAACGGCACGAGATATTAACGTAACCAAATCAAATGTAAACACAAAATCTTCCCAAAAGCTTGTATCTATAAACCTAAGATTATTGTCACGAAGAATAGAAGTTTTTACTAAATAATTGCATGCAGAAGCCTGGATACCAGCATACTTACGATAAGCAAAACTTGCCAACTCGTCTTTTTTTAGCAACTGCAATGCTGGGTATTGATAAATATTCTCTTTACCGGAGGTTTCAATCTTCTTGTATGAACCAAAAACAATCTCAGCATCATATTGGCGGACATTCTGCATCATAAGCTCAATAGCATTCTCGACTATAGAATCATCAGAATCCATAAAATACAAATAATCGCCTTGAGCATTATCAATAATATCATTACGGGATACAGAAACTCCGAGGTTCTCTTTATGGTTAATAATATGTATATCACAACCCCTTGGATGTGTTCCTTTTAACGAATGTACTACATCAATCGAGCCATCATCTCCAGCGTCATCAACTATTAAAAACTCAATTGATGTATATGTTTGTGCAAGTGCAGATTCCAATGCTCTGCGGATATAATCGGCAGATTTATAAACAGGAATGCCTATCGTTACATCATACCCCATCTTTTTGCATCAACTCGTCAAATAATTGTTTCCATTGTTCTCCAATTGTCTCTACCTGATAGTATTTGGATTTTATACGTCCCTTCTCGCCCATAGTTTTTCGCAAATCCGAGTCATTCATCAATTGAAATAGGCGATTAGAAAAAAAATCTATATCAAATGTAGGAATAAGGAAGCCCTCTTCACCATCACTAATAATAGATCGAGGTCCATTCTCGCAATCAAATGATATAACAGGTAAACCACATGCCATCGCTTCGACAAGGACCAATCCAAAGCCCTCTGTTCTTGAAGGCTGAACCAATATTGAACTTTTTAAATATTCCTCTTCAACATCAACAACACTACTATGCAGATGACAGCGTTTTTTGTCAATTGACAAATCGTCCATCAATTTTACATAAGGTGTAGGATCGCCCATAGCAAAGACATCAAGCTGCCAGTCAGCATTCTTTTTCTCAACAATAGACCATATTTTCAACAAGATGTCATATCCTTTTTCATAAGAATATCTTCCGATAGTAATAACTCGTTTTGAAGTTAACGAACTATATTTATATACCCTTAATGACAAAGGATCAGGAATCATCCTAATATTAGCGAGTTCCGGCCATTCGGATACAGCATCATTAGTCAAGACAACCAACTTATCGAGTTTCTCAAGACTGGCAACAACCCTATCTTTCCACCACCAGAAAAAAAACTTTTCGTAATATTTTGAGAAACGGGTATCAATCTTCCTATAATTTGTTCGACTTAAATGTTGTTCGCCAATTTTCTTACTTCCGTCATTAATAGAATTTATAAAATTAATTTCCCTGCGTAAAGTCGTTATTGTAAAATCTGGGCAGATTCTTAACAATTCATTTGTCAACAACTTTTTATACTTGCTTTGTTTCCTTAAATATAAAAGAATCTTCTTTATAAATGAGATATTCCACAACTCTTCAAAATTGAGTCCGAGGTTGATGACTTTAACCTTATCAGAAAGGGGGAAGAAAGAATTACCATTCTTACCCTCTGTTACTATTATGGTAACATCGTAGCCTAAAACATCTGCAAAATAGTTTGCTTTTACAGAGACAACTCGTTCTGTACCGCCAGCAGAATATAATGCTGGAGTACAATAAACTATTTTGTATTTATCTTTTCTCATCAAATAAATCAGATTCTTTTTCGATGCAAAAATACAAATTTAAACTGAAAACCACAAAAAAGTGCGTATAAATTTGGATATTATTAAAATTATCCCTAATTTAGCCGAAGTTTTTGAAAAAGAAAAAATGAAAAAGGTTCTGTTTCTTATATTCCATGGATTTGACCCTAATAATGGTATCAGCAAAAAGATATCATACCAAGTCAATGCCCTAAAACAATGTGGAAATGATGTTCACCTATGTTACATGGATGAAACAGGAACAAAAAAAAGAATTATTGATGATAATATAATTGCTGACTATGGCAGTGGTTACTTAAGTAAAATTCTTAAAAGGATTGATTTCTCTGCCATATCGAATTATGTAAAGAATAACCATATTGATATAGTGTATATCCGCTCTAATCATAATGCGAACCCATTTACCATAAATATGGTTAAACGCATGAAAAAACATGGAGCTAAGGTTGTTATGGAGATACCAACTTATCCATATGATTCAGAGTACGAGGCTCAAGGCATGAGCAAACAAATATTCCAAGACAAGATATTTAGGAATCATCTTGCAAAACAATTAGATGCCATAGTTACATTTTCTGATTATGATCAAATCTTTGGGCAGAGAACAATTAGAATATCTAATGGTATTGATTTTGATAGTGTAAAAATGAAATCTACTATCAATGATACTTCAAAAGAACTAAATCTGATTGGAGTTGCTGAAATCCACGAATGGCATGGATTTGACAGGTTAGTAAGAGGACTTGCAGAATACTATTCTAAGCCACAGAACTATATAGTACGATTCCACGTAGTGGGTTATTTTTTCTCTGCTGAAATTGAGAATGAATTCAAGAATATAGTCAAAGAGAATCATATGGAGAATTACGTGATTCTATATGGTAAAAAGCACGGAGAAGATCTGGATTATCTTTTTGACAAATGTGATTTTGGAACAGGTAGTTTAGGCAGACATCGCGTAGGAATTGACAAAATAAAGACTCTAAAGAACAGGGAGTATGCAGCAAGAGGAATACCATTTATATATTCTGAAACGGATAGTGACTTTGACACTAAGCCCTATGTATTAAAAGCTCCAGCAGATGAAACTGCAATAGACATTAATTCTATTATAGAGTTCTACAATAATATCTCCATATCACCACAGAAGATTAGGGATTCCATTATGGAACTTTCATGGGAGAACCAAATGAAAACTGTTTTGAATAATATATAACCATGAAAAAGATATGTTTTGTAGTAGATAGCATTTTCAGCATAGGCGGAGTTCAAAGGGTGACCTCTGTTATTGCTAAAGAATTAGCTAAGGAATATGATGTTACAATCATTACCTTTGATAATCCAAAGGAAAAAGACTTATCTATATATGAACTCGATGAGGCAAATATAAAATACATATTCTTCTCATACCCTAGTATTGGGTCTATTTATAATAAAATATGCAAGGCATATAGTGGATTATATCAAAGATATAGCCTCCAATCAAAATGGGCCTCAAACCTGTATGCATATAGTTCTTTCCCATATCCTTTAAGGAAAGCACTGACACGCGAACTTAAAAACGGGAAATATGACACGATTATTGGTGTGCATGCGCCACTAGCAGGTCGTTTAGCTACAATAAAAAAACACCTACCAAATACGAAATGTATTGGCTGGATTCACAATTCTTTTGAAGCACTCTTTAGTAAGAATTTTATATACATTGGTGCTGCAAGAAAAAGACACTATGTCTTCCAATTTATGAAACTAGATTCGACAGTGCTTCTTTGCAACCATGACGCTAATAATTATCATGATTATGATCCAAAGTTCAAGCCTACAGTTATTTATAATCCTCTGACATTAGTACCAGCAGAGGCTTCATTAGGAACATCAAAGCGATTCTTGGCTGTAGGACGTTTTTCTCATAAGCATAAAGGTTTTGACCTACTCATAAAAGCATTCAGCATATTTGCAAAAAACAATAAAGACTGGAATCTTGATATAGTTGGAGAAGGACCGGAAGAAAAACTTTATCGCGAATTAATTAAGGAACATAATCTAGAGGAACGGATTACAATCCATCCATTTACAAATAATGTACAATCATTCTATTCGAATGCGCAGGTATACGTATTAAGTTCAAGATGGGAGGGGTTTGGACTCGTGCTTGTTGAGGCTATGGCACATGGATTACCTATCGTATCATCAGATTTACCAACCAGCAAAGAGATCATGGGCGATTTTGGACTGTACTTCAAGAATGGTGATGTTAACGACTTGGCACAGAAGCTGGAGGATGCCACACACATG
>OCVV011346915.1_pt1 | contig 20027 bp, 14 predicted proteins | sample 1539721 | NCBI WGS metagenome assembly OCVV01 (sample SAMN02144230, study PRJEB22623) | gut metagenome | biome: sheep rumen | host: Ovis aries | place: New Zealand
GCGCATATCTTGAGTATGCGTTCCCACGGCATCTCGTAGAATGCAGTCTCTGTATGTGGGTGAATGATTATCTCAAAGCCCTTATTAAGTGAGCCATCGTGCTCAAAGTACAGGTGGTCTCCGCACAGTTCGTCGAGCTGATTAAGCGCTCTCTGCATGAATGCGCTGTTCTCGTATGGGGCATCGACCTCAAGTTCGAGTCCCCAATGATGTGGTCTGCCGTTCCAACTTGGCAGTCTGTCGCCAAAGAACACCATAGGCGGTGCGCAGTGATAACCCCTTACTCTCGCATTATCAGAGTGTCTGAAGTCGTCGTCTGCGTCACTGCTTGAATCGCATCTTTCCTCGTAGCATCTGTAGCACATATCGTGCTCGTCATCGTACTCGTCATTCGGCACGTACTCTTCACACTCTTCGCAGTAAGAATAATTCTCTTCAAGGCAATCCCTGCATACGTGCTCACCGTTTCGAGTTTCGTATAAGCTGTCGTCAGGGTAGTATTCTTCACAGTCATCGCATCTTGTATAATTCCATCTAAGGCAGTCGTCGCAGACCCATCTGCCGACGCTCTCGACATATGTTCCGTTCCATTCTTCGTGGTATGAGTCGCAGTCCTCACAGTAACAAGCATCGTTGCTGACGCAATCCTCGCACCACGTATTACCGTCGACCTCGACGCTATCAAATTCGTCGGTTGGATAATAAGTATCGCAGTGGTCGCAGTAGAACGCATCCGTATCTGCGCAGTCCTCGCACCATTCCTCGAATCCGTCTGTAGTCTGAACCATTACGCTATTAGCTTTAACGTGCATCTCTCCGCAGTGCGGACACTCAAAGAGTGCTTCTTCCGCACACTCTGCGCAGTAGAATCTACCATCCGCGAAAACCATTTCCTCGCTTCCGCGTGATACCAATTTACCGCACTCTGCGCATCTGATAAGTCCGTTCATTTTTGTCTCCTTTCGTTCTCACATTCCGCATTTCCCATTCACTTAAAAGGGCGCTATTCGTCAGCGCCCTCAGTCTCAGCTTCCTCGATATTCATAATCAGATTGTAGGCTTTTTCCGCTCTTGACGATGCCCACACTATAGCTTTTACGTCGTCTTTCAGTGCGTGTACCCACGACTGAATGTATGCACTGTTATTTCTGAATGATGCGCTTGTCTCAACGCCTGTATTTGCAAGCACTGCACAAGCTGTCAACTCTGCGACAAGTTCCTCGCGTGAGTAGTCATCTGAACCGAACGCGCTGACCACGCTTGTACTTATTCTTCCGAGCCTTGTGTGATGTCCTGTCGAGTGACCGAGTTCGTGGAACACTGTCGAGTAGTATTCCGCGACATTCTCAAACTGTCTTTTTTCAGGCACTACGACCTTATCCATAATAGGGGAGTAGCACGCTCTGTCGCCGTATTCCTCGTCGAACAGAACACCGCTTCTCGCAAGGTAGTCATTCTTGATGCGCTCGAGTCCGTCGACAGCTTCAACACCGCTCGCTTCCTCATCCTTGTGATACTTCCGCTCGAGATTCGTGTCAGTCTCGATGTTGAACACGTTGTAGTATCTCAGCATAGGAATAGTCTTAATAACTTCCTCGCCTGCATCGTTGGTCTCGGTCTTGTGTAGCATTTTCCAAAATACCACCTGCTTAGACTTCGCGCCCTTATTGACCTTGCCACCTGCTTCGTTAATCTGTTTCAGTGTGGCATACTCACCGCGTGGGAGCATCAGCTGATTAAGGAACGAATAGTTCTTGCCTGTCGCTCTTGACCACGCACCGTTTCCACCTGTCCACGGCTTTTCCCACGGGATAATCCCGTTCTTTAACTGCTCAATAATCCTGTCAGTTACCATTGCATAGATATCAAATTTACTCATTGCCATTTCCTCACTTTCTTGTTATAATTCCCTTGTGGAACGAACCTCATTTCGTTCTCACTTTCGCATTGCCCACAGTCCTTGTGATTGTGGGCATTCCCATTTTTTGAGTGCTTATGCGCTCATTAAGTGCCACTAATATATAACTCACCTCGTTAATTCCTCATACGCTTGATATAAAAGTACATCGTAGCCGTCCCCATTAATCAATGAGCGCCCGTTTTCATCCATCACGTTATCGCAGTCGTCAATAATAAAAAACATTGACTTCTTGCTATCTTTGCGAAACTCTTTTGCGTTATAAATTGCAGTCTCGATATCCCTGTAATATTCAGGGATGTCTATTACTTCCATATTTTTAGTTATTTCTCGAATTGTGAACATAATATCCTCACTTTCCTTAATGGCACTTAATTAGCGCACAAACAATTTCACCCTTGTTTGTTTGCTAATAGTGTTGTGATGCAGTTCCTGTTTTTATAACGTCGTTGCGCAACGATACTTAGCGTAGTTCGCAATGCGCAATCATATCACCATCACGTTTATAGTCTGACATTTTTAGCGTGCCTGTCATCCCTGTTTCATCTATGCGCACTTTCGCACCTTGCCATAGCGTCTACACAGTAAGTGCAACCCCTGTCCGACTCTCAATATGCAGAATACTCGCGTTAACCCTGTTCGCCTACTATCCCTGTATAGACCACATTTCCAATGCAACACGTCCCTTGCATCAACGCCTTTGTAACCCCGTCTACTATATCTCACGACATTGTAGTGCATTGTTTAGCTTGCCTATCCCTATACCACTCTAATAGATTAGTGGGGGAGAACACTTGTATTCAGTTGTACAGGTAGAGTTATCCCTATAAAAACCACGCTCCAATCTGCTATTTAAGCCCTACACATACCCTAGGGTATGTCGCTTTAGAAAAGTCCGAAACCCGAACCCCTTAACTTGCCTTGATTATAGCACATACCTTGGTGTATGTCAAGTAGAAATTTCCGTATCCTGTGAACAGGCATAAGGGTAGCGCAACTCAATGCCTAACAATTCCTTATGAGCATTCTTTAGGATAGCTAAAGTATACCACATACGTTAGGGTATGTCAATAGTCAAAACAATATTAAGTATTCAAGGTACTATCAGTATGATAATGATTACTTTCATAATCTTTATCTTTACTGTACCTACATTATACACATACCCTAAGGTATTGTCAATAGGTTTTTAAAATTAATCTTGTACTTATAGCGATACAAAAAAGAAGTCTACTTGACGTATGATTATATCACTAAGCACTATATAAGTAGATAGGTAAAGATGTTACTCAATACGTTAGTACGTTACTAAACTAAAGCATAAACGGCGACAGGATAGGCTTATATCATCACATTAGCACGTTAGCAAGCTAAAGCGCCGACTCTTCCGATAATCGAGATTTTAGGAATAGTATAAGGAAGACAATACCACCCCACCAACTTTAGGAAAAGCCATACAATCGTTGAAATTTGAAGGGTTTGAGCGGTGCTAAGGTGGGGGTGGGGTGGTGTGTTTCCGACCCGTTCCGTCCCAAAAGAGGAAGAGGAGATACTATATATATAATATAGGGCTTACATAAAACGGAAAGCATTCCAAAACAGCCTTACATAAAACGGAATGAGGTTGAAAACAGCCTTAACCGAATCAGAGAACAGACCGCAGGGTGGGTGTCCTAAAGGACACTCTTTTTAATGTCCTCGCAGGGGCGAACAAAGCCCCAACTCAGGGGTAGTAGGTACATCCCCAATGAGGGAGTTTTTCAGGACTCGATGTCGAAAAATTTTAGAAAAATCTGAAAAGTGGTGAGCGGATGGCGAAGGTAAGCGCAGTAGATACGTACAGAGCGGTACTGCAAACAGACTATTGTGAATATGTGAAGTACGTGCATCACGGCGCTTGGAAGGTGACTCCGTTCCACTCGATGCTGTGTGGGTACGTGCAGAATTTCGTGGAGAGGGAAACGGAACTTCCTTACGAGATATTAGTAATTACGACACCGCCACAGCACGGGAAATCGCAGTCGATAACAGAGACGCTTCCGTCGTGGTACTTAGGGAAGCATCCTGACAGGCACGTAATAGAGATTTCATATAATGAAGATTTCGCAATAAAGTTCGGTCGCCGTAACAGAAGAAAAATCGAGGAGTTCGGCGAGGATGTGTTCGGGCTTCACCTTACTAAAGACAATAACAGGGCGGTCGAATTCGAGACGACAGAGCACGGCGGGATGATAAGCCGTGGTGTCGGAACAGGTGTAACGGGTCAGCCGTGTCAGCTGATGATAATCGACGACCCGATAAAGAACAGAAAGGAAGCGTTCTCTAAAAGCCGTAGAGACCTTATATACGACGAGTGGCTGATGTCGTTCAAGACGAGACTTGCTCCGCACTCGAAGGTAATCCTCATCATGACTCGTTGGCACGAGGACGATTTGGCGGGCAGACTCCTTGCGGAAGAGAAGAACATAAAGCTGTTACGTTTCCCGTGCGAATGCGAGGACGAGGAGTCGGTCGTAGAAAAGGCTTTGGGACGGCACGTCGGTGATGCGCTGTGTCCTGAAATCGGCAAGGGCAACGCTTGGCTCAAAGAGTACAAGGAGGGCTTGGTATCCCGCGAAGGTTCAATGACGTGGAATGCACTGTTTCAGGGCAGACCTACCGCGATGGAAGGTAACGTCATAGAGCGTGATTGGTGGGAATACTACGAGGAGACGCCACAGATAAACACTTGGGTGATGTCGGTCGACGCATCCTTCAAAGACGAGGAGCAGTCCGACTTCGTAGCCATACAGGTTTGGGGCAAGAACGGCGCTGATATTTATCTTATCGACGCGGTGAAAAAGCACCTCAGCTTCCCTGACACGATAGTGGAGATACGCAGACTCAGGGCGATGTACCCCGAATGCACCACGACGCTGATAGAGGACAGGGCGAATGGTTCAGCCATCATCAGGATGCTCCGCTACGAGATGACGGGTATCATCCCCGTTCAGCCTATCGGCTCGAAGATGGCGAGAGTACAGGCTATCCTCGGCGCTATCGAGTCGGGCAACGTGCACCTGCCGAAGCATAAACGCTTCACGGGGGACTTCGTTGAAGAGTGCTCGGCGTTCCCGAACTCGGCGCACGACGACCAAGTGGATGCTATGTCACAGGCGCTTAACAGACTTATTTATCAGCGCGGACAGGGCGCAGTAAAACGCAAGGAGAACTATTTTGAGAAGATGTTCCCTCAGTGGGCTAAGTCCCGAGGAGAGAAGGGACACGGAAAGGTGAGAGTGATTTAAATGCTTTATGCACTGATAGCAATGTCTTTCCTGATGCCCGTAACAGCAATTACGGCATTTGTAATCGGCTACAACATCAATGCACCGAAAAAGATATTCAAGCTTCCGAAGAAGCAACCTGAGAAAACAGAAGATGAGATAATGCTTGAACGCATCGACAACGCGAGGATTTAACGAATGGCAACAGATTTTTACGAGATTTGGGACAGATACGAAAAGTCCAAGACCTATATGGACAAGAAGGGCATCCTGACCACCGTCGAGAAGTGTTGGCAGATGTACTCAGGAAAGCAGTGGTCGGCAGTCGAGGACTCACAGGGAATGGAAGGCTTGCCGATGCTGAACTTCATTAAGCCAACGGTTGACTATAAGGTCTCTACTGTAGCACAGCACTCGGTAACGGCGCTGTTCTCGGATATGAACGGGCAGAACGACGAGATAATCGACAAGCTGAACACACTCTTCGCCGTCTCTTGGGAGAAGTCGAAGATGAACAGGATAGCTTGGAAAAACCTGAAGCACTCGGCTATTGAGAGGGATAGCTATGTCTTTTGGGGCGAGGGTGGCGATACCCGCAAGACCCCGCAGATAGTGCACTGCACGCAGATGAGACTCGGCGATGAGAACATCAACAACATCCAAGACCAACCGTGGCTCATCATAGAAGAGCGTCTTGACCCTGCTGTTATCAGAGAAAGGGCGAAAGCACAGGGCGTGTCAAAAGCGGACATTGAATTAATCAAGTCCGACAAAGCGCTCGAAGATACCCTCGGAAACAGGGAAGAGGTCAAGGGCAAAGCAACGAGTCTTCTCTACATGGAGAAAGACTTAAAGACGGGAATCGTGTCTATTGGTCGCTGTACCAAGAACGTGATGTACGAGAAACTACATCCGATACAGCAGACCAAGAAGGGCGAATACTTCGGAAACGGACTGACGATGTACCCGATAGTACCAATGATTTGGCTCGAACAGCCGAATGATGCGAGAGGGGTTTCTGAAGTAGAGCAACTGATTCCGAATCAGCTTGAACTCAACAAGACGCTCGCAAGGCGTGCTATCAGCATCAAGATGACCGCTTATCCGAGACTCGCATATGACGACTCGAGTCTTGCGAATCCTGAAGACTTAAACAAGGTCGGAGCTTCGCTGAAGCTTAACGGCGGTAATGCACAGGCTATCGGCAACATGGTCGCTTACCTTGCACCACAGGCTATGAGCGGAGATGCGAAACAGCTCAGCGACGAGCTTCTGAACGAGACGAGAACTCTTGCAGGAGCTTCCGACGCACAGCTCGGAAACATTGATTTGTCAAGGGTTTCGGGAACTGCGGCGCAGACAATAAGAGACCAACAGCAAGTACCTCTTAACGAGCAGGTATCCATGTATCAGGACTTCGTCGAAAATGTAGCGCTTCTGTGGTTTGAGCTGTGGAAAGTCTACTACCCGATGGGCATCGACATGGACGGAGTACAGATAACGAAAGAGGAAATAGAGACAGTTGAGCCGAACGTCAGGGTAGACATCGCAGAAGACACAACGCTGTCGAAGATGGCTACACAGCAGGAACTGACGAACCTCTTCAATAATAACAAAATCACATTCGAAGAGTACGCCACCGCATATCCTGAGCACGCTTCGATTCCGAAGGATGTGCTTCTCGGTATCGTTGAACGCAGACAGCAGATGATGGCGATGGGTCAGATACCGACAGACGAAATGGGCAACCCAATCGAACAGCCGATAAATGACCAATTAGGCGGTGGAGTCAATACAGGAGGAGTGAGCGGTGGTTCGTATCAGTCAGTACAGGCATCGCTTGCACAGTAATTATGGCTAAGAAGATAACCGCGAAAGACCTCACGAGCGGGGTCAAGGGAATGAGCGAAGCAAATATGCTCGCGAAGTTCGAAGAGTTTCTGAAGAAGGTGGAGACCGACGGGTACAAGATAGTGCCGACGATATCAGCATTCGCCGACTTCATGGAGAAACCGAGGGCTGATGTTCACGAATGGTTCAGAGTGAACGTCACTGCTTCGAAACAGATGCGGGATATGTGCGCAGACACGATAGCGTCGGGAGCGATGCTGAAAAAGTATGTGCCTAATGTAACTAATTTCGCTCTGAAGAATTGGTGCGGATGGGAAGAAGCACCGCAGAAGAAAGGTCAGAAGAGCAAGACGAAAGCCGATGAAGCAAAGGCTGAGCAAGCTCTTGACGAATACATTGCGACTAAACACGGCAATAAGAAGTGGAAGGTCGTATAACTAACAATTTAATAAGAAAGGAATTGATGAGATGGACGAGAACATTAATGAAAGCGTAGAAACTCAGGAAGTCGCTGAACCTGAAACTGAAGCTCTCGAAGAAAGCGCAGAAACACAGGAAGTCGCTGAACCTGTACCCGAAGCAGAAGATTCCCACGAAGAGAAGTCGGGCAGAACCGAAGCTGATGCGAGATTCGCGGAGATGCGTAGACAGAATCAGCAACTTGAACGCGACAATCAGCTCATGAAAGAAGCACTGCTCAGATACTTCGACGGGGAGACGGCAGAGGAATTATCCATCAATGCCAATGCTTACGCAGAAGAAAAAGACCCTGAAGAGTACCGCGTTGAGTGGGAACACAATCAGGAGTTCTCAAGGCTTCAGCAGGAAAATGAAGACCTTCAGAACAGGCTGATTGATGCAGAGGTCGACAGACTGATGCGTGAGGGATTAAGGGATGTTCGTGAGATTGACCCGAACATCAAAAGCCTCGACGAGTTAGGAGAATCCTTCGCTAAGTTTATCAGTGCAGGGCTGAGCGCAAAAGAAGCGTATTACGCTTCGAAGTCGATGGAGCTGAACGAAAAGACATTTGCTCCAAGCGCAATAGGCAGAGTATCTGATTCCAAGGCTGAGCGAGACTACTACACTTCCGAGGAACTTGACCAATTAACCGACGAAGAAATGGACGAGAATTGGGACAAGGTTATGCGGTCACTGAACAGGCTATAGGGATATTCAGCAGAAAGGAACAATTCAATGTCATACGCAAATTTCAAAGCAAAGATTTGGTCAAAGGCTATTGACAAAGACCTCGAACCTGCTCTTGTCTTCGCAGACGGCACTAATCAGCAGTACAGCGGAGAAATCAAGGGTCTCGGCGACACAGTAAGAATTGTTGGCGTAGGTAAGCCGACAGTCAATGTCCACGACCTCATTGATGGAGACATCACACTCTCCACACCTGAGAAGGTAGCAGACACATCCGTATCACTTGTTGTCGACAAGGCAGCCTACTTCGATTATGCAGTAGAGGATATCGACAAGGCACAGGGCGCAGGAAAGGTTCTCTCGGTACTGAACGAGGAAGCTTCCATCGAGGTTGCTAACACAATCGACAAGCACGTTGCTGACCTCGTACACCCTGACAAGAACGCTGTCGGAGTTCAGACCTACAGCGGAAGCAACACTGTAATCACAAAAGACAACGTAATGTCAGTGTTCGACGCGGTTCAGCAGAAGCTGTACGAGAACAACGTATCACCTTCGACACCTGTCGAAATGATTATTCCACCATGGTTATACATGGTGTTTAGACAGGCATATCAGAAGGTCGACACAGACAACTCTGAGTACCTGAGCAACGGCAAGGTCGCTAAGTACGGCAACATGACAATCAAGATGTCCAACAACGTAGCGCACAAGACTGTTTCCAACAAGGAACACTACTACGTTCAGGTCAGAACAGCTAAGGCTATCGCACTCGCTATGAGCGAAGCACACGTTGAGCCATACAGACCTGAGAACGGCTTCAAGGATGCTGTTAAGGGCTTCAAGCTGTACGGCGCAAAGATTGTCAGACCGAAGGAACTCGTAATGCTCGAGTGCTCTGCTAACTAATCAGAGCATCATACGTTATAGCTAATCGCAGTAAAGGAGACATATAAATGGCAATTACAGCACACGCTAAAACCACTCTGAAGCTGAACGAGGGCAAGGTCATTGATGCTACTTCAAGAAGTGCCGTATTCGGCGCTGAAGCTACAGGCGGTGACTACAAGACCCTGTTCGTTTTCAATAACGCGGGCAACGCTTCCGCAACAGCAACCATCGCTGTCGGCAACGGAATACAGGGAGCAGGCTCTGACCTCGTAGTAACTGTTGCAAGTGGCAAGACTGCATACCTCGTAGTAGACAGCGGTTATTTCAAGAACGTAAGCGGTGAATATAAGGATTACATCAAGGTAACCCCGTCCGCTTCGCTCTCAGTAACAATCGTAGAGCTTCCACAGTAGTGGTATTGAGGGGGCGGTTGGGAGACTCCTACCGCCCCTTTTTCATAAGAAGAGGTACAAGATGGCAATTACTTATAAGGAAATCAAAGAAGCGCTCGTAGACCTCGGATTTGAGATAGACGACGAAGTCGAGAGCGAATATCACAGGCTGAGAATCAATGCCGTAAATCGTTCTCTGAACGTACTTTGGTCGACTGTCATTTTGCCGAATCTGAGCTACTTCGAAGAATCTGATGATATCGACGAAGATGAGGGGCTGACGTACTTTGGGGAAGCGCCCGAAGACACAGACGAAACCAATCTTCCGAGGATACTGCTACCGCTTTTACAACTTCAGTCGGGACATTGGCTATGGCTCGATGACGACCTGACAAAAGCTACTATCTATTGGAACGAATACGACGACCTCAAGAATCAGATACTTGCGACAATCCGCACACCGAGAAAGGCGAAGATAATAGGAGGGTTCTAAATGGCACAGCAGAAATTACCTGATATTCCAAGCCCTCGAACTACTGTCTACTCAAATCTTCTCGGAGTGGATTTCCGTTCAGACCAAACCGAAGTAGAGCGCAGACGCTCGCCGAACATGGTCAATATGATATCTGACCTCGGTGGCAACCCCGTAAAGCGAGACGGATACAGACGGGTTGCAAGCGCATACGCAGGTCTTGTCACGGCGCAGTCAAAGCCTTACGGAGTGCGAAGAGAAGATTCGGGCGTAGTTATCGTGCCTATCAGCATTGGCAGTGGGTCGTCGATGATTATCGAGGACGTAGGGAAGAGAGTGGTCATTCCGTCTTCCATAGCTTTTGGCGAAATCAAGGCGGTGTTTGGTTATCAGCAGTATGTGTTCATTTTGTTCGATAATGGTGCGGTAAAAGTAGATACTACCAAGTACAACTCGAATCCGCAGAGCGACGCATATGAGATAACGGGGCTTGACGTAGGGATGATGTCGGTCGGGGCGATAGGTTCAACCGCGCCTGTCTGCGACGAAATAATACCACTGTCTATCATCGGACTGAACCCGAACGCTGAAGGTACGGCAGGAACTGTTCTGTACGGCAAGAATCTGATGAGTATTTATCAGCAGTACAGCTATGCAGGAGACGGCACTACCAAGACCTTCAAGATACCGCTCTATTCGAAGATAGGCGCGTGGGCGAAAGTCGAAGTGATGGACGAAAACGGCAATTGGATAGAAAAGACCAATGGCACGGACTATACGCTCGGCACTGCAAGCAATCAGCAGGGAGTGAGTCTTGACGGCGAGAGCATCGAGACATTCAGTGTAGTCGACTCAACCATCACATTCACGACAGCGCCCGCCAAGCCAAGTTCGACTATAGCGGGCGAGGATAATGTCCGCATCACAGTCGCACCATTCAACATGGCTGATGAGATGGAAGTGAACGGCACGACAGCGAAGAAGGGATTCTATAACGAGAATTTCAAGAAACTGTTCGACAGTAACGCGCACTTCTTCTATGATGCAAGGCTGTTCCTCGCGGTAGTCGAGAAGACATATTACTCGGAAGTCAATAATCCGTTCCTGATACCTGATAACTACTACTTCAGCGTAGACAACGAGGTCATTGCTTATCAGAGGATGAGTTCGAACCTCGTAGTCATCACAAAGGATACGGGCAAGAACACCATCTTCCTCGCATCAACAATAAACGACACTGCAACGCTTGGCGAAAATATGACAGTATCATTTTCGGTCAAGCCGACCAACGCAGGAGTAGGCGCTATCACGGGCAACGTAGGCGGTGTCCTTAACGACGAGCCGATGTTTCTCAGTTCAACGGGACTGTACGGAATGCTTACAAATTGGTCAAGCGAGAAGTACGCAGTTAACAGAAGCGGACGCATCAACCGAAAGATGTGCAAAGAACCGAATCTTGAGAATGCAGTAGGCTGTGCATTCGACGGCTATTACTATCTCGCAGTCAACTCGCACATCTACATCCTTGATGGACGGCACAAGGACAACACACGGAACGGTGAGACATCCTATGAGTGCTACTACTTCGAGAATGTTCCGACCATCCGAGAGATGTTCGTTGTAGACAACAAGATGTTCTTCACGGACGACACGAACACTTACACATGGAACTCAGACCTTCCTGAAAAGCTGAGATACTACGACAACCTTGTCCTCAACGGAGACGGCGAGTATGTCAGCGGTAATCCAGTATCTGCGTGGTGGGCATCCGTCTTTGATGACGATGGCGCACCTCAGATATTAAAGACGCTAAAGAAGAAAGGCTCTATGGCAGTGATGACGCCGTATGCTCACACGGGTGCATATGTCACGCTCGTAAAGAATGGCGATGAATTCCAAGAACTCGGTTATCAGAACACGGCTATCTTTTCATTTGAAGATGTCGATTTCGGATACGGGCATGAGGAAGAGCCTGAATACGTTCCGTCCTCGTTGGACGAAGCGAGATTCATTTTCTCCTCCAACACGGTGGCATACGACAGATTCACAAAGAAAAAAATCAAGAAATACAAACGATTACAGATTATCGTAGGCAATGACCGAGCAGAGCCGTTCGCTCTGACCAAAGTAGTCAAAACATACGATATGGGCAATTACGCGAAGAGGTAAAGCAATATGGCAATGGCAGATATCAAAATCGACTCGACTGACATTGATGCAGTGGCTGTTGCGACAACTGTTGCGAGCGATAGGCTGACGGGCACAGTTCTTCAGAACAAGCAAGTATTTGACGCTTATCCTGCGATGATAGTGACGCATTTCAACGACCTCTGTGATTATGTCAATACTCAGACTCCTGAAGGCGATGCAGGACTCTCCTACACGCCTACAGAGATAGCGTTTATCTGCGAAGTGCTTGGTTGCACCGAATCAGAGATAACGCTGTAGAAAGGAGGTAAAAATGGCAGTCGGAAATAACATAAGCAATGTTTACAGGACTACTGTTAACGGCAGAACATACCAAATCGACCCCGCTTCTCAGGGCGGTTACATGAATGCCTACGCGCAGTATGAGACAGACAGAACCAATCAGCTGAACGAGACAAGGAATCAGCTTGACAGAACTCTTGCTCAGAACAATGCCACGACCAATGCGAATTATGATAATTCCGCGAGACAGGCATACGTGCAGTATATGCAGAGACAGAGAGCGCTTCCGAGTCAGCTTCAGAATCTCGGAGTCAACGGCGGTGCTACAGAGAGCGGACTCCTGAACCTGTATAACAATTATGGTTCTGCACACGCTTCGAATGAACAGCAACGAAACGCCGACCTGACAACGAATCAGCAGAACAGAGACGATGCGTACAACAGTGCGTATCAGGCATATTTGTCTGATTTGAATCAGCAGAAGCAACAGGCTATCGCTAATCAGATTAATGAGTACAACAACGAGATAACACGATTTAGCTCATCGGTAGCGCAGTATCCTGCGACTAAAGACGGCTACAAAAAGTACGAAGCTTGGATAGCAAACCTCGAAGCTTCGAATGACCCACTAAAAGACATTAAAGTAGCGCTCGTTCGTCAGCAGATGGCATCGCAGTTCCCTGACGGCAATCCTGCAAGTAGCGGTTCAGGCGGTGGCGGTGGTGGCGGTGGCTATCGCCGTAGAAGCGGTGGCTACAGCAACAACAATAATCAAACCACTAATGCTGATAGAGTCAGCAACACAGCAAACGCCGTATCGGGCGCAATGCGCTATGTAGCAAGCAAGAGCCTGAGCCGTGGTGCGAAAGCTTCAGGCGGGGCGTCTCAGCGTAGAAGAGCAAGGACAACGGCAAGTGGCGCGAGAAGAATGACGAGACCGTGGGGCTACGCTCAGTAAGGAGACGTAAATGAGCATATTCAGCAGAATCAGAGAACTATTTACAGGTGGTTCATCGAGAAAAACTGAATCAAGGAGACGACCGACCACTGCCTATAGAAGCAGGGGCAGTCGTCTCAGCTCCTCGTCATCATCGTTCAGTTCAAGTACGTTTGGAAATCCGAGCGGAATGAGTCTCGAAGAACGTCTTGAAAAGAGACGCAAAGAGAACGAGGAGAAGCAGAAAAAGACAACCGCTACGCTCGCGTCTATTTCGAAGACCGCTACGTCAGGTGCTAAGGCTGTCGAGAAAGCAACACAAACAGGAACGCAGAGAGCCATTGAAAAGATGGGACAGAAGTCTGCTTCCGCATCGACTCCGACCAACAGCAAAGCTAAAGCGCCAAAGCCAAAGGCGAAACCGAGAACCGAAGAAGAGGTTCGACAGAATGCAAGGGGAAATGCTCAGAAGAAACTCGAAAGCATCTCAAAGAAAGCGGGCAAAGAACTAAGAGTTAAAAGCCCTAAAGAGATGGTCAAGAGCGGTGACTACGAGTATCGTCCTAAAGCCAAGAACATGAACACGCCGTCGGCGGGCGACCGTTCGACTGTGAGACCTACACTGCAAGGCTACAAGAAGCAGATGAGCAACCCTGCATTCCGTGTTGCACAGTCCGCAACCCGTGGCTATGCAGGTGGCTCGACACTTGGGATACTTGAGCCTTTGCTGAGGGGCAATAAGGACGATAAGACCGAACAGGCTATCGAAAAATACTATCAGAAGAACAAGAGCAGACTCGCAGAGGGCGCGGGCAATCTCGCGGGAACATTTGCGACATTCGGCGTAACGGGAAGCGGTGCATCAAAAACGCTCGGAAAGGTTGCACCTAAGACAGCCGAGAAGGTTGGCTCGAAGGGTGCTGAGTGGCTTGCGAAGAACTCGAAAATGCTGAAGACTGCGGAGAAAGAAGCAATCAGGCGCTTCGGCACTGAGGGAGCTACCAAAGAAGTAATCGAGCAGATAGCAAAACGTAGAGGACGCGAGATAATGGCTGAGCTTGGCAAAGATGCGTCCATCAACGTGACCACAGGACTCCTGAACGATGTCGTCAGGGCGTCGACAGAGCACGAACTTTTCTCCGATGATTGGTGGAAAGAGATGCGCGACAACGCACTCATAAATATTCCATTAGGCGTAGCAACTTCGGCAGTACCTGCGTTCAGGGTCGGCAAGAATTTCGACGATGCACTTGATGTTGTAGCCCCAAGAGCGGGCGCTATGGCAGACGAAGCGCTTGAACGAGTAAGACCTGAAGTAGCAGAAACGGCACAAAATGTAGCGGATGACGTTGCCGATTATGGTTATCATGCAGGAGACCTCGGCAAAGCGGAGTGGTTCAGAAACCAAGCTGTTGGTGGCAGAGATACAGGGCATTTCGGAACAGGCACTTATTTTGTCGGTGATGAAAAAATCATCACGGATAACAGCTACGGGCAACGACCTCATCACAAGATAAATTTCAAAAAATACAATTTATTTAAGCCGAAGAACAGCGATGTAGGCTTCAACGTGCACAGACGGCTTCGTCAGCTTAACGATTACTCCCTTGACCCCGATGGGCTGATTAAAGAGTTTACCATCAATGCAAACGAGGTAGAGGAAGCAAGCGAAATCGTAACAGGGCTTCTCCGAAGCGGTGATGTTGACGGGGCAAACGAAGTCGCGGGCAGGGTTCTCACGAAAGGAGAACTAAATTATGTGCAGTATGACGCAGAACGGAGACTTCAGACTTGGCTCGAAAACGGCGTAGAAAACGCTACGCCTGAGCGGGCATACCAAGTCTCGCTCGATGACGCGGTGTACAACAAAGCCGAGCGCCTTATAAATAACGGCAACGAAGAGTTCGGACACTTTGTCGACGAGTTGTCAAGAGACCTTGACAGGTCACCCGAAGAAATACAGGATGCTCTCGATGCGACAATAGACACTCTTCGAGCATACCCCAAAGGTGCTGACGACCTTATCAATCAGCAGAACTACGACTCGGCATCAACGATATTTATGAAAAATCTTGGGTATGAGGGCGTAGATGTGCGCGGGCTTAATGGTCTCGATAATACAGGATACGGGTCTGTAATTTATGACTTGCACCCTGAAGATTTGACGGACACGGCAAGAGCTAAGAACGCGACCATACACGTTGACAGAGCTGAAAGAGAAGCGCAAGAACCGCTTAGCGAGTTATTTGAACGCTACAGAGGAAGAGCCGAAAACGCACCCGAACCTGAGTACGATATGTCCGACTTTGAAATCACCGACGACGACTTAACTGACGTTGACCTTAGCGATGTTGAAGAAGTTATTAAAAACATCGAAGCAAAGAAGGGCAAGGCAAAAGCGCCAAAGGCGAGAGACGCAAAGGTTGAGCTGAGACGCAAACGCAAAACCGACGTAGTAGAGCGTTCCCGCAAAGAAATTCTGCGCGAAAATAAAACACTTACCGAAGAGCGGGCGCAGATTATTAAAGACCTCGAGGATGAGTTTGGCTCGGTCAATCCTAATTTTAAGGAGCTGACAACCGAACAGCGAAGCACCGTTGTTAAGCAGAAGAATCGTCTCAAGGAAATAAACTCGCGGATTGAAGCGAATTCCAAAGACTTGTCTAACAGGACAAAGAGGGTGGCAAGCGGAGAACGATACGTTTCTACGAAAACGGATAGAAAATCTATGTCTCGGGCAGAACGTGAAGCAGAACGAGACGCGTTGAAAGAGGAATACTCACAGCTTCGTAAAGAAATTAAGGAAGCCGAGAAAAATGGCGACATCGCTTCGGACGCTCACAAGTTAAACGTGGAAAGGGCCGACCAACTCGAGTCGCAGATTCGCCGAATCGAACAAGAAATCGGAACACAAGCTCAGCCACGAAAGACTCGTAGCGATGCAGGGAAACCGAAGGGCAAGGCTAAACCTGAAGTGAAAGCTGAAGCTGAGCCAAAGGCAGAGCCTAAAGTCGAAGCAGAAACAAAACCTGAGCGCACAGAGGAAATGAAACGGGGCGCTGAAGCAAACGCCAACGACAAGCCGATTCCTGATGCCAAGGAGACTAAAACAAAAGCCGAAAAGCCGAAGAAGGAACTGACTCCCGAGCAACAGGCGAAGGAAGAAGCAAAGAAGCGGGCGAAAGCAGAGAAACGGCTTGAGCGAGAGTTTGACGAAGTGCACCGTGAACATACTCGTCTAACCAACAATAACAAGGACGTGGGTACACCTCAGAGCGCAAAGACTGCATTTGCCGTAGCAACCGAACGAGGGAAGAAGAAGATTGTCAAGGACGGCAAGACCGCTCTCAAGGACTTTGCTGAAAGCGGAATGACTTCAAGCGATGGCAAGTCAATCTTCTCGTATCAGAGGTTGAACCGCGCTCGCCAAGACGAACTCGTCGAAGCGGGATATAAGAGGGTTACCGAAGACCCGAAAGCGGTGTTCAAGAAACTCAAGAGCAAGGTTGACGCTATGGACACTATGTCGTTAGAGGACATAGCGGACACTGTCGGAATCCGTCAATACTACGCAGACATCGGCAGGGAAATCCCCGAGGATGTAGAGGACGTTCTGACAAAGGTCGTTGTACAGGGACAGACAGACCACGCTCAGCTACTCAAGGTAACCGACCTGATACTTAGAAGATACAGTCCTGAGTACAGAAAGAAGCTGATGAGACGCGACCTCGAAAAGTTCAGAGAGGTTGTCTGCAACTCAAGCAGTGAAAAGGATTGGAACAAAACGCTTGCTTCTCTCGACAAGAAGTTCGGCGTAGACGGCTATCTCGACAAGAAGCTTGACGAACTAAAAGCAGTTACTGACCCGAAGGAATTCAAGAAAGAGTACACAGCCCTTTGCAGGGATATCTTCAGAAACACCGAGCCTACGATGTGGGATGTCGCTAACTTGATAAGACACTCATTCATGCTCGGCTCGAACAAGACAGCCCTGAACAACATCTTCGGAAACCTGTCAATGAGAGGAATGTATTCCGTAAGTGACAAGCTCACAGTGCTTGGCGAAAGAGGTCTTGAGAGCCATCAGAACAAAAAGATAGCACAGCTTGCTAAAGAACAGAACTCTCTTAGGGACAAACTCGCTACACTTACCGAGGGCACGGACGAGTTCAAGAAGGTCGAAGCTCAAATCGAAGAACTCACGAGTCAGATACAGGCTAACAGAGTCACGAGAACGACGGAGTTCCTGAAGAACAAAGACCTAAAAAAGCTGTCTCGCCAGCTCAAAGAGGGCACTGTTATGAGCAAGGTCGACGAAACCGTCGGCAAGAATCGTAACTACGATGACGCTGAATTCGCTGAGCTGTTCGACAACAACACCCACGACGCAGTTGAAGAAGCGATGGGCGACACTAAATACGGCTTCCACTCCGACAAGGGTATCGACCTTAAGGTAAAGGACGCGACTACTAAGGGTGGCAAACTCAAGAGAGCCGTAGCGAAGGGCGCAAGCTTTAACAGTAAGCGTGTTGGATTCAAGCTGAACGAACCTGACAGATGGTTCGTAGAAAGGAATTACAGAGACTCGTTCGCGAGATATCTGCAAGCCAATGGAATCACTTCAGCCGAAGCGTGGAAAGCGCATCCTGATATCATCGAAAAGGCGAGCGCTCACGCTATGGACGTCGCTCTCGAGAACACCTACAAGAAGAACACTCGGTTGGTCAAGGTGCTTGAGTCGCAGAGAGCGAAAGGTTACAGGAAAGGCTCAAACATTGCACGTAAGGCTGTGACTATGGGAATGGATGCGGAACTTCCGTATCTCAAAGTACCTGCGAATATGGTCGTTAACGCACTTAAGTACAGCCCTATCGGAGCACTGAAGTCGGCAGGAGATATGGCAGTCGCCATCCACAAGGGCGACGTAGATGCTCTTACGAAGTCTGTTAACGAGCTGTCCAAAGGTTTGACGGGCACGGGCTTGTTCGCAATCGGATACTACACAAGTGTCAGAGACCAAGAAGATGAGGATTCCGTTGGGTTCATCGCACACGCAAGAGACGAACTCAAAGAATATAACGTCAGAGATAATTCGTTTATGGTCGGCGGTCACAACTACAACATCGCCAATCTCGGAATGGGCGCGACTCAGGCTCTTATGGGCGCGAGGTATGCAGAACTTCAGAACGAGAAGGGCGGTGCACCGACAAGCATACTCGACGATGTGGATTCCGTGATGCAAGCGTTCGAGACGGTATTCGACGTAGAAGCGGATACTTCGCTGATGGAAAACGCGCTCGGCATATTCGATGTCATTTCAAATCAGGGCGACTACGAAATGACAGCTTCGGAAAGAGCGAAGAATCTCGGGGCAAAGATAGTGTCTGACTACATCGGGCAGTACACGAATCCGTCCTCACTCAGAGCGATTGGTCGAGGAACAACTTCCGCAGACCTCGATACGGGCGTCAAGAAGGGCGAGGAAACTACCAAAACGCAGAGAATGATTGAGCGTAACAGGAATAGTCTTGTTAGTTCAGTGCCTGTTCTCAACGAGAAGGTTCTTCCGCATAAGGTCGATAGGCACGGCAATCTCATCAACGAGAGAAAAACAAGCACCGACAAAGCTAAAGCCGTGCTTCAGAATTACAACGACCCGTTCAGCAGACGAAAGGTTCACATTCCTGAAGCAGACAAGGTTGAACTGTCAATTAAAGACGACAAGGGCAAGCCGTATCAGCCACCGCACTTTGACGAGGATAGGGAGTACAAAGCTCAGATAGGTGAGAAGAAGTACGCAAAGGTCATCGACCTCACACCTAAAGAACGCGAAATGGCGGGCAGGGCTTACAAGACGTCAGGCTACGACATGGCATACAATCTCGTCACTGCAAGAAGCGGTTGGTTCGGAGATTCGCACGGCGATAGAGCACAGCAAATCCTCAGAGAGATTCCCGAGGACGAAGAAAAGGCTCGTGAATATCTGTACAACACGCCTGAGTTTAAGAACGCATCAGACTACGAGAAACGCAGGATGATGGATACGCTTTACGACAAACGCCTTGGCAGAGGAAGAAGCGCTAATTACGAAGTGTACGTTAATCAGCGTGGCAACGACGAAGGAGAGTTCAAGTTCCAAAACGACCTCAACTCAAGCAAGCAGGGGAAGTATTACGACAACAACCTCGAGCAGTACGGAATCACTAAGGCTAAATGGGCTGAGATAATCGAGAACGCTGAGTACGAAAGCCATAAATACAAAGACGGCTTGAACAAAGACACAATCGACTCTGCGTACAAGTATAAAAAGGCTCTTCTTGAGACCGAGGGTCTGAGCGATGAAGCCCGAATCGCAGCCTACCAAGCAATCCGTGGTAAACGTAATATGTTTGGTTGGTACGATTGGGACGGTAAAACGCTTAAGGGATATCGCAGATACCGCAGACGCAGGTGGCGTAGGTGGCATAGATGGGGCGGTAGCTCGCGCAAAGCGAAAGTTCCTGCACCTAAAGCTATTAAGGCATCGCAGTTCACAAAGGGCGAAGCGCTCGTCTCCAAAAAGTCCTCGGGCAACACAACTAATGTGAATCCTAAACTCGAAAGAGTCAAAGCAAAGATAGATTTACCTGAAGCTAAATGGTAGGAAGGAGGTTTAAATGCGTAGAGGAACAACACCGACTATAACATTCAATCTACCTTTCGATGTAAGCACAGTCCGCAA
>OCVV011279405.1_pt1 | contig 20022 bp, 19 predicted proteins | sample 1539721 | NCBI WGS metagenome assembly OCVV01 (sample SAMN02144230, study PRJEB22623) | gut metagenome | biome: sheep rumen | host: Ovis aries | place: New Zealand
ACCCTTCTTTGCCTCCACAATCTCAAACACTCGGTCATAGTCAGCCACAATGCCACCCAGATCCACAGGACAAATCACCTTTGTCTTCTCCGTAATGGCATCAGCCAACTTATCGTAATCCATCTCCACATTGTCTTTCTGACTGTCCACCAAAACCAATTTACAGCCCACATGCAGAGTTACCGATGCTGTGGCAGTGTACGTATATGCCGGCACTATAACCTCATCATCCGGCTGAATGTCCAGCAGGTGCAGCACCATCTCCAGAGCAGCCGTTGCCGAGTTCAAACATACAGTCTTGTCCGTGTGCACATATTCAGAAATCTGCTGTTCCAGTTTCTTTGTACGAGGGCCCGTAGTAATCCATCCCGAGAGAATAGCCTCACGTACCTCTTTTGCCTCTGCCTCCGTCATATCTGGCGGAGAGAAAGGAATATTTCTTAATTTCATATTCATAATTCTTCTATTTGGGTTAATCTCATAGTGCTGCAAGCACTTTATTACTAATTATGTTTATTATTGTTTTTCTTAATTATCCGTGTTCGGAATCCGGATTATCTGTGTTATCTGTGATATCTGTGTGACCTAATTGTTATCGTTGAAGGCGCAAAACGCCTTCTTCCTCATGCGGCACGAACGGTCCTTCCTTACATTCAAAGAATACACTTCCAGACTCTAACGACTCCACATTATGCCATACATTCTTGGGGATATCTACTCCATAGAGTCCTTCCTCTGGGCAAAGGACAACACTCTCAATCTCAGTACCATCATCATTGTAGGTATTCACCCTCACTCTACCACGAAGTAACACAAACGACTCGTCTTTCGTCGGATGACGATGTATCTCAACCTTAGTTCCAGGCTCCACTGCATTCAAAAACCGATGACATTTTTCCTCAAGACTCTGATGGAAGTTATAGTTCATCCTCAGCCTGTCAGACTTTTGTGCCTGCCTACTTACGTCATCTAACAATTGTTTATCTATGAGTTTCATTGGTTTTCGTTAAGGTTAACGTCAACGTGCGGTTTAGCCGCTATTCCCCTCTTACGGTAGAGACAATACCATTATACATTATTCCAAAGAAAAATCGCACTGAGTTTACAGGAAATATTCTCACGTGTCTGCACAAGTCCTTCACTCTCCTCCATGCAGATATGCATTTCTGTACTAAATACGAATGCTTCTGGAAATAAGAATTGTCACGGTTATGTCCGAAGTTACCTACCTCTAATATAAATTCCATTATTCGGTCAGCCTTTCTTTTGAGGTTAGCGTTAAGAGCATCGTTAACGTTAAGTAACGGCATAAAATCTTTCGGGAATCCAAGATATTCTATCGCCAAAGCTCCGAATGCCTTCCATTCCGACATTAATCCAGCCTCTTTTATCCGTAACTCCAATTCTTTATGATTCAGTAAATCCTTATAAGTCCACATCAATCTGCACCAGTCACATATTTGCCTAAGACCAATACCTCCTTTGTAGAAATGCTGTAAAATGTGGGCAAATACGTACACTACATCCTCATTTGCAGCAGGCAGGAATACTTGTGTCTGATCACTCATCCACGAACGCACCTCTCCTTTATGGAATACATCATATTGCACATTATCCAACATTCTATCCACCCTTGTAGAGAGACCCACATGCAATGTACCATGCAGTTCCACAGCCCATCCGTCGATATTCATCGCAAAATGCTTCTTCGCCTTCTCTTCTGGTTCCGTTATCTCGCCCAATGGTAACAACAGCTCCTTTGCTTTCTGGTAATTCACATCACTAAGGAACAAATCCACATCTCCACTCGGTCGCCACAGTGGTTTCTCATAACATTGTGCTACCCCCTGTCCTTTCACCAAAATAGCATATATATCCGCCTTGCGCAGCTTCATGATCAAGTCTGCTACAAAAGCATTCATCGCCTTGTTCCGCTGTTCCATCTGCAACGTTGCCCCAACGAACTGCAACACCACCACCTGCGGCACCTTAAAGTTAAGGTTAACGTTAAGGTTTTCAACCCCTTGCGCAACGAGACCTGTCACCCCCTGCTCCTGTGCCAGTCGAAGCACTTCATTCCAGTCCACCTTCTCCAACGAAATTCTTTCAGTGATTTCCGAGGTTTTTGTGTGACCCCACAAGCCAATCCGTACCAAGGCGAAGAGCGTATTAATGTTTAATTCGTGGCTCATTTATGGCAATTAACTTCGTTGACGTTTCTTTGGCTCGGAAAAGCAAACGAGTTTTTTTCTCTCGCTTTGCGAAACGTTCGTGTTCAAAAAGTAAAATCTGTGCTATCTGTGTCATCTGTGTGACATATTCATTTCAGTGTTTTCTGTGCTATCTGTGCGACAAATCAAGGTTGATACCGCTTCACATAGCGGAATTTCTTCCACGCATTCCCAAACACATTCATCATCACCCAGAAAGTGGCAGCAATAGGATTCATCTCTTCTGCAACACGGAACAAAGGATAATGAGCCCAAATGCGTTTCCATATCGGTTTAGGGGTAATCGAATTAGCACGTCGACGGTACTTGCCAAGGCATTCTGGCAACAGATAGCAATCCGCTTTCCGTATCACTTTAAGCCACATTGCCGTATCATTATTCTTTTTGATGTCGTTTATTTGAATCAAGCCAATTTTCGAAGCATCATACATCACAGAAAGGCACCCTGGCCAACAACAAGAAAACATACCAAATTTCCCCACATGTGCTTTACCACTCACATGTACGCCAAGTTCATTGCCCTGCTCGTCAATCTCAACATATTCATGATAAGAGAACGCATAATCGTTCTCCTCCATGAACTTAATCTGCTTCTCCAGCTTCGTGGGCTCCCATAGATCATCGCTATCAAGGAATGCTATCCAACGTCCTTTTGCTTCTTTCAATGCCACATTGCGCGACACAGCAGCCCCACTATTTCGTGCATTCGAAAAAACATGTATTTTATGATTCCCCTTTTGTATATCCTGTACGACACCAATTGTACCATCTCCAGAACAGTCATCCACCACAATTAATTCCCAATTCTCGTATGTTTGTGATTGTACACTCTTGATGCTCTCAGCGATAAATGACCCACATTTATACGTGGGCATAACTACCGACACCAATTCATTATTTCCTTTCTGCATGAAAAGTTCTCCCTCTATTATTCTTCTAATCGGAACTTGAAGAAATTAAACAATTCTATTATCTGATCATCATTCTTGTCTTGCAAATTGTTTGTATGAGTTAATGCAGAACCCTTATGAAAAAATTGGTAAATACTATCAAAAGACAAATCATGTCCTTTCTTTTCAATACATCTTTTATAAGTATTATTTCTGATTCCGCAAAACCAAAACCACACATCGTCTGCCATCGGGCATAATCTCATAAATAGTTTCTCATCACATACATATTCGTGTAAAGAATTTACTGGATAAAGAGTTCCACCATAACCAACAGGAAAAATAGACTTCCCCTCAACTCTTCCCTTGCACTCTTTCCATTTCTTATAACTTTGGGGAATTCCGGATATGCTATTGGGGATTCTACTTACATAGCACAGAATATCGCTTTTATAAATCTTGTGGTTCTCAAGCATCGTAGAGATAGTATCTTTTGAATATATAATATCATCGTCTACAGTGATTATATTATCATTTGGATACTTTTGTAATGTAGGTATCAACTTCTTGTATGATTTAATGTCTTTACAATAGTAGATTTCTATCCCTTTCTTCTTTAAGCATCTAAGCTTATTAGGTATAGTATCATCATTCCACTCGTTTTCCGCCAACCATAAAATTATTCTATCTGGTTGGACTGTTTGCCGCAAAAGTGATACTAAGGTATAATATACAACGCACGTTTTGACCCTACGGCCATAACTTGTCAAGGATACCACGACTTGAACATTTTCTTTCCTTTGTAAGTTTGGAACTTTCACTAAGTGAAGATCTACAAAACACTTATATATATATCCCAACAAAGCATTGAAGCCCAAATATATTTTATTCAAAATTAGCATAATGACTATTTATCCACTTTCAAAGATTTTATCACTCCTCCAGGATTTCCTACAACTACAGAACAGGGAGGTATATCATGAACTACAACCGTTCCGGCACCAATAATAGAATCATTGCCCACCTTAATATTTCCTATTATACAAACATTTGCCCCGATTGAGACGTTGTCACCTATGATAGGAGCCTGATTTGTTAAGATGTCATTACCTATAACAGTATTACAACGAATCCACACATTATTACCAATGATTGCATTTTCATTGATTACGATACCACTGGGGTGTGATATTTTAAACCCATTTCCTATTTTTGTCTGGTAAGGTATATCTACACCGATTAAAACACAATATACGCGATAAAAGAAATTTAAGAAAGGGCGTATGGGGGGGGGCATCTTTCGCATCAATTTATACTGAGCATACCAAAATTTCACAAATCCATTCATATCAAATAACTGTCCCGTTTAATGTATTAATAAAATAATCATAATCTACACAATCCCTTTGTATAGACTCCTTATTCAGTTTTGACAAGAAAGAAATTGCCCGCCCTGCCGAGTAATTCTTTTTTATTAATAACATAAATATCCAAATATTATTAACAAGCTTCCAAATAGAATAATTCAAGCGTCCAAAGTGCTGTTTGATATTGATATAGCGATTTAAATAATGAATATAAATTTTGGGTAGTTCATTTCTTGTTTGTGTAGATGCACTAACTTTATGGTATATGAGACTATTCGTACAACAAGCTATCTTCTGTTTGTTTTCTTTCCATCTCATTGAAAGTTCAAAATCTTCTTCTCCAAAGAAAAACCTTTCTGTAAACAATGTGCCATCTGAATTAAGTGCTTCCCTACGAAGTAGCAGGGCACATCCTGTTACAAAACTTATGTCGAAATAAGCTTTGTGGAAAGAGACATCGCATTTGTCGGCATAATAATACTTTCGGAATCCCCATACTAGTTTTCCACCACAATTCCAAATTCTATTTTTATTTGATAAATATCTGATTTGAGGTGTACAACCACTATATTCATGATTATGGGACAGGAAATTTTTTAATAATAAAAGGCTTTCTGGTTCTACTACTGTATCGTTATTTAAAATCCAAAAATAACTAATACCCTGATCTGTCAGAAGTTGTAGTCCTTTATTATTCCCTTTTGCAAAACCATAGTTGTTTTCGAGCTGGTAAAGCACCAAATCTCTATTATTAAGACTAGTTTGTATTGTATCACCCTCCTTAATAACCAGTGTTCTAACATTTGTCTGTTTTATATAATCATATATGCGGGAAACCGAATCATTAGAAGAACTATTATCTATTACTAAAGTGATAAAATCCGTATTATCAATCTGATAAATTGATTTTATACACTCAATGGTATCCTCCCATCCATTCCAATTTAAAATTATTATTGCAATCATACATTATTCTTTTCAAATTTCATATTTTATAGAGATGACAGTATGTGATGTTCTTGTTTTTCGTTGAAAATATACCCCCACTATAAATGCTTCAACACTTAATTCCCAAACATTAAGCAAAGTATAATAGTTACCAAAAAAAGATAATATAAGGCCGGAACTCCAAAAATAATAAGACAAATAATACCAATAATTCTCAGTTCTGAGCCTTTTTACGTATAGCCAATATGAAATTAATGCAATTATCACTATATATAATGTTCCGTATAATAAGCCGTTAAAGAGATATGCTCCTCCGAATAATGAAAACACATTGGTATATTCTCCATTCATATCATTAATGACAACATAGTCATATACACTTGGAATCACAACCTTTATTGGAAAGAAAATTGATATGAAAGTTGGCGTACCATAGAATGGGGCGTTTCCAACCGGATAATTTTGAGACAATGCTTCATTAAGACCCCCTATGCCTGCATATACATACTTACAAAAATGCGCCCAAATAAAATTCATATTATCCATATTCCACCCCAATGTCATCATGTAAGATAACATGAAAACGCCAAGGCTACCAGCTGGAACCAACAAAAGTACAAGCGGGTCTACTTTCATGCCCATTAAATCTCGTCTTATAAACCATCCTAACAAGAAGGGAATTATTATCCAGGCTTTAACATTATAAATAAAGAGGCAGAATATCAGTCCTATAGTTGAGACAATACTCCATATTGTAAATTTTCTACCTATAAGATGTGTTGCGAGAAAAATTTGTAGAACTAATACATGACCGCTTAAACCGCCAGCACCAAATAATGCTGCCGAATCCCCATCCTCAATAATATTGTAAACTCCTATAGCCGTCATCTTTATTACCATAAAAATAATGGTTATAATAGAGAGTACAATTGCCGTTCTACTTGGATATTCATCTACGTATTTCAGTTTGGGTGAATCCCTTCTCTTTCTTTTTCCTATCAATCCAGAGGAAATGAACAACGATACTATTGCAAAAACAAAGCATCCACACAAAAGAATCGTTAATGTACGAAATACAAGAGGATGAAATCCAAGCCAGTTTGATGTGATGAAATATAGTACTAATATTGCCATATTAAAACCCGTCACTAAAAATAGGGGTGAGGATGGCGCATTCATCACTTTCTTCTCTTGCTTTAACGCTAAAATTACTACAACTAAAGATATCGTTATCAGCAATAAATCCATCATTACACTTCTTAATCTGGTGGGATTTGGCAGTTTACCAATTGTATGTTCTCTGTTTAGAATGCAGGATGATTTTTATAATTTACCAACTTAGAAAAACAAGAATACAATCCTAATAAAGTGACAACATACTTTATCTTTCCTCTTAACGAAATAGACTTTGTCAAAAGAATTTTAGAATTAACTTCAGAATATGTATTGAACCACTCCTTCCAATAAGACAATTTTCCTATTACAGGCAGTAATTCCGATTTAGCCTTATATTTTAGTGCAATGAAATCATCTGAATATTCCTTGTAAACTCCATATTTGGTTGACAAATCTTCAATTATTTTAATATTGACTTTAATTTGTTCTAGCCTGTTTAATATTAAACTAGGATTACAAACACCAGTAATAGATTCTAAGTTTTGATAATACCAATAAAAAGTTTCTGATATCGTCCCGATTCTACTGGCTAGATTAAAAAATTGAAATACACATGGATAATCTTCCCACATATTCATTGTTGGAAACACGAAATTCTTGTCTAAATATAATTCCCTTCTTATAAGTTTATTGCATAGTGAAGACAAATCCTTTCCTTGTAAAAGTGAAGACACGAGCAAATGTTTGTCATTGGCTATTTCATTATAAATAGGATTTTGATTGTATATAATTTTATTACCATCAGTTCTTGCATAGCCATAAATAACCAGATCATAATTATTTATTTTAGCTAATTCATATGCTTTTTGGTATGCATCAAGTTCTACCCAATCATCGCTATCACAATGAGCTATATACTCTCCTGTTGCAGCCTCAACACCTGTTTTCCGAGCAAGTGGCAATCCCTGATTTTGCCTATGATAAAGGATTCTCACTTGTTCCTTTCTCTCTGGATAGGATTCTATTATTTTTTTAAGGATGGAAATTGAATTATCTTTAGAGCAATCATCAACAAAGATAAATTCCATATCTTCTAAAGTCTGTTCAAACAGACTCCGAGCACATCGCTCAATATATCGTTCGACCCTATATACGGGTATTACTACACTTACTTTTGGCATTTTAACTAAAAAAAAAGAAAATTTTCTTTAATTTGACAATAATTCCTGTGTTTTTTATGCCTGTTACGTCACAAAACAATTTGTAAAACTTATAATGTGTAGGCAACCAGGATCCTGAAAAGTGATGAATACTATATGTTCTATCTGTCACATTTATTTTACCTGAATCATAAGACTTTGGACTAAAATAATCTTCAGGAAATACTGGGATATCTTTGTTCGAATAATTTATGCTATATGCAGTGTCAACAGAATCGACTTCTATTAAGTAATACCCCTTTTCTTCTAGCTCATCCTGTACAATCAAAGGAAGCGTTTTTATATCAAAATTACCATCGGCTTGTTTGAATTCTCTGTTGTTATAATAATCCAAACAATCTTTTAACCATAAAGAGCCCTTTTCTGCGCCGAAAGCCGCAACTTCTAGTCCCTTCTTCATATTCTGCCAACCTAACACTGTGGGTAGACTAAGAAGGGGATTGAATGTCTTTAAAACTTGAACGTCCATATCTAAATAAAAACCACCATAATGGTATAAAGCATAGAGACGTATATAGTCGGCTGCAAATGCATATTTTCTATTCTCAAATGCGCTTTTAACCCAAGCAGATGAATTTATATCGAAGCGCGAAAAATCCCACTTTATAAATTCATAATCAGGTAAAATTACCCTCCATGATTCCATACATTTCTGCAAATCATTAGGAACTGGATCGTTGCTAAGCCAACAATAATGTATAATTTTTGGTATCATAGTAATTTGTTTAAACTATTTCTCACAGCTTCCAAATATTTATATTCTGTCGTCATATCTGGCTCAAGATATGCGCACTCTCCCCATTCATTCCATGCCGTTAGGAAAATATAATCCTTTTTTTGATTTGCTGATATCTTTACCAATTCAGAGAAATACTTTTCAAATTTTTCAGGTGTTTCCCCTGTAACGATAATAGCCCGATTCGCTCCCCGTCTTGGAGTGTCATCATATGATACAAATGCACCATGATAATAATATTCCTCAGAATGCTTTCTTGCAGATTTTAACAAACGATTCCATAATATATCATAATCATATTTTGTGATATCTTTGTCCTTTGGCTGAAAAAGGTTCAGTTTTCGTAAAACTCTATCAAAAAAGTTCAAATGTGTCCACCATCCTGAAGAATGAGGCTCATAGCTATAGCGAGGTGCATTAGATGGTAATATATTTGTTCTAGTATTTTTAAAGATAAAGTAAATACCATCAAAGCCGGCCTTTTGAGCTAAAGTATCCCAATAATTACACATCTCTAGGATTTCTTTATTATATCCGAAAATACAGAACACTGGTTTGTTGTCTTTAATAATGTATCTTTTTGATTTAAAATGAGCTAGAACATATTCAAAATGCTTTTCCCAATCTGGTTCTGATCCTAATATATATGGGATCAATATTTGTGGACCAGACTTAACTTCTTCTGTATCTAATAATGGAGCCCAGTCATTTCCATATACATTACTCCAACTACGTTTCCAATTACCATTATCCCAAATAAAGAAATATTTTGTTTCAATATTTTCGTCATCTTTCATTATTTCTGCTGGCTTGGTTAGCAAGTTCTTTTCATTATTAAACCAATAATGATAAACACCAAACCCATATATACCATAGTCTTTTGCCAATTTAGCTTGCCACTCCACATTCTCTTTAAGAGAAAGATCGTAATAATTATTGTTCAAAGGAATTCTGGGCTGTTTATGCCCTTCAAATAGGGGCTTTGCATTTTTAACTGTTACCCAATCAGTAAATCCCTTACCCCAGAATTCATCATTCTCTGGTATTTGATGAAATTGAGGTAAATACAATGCGATAATTTTTGGTATTCTATCCATAAATATTATATTTGTTTAATGATTTTTGCTGGGGCTCCAGCTATCATACAATTGTCAGGAAAGTCCTTGGTCACAACCGAATTTGCAGCAACGACAACATTATTACCTATATGTACACCAGATAAAACAGTAACTTTATCTCCTATCCATACATTCTCTCCAATAATTATTTCACCTTTTGTCACTAACTTTCTTCTTACAGGAGGTATGTCTGCATTATCTTTCGATAATTCTCCATGACTATTATCACCAATATAGACGAAGCGACCAGTCAACAACCCATCACCTATCGTTATCTTATTGATAGCTGTAATATGACAGAACTCACCAATATTGCAGTTATTGCCAATGATAATCTCCGGCTCATAGTGCTCGTCCTGGCCATAACGTTCCCAAGCACCTAATATGCTATAGGCCTGAATACTTGTCCTTGTTCCAATGCGAATCCTCCGAGAACCACCTCCTTGTAACCGAAGAGGGTAATGAAAACTGCTATTCTCACCCACTTCACCCAGAAAATTACGAATCCAAAGGGAATAAAGCACGTCTCGTTTACTCTTTAGCCATTGGCTCATACGATAAGTATAGATATAGCTCCAGAGGTGCATTAGTAACGCAAGGAGAGATTTCAGGAAATGTTTCATTTTATAAACTCTTTCGAATTAAAAATAGCCTCTGCTATCATCAGTTTTACTTAAGTAATTTCTGCCTGCGGGTCAATGTCTGATTATTCTTTTTATAATGTACTTCAACCTGCGTATTGGTGCCTTGATCCAAGAGGGACATACCATCTTATAGTAATAATAAGGCCCATAATAGATACTCATGCTTTGCTTAATATTCTGGATAATAAAGGTGTGCTTTGTAGGCAATAGAACCTCATTGATATAAATTGAACAAAGGAATCCATATAAATCCCTTTTAACTTTTATAAAAGTATCTTGACTTATTCGTTTCTTAATTCTTAACCCATTAAGAAGGTCAAGAAAACCTACTCCAAAAGTCTGGAACACATCATACCCACCTTTGCCAGCATCATCTTCCATCTTAAAATAAGGCTCATTCCAAATTACATATTGAGATTCTTGCCTTACTCCCAAAAGAAGAGAAGCATTTGGAAACATCTCATCCAATTCCAACTTCTCAAAATTTGACAAATCTTTTTGCCAAAATCCTATTCCTGCACTCCAACTTGCCCAATAAGAAAGCCTCTGTATAAATTCATCAATACTCTTACATTCCACTACCTTATCTATTCTATCGTTTCCATTGGGACAATAAATCATTGGCTGCCCTTCCTTATACCGCTCAACCAAGGCAACCATTGCTTTAATACTATCAGGTAACATTACGCTGCGATGGTTAATCATCTTGCAAAAAAGGCCTTTGCCTTCTTTCAAACAAGTCACGAGATTAAGGAAACCTTCATCTGTTGTTTGACGGTAGCGCAGATTAGGATAATTCATCTTTGCAATATGCTGAGGCAACTGTGTGTCTTTTCCATTATCTGTAATGACAACCTCAAACTTATCGTTGTCATATCCCTGAGAATAGATACTTTCGATTACCGGAAGTACCCATTCGACTGCTCCGTTTGTAGGTATACAAAGAGAGAGAATTGGCTGGTTATCCATGATAATTATTGATTACTCGTACTACTTCTTCTGCCTCAACAGGTGTAATTACCTGATTCATCGGAATACTCAATTCCTGTTTGTGAATCTTCTCTGTAATAGGATAGCTGCGATTATTCCATTCCTTATAACATTCTTGCTTATGTGGAGGAATGGGATAATGAATCAACGTCTGAATGCCATTGTCTGCCAAATACTTCTGCAACTCATCACGACGCTCACAGAAAATAGGGAACTGATGATAGACATTGTTTTCATCTGAAATACGCTTAGGCAATGTAATCAGCGGATTGGTGATATTCTTATAATAGAAATCTGCCAACTGCTGACGTTTCTTGTTATCTTCATCAAGATACTTCAGTTTCACATCCAACACAGCAGCATCTGGTTCTGACATTCGGCTGTTCATACCCACATACTTGAAAACGTATTTCTTCTGGCTTCCATAGTTCGCCAATGCTCTAATGACTGATGCTAATTCTTCATCGTTTGTGGTCACCGCACCAGCATCACCAAAGGCACCTAAATTCTTGCCAGGATAAAAACTGTGCGCTGCCGCATCACCTAATGCGCCTGTCTTAACACCCTTCCAAGCACATCCATGACTCTGCGCACAGTCTTCCATCAACTTCAGCCCATGATGCTTGCAAATGTCACCCAGCTTGTCATTATAAGCTATACGACCATACAGATGCACTATCATCACGCCCTTAGTCTTAGGAGTAATGGCGGCTTCTACCTTGTCAATATCAATCTCCAAATGCTCCCATGTGGGTTCAACCAATACAGGTACGAGATTGTTTCTGGTAATCGCTATGATGGTTGCGATATAAGTATTAGCGGGAACAATAATCTCATCGCCATCCTTCATGATGCCCAATTCCTTATATCCTCGCATCAACAGATAGAGTGCATCCAATCCATTAGCAACTGCTATACAATGATCAGTACCTATATACTTTGCATAATCAGTCTCAAACTGTCGATTCTCATTACCTTGCAGAAACCAGCCTGAATCAATCACCCGACTGACTGCCTCCTTGTATTCATCTCCATGCATGGCAGTAATAGCCTGCAGGTCTAACAATTTCACCATACTATTTTACTTTTTGCTCTTCTATATATTTCAAATAATCATCATAGTTGCGAATATAGTCTTCCTCGGAATATCCCTTAGACGCCAATACCAGACAGATACTACCAGAGGAGAAGCCCTGTTCAGAAGCCCAAATACCAGGAGGTACATGAAGTCCCCAAAATGGTCTGTTTAAAAGTACTGTTCGCTTATTGATACCATCATCAAGAACAACTTCAAAACTGCCACTTGCTGCAATCAAGAACTGATGACAATGCTTATGAGCATGAGCACCACGATCCTCTCCGCCAGGAATATCGTAAGAGTAGAACACCCGATTGATAGGGAATGGCACATGTACATTCTCATACATATAAGTCAGATTTCCTTCTGGGTCGTGCATCTTATTCAGTTCACAAAGTGAACAGTCGAATACGCTCTTCCCATCCCGCTGCATCTGACGAGCCATCTGCGTTCTCACTCTAACAGAAGTCTTGGTATCGGGGGAGTTTGTAGCTTTCGACTTATTTTTAGCCCAAAGCTTAAACTCATCATAATCCATGATATAGTCGTGCTCGTCATATTCTGTTGAAGACAGAACCAGCGCCAACGAGTTTGTAGAAAAATTCGTCATAGTGCGCCACATTCCCTTAGGAACATAAAGCCCATAATATGACCTATTCAACGGGAAAATCTGTTTGGATTCTCCGTCATCCACTTCCACATCAAAACTTCCTGATAAGGCTACTATAAACTCTTCTGTCTCTCGATAGGCATGCCCTCCGCGATTCACACCTCCAGGAACATCATATATCCAATGTGCGCGCTTTATCTCAAAAGGAATCTGTTTCTGTTGCTCAATGATAGACAGATTTCCTCTTTCATCTCCTATTTTAGGGAGATTGATAAGTTTTGAATATGAAATAGTCATACGATTATGCTTCTAAGTCGGTCATTTGGTTATAATTACTAACTGCGTTACTATAAGATTCTTTAAAAGCAGGAACCCCAACACTTCCTATAAGACCCACTATTTCATCCAAAGATTCACAATGTGGAAACCCTAATTTCGTTATATCTTCAAAATAATTGCGATGTCCCGTTACATTACACGAACAAAACAGTTTGCTCTTAAACGCAGCATCAATCATAGCGATAGAATGTTCACCAAAAACAATATCTACACCATCTAAATCTTCTTCAAATGAAGAGCGTTTATAAGACAAGCAGAACTTTCCATCTTGCATTGCACTGGGAATATGACCAGACAGTTTGAAGTTTGGAAGATTTAACCAACTTATGTATTCTGCCGCTCTGTTTATAGAATTAACGCCTTGGTGCATAGGGTGAATCCAAACGGGATGACACCGATACACAAATTCAACGTCTGGGAGCTGTCTTGCGACTTGTCCAAATACCCAAATCATTCTATCTTCATCACTCCTATTTTTTATTGCCGTCCAATCTCCTGCACCACTGGCAACGCAAAGAACTTTTTTTATTTTTTGAGGGAAAACAGGCATAGGTAAATAAAGTTTCTTCCGAATAGGCATAATTTTGTAAGGAAGGTGATGATATATAAAGGTATTACATCCTATTTTATCCCATGTATAAAACTCAGTATATTTACCATAGAAATAGAGGTATTTACTGCTGTAATTAGGTGGCAAATATCCATCTTGAATGAGTTTAACATTCAATTCTTTTTTATCATTGATTCTATGATACCCTTCATGAAAAGAAGATAAGCGTATAGTATTATTCTTCCACACTATCCCCCAATTATTTAAAATGTATTTAATATTCTCTATTTTACTTGCTTTTTCAAAAACAAGATCTATACGATAACTAATCCTGTTCAAACTCCCATAGAATAGATATTTAACTCCATCTTTATAAGCTACAGATATAGGGGTGCTGAAATCGCTCATCATCTTTCTTAACGGTAACAAGAAGAATTTCAAAACGCCCTTGATTAACTTTATAAATCTATTGGTTACTTTGACAACTGGCACATGATAATATTCACATAATACTGGAACAAAACCATTTTCTATCCAAACAGGTTTATCAATGCCTAAATCATCACAGACTATAATTTTATTTTTACATGCACCTCTTTTTAAAAGGTTATCAACTATCCGTTCATTTTTCAGCTTCTTAATATCTTCATAATACGCGAAAACATCTTGTCCTTGCTTCTGAGGATAAAATGCATCCTTATCACAGTCTTCCCTCTCCTTGTCTGAAAGAAGATCTGCAAATGTAAGGTAGTTACATTTAACATTAAAAATATTATCTATCAATTCTCTCTCATTTTCGAAAAGGAATTGAGTTGACACAAAAGTTATTTCTGTTTCTTCATGAAGAATAGGTACCAACCTATCGAGAGAAGACAATTTTACATTTTGACTTATAACTACAATATTATCCATTTATTTTTTTTCTTAACATTGACGAGCTGATGCCGTCAGTATGACTTAAATATTCTATTCTCGCTCCATATTTTGAGAATTCCTCTTCATAGTGATTATATAAATCTGTTCCCTTCCATTCATCACCATGAAACATTACATCAAAATGACGATGCTTTAGGAAAACAGTTTTATCCATCGTGTTTTGGGTGACCACTTCGTCAACATAGCGAATGGCTCCAACAATTGCCGCACGTTCTTCATAAGTCACCACTGGCTTATGATGCTTATAGTTTTCTACGCACTCATCTGTACTAACACCAACTATCAAATAATCACAACGTTCTTTTGCCCGCTTTAGAATATTGAGATGGCCAATATGGAACATGTCATATACACCTGTCGTGTATCCGACAATCCGCTCACTCTCTTTTTCATATATGGGGGGGGCAATTTTCGTTCTTAGTAATGTACTGCTGATACCATCGGTATGGGGTAGATATACTATCTCTACTCCAACTGGTTGGAATTGCTTTTCAAACTCATCCCATTGAGGTGTTCCTTGCCAGTCAGAGCCAACAAACATTTTATTAAAATGCAGACTTTCCCAAGCCCCGAACTTATTCTTATCTAACTGAGGAACGACCTTGTCAACATATCTAATAGCCTCAACTATTGTGCATCTGTTTTCAAACGGAATAATCGGATGCTTATGTTTATCGTGTTCTACTAATTCATCTGTACTAACTCCAACTATCAGAAAATCGCACTGCTCTTTTGCTCTTCGCAATATATTTAGGTGCCCAATATGAAACATATCAAACACGCCTGTTGTATAGCCTATAATCATGATCTTAACACATGTTTTATCAATTTCACAAAAATATTAGGAATATATTTACGAAAGGCTGCTTTTAAGAATGCCTTTCTTGCATCAAAAATATATCTACGATTAACAGGGTCTTTTTTTATTGTGTATTCGAAACCGTATTGCGATATAGATTTTAGGATCTGCTCCCTATCAGACGGGGCGTCTGTCGGTGCGCGCAACGTATCATTTCCTGCAACAGCTTCTTCATAAGGCCTCTCATAAGCTTCTACCATATGTCGTATTTCATTAAAAATGGATTGCCCTTTTCCTGAATGTAGAACCACCAAATTGGTGCCATTCATCGTGTGTTTATTTTTTACAAACTCTGAGTCTATTCCCCAATAATCTGCAATTGTAATATCTGATACTCTATTCGCTTTAGCATATTGACACTGGTAACATGATTCATGAAATAAACCATGTTTCATAAATGAATAAAAATATGAATCAGTATATTGCCAATCTTTATACAATAATTTATCCCCATTCCATAAAGTAAATTGACAATTGTATTTTCCTCCTCGGAATCTAATGCCAGTAATCTTTTGTAACCTTTTCTTGCGTTTTAAATATGTAATATGATCAGAAAAGCATCTTGGAGAACATCCGCCATGACAAAGCAAATCACAAAGAATGAGATTTCTATGGTTATTGGTATAAGATTTGATTGCAGCTATTTGACATGGTAATCCAATAATTATACCATGTTGACCACTCCCTAATCTACTCTTTATTTCTTTCCATACACTATCATTTATGTAGCTTTGAACATATTTCGAGCCGATGGTTTTTCTTAGGTCATGAACATTATCTATAACGCCCATCACTGCATTAAAATTCTCATCCCAAATACATCCAACAGCAAATCCTCCAGACTCTATTATTCGACGACACATAATATAAGAAAGACCACCAGATGCACTATCATAGTGTATCCTATCGTCTATAGCCCATGATAAATAGCAATCATTTCTTTCTTCTATACTTACAGGATTAACACTTGGGCACTTAAGAGAACACAAACCACAATCGACACATCTAGAGGCATTTATAACAGGATATCTGAATCCCAAATCGTCATAAACAAAACTAATTGCATCATGAGAGCAAACTGCAAAACAAACACCACAACCAGTGCACTTTTCTCTTTCACACAATCCCATTATAGCCTATCATTTATGCAAATTATTCTAAAGTTGACGATGTCTCATTTTAGTGTAAATCATTTCCCTTGATTTTGATATCACCATATTTCGTTCCTGACTATTAAGACCTATTAGAAATATTGATAGCAAAACTGAGAACAACGAAATTGACATACATAATGTGAATGACAAAAATGTTTCTGTCCCATAAACTATATAAAATACTACAGGCATTACAGATGAGACTATTGTAACTGCTATAATATTAATTCCTACTTTATAAGTATACTCTTTAATACTAAAATCTAACTGATGCTTTATTATATAGAATCTCACAAGAAAACCCACGAAAACTCTAAGAAGATTGCATAAAAACAAAATTTCAGCAACTTTTGTTGTTTTGATTGCAAAATATGACACAATAATGAACACAAAAGATACACACGCAAGGCTTTTATTATAAATAGCTACCTTACCTGTTGCCAAATTTGCGATATATAAAGGATTTATTAGAACCTCGATTAAAATTATAAGTAATAAGATTCGAATAAAGTTAGATGTATGGTCGGGATATTCACCTAACCATAAAGACAGTATATAATTAACACCGATCATTAAAGGTAAAGAAAGAAACAACATTAAATAGTAGCAATACCTTGAGCTAGCATACAGCAAGGTTTTCATGCGAACTATATCATTATTAGAATATGATTTAATAATCTGAGGGTTAATCGCTGTTTGTACATTTGATGTAAATTGCATCATCACTCCTTCAACACTAACGGCTATTCCACGAGCAGCATTTACAACAGTACCACAATACATATTGAGCAATATGTTAATTCCTTGCGAGAAAAAGATGTACGATATATTACCAAAAAGACTCCAACCAGTAAAACTGCTCATTTCTCTAAATAATGACTTATCCCAAATATTCTTAATTCTGGATTCAATAAAATGATGTTTGCAATAAACAAAATTAAATAATATATTAAACAACTGTATCAGAAATAATGCAAATGCATAATAAATAAGCTTATCATATGTCACATAAGCTAATGAAATAACCACAATCAGTCTAAGAAGGGCATCAAATATCGAAACATAAGCATAAATAGACATTTTTTCATGAGCTATAATATCAGATGAAAATGGAACTGCGATAATCATCAACACAGTTGAAGCTACAGACATTTGATATAACCAGAAAGCAGCCATTTCCCTACCTTCAGGAATAACGAGTTTATTTAATAAGAACCATAAACCAATAGTTTCACCTAAAAAAAGAATAAAGGCAGCAATTGCACAATGAATGTAAAAGGCCATAGAAAATACGTCTCTTAAATGTTGCAGATTGTTTTGCCCCAAATAATATGTCACATAGCGAGAGGTAGTATTTGACATGGCTCCATTTATAAAGCCAAACATGGCAATCACTCCACCAATCACATTATAAAGGCCATAATCAGAGAATCCAAGTTGTGCTAAAACCACACGAGATGTATATAGACTTACGCACATTGTAAAAAACATGCGAAAGTACATAAACAGTGTGTTTTTGGCAATTCTTTTATTATCAGATTGCATATTTAATTCTTTCGAATTTCAAATAGTGGTGCCCAATCTCCTGCAAAATACATAAGGAACTTCCCTTTCCAATAGCCACAAAATTGTGGTTCACCACCAATCTCAGTAAAATCAATTTTGCTTTCTATTTTCTTGCTTTCAAGATTTAGGCTCCTTATCCACTTATGATTAGTATGTGACCCATTCATAAAGTAAATAAAGCCCTTATCATAAAACATTGTCTGCATACAATATGCCATTGGGATGGTGAATTTATCAACAATCTTTTCGTTCGTCAACACCACCTCTTTGCCGTCCGATAATTTGGGTAATTTAAAAGAAACAACTAAAATATCCATGGTGGCATCCCAGAAAGATTCGCCTTCAAAATTGAATGAGTATAGCATTTTATTGTCAGTATCTACTACATAATTGTGAATAAAAGGTCCCATCGCTTGCATCAACAAATCATCAGTAATATCAGGCCTTATTATCTGAACAACGTTTGGTGTATAACTACCAGAATTCTCTTGCAATTCATAAACAATGATACCACCTGACTTGTAATCTATCTGCCCATACAATAAACCATATGTCTGACCGACATATAGAAGAGGGAACTTAGATTTTTCTGTTTTTTCGACGCCAAAACAAACTACATTAGCATGAGGCTTATAGTATTTTGTGGCTTCGAATTCAAATCCTAAATTAAAGCTAGCTAACTTTTCGCCTGTTTTTAAATCCCACATGAATGCATTATCTATCCCATCTTCAATTTCGTCACAGGCTAACACATTCAATAGTATATCACCATAAATAGCACCACCTTGGGAATTCCTCCAATTGTTGAAAATTAAATACTCCGAAAACTTCGGACTTTCATTTTTAAAGAACAGGTGATTATCTGGTAAAGCGCCATAATCTTCAAAACGCACAGAATAATTCTCTTCTCCCTGGCATGACAATAAGAAAAATAATGAGAATAGAAAAATAAATATTTTATAATTACACCTAATCATATTATAGAGGTTACTGGAGACTGAGAGTGACAAGGGACTGTTTACATGTTTCCATCGAAGCGCCGTATGATATTCTAAAAATATATTTGCTCTTTTGTTAAGCAAAGTAATCAAAATTCATCTATTTTACCTGCACCATTTTTCTCGAAGTCATCTGCCATCTTCATCAGATATTGCCCATACTTGTTCTTAAGCATCGGTTTCGCCAACTCGCGCATCTTTTCAGGGAAAATCCAACCTTTACGAAGTGCAATACCTTCCAAGCAAGCCACTTTCAGTCCCTGACGCTTCTCAATAACTTCAATATAAGTCGAAGCTTCTGCCAGTGAGTCGTGCGTACCTGTATCAAGCCACGCAAATCCACGGCCTAATGTCTGAACTTTCAGTTCTCCATCTTCCAAGAACTTTTGGTTGACTGTCGTAATTTCTAATTCACCACGTGCAGAAGGTTTGATATTCTTTGCCACTTCAACAACCTTATTCGGATAGAAGTATAATCCTACTACAGCATAGTTGCTTTTGGGTTTTGCAGGCTTCTCTTCTATGCTGAGACAGTTTCCTTCCTTGTCAAACTCTGCTACTCCATAGCGTTCGGGGTCATTCACCCAATAGCCAAAAACAGTAGCTTTCTTATCCACCTCTGCCGTGTGTACCGCATCCCTAAGCATTTGGCTAAAACCAGCACCATGGAAG
>OCVV011350377.1_pt1 | contig 20019 bp, 13 predicted proteins | sample 1539721 | NCBI WGS metagenome assembly OCVV01 (sample SAMN02144230, study PRJEB22623) | gut metagenome | biome: sheep rumen | host: Ovis aries | place: New Zealand
TCTATATACAACTCTCATAAAGAGGTCACCATACATTACTGCGTGCATAGCGCATTTTAATCCCTTAGGATTGATCTTTAGACCTGAATTTTTTTCAAGTCCCTGCGCGCTGATAGAAACTACAGGAATCTGGTCATAGCCTGCCTTTGCAAGGGCACGTCTGATAAATCCTATATAATTAGTTGCTCTGCAGCCTCCACCGGTCTGAGTTATGGCTACTGCAAGCTTATCGGTATTATATTTGCCTGACTGTATAGCCTCCATAAGCTGACCGACAACTATAATGGAAGGATAGCAGGCGTCATTATTTACAAACTTAAGTCCTTCATCAATGGTTGACTTTGTTGCATCAGGAAGCATCAGGAAGTTAACATGAAAATGTTTCATGGCAGCCTGAAGCATCTTGAAATGAATAGGTGACATCTGCGGACAGAGTACGGTATATTCATCACGCATATCCTTGGTAAATTCTACTCTGTGAAGAGCAGTAGAACAATCAACAGGCATAAAATGCTTCTTTTCACGAACCTTCATAGCGGAAAGCAGTGATCTGATCCTGATACGTGCAGCTCCCAGATTAGATACCTCATCAATCTTAAGAACTGTATATATTTTATTGGAATTAGACAGTATATCCTTAACACAGTCGGTTGTTACAGCATCCAGACCGCAGCCAAAGGAGAAGAGCTGAACCAGTTCGAGATTGGTTTTGGTCTTAACATAGTTGGCCGCTTTATATAGTCTTGAATGATACATCCACTGATCAGATACAATAAGTGGTCTTTCTACATCTGAGAGATGAGAGATAGAATCCTCAGACAGAACCGCTACGCCATAGGAGTTGATCAGTTCAGGAATACCATGATTGATCTCCGGATCAACATGATAAGGACGTCCTGCAAGAACTATACCGACTTTGTGGTTTTCCTCCAGGAACTTCAGAGTTTCTTCGCCCTTTTTACGTACATCTTCCTTTACATGAGCTGCTTCTTCATAAGCTTTATCTATAGCATTGCTGATTTCTTCTTTGGTAACATCTGTATATTTGGAAAATTCCCTGAACATTCTGTCCTTAAGGGCAAGCCTGTTATCCAATGCCAGGAAAGGACGGATATAGGTTATATGCTCAGTTTCGATTTCCTCCATATTATTTTTTATATTCTCAGAATATGAAGTAACGATAGGACAGTTATAATGATTATTTGCGTCCGGTGTCTCATTCATTTCATAAGGAATACATGGATAGAAGATAGTTTTTAGTCCATTCTTAACAAGCCACATTACATGGCCGTGGCTTATCTTGGCAGGATAACATTCTGTATCACTTGGTATGGATTCGATTCCCATCTGGTAGATATTCTTGGTGGACTTAGGAGAGAGTATGACTCTGTACTTTAGTTCAGTCAGGAAAGTAAACCAGAAAGGATAATTTTCATACATGTTAAGAACTCTTGGCACACCAATCTCGCCTCTTACAGCCTCCTCGGCAGAAAGTGGCTCGTAGGAGAATATGCGATTAAATTTATACTCATAGAGATTCGGCATATTTTCCTTATTCTTTTTGAGACCAAGTCCCTTTTCACAGCGGTTTCCGGTGATGAATCGACGGTTTCCGGTGAACTTATTGATAGTAAGGAGACAGTTGTTTGTACACTGACCGCATCTTGCCATCTGAGTCTCATAGGTTAGTGCATTTACATCTTCACTTGGAAGTGTGGTAGAAGTAAAGCCTTCGGTATAATTCTCTCTTGCAATAAGTGCCGCTCCAAAGGCTCCCATGATACCTGCTATATCCGGGCGGATAGCCTTGGCACCGGACACAAGCTCGAAGGCTCTGAGTACAGCATCATTATAAAATGTTCCACCCTGAACAACTATTTCTGTACCAAGCTGCTTTGGATCTGTTAGCTTTATAACCTTAAGCAAAGCATTTTTAATAACAGAATAAGCAAGACCGGCGGATATATCCTCAACTGATGCACCTTCCTTCTGTGCCTGCTTAACCTTGGAGTTCATAAATACAGTACATCTGGAACCAAGATCTATAGGACTTTTAGCGAAAAGTGCAATCTTTGCAAAGTCCTGAACCTTGTAATCAAGGGAGTTGGCAAAGGTTTCTATAAATGAACCGCAGCCTGAGGAACAGGACTCGTTCAGCATGACATTATCAACTACACCTTCTCTGATCTTGATACATTTCATATCCTGACCGCCGATATCAAGGATGGTATCAACCTTAGGATTGAAGAATGCAGCGGCAGTGTAGTGAGCTATAGTCTCAACCTCACCATAGTCCAGATTAAAGGCAGACTTGAGAAGTGCTTCGCCATATCCGGTTGAACAGCTTCCTGCTATATGGGCATCCTTTGGAAGGAGGCTGTATATCTCTTTCATTGCTTTAATAGTTGTATTTACCGGACTACCGTTATTATTACTATAGAAATCGTAGAGCAGTTCTCCTTCTTCGCCAATCAGCGCAAGCTTGGTGGTTGTAGAACCGGCATCTATACCAAGGAATACATTTCCTTTATAACTGCTAAGCTCACCTCTACGAACAGTATATTGGGACATTCTGTCAGAGAATTCTTTATATTCCTTTTCGTCCTTGAACAGAGGATTCATTCTGTTAACTTCCATCTCTATCTTTAGATCGGGAGTCAGCTTTGAAGCAAGCTCTGACAGAGTAATATTTGTATCCTCCTCTGCATGTAGAGCGGCTCCGGCTGCAGCAAAAAGATGAGAATTATCGGGTACGATGGCGTGTTCGTCATCCAGATTAAGAGTTTCTATAAATCTAAGCCTTAACTGATCCAGGAAATGAAGAGGACCACCAAGAAATGCGACATAGCCTCTGATCGGTTTTCCACAGGCAAGTCCGGATATAGTCTGATTTACAACAGCCTGGAATATGGAGGCTGAAAGATTAGGCTTGGTTGCGCCTTCATTGATAAGTGGCTGTATATCTGTCTTGGCAAATACTCCACATCTGGCAGCTATAGGGTGGATAGTATCATAGTCTTTCGCCAGTTCATTCAGTCCGCCTGCATCTGTCATAAGCAGAGCGGCCATCTGGTCGATAAATGAACCGGTACCACCGGCACAGACTGAGTTCATACGCTGCTCGATACCGTGCTTGGAGAAATATATTATCTTTGCGTCCTCGCCACCCAGCTCTATAGCAACCTCGGTCTGAGGGGCATATTTTTTAAGAGCGGTAGAAACGCATACTACTTCCTGTTCAAAAGGAATACCAATTACATTAGAAAGAGCGAGTCCTCCGGAACCGGTTATTTCTGCTGCAACAACTGTATCGCCGATGGAAGCTACTGCATTTTCCAGAAGCTCTCTCAGTGTTTCCTTTATCTTAGCAAAATGCCTTTTATATTCTGAATATAGAATCTTTCCGTCTTCGTCTATGACTGCAACCTTTACGGTTGTCGAGCCAATATCAATACCTAGATGTTTCAAATTGATTCACTCCTTTTTGAGACTTTTACTATATAATTATGGTATAAGCCCAAACCACGCCCTGACATCATTTTGATATTGTTAAATGATACATAAGCTGTTAAAAACCGTGGGTTTGGATGCTGATATCAGAATTAAGTTATTATAAACTATACATATTAAAACATCAATCCAAAAACAATAAAAACTTTCTTTAATATCTTGGCTTATTATGGTATTATTGACTATGTATGTAAAAAAAGAAATGAGGAAAAATATGAGCCTTTTAAACAAACTGGAGAAAAAATTATACAAATACACTATACCTAATCTTTATTTTGGAATAATCATCTGTACTATAATTGGTTATGTCATAAGATATGTATTTCCATCTCTATATAATCAACTGCTCCTTATTCCCTATATGGTTGTTGTAAGAGGACAGGTATGGAGACTGTTCACGTGGATATTTACAGTTCCCTACGAAGGCGGTCTGCTCACCATATTATTACTTCCCATAAATCTATATTTCTATTATTATCTTGGTAAAAATCTGGAAATGTACTGGGGCAGGTTTCTGTATAATCTGTATGTATTAGGCGGTGCAATTCTTACAGATATACTTGTTGTTATCGGAGGCTTCTATTTTTATTACTGGAGTGCAGACAGTGAAACCAATAAGGCTGTATTTCCGTATGATGTCCAGTTGCTTGCTGATCCGGTGTCTGCGGCACTAAGCATAACCAGATATATGTATATAAGCATTTTCCTTGCCTTTACGGTATTTGGAGGAGACAGACTGGTATATCTTTATTTCTTTATTCCTATAAAAATGAAATGGCTGGGATATATTGATCTTGTACTCATGGGTTACTATTTCATTACAGGCGGTCTTTTTACAAAAATCATAGTTTTTTGTTCACTGGCAAACTACTTTACATATTTCCTGATAAATCTAAAAAGGGATATCCCAAGTGTCGGTCAGTTGCAGCATAGATATAAGTTTCATAAAGCGGTGCAGAAGCAGAAACATTCCCGAAGAGAAGCTGAGCATGAATTAAAAAGAAGACGGGCAAAGACCGGAGCTACCTACAATTCAGATGGAACTATCCAGTTTCCCGGTGGTTCCAATATCATACCGCCCGGTTATGGAAATCCGGATTCCATATCAATACATAAATGTGCTGTTTGCGGTAGAACAGAGAAAACGAATCCTGAACTGGAATTCAGATTCTGCTCCAGGTGTAATGGGAACTATGAATATTGCTCTGAACATCTATATACGCATAAGCATGTAGAGTGATGACAGTTGGCGATAATAAGGTGCTATAACGAGACAGGATATCGTTACATATGACTTATAACAGGACATGATACTATAACTTTTTTTTGAGAGGAATTGATTATGATAAAAGAAGGCAAGATACTTCTGACAGATATAAGAGCAGACAGAAACAGAGAGGAAGCTATCATTAAATTTCAAAGACTGCTGGCGAGTGCATTTAAAAACTATGCCACCGTCAAGCTTTCCATGAACCTTTTTACCATGTATGAGATGTCAGAGGATATAAGTCTCGACAGAAGAGATGAGATAGAAGGATATATAGATCTGATTAATATGGCGCTGAGAAGCATTTATCTTGATAAAGGTAATGTTGAAGAATCGCTTGTTTCTGATATAAGAGAGATAAGGGATAAGATTACCGCTTCTATGCGGACTCTTACAGGATATACCGATGCACTTGAGGTATATGAATATATTCTCAACAGATTTGAGCCGAAGATACTTGGAACTGTTGAAGAGGATATTGATATAGATACTTTGGCAAATGATATGTATAGCTTTGTTTTTTCTGAGGATGACAAGGTTCTTATAAATACACGTATTCAGGAATTTATAGCTCAGCTTCCTGTCAGAATGACGAAAGCAAGATTTTATGATATAATATCGAATTCCTTAATGATTTATAAGGGTGGTGAGCAGAGTGCTGTAAATGATTTTGCTGAAAGTATTCGTGATTCGGCATTGATGAATCTGAGTACTGATATGGAAGGCTATGATAAGCTTTCTGAGATCTATGCTGCTCTTAAGAGTACTGACTATAAGTCTCTTTCCAAAGAAGGCTATGATACAGCATCTGATATGATAACGGATGCAACAGCCATCATTCAGGAGGCTGTAACGGATTATCTTATGCTTACTGAGATAATAAATGATGTACTTATCATTCTATATACAAATAGTATAGCATCGGATAAATATGAAACAGAAGAATATAAGATAGCTTCAGAGATTATCTCAGAGATAATTCAGGCTGATGATATATATCAGACCTCTGACAGATTTGATAAGCTTTTTTCAAAGCTTGAAGGAGCACAGGAGGAGGCTTATGAAACCTTATCCCGTCTTGAGGTAAATCTTGATGACCTCTATAATGTTTATTACGATATGTATGAAACAGGAACTATAAGGGACAGCTTTGATAAGCTCTATAAAGCAGATATGCTTACCTCAAGCTCTCTGTTTATGGATATTGATTCCTCTGTTCCTGATATCAAGGTAGTAAATGAAGAGGCTGACGAAATATATATCGAAGAAATAAAGAGCAGTCTGATAGAGGACTTTAATAAGCATTTTGAAGGTCTCAGTAAATATGAAAGAAGAAGTATCATGGCTAAGGTGCTTTCTCTTATGCCGGTATTCTTTAATTCAAGGGATGAGATTCTTGAATACTTTAAGTATGCTCTTTCAAGCTGCAGTGATATGGGAGAGCTGACTGCGTTTCGTGATATAGCAGGAGATATGATGCTATGAAAATGAGTATAGTTACCGGTATTTACTCAGATATGACAGAAGATAAGGAGTTTGCAAAGCTCCTCAAAGCTGTTGCCCGGAAGAAACCTGTGGCAACCGGTCTTTTTGTTGTTACAAGACCGTTATATGATGCCGGTATTATGGAAATATATGATTATAATGAACTGCTTCAGCCTTTTTATCGTAAGAAAAAGCAGAGGTTAGATATAATCGGTATATCAAAGTCCCGTGATGGAGCTAAGGAAATTGTTAAAAATATAATAGATGATATGTATGATAAACTGGGAACTATAAATGTAACTGAGTTCTTTAATTTAAGATAAAGTAAATTCGAAAACCTGAGATTGATTAAAAATATAAAATCAAAGGTAGAATATACTTCAAATAAGATTGGTTTACATAATATGAGTTTGTATAATCAGATAGAAAGACTATTATGGCTATATTACTAATGATTTTAAAAATTATAGGAATAATTCTTCTGGTAATACTTGGTCTGATCCTTCTTATCATTTTGCTGGTACTTTTTATGCCTATCAGTTACCGGATAAGCGGAGTACATAATGAAAATGAAACAATGGCAAATGTAACTGTCAGGTATATGATAGTTAAAGCACTGGCGGGATTTGAAAAAGGAACAGGGGTGGATTACAAGGTCAAGATTCTTTTCTTCCAGATATTCCCTAAGAAAGAAGGCAAAAAGAAAAAGAATGAGGAGAATATATGGGAAAATGATGAGGACATGGACGATGCTTCTCTGGATGATCTGTCAGAAGGTACTTCCGATGTAGATGCTGTTCCGGTTGCAGCAAATATGGAACAGACCTCAGAAACTGATAACGTATCATTACAGTCGGATGCTGAACAGACATCAGGAGTTGATAACTCGTTATCGCAATCTGATGCAGAACATACATCAAATTCTGATGAAGTGTCAATCATGTCTGATATAGATGATATAGAAGCATCACCTGAATATCAAAAGGAATTGGAAAAGCTGGAAAAAGAAAAGCTGCGTCAGCAAAAGAAAGAAGAAAAGCGTCTTAAAAAACAGGCTGAGGCAGAAAACAGATCTGAGGGTGATGTGGAAGAACTCGGTATTGGAGACAGGATAGATAAGCTGATGGACAAGGTGAATGATACGCTTACCAATATTGATGAAAAGTATCAAAATGCTATGGTAAAGGCTGACCATGTTATGCAGCTTCTGGACAGAGAATATACACAGAGAACCCTTAAAAGAGTTCTGAAGATTGTTAAGAGATTATTCGGTACTATTAAACCGAAGAAAAGTAAAGGCTATCTTCATATGGGACTGGGTTCCTCTGCTGATACGGGGGATATACTTGGTAAGATATCGATGTTTTATCCATTATATGGCAGATGGCTTATAATAGAACCTGATTTTTATTACAAGGTTATGGAAGGGGAGCTCGATATAAAGGGCAGGATATATCTCTTCAGAATAGTCGGTCCGGCTATTGGAATGATTCTTACTAGAGATTTCTGGAGAACAGTTAAACTGGCGAAGAAAATATAATTTAAATAATAAGTTTCAGGAGGAGTACAATGGCAAACGGTAATGATTTTAATTCTACAGTTAATTCTCTTTTTAAGGGAATGGATGCATTTCTGACTTCCAAATCAGTAGTTGGCGAGCCTATAAAGGTTGGAGATACAACGATTATTCCACTCTGCGATGTGAACTTTGGCGTAGGTGCCGGAGCTTATGGCGGCAAAAGATCCGACTCTGCAGGCGGTGGAATGGGTGGAAAGCTTTCACCTACAGCAATTATTGTTATAAAGGATGGATATTCCCAGATAATCAACGTTAATGAAGATAAGGGTTCTCTTGGAAAGGTTCTGGATATGATTCCGGGAGTTGCAGAAAAGCTTAAGGCTGTTCTGAATAAGAATACAGTAACCGAAGAAGAAATGGAAAAAATAGAAGAGGTTGCTGAGAATCTGACAGATGAGGAATTCTGATATATAAAAAAGATCCATATCTATTAAATAGACTGGATCTTTAAATCTGTGCCGGCGGCGGGGGTCGAACCCGCACGGTATTGCTACCAACAGATTTTGAGTCTGCCTCGTCTGCCAATTCCGACACGCCGGCTCAAGCACTAGATGAGATACTATCATAGTTTTATGATTTAGTCAATTTTAGAATAAAACTATTACTTATATTTTAATTTGACACTAATATTAATATTTTATGCAGAAAAGGAGAAACAACATGAAGATACTTGTAACAGGTGGTACAGGATATATCGGTTCACATACTGTAGTAGAGCTTATCAAAGCAGGACATGAGGTGGTTATATTTGATAATCTTTATAACTCAAAAGAGATAACTCTTGATTATATAAAAAAAATTACCGGAGTTAAGCCTAAGTTTTATAAAGCTGATATGTTATGTCCGGAGGAAATGGAACCAATATTCAAAGAAAATACATTTGATGCAGTAATTCATTTTGCAGGTCTTAAGGCTGTAGGAGAGTCAGTAAAGCTCCCTCTCAAGTATTATGAGAACAATCTGAGCGGAACAATAAATCTCTGCAAACTTATGGACAAATATGGCTGCAAGAAGATAATATTCTCATCTTCAGCTACAGTCTATGGTTCACCTGCAAGCTGTCCTATAACAGAGGATTTCCCGAATTCAACTACTAATCCTTACGGAACAACCAAGCTGTTTCTGGAAAGAATACTCAGTGATCTTACAGTTCCGGATCCTGAATGGAAGGTTATCCTTCTCAGATATTTCAATCCTATCGGAGCAGATGAAAGTGGTCTTATAGGTGAATCACCTAACGGTATTCCTAACAATCTTATGCCTTATATCATTCAGGTGGCACTTGGAAAGCTTCCTGAGCTTGGGGTATTCGGAAATGATTATGATACTCCGGATGGAACAGGAGTACGTGATTATATTCACGTTACCGATCTGGCACTCGGACATGTGGCTGCTCTTAACAGAATAGAAAAGACTGAAGGGGTTGATATATATAATCTTGGTACCGGAATCGGTTATAGCGTTCTGGATATTGTCAAGGCGTTTGAAAAGGCAAATAATATAAAGATTCCTTATTCTATAAAGCCTCGTCGTGCCGGCGATATAGCTATGTGCTATGCAAATCCTGAGAAGGCAAAAAGAGAGCTTGGATGGGAAGCCAAGTTTGATCTTGAAAGAATGTGTAAGGATTCCTGGAGATTTGCAGAGACAACACTTCGTAATGAAGAATAAAGATTAGATATATCAGATAGAAAATATGGAAACAAAAGCTACCGGAAAAAAACATAATAATACATCAGGAAGAACAGTGCAGGAGGGCTCTGGTTCAGCAGGATATAAAAACACTGGTACAAGCTACAACTCTTTTAGTGAAAAAAGCGGAAGAAGCGCCAGAAGTAATACTGTTAATAGAAATGGTACAAGAGAAAAAAGAGAACGAATAGAAGAGGAACGTATCAGACGAGAGATACAGCAGAAAAGAGCCAAATCCAGAGCAAAGAAAAGAAAAAGAGCCATCAGACTTGCGATAATATGTACTGTATTTACCATAGTTGTCATACTGGGAACTGCATTTATGGTTTTGCATCTTATTTCAGATAAAGAAGCGCTGAGAGAAGCCGGAATAGCTGCATTTCAGGAGGGCAATTATGAAGAAGCTGAAAAAGATTTTATTGCATCTCTTGGAGAAAAACAGTGGTTCACGGATAAGATGGACGATGATACCAGACTTTATCTCGCAGGCTGTTATATGCATACGGGAGAATATATCAAGGCACGTGACCAGTACAATACCCTTTATTCAAACGGTACAAAGATTATGGACGAGAACAAGCTTAAAGGTTATATAAGCTTTGCAAATGCTCTCGATACCGCCGGAAACGGTCATATGGATGATACTACTATAAATACTCTTAATACCGAGATAGAAAATGGCAATACTTCTGTCAGCATTATTCTTGGAGGCTATTATCAAAGCCAAAAGGATTATGATAAGATGATAAGCTACTATGATACCTATGTAAAAGATTTTGGTATCAATACCTATATAGCATATCAGATGTCCTCCTATTATATAATGAATAATGACTACGAGGCTGCTTCAGACTATATATCCAGAGGGCTTTCAGCCGAGGATGATCTGTATATGGATAAGCTTCTTTTCAACGAGGCAGTACTTCTGGAGAAAAATATTGATTATCAGGGAGCATTTGATAAGATATCAGCTCTTTGTGAAAAATATCCTGATAATGAAACCTTTAGAAGAGAGTATGATTATCTGTATTCCAGACTGAATATAGATACGGAACCTGTAAATGGAGATGAAGAAAGCTCAGACTGATAAGTTACTAATTGGGAGATAATCTATAAAATGAAACTTCCTCTCGAATATGAAAACAAAATGAAAAAACTCCTGGGGGATGAATACGAAGCTTATGTTGCATCACTTTCGGAGCCGCAGTATAACTGTCTGAGGGTAAATACTCTTAAGATTTCTGTAGAGGATTTTCTGAAAATATCACCCTTTACCCTTAGTCCTGTTCCCTGGGCTTATGGCTCATTTTATTATGATTCAGATAAAGATACTCCCTCGAAGCATCCCTATTACTTTGCGGGTCTGTATTATTTACAGGAACCCAGCGCTACACTTCCCGCTGCAGTGCTTGATGTACAGCCGGGAGATAAGGTGCTCGATATATGTGCCGCTCCGGGCGGCAAATCAACTGCCCTTGCCTGTAAGCTTTCAGGAGAGGGTTTACTTATTTCAAATGATGTCAGTGCCTCAAGGATCAAGGCTTTGCAGAAGAATATGGAGAACTTTGGTGTAACTAATTCCGTTATCTGCTGCGTAGAACCTGTAACTCTTTCAGAAATATTTGAAGGATATTTTGATAAGATTCTTATTGATGCGCCCTGTTCAGGAGAAGGAATGTTCAGAAAATCTGACTCCATGATATCTGCGTGGGAATTGAATGGTAATCAGACATTTATTGATATACAAAACAGAATACTAAAATATGCTGCTCGTATGCTGAGACCGGGAGGAATGCTTCTATATTCCACCTGTACCTTTGATCCGAGGGAGGATGAAGATCAGGTAATGCAGTTAAGAGCTCTCCGACCTGATCTTGAGATGGTTGATATACCAAAATATGATGGCTTTGTAAGCGGTAAGCCTGAATGGTCAAGCAGTCCTGAAGCTGATGATGAACTCAGTAAAGCTGTCAGGCTTTTTCCTCACAGGATAAAAGGAGAGGGGCACTTTGTGGCCCTTATGAAGTCAACTCTGGAAGACGAAAGAAGTGACGTATCCCCTTATAGATATAAAAGCTATAAATCCATGAAGGGGATAAAAGAGCTGGATGATTTTCTGTCTCATGTTTCATCCCCGGAGATTACACCGGACAGGCTGGAAATAAATAACGAAAAGCTGTTTCTTATTCCAAATATTTCACCATCCATGCCCAAAGTCAGAGTGATGCGGAGAGGTGTATATCTTGGAGAATTAAAGACCAAAAGATTTGAACCCAGTCAGTCTATGGCTATGATGCTAAAGGCTGATGAATTTGATAATATACTGGATCTTAGCCCGGATGGGCGGCTTATCTATCAGTATCTTAAGGGTGAAAGTCTTGCCATAGACAGCGCTATGAGCCCTGAACTGGATGAATATGAATCTGAGTATCCCTATTCAAAACTTAAAGATGGATGGGTTCTGGTTACAGTTTCCGGTTTTCCGGTTGGATTCGGCAAGCTTGTCAGAGGAATACTAAAGAATAAATACCTTCCGGGATGGAGGATGAAAAGTTAATGTCAAATATTGATAACAGTACATATAAACAAATTAAAAAATCCCGAAAGCTATCCGAGGAAGGTAGATACGACAAGGGGCGCTACGGACACTGGAAGCATTACAGGAATATGAGAATATTAGTTGCAGCCATTTTACTGCTTGCTATTGCTGCGTCAGTAGTTCTGAGTCTTGCCGTATTTCATACAAAGAAGACTGTATTTATTGTTATAGCGTGTCTGCTTGCCATACCTTTTGCCAGAAATATTACAGATATTATTATGGTTCTTAAGGCAAGGTCTCTTGAGCGCTCTGTCTATGAGAAAATGGAGACTGTATCTCAGGAAGCCGGTGTGCGGCTGCTATATGACATAATGATAACTGAAACGGATGGTGCTGTTTATATTCCCTGTATGCTTATTGCGGCCAATAATATAATCGCCTTTACTCCGGACTATAGTGATACCAAAGCAAGAGAAAAGATTAAGACATATATATCCGGTGCCAATACTGCTGCCGGACTTAATTTCAGGATCTTTGTGACAGAGAGAGAAGATACATTTATCAAAGAAATAAAGAAGGTAAATATCCATGAAGGAATCCCCTCTGAGGATGATATCAGGATGAAGCAGACGATTCTTTCTATGGGAATATAGAGAAATATAGGTAATATAAAGGGATGTTATGAGAGAAATAGAGGTAAATGATAAACAGGAAGGCTACAAACTTAAAAAGCTATGTATGCGTTATCTTGATACTGCACCTCAGTCTTTCATATATAAGATGCTTCGTAAGAAAAATATTGTTCTGAATGATAAGAAAGCAACAGGTGATGAGGTACTTAAGTCCGGTGATGTAATAAAGCTTTATCTGAGCGAAGAAACTATAAACAGCTTTAAATCAGAAAGTGGTAATAACAGTCAAATAAATAATCAAAAGAATAATATATCTTTCAAGAAGCTGATAATCTACGAGGATAAAGATATAATCATATTCAACAAGCCTGTTAATATGCTTTCCCAGAAGGCAAAGCCGGAGGATTATTCTATGAACGAGATGCTTATAGATTATCTTCTGGAGGAGGGTGATATACAGGAAAATGAACTGAGTCTCTTTAAACCCTCTGTCTGTAACAGACTTGACAGAAATACCTCCGGGCTTCTCCTTGCCGGTAAAACCTCTCATGGTTCCAGATACTTAAGTAGAGTATTAAAGGACAGAACTATTCAGAAGTATTACCTTGCAGTTGTTAAAGGATCTTGCAGCTTATCCGGAATAAAAAAAGCATTTATTTCAAAGGACAGAAAGCAAAACCTTGTGACGGTTAGTGAAAACGAAGGAGATATGCTTATAGAAACCGGCTTTGAGGTTCTGGACTATAATAAAAAAGAAGATATATCTCTATTAAGAATTGAACTTTTTACCGGAAAAAGTCATCAGATAAGAGCTCATCTTAAGTATCTTGGCTATCCGATAATCGGTGATATAAAATATGGTTCCGATAACAGATATTTCAGAGACAGATATAAGGTTAAGTCACAGCTTCTTATGGCTTATAAGGTCGTATTCCCGGCTGGAGAGGAAGTAGTCTCCGGCAAAGAATTTATGATAAAACCAAAGGATGATATATATAAGCTCTTTGATACTACAAAGCTATGACTAATGCTATTATAGATTAATGTGGTACTCTTAGTATAATATTGATAATTAATCAGATAAGTGTGATGTTCTTATTATAATATTAGTAACTAATCAGATAAGTGTGATGCTCTAATTATAATATCGGTAATTAATCAGATAAGTGTGATGTTCTTATTATATTATCGGTAAATAATCAGATAAATGGAAATAATATGGCTACATGGAAAACCAGAGGACTAAGAGGCTCTGCCTTTGAAAGCCTGATCAATTCAACAAATGAATATTACCGCAGCAAAAAGCTGGCTCTGGTTCAGAAGATACCGACTCCTATTACGCCACTTAAGTTTGACAGCGAGAGGAAGCTTATAACAGAGGCTTATTTTGATAAGGATTCCACTGTTGATTATATAGGTGTTGTTCAGGAGATACCGGTAGCGTTTGATGCAAAGGAATGTCATACGGATACATTTTCCATGCAGAATATACATGAGCATCAATATCGTTTCATGGAAGAGTTTGAAGAACAGGGCGGAGTTGCCTTCGTGCTCATATATTTCACTGAGAGAAATGATATGTATTACTTAAGATTTAAAGAGCTTAGGGAATATTATGAAAGAATAGAGCGTGACGGTCATGCCAAGAACTTCAAATATAATGAGCTGGAGGATGATTATTTTCTGAAACCAAGAGGACCTGCCATAGTTAATTATCTTGAGGGCTTAAGCCTCGACCTCTCTGAAAGAGAATAAGACCTTTTAATGTATTAAGATTCTATAGGAAGGAAATGACGATTATAACGTCAAAATAAATTTATGTTTGATTTTTACAGAGTAGCAGCCTGTGTTCCGGATGTGAGCGTAGGAAACACAGAGTACAATCTATCAAAGATTTTCGAGAAGCTGGAGGAGGCATATAATTACTCTGCCGGAATTATAGTATTTCCTGAACTTGCAACTACAGGTTACAGTTGTCAGGACCTCTTTTTTCAGGACACGCTTCTGGAAGGCTCACGAAAAGCAGTTAAAGAAATCATAAGAAGCACCGGTGGCAGAAAAGAGCTCGTTATCGTGGGCGCTCCGCTTGAGCTTGATTCCAGACTTTTTAACGCAGCATACGTTATAAGAAATTCAAAGCTTCTCGGTATAGCTGTCAAGACGCTTATTCCTAATCATAATGAATTCTATGAAAAACGATGGTTCTCTTCAGCGACAGAACTTACAGCTTCGGCTGTTACTGTATCTGAGCTCGGACTTCTGGACGTGACTGATGAAGTTGCAGATGATTACAGTGTACCTGTTGGAAACAATATCATCTTTGATATAGCCGGCAGTCTGAAGCTCGGTGTAGAAATCTGTGAGGATCTGTGGGGACCGATGCCGCCTTCAAATATGCTGGCACTGGGCGGTGCAGAGGTCATAGTCAATCTGTCTGCAAGTAATGAAACTATCTCCAAGAGAGAGTACAGGAAAGGTCTGGTGCGTCAGCAGTCAGCCTCCCTTCTGGCAGACTATCTTTATGTTTCTGCAGGAAGCTCTGAATCAACTCAGGATCTGATATTCTCAGGACATTCCATTCTTGCTGAAAATGGTGCCATTATTAATGAGAATAGAGATTTTATAGCAAATGATTATATCATGATCGCAGATATGGATCTCGGCAAGATCAGACATGACAGAAAAAGATCAACATCATTTTCAGATACCCTTTCTCTATATAAGAATGAACTGAAGAAGCTGAATATTATCAGAATAGATGATGGTGAACTTCCTGCTTCAGATGGTAAATATATCATAGCCAGCAGGACTCCGTTTATTCCATCCACAAAGGCAAGACGTCTTAAGAGATGTAATGAAATATTTGATATGCAGGTTGGCGGACTTGCCAAGAGGCTTCAGATAACTGGCGCCAATCCTGTAATTGGTGTATCAGGTGGTATGGATTCCACACTGGCTCTTCTGGTAGCCGCCAGGGCGCTTGAAAAGCTGGACAGAGACCCTGATGACCTGATAGCTATAACTATGCCTGCCTTCGGCACTTCAGACAGGACATATAATAATTCTCTGGAGCTTATAAATGCTTTGGGTTCAGAACCGCTCGTAATAGATATCAAGGCCTCCTGTATTCAGCATCTTAAGGATATAGGTCATGACGGTGAAACTAAGGATATCACTTATGAGAATACACAGGCAAGGGAAAGAACACAGGTGCTTATGGACTATGCCAATATGGAAAATGGACTTGTGGTAGGTACAGGTGATCTGTCAGAGCTGGCTCTTGGCTGGTGTACTTATAACGGCGACCAGATGAGTATGTATGGTGTAAATGGAAGTATTCCTAAAACCCTTGTCAGATGGATGATAGACTCGGTAGTTGAAAATGATATATTCCCCGATGCTTCAAATGTGCTGAGGGATATACTTGATACACCGATCAGTCCCGAGCTGCTTCCTCCTGATGAGAATGGTAATATACAGCAGAAGACTGAGGATAAGATAGGACCTTATGAGCTTCATGATTTCTTTATCTACTACAGTATGAGATATGGTTACAGCCCTTCAAAGATATATTTTCTTGCAAGAAAGGCATTTGACGGAAGCTACACAGATGAAGAGATCAAAAAATGGATGACAATGTATTACAGACGTCTGTTTAGCCAGCAGTTCAAGAGAAGCTGTATGCCTGATGGAATAAAGGTTGGTAGTGTATCGATGTCACCTCGTGGAGATCTCAGGATGCCAAGTGATGCCTCTGTAAATATATGGATGAAAGAAGTAGAAAATTTGTAATGAATAATATAAAAGAAAAAAAGTTAAAGCAAAGCCCTTTTACGATTGTTTCAAGGGATGCAATTCCCGCTGCGATACCGGACAAAGAACCGGACAGACAGGAATATTATATGGATCTTTGTCATGAACTTATAGAAAACTATATAGCACAAAATGGCAAAAGTCTGACCTTTAATGTCACAACCTTTGGCTGTCAGATGAATGCTCACGATTCCGAGAAGCTTATCGGTATTCTGGAAACCATCGGGCTTATCGAGGCTCTTAATGAAGATGAGGCTGATATCGTTATATTTAATACCTGTACTGTCCGTGAAAATGCAAATCAGAAGCTGTATGGTCATCTGGGTTCCCTGAAAAAAAGAAAGGAAACCGGTGAGCTGAAGCTTATCGGTCTGTGCGGATGTATGATGCAGCAGCCTGAGGTTGTACAGCATATAAGAGAAAGCTATAGATTTGTTGATCTCGTATTTGGTACATTTAACTTCTATAAGCTTGCAGAGCTTCTCTATAACAGACTTACCGGAAAGGACATGCAGGTTATCGAGGTTCTGGAAAAGCCTGAGATAAATGTGGAAATGCTTCCGGAGAAAAGAAAATACAGCTTCAAATCAGGTGTTAATATCATGTATGGCTGTAATAATTTCTGTTCCTTCTGTATAGTTCCATATGTAAGAGGACGCGAGAGAAGCAGGATACCTGAGGATATTCTGGAAGAGGTAAAAAAGCTTGCTGATGAGGGCTACGTAGAGGTCATGCTGCTGGGACAAAATGTCAATTCCTATGGTGTGAACTACCTTGCGGATATATCAGAAAGTAAGATACTTACGGAGAATCCTGATTACAGCTTCCCGGATCTGATAAATGATGTGTGCAGGATAGAGGGAATAAAGAGAGTAAGATTCATGACCAGTCATCCTAAGGATCTGTCAGACAGGCTGATAGATGTTATAGCTGCAAATCCCAAGATTGCCAGACATATACATCTTCCTGTTCAGTCCGGTTCTACAGAAATACTGAGAAGGATGAACAGAAGATATAGTAAAGAGCAGTATCTCGCGCTGGTCGAAAGAATCAGGGCAAAGCTTCCCGATGTATCCCTTACAACAGATATCATGGTGGGCTTTCCGGGTGAAACTGATGAAGATATAGAAGATACTATTGATATAGTCAGAAAAGCAAAATATGATCAGGCATTTACCTTTATATATTCTGTCAGAAGCGGTACGCCTGCTGCCAAAATGGAACAGACACCTCCGGAAATAGTTAACGAAAGATTCAGCAAGGTGCTTGACGTAGTGAGAGAGGTTTCAGCAGAGGTAAGCTCAAGATTTGAAGGTCAGACCAAGGAGGTTCTGGTCGAGTGTGTAAATGATCATATGGAAGGCTATATAACAGGCAGGATGGATAACAACCTGCTGGTGCATTTTCCCGGTGACAGCTCTGCTGTAGGAACCTTTGTAAATGTATATCTTGAGAAAGCAAAGGGCTTCTATTATCTCGGTAAACAGGTAAAATAAGGGTAAATATTTGTCAAATAGCATGAAGGTATGACGGTATAAGATGAAAGAATTAACAATTGACAGAACTAAATTATCACCTATGATGCAGCATTATCTGGCAACCAAGGATGAATATCCTGATTCCATTCTTTTTTACAGATTAGGTGATTTTTATGAAATGTTCTTTGAGGATGCGAAGCTGGTATCAAGAGAACTGGAGCTTACCCTTACCGGTAAGGACTGCGGATTAGAAGAGAGGGCGCCAATGTGTGGCGTCCCTTATCATGCTGCCGAAATATATATAGGACGTCTCATAGAAAAGGGCTATAAGGTGGCAATATGTGAGCAGGTTCAGGATCCAAAGCTTGCTAAGGGACTGGTTGAAAGAAAGGTCATCCGTGTAGTTACTCCCGGTACTTCCATGGGGGATAGTGTACTTAAAGAGGATAAGCATAATTATATACTATGCTTTTCGGAATACGAAAACGGTGGAAGCATAAAGGGCAGCATCAGATATGGAGTTGCAATATCAGATATTTCCACCGGAGAATTTCTGGCTACCAGTGTCGATACCATAAGCAAGGTTATTGATGAGATAGTTAAATATGAGCCCAGTGAAGTTTTAATGAGTGAAAAATCAAAGGTAGTAAACAATAATGATATTATGTTAACTGTCTCTGAATTATTTGAAAAATCACATATTACAAAGAGCCTTCTTCCGGAAAAGAATTATCAATATGATGCGTCGGTTGAAATTATTCAAAAGCAGTTTAAGGCTCTTTCGATAGAAGGTCTTGGACTTAAGGATATACCGGAAACTGTCATTGCTATTGGTGCGCTTCTGAAATATCTATATGATACACAGATGAGTGCCATGAATCAGATAAATAATCTGTCTCTGTATTATGCAAATGAATATATGATACTGGATAACTCCACTAAGCGTAATCTGGAGCTTACATCTACCATGAGAGATAATGCCAAGCGCGGCTCCTTATTATGGGTTCTGGATAAGACAAAGACTGCCATGGGTGCCAGACTTCTGAGACAGTTTGTGGAAACACCTCTTATGGATGCAGACAGAATAAATGACAGGCTGGATGCAATAGAGTCAATGACTGTAAATCTTATATCAAGAGATGAGATGAGAGAATATCTCAGTGCCATCTATGATATGGAAAGACTTATGACACGTATATCTATTAAGTCTGCCAGTCCCAGAGATATGCTTGCATTTAAATCCTCTCTTAGATACCTTCCTGATATAAAAAATCTTCTGAGGGATTTCAGCGGCAGACTTATTACTGATATATATAACGATTTTGATCCTCTTCAGGATATATATGAGCTGCTGGAGGCTTCTATTTCTGAGGATGCACCTATCACAGTAAGGGAAGGCGGAATATTCAAGACCGGATATAACGAGGTTATTGATAATTACAGGGACAAGAAGCTCAATTCCAAGACTATATTATCTGAACTGGAGGACAGAGAAAGAGAAGCTACCGGTATCAGAAATCTTCGAATAAAGTTTAACCGTGTATTCGGGTATTTTTTTGAAGTTACTAATTCCTATAAGTCTCTTGTTCCTGATTACTTCATCAGAAAACAGACTCTTACAAACGCAGAACGATACACGACAGATGAGCTTTCAAGACTTTCCAGCGAGATACTTGGTGCAGAAGAGAATCTTTACGGACTTGAATATGATGAATTCGTAAAGCTTCGTGATACACTCGCAGCAGAGATCATCAGGGTTCAGAAAATGGCTGAATATATAGCTCTTATCGATGTAATAGCCTCGCTTTCCTATGTTGCCTACAGTAATAATTACATCAGGCCTGCAATAACCACTGATGGAGTTATCGATATTCATGGTGGCCGTCATCCTGTCATAGAGAAGATACAGCAGAGTGATGATTTCATTCCAAATGACACTCTTCTTGATAACAGCACCAATCGCATAATGATAATCACCGGACCTAATATGGCAGGGAAATCAACCTATATGAGACAGACTGCCC
>OCVV012866932.1_pt1 | contig 20015 bp, 19 predicted proteins | sample 1539721 | NCBI WGS metagenome assembly OCVV01 (sample SAMN02144230, study PRJEB22623) | gut metagenome | biome: sheep rumen | host: Ovis aries | place: New Zealand
ATTCGTTGCACCCTTGGGTGCATTGTGTATTGTATAAATTCGTCGTATTCGAAATATTCGTTGTTGAAAAAAGCATCCGAAACTTCAATTACTGCTTAAACATTTGTCTCATTTGGGCGAAACGTTCGTGGATGTCGAGATGGACGGTGTTGATATATGGGTATTGTGGGTGCTGAATGTCGCGCTCCACGCTTTCGTATTTCCCACAACAGCCTAAATCGACCAAGCCTGTGTCGAACAAGGCACGGATTTCGTCTAACAATTCTTTCGCCTGGACATTCACAAGGTCGCAAATCATCAAACCAGCCACGGTGCTGTCCAAACTCTTAGTCTCGGGCAACGCTTGGGTGGCGAACTGGAGATACTGGCGGAACCACTCGATGACCTCCTTGCGCCGTTCGGGCTGGCGAATGGCGACTTGTGCCACAGCGGGAAACACCTGATATTTGCAGTAAGTGTGGAGTCCTTCCTCTTTGGCAAATTCCATCAGTTTGTCCAAACGGTGCTGACCTAACTTGTAGAGTGTGGGGGTGAAAACTTCCTCCCCTGCATCATTGATGTGATAGTCGTAAAAATCAGGCGATTGACGCAGCACCTCCAGCACCACATCGAGGCTGCTGTCTTCGTTGCCCACTTCGGCCAGCAGCATAGTGGCTGTGCCAATCACACCGTTGAACTCGTCTTCGTCTTCGGGCAAATGGTCACAAGTCAGTCCGATGTGATACATGATGAGTGCCTCCAGGTCACGCCGAAGGCTTTCGTGGGGAAGAGCCAAGATGCGGTCGATGAGTTTGTCATCAAGTGCTATGGCATTCTTGGGATTGCATAGTTCTGATGCCAGCCATTGGTTTTCCAACGTGAGCGCCAGAGGATAAGGCGGATGCTTGTAGGTGTATTCTGTGTTGGGGCCATAGGTCTTGAACATGGGATGGTCTTCAATGTCTGGGAAGTTGAAGTCATCGTCGTCGTACTCATCATCGTCATCATTGTCTGCATCATAGATGTCCTCACCGTCCTCAATCAAAACCTCAAAATTGTCTCCCAGATGCGTTTTCATCGTCGGGAGATATTTGCTTGCCTCCAAATTGCTGTGAGCCACAAGAAAATGTTTCCCGTTCTTTCCGAACTCAAACTCCATAAGCGGAACATCATCCGTATCTTCTTTCAGCATGTACTGCGTCAAGTTGAAGATTCTGTGGGGCTGAATGCCAGCCTCTTCGGCAAAAGCCACCGCACCATACACCCAGTTGTGCGCCTCCTCGTAAGTGCATTCCTCAATGTTCTCCGACTGCAGTGTCCAAAGGAGTTGCTCAAACTCGTAATCATCCATGCGGAGTTTATAGAAAGTGTCTTTCACTCCTAAGCAATAAATATCCAAGAGGTAAAAGGCCACGCTCACCTTTCCGCCTTTGTGCAGACGGCTCACCACCACGTGTCCCTCACCATACTTCTTCATGTCGCGCGACACATAGCATTTCCCCATCTCCAGCCCTCTTGCTTTCTCTCTCAGAAACCGCTCAGGCGACAGCGGTTGCTGTCCTGCATTCTTCTTATTTGCACTCTTCTTTGCCATAGTTTTATTTGCTTTTCTTTGCAAAAGTACACAAAACTCCTTGATTGTCTCCATTTTTTTGCGTAGAAAAATCACTTATGTGGTAAAAATTGATGGGAAAAGAGTGAATAATGGCGACAAGAGGAGTCTTTGGCTTCAGTTCGTCTCCCATCGGCAATACTCTACCGTACCGTATGATGAGATTTTTCCACACCCTCCGAGGTGTCTCTTCCACACCTTCCGATGAGTCTCTTCCACAGAGTCACGAGGGGCAGTGGAAGAGAGTCATGTGACTCTGTGGGGTAGAGTCACAAGAGATAACGACGAAGCCCCTCTGGAAACTCTTAATGATGTGATTGTCCACCATGCCGTACCCCTCGACTACACCACAGCGCACCCCTCGGGTACGGCATGGCGTAGCCGAGGGGTACGATTTCGGGTAATGATAGTAAAAGAACGTGAGTTCGATATATGAACTGCACCTTCGGCGGACGAAGAAAAAACAAATTTCTCCACAATGTTTGTTATGATTAAAAGGAAAAACATTATCTTTGTGGCGAATTTGTAAAAGAAACGCTTATGAACTTGACAATTTCAATGGATACGGTGCTGAACTTCCTACATTCGATGGCTCTATCAACAAGCAACAAACGTTGGCTTGCCGACCATCTGTATGAGGAGGTTCGGGCAGAACAGAAAACGGCATCAGCAGTCAAAGTGAAGAAAAAGTTGACCGAGAAAGAGAAGGATGAACTCTTCTATAGCGTTGCTGGTGCATGGAAAGACGATGCTGTTGGTGACCGGGTGTTAGATGCTATCCGTGTAGGTCGTCAGCCCACTGGGTACGAACGTAAACTTGCATATTTCGAGGAAGATGAGTAAGAGAAAGTATCTGCTTGACACGAACATCTGTATATTCTTTCTTCAAGGCAAATATGGCATCAAGGAGAAAATACAACAAGTTGGTCGTAAGAACTGCTATATCAGTGAAATCTCTATCGCTGAGTTGTTGTATGGTGCGGCTTATAGTGGCTCTTCCAAGCACAGCCATGATGTAGAAATCATTTTGGAGAGTTTGACAGTTGTCCCCATCTATGATTCCTTGCCTACTTATGCAGCGACCAAAGCCTCTCTTCGTCGTTTAGGTCAAATGATAGAAGAATTCGATATGCTCATTGGTTCATCTGCTGTTCATCATGGCTACGTCATGGTGACAGAGAACACAGACCACTTTGAACGTATTCCAGACATTAAGATTGAGAATTGGGTGGAAAGATAAAATACCCGATTTTGAGGAGTAATAACCAAGTTTAATCAAAAACAGATAAGCCAATGGATAGATAAAAGATTATAGGACATAAGACTGAACGTCCACTTTTGTTTCTTGTTTCGGACAATTGGGGAATTGAAAGAAATCAATCAAGAACTGAAGTAGATAGTTCACGCCGTTCGGCGTGGGCATTTACTCGTTTAAGATTGATAGGTTATCCCCAATACCTCCGAAACGTAAGCGAAGTAGATTGCTCACGTTTTTTATGGTGAAAACTCTGTGTATTTTGTCAAATAACTAAAAAAAGAATTGATTATGAAGAAAACTATTTTATTATCTTTAGTGTTACTTTCACCACTATTGGTGTCTGCTCAAATCTGGTCTCAATACAAAACTGACGCAGATGAATTGAAAGGTACTCAAGCAAACAGTCGACATTTTATAGAAATACCAGAAGAAGGAGTTGTAGTGCTTGATGACAATTTGGATATGTTTGGTTTTGTTACCTATAACGGAATTTTTGATTATAAATTATATGAATATGATTTTAATGTGGCAATAGGAATTTTTGGTATGTATGATGAAACGGGGAAACTTGTAGAAAAAAAAGGAAATTATGGTAAGTGTGCATGATAATCCTTCAAATGCTTCGGTAGATAGTCGAATTACCTTATTAAAAAATAGTGGCATAAGACAGGTTGCTTCCTGGATACGAAACAATAAGGGCAGTGTACGGATTATCATTCCACGCTATGGGGAATCTGATTTTGATGTAACTGTGCCTACTTTCCTGTCTCAAAAGCAGTCAGAAACAAAAATAAGCCCCAAAGGAACCACTAAAAAGGGAGGTATGACATCTCCTGTAAGAAAGAAATAGTTCTGAAGTATTGTATTTTTACTCGTTTATAGTATATGAAAAAGTTTTCTCTTACATTCCTACTTTGCTTAATGACAATTCTGTCTTATAGTCAAACCAAGCATTTAACCGTTTTGGGTATTCCTATAACTGGCAATATCATCACTTTCCAGCAGAAAATAATTGCTAAGAATTACAGAGTTGATGTGCAAAAGAACAAAGTGCTGCCAGTTGGGCAACGTGAATTTAAAGGGCGATTCTCTGGGCATGAATGCTCTTTGAGAGCCTACTATTTTCCTGATGACAAGATTGTCTATAAAGTCAGGGTTTCTATTGATTTTATCTACGAATCGAGTGCGGATAATGCTTATAGGGAGATAAAAAGAAACCTTTTGCGCAAGTACAAAAACGCTTCCACGAAAACAGGAAGAACAGATGGGCATGAGTCTATATCTACAATGATTATCGATGATGACGACGATATTCTCGGATTTATAGATTTACTCGTGTTTGAAGGAGACGACAATTATGATAGCGAACTTGTCATTGGTTATACAGATATGGATGGCATGGCAAAGGCAGAGAAGAAACATACTGATGACCTTTGATTAAGTACATAATAGTTTTTGAATTAAAATAATTTAAAAGAAGATAGGTAATGCTCAAGAAATTCATTCTGATTATAATTGTAATAGCAGCAGTGTCTGCTGTGGGATATTATGCGTATCTTAATATCTTTAATAATCAATATGTTGTACAATACGAAAAGCAGGTCTATCCAGATTCAGACCCATGGACTCGTATCCACAAATTCGTTGCAAAAAATGATTCAGTTGCATCAGAAGAGGCTGTTGTATGGCTCTTGCATCAGTTTATATTCGACAACCCTGAACTAGAAAAAAGTAAATACCGTTATCAATATAAAAATCTCAGATTGGATAACGTAACCAAAAACACGCCTGTCCGTGTGCCTGCCAGCCTTATTAGGAAAACTTTCTTAGAAGGCAGTTCTAATAAATATAGCAAATTCGAAGATCGTGATGTTGATTGGTTACTTTTTGCACAGCAAATACCTTTCTTTACCTATGAGATGTCCGTTTGGCTAGATAATCCATATGAAGAAGAACGTATAAGATTCATTGCAGAGAATGATTATGAAGCAGCAAATAAGGCGGTTGATACGGTTGCGTATTATATCTCTTGCAATTGGTACTATACAAATAGACCTATTGATGATATTTTGGTTGTAAACTGCTATACGCTCGACTTTGTGCGCTCCACGAATTGGAACGTATGGTCCAGATTAATCCATTCTGCTTATTGTCAAGGGCTAAATTTTAATAGATACTCTGTTAGATATCGAGGATTAATAGATGAATAATAGATTGTCAACGGTTGTTTCAGATACGGGGATAAGGACGTATTGATGAACAGCCTTTGATTATATTTTGTAACATATTAGGAGAAACTTGAAATAGTATATATGAGTTACGTATCAGGGCATTATAGGAAGGGACACTACCGTAATGGAAGATGGGTTAGTGGCGGCTATGTCAAAAGTCATTATCGTAGTGGATATGGTTATGGCTCAGTTTGGTCACCAATAAATACAACAGTAACGGAACAAAGTCCAAAAGATTCCAATGATTCACAATCTGTACACCATGTGGATTCTCAGAAAGAGTCCGACATGTTGTGTACGGAAAAACTAACAGGTGAAGCCTATCTGAATAGTCGTCGTAAATATTGGCGCAAGGAGCGGGCAAAGAGCCCTGCCTCACAATTGAAAATGAGTAAAGATGAGGATACCGATTGGACAACAACATGGGGAATCATCATCGGAGTTGTCATTGTGATTGGCATTTTCATATTGATTGCTTCAGGTGGTCCAGAGGTGATGAACTGGTTCCTGGCCATTATGGTCATTGGGGCTCTACTAAAAAAAGGATGAGGGTGAATGAAGTGGATGTTGATGAAGTCGAGTTCGTCTAATCATATTAAATAATGGAAAGAAGATATGAAAAGCCTAAAATTATATGGATTAATCATTGTAATCGCACTTCTATTCTGTGCATGCCAGTCGCGTGAAGAGAAAGCCCTTGAGACAATCAAAGAGAATATGAATAAAACTTTGGATGACTTCAAAAGTTATGAACCTATCGAGACAAAGATGGATAGTTTGAAGTTTGACAAATATGGCGACACCTTAGTCGTAAAAGTAATTTTTAAAATGAGGCTCGTGGAGGGTTTGGTTGAAGACTTTGAAAACGATTACAGGGAAGCGAAAAGACTTTTTGATATTTGGGATGACCCTCGTATGTACAATTACAGCAGTTATGCTGATGATAAAAGAAATAATGCATATAAGGATATGCAAGTGGCGTTGATAGCAATGGAAGCCACGGAGGAAGTACAGAAATCCTATTTGGATACACTACTAATCTTGGATAAGAGCCATACGGGAGATTTTTATGGATGGCGAGTTCATCATAAATTTAGATGTAATACAATGGAGGGAAATCCTATGATAAAGAATTATATCTATTTCATGGATAAGAAATGCGAGAAAATCTTCTTAAGGATGGATGAAGATGAGTTCTCGTGGAGCCTATTCGTAAATTATATTGATAGGGCATATAGCGAGGCGACAGAAGATGAAAAGATTAAATACTAATCTTTGTGCTCAGCTTCGAAAGGAATTTGTTTTTACGATTAAGAACAGGAGGAAAAGAAACATGGTGAGAGTAAAGCGTCCCAAACTTGGCATACCCAGTATAATGCGAACTTTTGGATCGGCATTCCAAAACAAGAAGAAAAGGATACATGCGAAAAAGAGGTGTGGGCAGCAACATGAACAAGAACAGCGCAAGAAAAGGAAAATACCCATTGAAAAGGTGAGTCACTCGGTGCATACAATATCCATACCATTTGGTGGAATGAACAAAATGTATTAAAGCAATGAGTCTCCATCCTCATTGCAGCATTTATGTCTGTAAATATGCTGGATAGCCATTCTTTGCGGTAAAAAGTTTTGTGTAAGAGGATTTTTTGTTATTTTTTACCCGAACAGTTCTAAATGGCAGCCAAGTTGCACCAATTCGATGACATCACGCTCTTGGTCAATCCATATCAGCAGAAAGTCGCTGTCGATGTGGCATTACAGACATCCTTCATATGATTTAGCAAAGTTACGGAATCGATGCTTAAAGAACAAGACTCGCACTGAGAAAATGCAATTTTGGATTAAGACTGCATTTTTTTCAGTGCGATTTTTATATGACAAACAAGGGGATGCCGTGGATGGCATCCCCTTGTTGCTGAATGATGTGAGTGTATTTTACTCTGCCGAGTAGTCAATCTTCGACATGCGCACGTAGGTGGCGTAGCGGTGCTGGGCAATTAGAAGTACGTTTCTACGGCGAAGCGGAACTGGTTAATGAAAATCTGTTTGAAGGCGGAGATGTTGTTTTGTTCGTAGAATAGCAGCATGGCTTTCTTGTAGTCGATGCTGTCAACAGTCCGGAAAGAGATGGGACAATAGCCATTGGCAATCAAGATGGCATTGCTGGTGATGCGGGCAATGCGTTTGTTGCCATCGTTGAATGCTTGGATATAGGATAGCAGCACTAAAACGAAGAGTGCTTTCTCAAACACGTTGGTTCTGCTGTTCACCAAATCGCATGTCTGTTGAAGTGCCTCGCGTATTTGGAACTCGTTGTCAATTGGACGATAGTTTGTGCCTGTGATGCCGACACGTCGGGTGCGGATATTGCGGTCAACGCCAAGTTCCTTGACAAGCAAACTGTGAATGTCCTCTATGCGAGAGATGGTCAAGTGCTCCATGTAGTCGGGATTGGCAACTATGAAGTCGAGGGCATCCTTGTGATTAAGGAGCATAATGGCCTCTTCCTTTGTTTTTCCGGCTGCCGTTTGTTTCTCCTTCAGCAGGCGTTCCGTCTCAAGGAGAGAATAGGTGTTCCCTTCAATCTGGGAGGACTTCCAACTGAGATCAATGCCCAAACGTTCCATCTCCTTGCGTTTTTGTTCTTCGGTGAGTGAGGAAAAGTTATGAGCAAATTGATTTTGCAGCGTGTTGAGTGTTGCCATTTCCTGCTCAGTGAAAAGGCTTACATTACTTAATACATTAGGGATTAAATCGAAGTTATAGCCTGTCTGCACCTGTCGTTCATCAATATCCTTGCTGTAGTAGTCGCCTATATCAATGGGAGCAAATAAAGGTGAAGCGAAATATTTTGTGGCTCTAGCTTTTCCTTCCACGCTGATATAGAAGGAGCTGATTAACTCGGTGATGGCACGTTTGACAGTGGCAAGGCTTGCCTCACCTGCCAGAGCCTCAGCAATTTGTTTTGATGATGCACCCGGATGCTCCTTGATGTATTGTAAAACGATGTTCTTATCCATTTGTAAAATAGTATTGGTTCACAAAAGTATGAAAATCGGCTCAAATATACAAGATTTTGAGCCGATTTATTGCTGTTTTTGAGCCGATTTAACTTTTAGATATCTAAATCTTTCATTCTATTGTAAAGCACAACAAGAAGGGAGCACTCATGGATGCTCCCTTCTTGAAATAATATGTGAGTGGTCTTTTACTCTGCCGAATAGTCAATCTTACTCATGCGCACGTAGGTAGCGTAGCGGTGCTGTGCTGCCTTCTTGGCTGCGTCGAAGAGTTCCTGTGCCTCGTTGGGACATACCTTCTTGAGAGAGAGGTAGCGAACTTCGCCGTCGAGGAATGCCTGGAAGTTATCCCAGTTAGGAGCCTTGGAGTCGAGCTGGAATGGGTTCTTGCCTTCCTCAGCGAGACGTGGGTCGAAACGCCAGAGATGCCAGTAACCGCACTCAACAGCCTTGGCCTCTTCTGCCTGTGACTTGCCCATGCCGCCCTTGGCCTTGAGACCGTGGTTGATACATGGAGCGTAGGCGATGACGAGTGATGGACCTGGATATGCCTCTGCCTCGCGGAGAGCCTTGAGGCACTGTGCGTTGTCGGCACCCATTGCCACCTGAGCCACATAGACATAGCCGTAAGTTGACTGCATGAGACCGAGGTCCTTCTTGGTGATGCGCTTGCCGCCTGCTGCGAACTGAGCGATGGCACCGATAGGAGTGGCCTTTGAAGACTGACCACCTGTGTTGGAGTAAACCTCAGTGTCGATAACAAAGATGTTGATGTCCTCGCCAGATGCAAGTGCATGGTCAAGACCACCGTAGCCGATGTCGTAAGAAGCACCGTCACCACCGATGATCCACTGGCTGCGCTTCACGAGGTAGTGAGAAAGCTCTGAGAGCTGCTTGCAGATTGGGCAACCTGCGTTGCGACCAGCCTCGATAGCTGGAGCGAGCTTAGCTGCTGCTGCCTTAGATGCGTCAGCATTGTCCTTACCAGCAATCCACTCTTCTGCGGCTGCCTTGAACTCTGCAGGAGTGTCGTCCTTAGAGATGAGTTCGTTGAGCATAGTCACGATGCGAGCACGCATCTTCTTGTTGGCGATGGCCATACCAAGACCGTATTCGCAGAAGTCCTCGAACAGCGAGTTAGACCATGCAGGACCTTGACCCTTGGCGTTCTTAGTGTATGGAGTAGATGGGATGGAACCAGAGTAGATGGAAGAGCAACCTGTAGCGTTAGCCACCATCTGACGCTCACCGAAGAGTTGAGAAATCAACTTCACGTAAGGAGTTTCACCGCAACCGGAGCATGCGCCTGAGAACTCGAAGAGTGGGGTAGCGAACTGGCTCACACGTGGGTTGGCCTTGTAGTCGATGAGGTCTTGCTTGCTGGCCACGTTCTTCACGCAGTAATCCCAGTTCTTTGCCTCGCCGAGTTCGCCCTGCAGAGACACCATCTTGAGGGCCTTGTTGCCCTTCTTGCCAGGACAAACGTCCACGCAGTTGCCGCAACCGAGACAGTCCATGACGCTCACCTGCATGCGGAACTTCATGCCCTTGAGTTGTGCTGGAGCCAGCATGTCGAGTTTGGCAGCGTCGATGCCTGCGGCTTCCTTCTCGTCCATAACGAACGGGCGGATGGCAGCGTGAGGACAAACGAAGGCACACTTGTTACACTGGATACAGTTCTCTGAATCCCAAGTCGGAACGAAGGCAGACACACCGCGCTTCTCGTAAGCGGCTGTGCCCTGCTCCCACATACCGTCCTCGTAGCCCTTGTAGGCAGAAACGGGCAGGAGGTCGCCGTTCTGTGCGTTGATAGGACGCACGAGTTTGTTGATGAATTCTGGGTCGTCGTTAGCCTCCACTGGGTCAGCGGGAAGGTTCTTCCATGCTGGGTCAACGTCGAGTTTCTTGTACTCGCCACCACGGTCAACGGCAGCGTAGTTCATGTTCACGACATCCTCACCCTTCTTACCATAAGACTTCACGATGGCCTTCTTCATCTGCTCCACAGCGAGTTCCACAGGAATCACCTCTGTGATGCGGAAGAATGCTGACTGAAGGATGGTGTTGGTGCGGTTGCCCAAACCAATCTCCTGTGCAATCTTAGTTGCGTTGATATAATAAACGGTGATGTTCTTCTCAGCGAAGTACTTCTTCACATTGTTGGGCAGGAAGTTCACGAGTTCCTCACCCTCGAAGATGGTGTTGAGGAGGAACTGGCCGTTCTGACGGAGACCACGGAGCACGTCGTACATGCGGAGATAAGCCTGCACGTGGCATGCCACGAAGTTAGGAGTCTTAATCTGATAGGTAGAACGGATGGGCGTGTCGCCGAAACGGAGGTGAGAGCAAGTGAAACCACCTGACTTCTTCGAGTCGTAAGAGAAGTAAGCCTGGCAATACTTGTTGGTGTTGTCACCGATAATCTTCACAGAGTTCTTGTTGGCACCTACAGTACCGTCGGCACCAAGACCGAAGAACTTAGCCTCGAAGATGCCTTCACCACCGAGTGCCATCTCCTCTTCGATGGGGAGAGAACGGAAGGTAACGTCATCGATGATACCGAGTGTGAAGTGATTCTTTGGCTCTGGAAGTTCGAGGTTCTTGTAAACAGTGAGAATCATCGTAGGAGTTACGTCGGCAGAACCGAGACCGTAGCGGCCACCCACGATGAGAGGAGCGTTCTCCTGACCGTAGAAGGCATCCTTCACGTCGAGGTAGAGAGGTTCGCCGTTAGCACCTGGCTCCTTCGTGCGGTCGAGCACAGCGATGCGCTTCACGCTCTTTGGCACAGCAGCGAGCAGACGCTCTACAGAGAATGGACGATAAAGGTGAACAGACACCATACCGTACTTCTTGCCATTGGCGTTAGCGTAGTCGATAGCCTCGCGAGCAGCCTCTGTGGCACTGCCCATCAGGATGATTACGTCGGTAGCATCAGCGGCACCATAGTATGTGAATGGCTTGTACTCACGACCTGTAATCTTAGAGATTTCAGCCATGTATTTCTCCACTACAGCAGGAACTTCCTCGTAGAAGGGGTTGCAAGACTCGCGGTGAGCGAAGAACGTCTCAGGGTTTTCAGCCATACCCTTTGCCTCGGGATGCTCTGGAGAGAGGGCGCGAGAACGGAACTCAGCCACCTTGTCCATTGGCACGAGAGGACGGATGTCTTCCATGTCCATCTCCTCAATCTTGTGGTACTCGTGAGAAGTGCGGAAACCGTCGAAGAAGTTGATGAATGGAACGCGAGTTTCCAGTGCTGTCAAGTGTGCTACAGCAGAGAGGTCCATCACTTCCTGCACAGAACCTTCGCAAAGCATGGCGAAGCCTGTCTGACGGCAAGCCATCACGTCGCCGTGGTCACCGAAGATACAGAGTGAGTGGCTGGCAACGGTACGTGCAGACACGTGGAACACCGAAGGAAGCAACTCACCGGCAATCTTGTACATGTTAGGAATCATCAGGAGCAGACCCTGAGAAGCAGTGAAGGTGGTTGTGAGCGCACCTGCCTGGAGAGAACCGTGTACAGCACCTGCTGCACCAGCCTCAGACTGCATTTCCTGTACGAGAACTGTGTCGCCGAAGAGATTCTTGCGACCTGCAACTGCCCACTCATCCACGTGCTCAGCCATAGGAGACGAAGGAGTGATGGGGTAGATGGCAGCCACCTCTGAGAACATGTAGGCTACGTGAGCCGCAGCGGTGTTACCATCACAAGTGATAAATTTCTTTTCTTTACCCATAATGTGTTGTTAATATATAATAATGTGTAGTTAGTACTTAGTAGAGGAAACCGAAAAGCCAGAGAGGAATCTGGTTCCCCTCGCCAATGTCGCATTGGTTGACGGCATAGAGTGCTTTGGCCTTGCTCTTGAGTTTGGTGCTGTGTTCCGCAATCTTGAACTCAATCTGTTCATCGACGAGGAACGAGCAGAGGTTTCCATGCTTGTTCACCTTGTGGTCTTTCCAGAGTGTGTTGCAGAAGAAAGTCTCCAGCACGTCATGCTCGTCGAAGCAACGAGGATAAAAACTGTACATGAGGTTAGAGTTGTGCAGCAGCACACGGGCTGGCTTCTTGGGAAACTCGTCTCCCTTGCCATAAATCATGTTGACAAGACGGGCTTCTTCCAGATATTTGATGTAGTGCATCACCGTGGCACGGCTCATGCCCAGTTCTTGGGCCAGTTGGCTCACGTTAGGCACACTGCTTCCGCTCGTGGTGAGCATGTAGAAAAGTTGCTTGATTTTAGCGAGATATTTCAGTTCAATCTGTTTCACCAGCAAGATATCGACCTCAATCATCATGTTCATGTTCTTCAGCAAGTTCTCGCTGTAGTTCACCTTGTCGAGGAAAAAGGGATAGAAGCCATGATGTAGATAAGCCTGAAAGTATTCGCGTGGATTGACCTTGGCGAAGATGTCGGTGGCAATCTGTTTATGGTTGTTGATAATCTCATTGAGACTATACGAATGCAGTTGCAAGCCTGCGGAAAGATTCAGAAATTCGCGGAAAGAAAAACCTCGCAAATTGTAAGACTTCACAATGCCGTTCAGTTCGGGGTTTTCTTCTTTCAGACGCATCACAGGCGACCCTGTGAAGACGATTTTTAGGCCGGGGTAGCGGTCATAGCACTCTCTGAGTTGTGTGCTCCAGTCGGGCTGTTTGAACACCTGGTCAATGAGCAGTACCTTTCCTCCCGAATGATAGAATTCGCCGGCAAACTCTGTAATGCCGACGTTTTGGACGTAAAAGTTGTTAGTGTTTATATACAGACACGAATGGTCGTATGGAGAAAAATGCTCCTTCGCATACTGCAGCAGAAATGTGGTTTTTCCCACACCACGAGCACCTTTTATGCCAATCATTCGGTCTTTCCAATTGATTTCGTCCATCAGGTCACGACGCACGGGAGCCTTCAGGTGTTCTACTAAGTAAGCATGAGTACGGAAAAAAGATTCCATAGTTTCTGATTTTTATTTAGTTGTCATTCGTGAACCTTGGGCACGTCTTATATCAATGCCGGAGGTGAAATAAAAGTTCCATTGTGACGTATTTCTGTGCAAAAGTACAACTTTTTTCCTGAAAATGCAAACTTGACTTTGCAAAAAATGTGTTTTTAATAAAAAATAATTGCAGAACCCTTACTTTTGTTCTTAAAAGGAGCATTAATAATGTGTTTAAGAAAAACGATGGTCGAAGTTCTTATGCTTATGCAAGTGGATATTGCATGGTGGAGCAATGGAGGGAACCATGCTGAAGAATAAGCACTTGACAATCAATGCCAATGACCTGTCGGTTCGGAAACGCTTTCCGGAGTTGATTCAGTGCTTCTTCGTCTTTTTTTGGTTGACCATAGGTTGGCACGAGTACGGCATTGTTGACAATGAGAAAGTTGGCATGGGTGGCAGGAAGACGGTTGCCTTCCTCGTCGAAACAAGGGTCGGGGAGTGGAAGTGGAAAGAGTGTGTAGGACTTTCCTTCTGCGGTACGAAAAGCCTGTAGTTCCTGTTCCATGGCGTTCAGTTCGGTATAGTGTTCGTCGTCGGGGTTGTCGCACTTGACATAGGCGATGGAGGTGGGGGAACAGAAACGTGCCACTGTATCGATGTGGCCGTCGGTGTCGTCGCCTGCCAGCCATGAATGCTGAACCCAGAGGACTTTTTCTGCATTAAAGTATTCCTTTAATTGTTCTTCTATATCTTGTTGAGAAAGAGTGTTGTTTCTATTCTTTGCAAGAAGACAACTTGAAGTGACCATCAGTGTACCTTTCCCGTCACTTTCAATGCTTCCTCCCTCAAAGACGAAGTCGAGGTGGTTGGCATATCGGGCTTCAATCCTATGCGTTCCGTAAAGTTGGGAAACGGTGGAAAAAATGCTCTGGTTGATTTGGTTGTCGTGGTGGGAGGCAAACTTCAATCCCCATCCGTTGAACTGGAAATCGTTGAGCAACACCTGTTGCAGTTCTGGGTCGATGCAGGTGATGAAAGCATGGTCGCGTGCCCAGGTGTCGTTGGTGCTGCACTGTGTAAAGGTGATGCTCGTGAGGTTGATGTTGCGTTTGCGGAGGTCGGTTTTGGCTGCTTCTGTGTCTTGTGCCGCGATGAGAACTGGCTCAAATCTGGCGATTTCTCTCACGATTCTGCAGAAACAGTCAATGGCATCAGCCAACACAGGTGCCCAATCCGTGTCCTTGTGGGGCCACGTGAGTTGCACAAATGCTTGCTGATGCCATTCGGAAGGAAGAAACATGGTTCTTATTGGTTTATTTCTTCTGTTTCAGAGGTGTTGGGCCATCGAGAGTAGGCTTGACTGGGATGATGTTCCCTTTCTTGTCGAAGGTCATCTTGTCGATGCACACCTCTCGGTGAGTGCCTGGCACACCACCACCTAACTTCTTGTCGATAAAGTTCTTGTTGATACGGTGGTAGCAGATGTACCATTCGTCCTTGCCTGGTATTTGCAGGATGGAGTTATGTGCCGTTCCGTATATCTTATCCTCGGGTACTTGCTCTATCACGCGATAGTTTTGTTCGTCAATCTTGATGTCGCCCAGAGGGGAAGTGCTGGTGCCATAGCACACGTGGTAGTTGGGGGAACCCGTGTCATCGACTGACCAAAGGAAGTAGTAAGTGCCTTTGCGGAAGAACACGTAGGGTGCTTCGCGGTAGGCCCATGTCTGCAGGTTGCCACCTTGGGGCGTCATGTGCTTGATGGTTTCCTTCTTGATGGAGAGCATGTCATCGTTTAGTTCGGCACCAGCCATGAAGCCGTTGCCCCAATAGAGGTAGTACTTGCCAGATTTGGGGTCTTGAAACACATCCACGTCAATCGCTTGTCCGCCACGTGCTTCCTTTGGACGTTCTGCATCTGTCACGATGGGAGTGTCTGTGGCTAAGAAAGGTCCAGTGGGGCTTCCGCTCACAGCCACACCAATCTCCTTGCGGTTGCTCTTGGGGTTGTGTGCCGAGAAATAGAAATAGTATTTGTAGGTGCCGTCAGCCTGCTGGCGTTCGATAATACAAGGAGCCCACGCATTGCCCGTGGCCCATTTCACCTGTTCACCTTTCACGTCAAGCATTTTCCCCTCATCTGTCCAGTTGACCAAATCTGTAGAAGAGAATACGCTGAAGTCGTGGCCGCCCCATCCTGGCGTTCCGTCTGTCGTGCTGTAGATGTAGTACTTCTGTGTCTTGTTGGAGTACATAATCTCAGGGTCGGCATGGAAACCAGTCAGGATGGGCTGCTTAAAATTTCCGTATTCTTTCAGAAGACGGTCCTTTTCCGCCTGAGTGATGGGGATGATGGTGCCGTGGCGTGGGGTGAACTTACCTTTCGTCTCGGTGTTTTGTACAAACTCAAAGGTCTTCAGGTCGTAGGACTTGCAGAACTGGTAGTGGCCGTTGGCGTAGCAGTCGTACATGATAATCCACGACTTGCCGTCCAGGCTCTTGCACACACCTACGCCCTCCACGGCTTCCTGAGTCTGCTCCACATGGCCGTCAATCTTTGTCCAGCGGTCGGTCAGGTTGGCAGCCACGGCCTGATAGATGCCGCGACCCGATTCCTGCTTATAGAAGAGGTGGTAGAGTTTGTCGGCTTCGTTATAGACGATGTCTCCGTCGATGGTGGCGTTGCCCGCATCGAAGAGCCACTTGGGTTCACCTTCCAAGTCGGTGAAATCCTCATTGGCATACTGGTAGTAGATTTTGTCGAACGAGCCAGGGTCGCTGGTGCGCAACGAGTAGAATACCATGTACTTGCCAGCCTTGCGGTCGTAGATGGTTTCGGGTGCCCACACGCGGATGACATTCTTCCACTCCTTGGTGTAGCGGGTGGGGAAGTTGATGGCTGAGTGCTGCCAGTTGATGAGGTCAGTCGATTTGAGCAGCACCATGCCACGGTTGCTCGACCATCCGAGGCTCGACTTCATGTCGGTCACGACCATGTAGAAGGTCTTTCCGTCCTCACCTCTGAGGATGTGAGGGTCGCGCACACATTGTGTGAAGGCGATGGTGTCGGACGAGATGACGGGGTTGCCGTGGTTGAGCGGTGTGAAGTTGTAGCCGTCATCGCTGATGGCATAGCAGATTTGTTCATCTTTCGGGTCGTTGCTGTTGAAGTAGGTGAACAAGTAAGCAACCATCTTTTCGGGGTTGTTGGCGGTCTCTTTGGCAGGGCCGTTGCCTGCCGATGCTGGCAGGGAAAGCGAGGCACATAGTGTAGCCGCTAAAAGGATTTTGCTGTTCATGTTGGTTAAGGTTTTGTGTTAGTAATTTCTTTATGTCTTTGTCGAGTGTCAACACTCCAGTTTTTCTTCTTCTCTGAGGAATGCTTCAGCCTTCTCTATGTCGCTGGCATGGTCAACATCGAGGATTTTGCTGAACGGGTAGGCTTTTAGCCGGAGGCCGTCTCGGACGAGTTGACGCTGAAAGTTCCGCATTCGCGACTGTCCTTCGCTGATGCACTTGTCGATGACAGGAAAACTTCGTTCGTCCAATCCGTAGATGCCTCCCGATATGTAGCGTTGAGGCTCCTGGTCGAGGAATCCCGTGATGGTCTTCTCTGCATCGGTGGCGATGTAAAGTGGTTTCTCATCGTCGATGAAGTCCGTCACGGCCATCATGCCATCGTCGGCTGAGGTCTGCCAAGCCTGAATGTACCGTCTGAATTCCTCCTCGCGAAAGATGGTATCGACGGTGGTCAGACAGAATTTTCCGTTTCCCATCACTTGGCGCAGTTCATAGAAACTGTGCATGGACGAGGGGGTGGTCTTGACGAGCAGGTGTAGCAGCGGGTCGGCTTTTTGCAATTGGCGCAAATGCTCCTGCGTGAGGGGCGTGAGGTTGTTGGTGATGATGTAGATGCTGTCGGCTCCACACGCATGGAAGATGCGGATGAGGCGGTCTATCATCGCCTCTCCCTGTATCTTGACCAGCGGCTTGGGCAGTTCCACTCCCTCTTGTGCCAGTCGCGACCCTTCACCTGCTGCAAGAATGGCAAACGTCATGGTGCTGTTTTCCTAATCAGTTGCATATAATATAAATAATGTATAATGGGCTAATGCTACCTCTGCTGCATGGGCCTATTATACATTATTCATGGGATGATTCACGTCAGAAGTTGAACTCTTCGCTCACACTCTTCTCTTCCGACACGGCGCGGATGGCGCGGGCAAACATGTCGGCAATGGAGAGTTGCACCACCTTGGGACACTTCTGGGCATAGGGGATGGAGTCGGTGAAGACCATTTCCTCCAGCGCAGAGTTCTGCACACGGTCGCTGGCGGGGTCGCTCATCACACAGTGGCTGGCCACGGCGCGGACACTCTTGGCACCGGCCTTCATCATTTCGTCGGCGGCTCGGGTGATGGTGCCTGCGGTGTCAACCATGTCATCTACCAGTACCACATCCTTTCCCTTCACGTCGCCGATGATTTGGATGGAATCGACCACGTTGGCTTGCAGGCGAACCTTATTGCAGAGCACGAGTGGGGCGTTGAGTTTCTTGGCAAACAGGCGGGCGCGTTTGGCACCGCCCACATCGGGAGTGGCGATGACGAGGTCGGACAGGTTGAGTGCCTCCACGTATGGAATTTCCACGAGTGAGCCATAGAGGTGGTCAACTGGCACATCGAAAAAGCCCTGAATCTGGTCGGCATGAAGGTCCATGGTGATGAGGCGGTCTATGCCTGCCACACTCAGCAGGTCGGCCACCAACTTGGCACCGATGCTCACACGGGGTTTGTCTTTTCTGTCCTGACGTGCCCATCCGAAATAGGGGATGACGGCCACAATGCTGCGGGCACTGGCGCGCTTGGCGGCATCAATCATCAGCAGTAGTTCCATCAGATTGTCGCTGTTGGGGAAGGTCGATTGCACGAGGAAAACATCGTTGCCACGGATTGACTCCTCAAACGACACCGCAAATTCGCCATCGGCAAAATGGGAAATCACCATGTTGCCGAGTGGACAGCCTAAACTCTGGCAGATGCGTTCTGCCAAATACCTTGTTTTTGTGCCGGAGAACACTTTGAAAGGTCTTGCTTCACTCATGAGTTTTATTACTATTAGTAAGTTGGTCGGTTAAATCTTGTGCAAAGGTAGTGAAAATAATTAGGAATTAGGAATTAGGAATTAGGAATTATTTGTTTTTGGCAGAAAAAAGCCATGAAAGAGCGGAAAAATGTGCAATTCCTAAATCCCCGCTCTTCAAAAGGCACTCTCCATGTGAAAGTACAATTCGGTGCCGTGTTCCTCCTCCATTTCGCTGGCAAAAATGTTGAAGTCGATGCGGATGCGCTCGCGGTCGGGGAAAGGGACTGCAATCACCCCTTCGGCGCGGCGGATGGTGGATGCCGATTTGTGTGGTTGGTTAAGCACTTGCAGGTCATACTTCTCTGCCATCTTCTGTACGAAAGTATGCAGAAGTTCTTCGGCCTGGTCGGCCCATCGTTCCGCTGTCTGCATTTCCACACTGATGCGTACAGGGAAAAATCCTTTTCTCAGAGTCTGTTGTTCCGTTTTCTCCTCCATTATCAGGCTGTTTTATAGGTGAATGTTCGGTTTTTTCCTAAATAAGGTTAAAAAAAAGCGTATTCCTATCGTCACTATGTTTTTAACCCCTATCTTTGTAATCCCGTTTGGGCAAAAAGGTGCTGCATGTCGCACTTCAGACACGGCAAAAGCCGTTGCTTCTGATGCCGAAAGCAGTGATTTTGATGCAAAGGTACAAAAAAATGTTGAAAACATTTATCACATTATTTATTATATGTGTCGTCGTGCTGAGCATTGCGATGCTTTTTCTTAGTGTGCGTGTGCTTCTGAAGAAGAATGGCCGCTTTGTGAAGATGCATGTGAGCCAGTCGAAAGCCATGCACGAAAGGGGTGTGACCTGTGTGCAGAGCCAGGATTTCGCCATGCGCCACAAGTCTCCTTATGCCATCAGAGAATGTGCTGCCAAGGAAAGCGAGGGCTGCGGAAGCGGCAACTGATAAGGAATGAGAAAAAATAGTAACAAATCAATATGAAAAAAATCTACACACTTGTCCTCAGTGGACTCTTGGTGGCAGCAGTCGGTGCTGCCATCACATCATGCAACAACACTAACAGTAGTGAGCCTTCTGCCGAAGCAGCACCTGCCAAGTCTTCGGACGGCAAGGGCGGCGGTTACAAAATTGCCTACGTGCAGATAGACACGCTCACCTCGCAGTATCAGAAGTGCAAAGACCTCGAAGAGGAGTTTGCCAAGAAACGTGCCAATGCCGAGGCCACCATCAATGCCAAAGGCAAGAACTTCACTGCTCAGATGCAGGAATTTAACCGCAAGTATCAGAGCAACCAGTTCACTCAGCAGCAGTTTGAGGCTGAGCAGGCCCGGCTATCCAAACTGCAGCAGGACCTTGAGTCACTTCAGGCCCGTCTGAGCAACTCGCTGCAAGAGGAGTATCAGAAGGAGTTTCAGGCTCTGACCGACACCATCCAGAACTTCACCAAGTCCTATGCCAAGGAGAAGGGCTACGACTTCATCCTCTGCAAGTCGTCGGGCATCGACAATGTGCTCTATGCCAACGAAGCCTATGAGGTGACCGATGAGGTGGTGAAGGCACTCAACAAGCGTTACTCTAAAACGGCTTCCAAGAAGGAGAGCGATGAGAAGAAGAAATGACGTAATTTTGTAAAACCCCATGAAATAGTAAAGGCTCGCCATCTGGCGAGCCTTTTTTGATGGTTTCCGACACCGCTTTGCGGGCTTTAGAAAAAACGTGAGTTCGGTATAAGAATTACGCCTTCAGCGGACGTGTAAAGTGACTGAATGTCACTTTGAAAAAAAACAAATAAAAACCGATGAAAACAAATAAAAACCTTTTCTTCGTCCACAACATCTTTGCCATTACAACCAAGAAGAACCTGTTTTT
>OCVV011221466.1_pt1 | contig 19993 bp, 16 predicted proteins | sample 1539721 | NCBI WGS metagenome assembly OCVV01 (sample SAMN02144230, study PRJEB22623) | gut metagenome | biome: sheep rumen | host: Ovis aries | place: New Zealand
TTCTGCTCATACAGCAGATTCCGTTCATGCAGAAGTTCTAATGCTTGTGCAGATTGTTTGAATCATTCACACAAATTTCCCATCCTGCTGGGTTTCGCAATTGCCAGCTTGAATAATATATTGAAGAGAGGTGTCGTTATGGGAGTTTTATCAGAGCATGAACCAAAGGAAGTCCTGCGTTTCTTCGAGGAGATCTGCAGTATTCCGCATGGCTCAAAAAACATTGACAGGATCAGCAGCTATCTGGTCGGATTTGCGAAGGAACGAGGTCTGAAATACCGGCAGGACGAGATGAAGAACGTGATCATCTGGAAAGAGGGATCAGAAGGTTATGAATCTTCCGATCCGGTGATCATTCAGGGACATATGGATATGGTAGCAGTAAAAGAGGATGGATGTGACAAAGATCTTATGAATGAAGGTCTGACATTGAAGATACTGGATGGTGATCTGATATCCGCCGAAGGCACATCCCTTGGAGGAGACGACGGTATTGCCGTTGCTTATGCGCTGGCGCTTCTGGACTCTGAGACTATTCCGCATCCTCCGCTGGAGGTCGTCGTTACCGTCGACGAAGAGATCGGCATGCTTGGAGCTGATTTTATCGATGTTTCAGACCTGAAGGGACGGATGCTCCTCAATATTGATTCTGAGAATGAAGGCGTCTTTACAGTAAGCTGCGCAGGAGGATGCTCAGCGATATGTACTGTTCCCTGTGAAAAGGAAACCGGAGACGGGGTTCTTCTTAACTGCAGGCTTACGGGATTTTCCGGAGGACATTCAGGGGTTGAGATCGACAAGGGAAGGCTTAATGCAAATAAGGCGATGGGACGTATTCTATATGCGCTCAGAGATAAGGATTTCAGGATAAAAGAGATCCTTGGAGGCGAAAAGGATAATGTAATTGCTAAAATTGCAGGATTTACCTTACTGCTGAAGGAAGATGAAGCAGATGAGATCATATCTGTTATTAATAGAAAAACAGATGAAATGAAGATGGAATACAGCACGGTAGAATCAGGGATCCGCGCTGACTTTAATATACAGAAGGCACATGGCGCCGTCTGCTTCACAAAAGCTTCGACGAAAAACATCATTAACGTGCTGATGTCCTTCCCGAACGGTATACAAAGAATGAATCCGGATATAAAGGATATGGTGCAGACTTCACTGAATGTCGGTATCGTTTCTTCAAATGAAGATTCTGTAGTGATCACAGCTTCCCTTCGAAGCTCCAGCGATACTGAAAAATGGTATCTTTATGAACAGCTGGAAGCGCTTATGGAAACAGCAGGCGGCTCGGTCAGAGTAGAAGGAAATTATCCCGGGTGGGAATACCGCCAGAACTCCAGACTCCGCGATACGATGACAGCCGTATATAAAGCACAGTATGGAGAAATGCCGGTGGTAGAGGGCATACACGCCGGACTGGAATGCGGTATTTTTGCGTCCAAGCTGGATGATCTGGACGCAATATCCATCGGTCCGCAGATGGAAGATATTCACTCCACTAATGAGGTGCTGAGCATTGCTTCCACCAGACGAACATGGAAGCTTATCAGGTCAACTCTTGAGAAGCTTCGTTGATAATATGTATATACGATAGGATAATAAGTCTATAAATTTTGGTCCCGCACATTGAATTGTGCGGGATTTTTGTACTTTTTATCATATTACTATATAAAATCAGAGCCGAATGTGCTAAAATTTAAACAATAATATGGGTATGTGTTCAAACAGAAAATGTTAGAACATTTCAAATCTTATTCTGGACTAACGAGGAACGCGAGGAAAAAATATGAAGCTTATTTCATGGAATGTAAACGGATTAAGAGCCTGTGTAAAAAAAGGATTTCTTGAATATTTTTCGCAGGCAGAAGCTGATATTTTCTGTATTCAGGAAACAAAACTGCAGGCGGGGCAGATCGATCTGGATCTTCCGGGATATCATCAATACTGGAATTACGCGGAAAAAAAAGGGTATTCGGGAACGGCGGTCTTTACCAGACAGAAGCCGGTTTCAGCAGCATACGGTATAGGGATCGCCGGGCATGATAATGAAGGACGTGTCATAACATTAGAGTACGAAGAGTTCTATCTGGTTAATGTATATACCCCTAATTCCCAGACTGAATTGAAACGTCTGGATTACCGGATGGAGTGGGATGAAGATTTCAGGAATTACCTTCTCGGACTGAGCAGTAAAAAGAACGTCATAGTTTGTGGAGACATGAACGTGGCTCATCAAGAGATCGATCTTAAGAATCCATCTACAAACAGAAGAAACGCAGGCTTTACCGATGAAGAAAGAGAGAAGTTCAGTATACTTCTGGATGCAGGATTCATCGATACATACAGAATGAAATATCCTGAAAGGGTCGAGTATTCCTGGTGGTCATACAGATTTCGCGCCAGAGAAAAAAATGCAGGATGGCGCATTGATTATTTCCTCGTATCCTCAAAAATGAAAGATAAGATCAGGGAAGCTGTCATTCACACGGACGTTATGGGATCTGATCATTGTCCGGTGGAACTGGATATCTGAGTAAAGGAAGTAATTATTATGAAAAAAAACAAATATTTTAATGCAAGTCCCGGCAGCTGTATGCAGCTGGGCGCTTACAGAGATGAAAACGGTGTAAATTTCTCATTGTATCTGGAAGATGGTGTAGAGGGCGAGCTGATTATATATCGAAAAGGAGATGATCTGCCGCTTCAGATCATACCCCTTGAAAATGACAGCAGGATCGGTTTTGTGAATGCGTTATATTTAAACATTCCGGGAGACTTTGAATTTGAATACAATTACTCGATCGATGGCAGTATCTGTCCGGATCCGTTCGCGAAAAGCATATGTATACATGAATATGAGGACGGGACAGAGGAGCTCCGGTGTTCTCTTCTTCCGGCAATAACTATGAAAACAATGCCATTAAAGATCAATTACAGCGACAGCATTTTCTATAAGCTGCATGTAAAAGGTTTTACACAGGGAATGACTCCGCCCGTAAAAAACGCCGGTACTTTTACCGCGTTAAAAGATCATCTGAATTATCTGAAAAATCTCGGCATTACATCGCTGATCCTGATGCCGGTCTATGAATTTGAGGAGACGCCTGATAAAAAGAAAACCACAGGCGTGCAAGAACCTTCCGGAGAATACTTTAACATTGATGAACTGTTAAGTTCCGGAAAGCCCTTTGAAAATATCACATATATGGAAAACGGTGAACAGGATACGGTTCTTCATTCCGCCAGAAAGCTTCGAAAGAACTACTGGGGTTATGCGGAGGGTTTGTATTTTGTTCCAAAGACATCATACTGTGCCACATCTTATCCGGAGAAGGAATTCGCGGAGATGGTGGATGCGATCCACAGGAAAGAAATGGAGTGTATTCTGGAGTTTTTCTTCCCTGAGAACATCCCGGGATGGAAAGTCGTTCAGATCTTACGTTTCTGGCGTTTTACCTATCATGTGGACGGCTTCCATATTCTGGGACACGGAGACTGGATCAGCGCCGTTACAGACGATCTCACACTGACAGGGACAAAGCTGCTCTATGAGTATTTTGACCAGAATAAGGTATATGAAAAGAAGTCTCCGTATTTCCGTAATCTCTGCATTATGAACAGGAATTATCAGAACACTATGCGGTGTTTCCTAAAGGGTGATGAAGGTCTGGAGAACAGTGTGAAATGGTTTATCCGGAATACTTCCGAGAGCATTGCATCGGTTAATTATTTTGCCGATAACGATGGTTTTACGATGGCTGATATGGTTTCATACGAGCACAGACATAATGAAGAGAACGGTGAAAATAATACGGATGGAACCGATCAGAATTTTACATGGAACGGAGGCGAGGAAGGTCCCACGAAAAAACGTTCACTGAACAGATTCCGGCAGCAGCAGCTGAGAAACGCATTCGTTATGCTTATGACTTCGCAGTCGGCCCCAATGATATACGGCGGAGACGAGTGCGGAAACAGCCAGAACGGTAATAATAACGCCTGGTGTCAGGATAATGAGACCGGATGGCAGAACTGGAAAAAGACAAAAGATGCAAGAATGCTGAAAAACTTCGTACAGAATATGATCAGGTTTCGAATGGAGCATCCGATCCTGAGACTCAGAAATCCCATGAGACAGATGGATTACAGATCATTTGGATATCCGGATGTTTCTTATCACGGATCCATGGCCTGGTATGTGGATGATACACGAATGAAAAATGCTTTCGGGATCATGTACTGCGGGGATTACGCGGCAGGAGAGTACGGCACAAAGGATGAATTTATCTATGTAGCTTATAATATGTACTGGGTGGCTCAAAGATTTGCCTTACCCGACCCGCCTGCGGGAAAAAGATGGAAAGTCACTGTGGATACCGCGGTCGAAGATTCATTTAATATCACAAAAGATATGGAAAAAGCGTATTTTGAAGACGGTAAGCATATAACCGCAGCGCCGCGTTCCATAATGATCCTTACTTCGGCGGCTCTTACAGACGAAGAACAGGCGGATGTCGAAAAGAAGCTTCTGGAGCAGGCCGAAAGAGAAAGAAGGACGATGGCAAAGGTTGCGGCAGGAATCGAGCCGCCGGCAGGGGCAGCCGGGAGAATGGCAGGAGAACAGGAGTGGATGTCAAAGGGGCAGGAATAACGGCTGAGAAACAGATGATATGACATCCGTATAAAAACAGGAGCATGGCAATGTATTTTTTTCAGCATTTAAAAACAGTTCTGACGCATAAATATCTTGTGATGAAGGGATGCTTCAAAGTAGGCCTTTACTGGCAGGGAATTATTCATGATCTGTCAAAGTTCTCCTGGACGGAATTTTCCTGCGGTGTAAAATACTGGCAGGGAAACCGCAGTCCGAACAATGCGGAACGTGAAGCTCTCGGCGTTTCAATGTCGTGGCTGCATCATAAGGGGAGAAATAAGCATCATTTTGAATATTGGATAGATTATGATCTCACTTCAGATAAACTGATCGGCGGAATGCCGATCCCCAAAAAATACGTGGCGGAAATGATCATGGACAGGATCGCTGCCAGCAAGGTCTATATGGGAAACGATTATACGGATTCAGCGCCCTATGAATATTTTATGAAGAGCAGCGGCAGACTTTGGTTTGTCCACAGAGACTGCAGAAAGCAGCTGGAATTTCTTCTCCATATGCTTGCGGAGGAAGGCGAGGAGAAAACATTTCGTTATATAAAGCATGTTTTTCTGAAAAAAAACCGAAAGAATAAAAGAAGGATCCATGCGGACACACGCAGATCAAAGTTGCCCGGAAAAGCCTAAACAGTTGAATTCGCCGGGGGATTATGGTATTTTATAACACATGTGAGATAATTACAGAAGAGCAGTTTTTCCTTGTAAGGGAAAACAGAAATATATATTAGGAGTTTTGAAAAATGAATACTGTAGTTAAATTCGGCGGCAGTTCTCTGGCAAGCAGCGAACAGTTTAAAAAGGTTGGTTCGATAATCCGGGCGGATAAGGAGAGAAAGTATGTGGTTCCTTCTGCGCCGGGAAAACGATTTGACGGAGATGTAAAGGTTACTGATATGCTTTATTCCTGTTACAGACAGGCGGCGGCAGGAAAGGATTTCAGCAGTAACTTTGATAACATAAAGGACAGATACCAGGAGATCATTGACGGACTTGACCTTGACATTTCACTGGAAGACGAATTCAAAGTCATCGAGGAAAATTTCAGAAACCAGATCGGTGAGGATTACGCGGCTTCCAGAGGAGAATATCTGAACGGTATACTGATGGCGAAATATCTGGATTATGAGTTCGTGGACGCCGCGGATGTTATCTGTTTTGACGAGGATGGGGATTTTGACGCGAAACTGACAGATAAGAAGCTTTCCAGAAGACTTTCAGGAATAGAAAGAGCTGTTGTTCCGGGATTTTACGGATCCCGCGCGGACGGTACGATCAAGACCTTCTCCAGAGGCGGATCTGATATTACAGGATCTCTGGTGGCAAAGGCTGTTCACTCTGATCTCTATGAGAACTGGACGGACGTCTCCGGATTTCTGATGGCTGATCCGCGGATCATAAAAAATCCGGTTCCGATCAGTACGATCACATACAGGGAAATGCGTGAGCTTTCTTACATGGGGGCTTCCGTACTTCATGAGGACGCTGTATTCCCGCTCCGCCAGGAGGGGATCCCTATCAATATAAAAAATACTAACAGACCGGAAGACCAGGGTACGATGATCGTAGAATCTACCTGCAATAAGCCGAAATATACGATCACCGGAATCGGAGGAGTGAAGGGTTATGTTTCAGTCACCATTGAGAAAGCAATGATGAACGCCGAAGTAGGGTTTGGGAGAAAAGTCCTCCAGGTATTTGAGGAGGCAGGTCTTACTTTTGAACATATCCCGTCGGGAATCGATACATTTTCTGTTCTGGTCAATCAGAGGGAATTTGAGAAAAAAGAGCAGCAGATAATCGCAGGCCTCCACAGGGCGGTAAGGCCTGACCTTATCGAGCTTGAACCTGACCTTGCGCTTATCGCGGTGGTAGGCCGGGGCATGAAGCGCACCAGGGGTACTGCCGGAAGAATCTTTGCAGCTCTTGCTCATTCACATGTGAATGTCAAAATGATAGATCAGGGCTCCTCTGAGCTTAATATTATCATCGGCGTAGAAAAGAGGGATTTTGAGGCTGCGATCAAAGCTATCTACAGTATATTTGTACTTTCTCAGGTCTGATATAAGGAATGTCAGGCTAACCTAAAATGAGTAAAGAAAGGAATAGGGTTGGATATGGCCATGAAGAGAATCTTACTGAAGCTTAGCGGGGAGGCGTTGGCAGGCGCTAACAAGACAGGGTTTGATGAAAGCGTTGTCACAGAAGTGGCAAAGCAGGTAAAATGTCTGGTAGATGAAGGGTTTGAAATCGGTATAGTCATCGGCGGAGGAAATTTCTGGAGAGGAAGATCCAGTAAAAATATCGATCGTACAAAAGCAGATCAGATCGGAATGCTGGCAACGGTTATGAACTGCATTTATACTTCTGAGATTTTCAGATCTCAGGGAATGATGACTGCGGTTCTTACGCCTTTTGAAATACCGGGGATCACGAAACAGTATTCCACAGACCGGGCTAACAAGTATTTCGATCATAATATGGTGGTTTTCTTTGGCGGCGGAACGGGACATCCCTATTTTTCGACGGACACCGCGACGGTTCTGCGGGCGATAGAAATAAAAGCAGATGAGATACTCCTTGCGAAATCGGTAGACGGCGTTTATGACGACGATCCGAAGGACAATCCTGAAGCCAGAAAATATAAAGAAGTATCTATTCAGGAAGTCATCGATAAAAAGCTGCAGGTGGTAGATATGACCGCTTCGATCATGGTAATGGAGAATAAAATGCCGATGGTCGTGTTCGGACTGAATGAGAAGGACAGTATCGTTAACGCGGCGCACGGCAGGATCACAGGAACTATTGTGACGGTATAATTTTAATTCAGGAGGTTTTATTATGGATGCAAGGATTCAGGAGTATGATCAGAAGATGACCAAGACTCTCGCAAGTCTCGATAAGGAATATGCAGGTATCAGAGCCGGAAGAGCCAATCCGCATGTACTTGACAGGATCACGGTGGATTACTACGGAACGCCGACCCCGATCCAGCAGGTGGCAAACGTGACTGTTCCGGAGGCAAGGATCATTCAGATACAGCCCTGGGAGCCTTCTCTGATCAAGTCGATCATAAAAGAGATCCAGAAATCCGATATCGGTATCAATCCTAATACCGATGGTAAAGTAATACGTATGATATTCCCGGAGCTCACAGAGGAGAGACGTAAGGACATTTCAAAGGACGTTAAAAAGAAGGGCGATAATGCGAAAGTAGCTGTCCGCAATATCCGCCGTGACGCAATGGATAAATTCAAGAAGATGAAGAAGGGTTCTGAAATTTCAGAGGATGATTTCAAGGATCTGGAGACGCAGGTCCAGAAGATGACCGATAAATACATAAAGAAGATAGATGACTCGATTGACGCTAAGACAAAAGAGGTAATGACAGTCTGATTAAAGGAGAAATAATGAATCTTCCGAAGCATATTGCGATTATACTGGACGGGAACGGGCGCTGGGCAAAGCAGCGTAAGATGCCAAGAAGCTACGGGCATATCGTGGGAACCGCCAATCTGGATAAAATGTGTAATGTGATCGCGGATATGGGGATCAGGTATCTGACAGTCTATGCTTTTTCTACGGAAAACTGGAAAAGATCACAGCAGGAAGTCGGTACTTTGATGAATCTTTTCAGGAAGTATCTGAAAAAAATCGAAAGGGACTGTGTTAAACGCGAAATGCGGGTCCGCATTATCGGAGATAAGACCGGTATGCCTTCTGACATCCGGGAAATGATCGATGAGCTCGAGGGGATGTCTGCGAATTATGATAAGATGCTGTTTCAGATCGCGCTGAACTATGGGGGCCGGGATGAAATAGAACGCGCCGTTACCAGAATTGCCGATGATGCCAGAAAAGGTGTTCTGCCTGAAGGCAGGATCACTTCTGAAATAATCGACTCATATCTTGATACGGCAGGCGTTCCGGATCCTGATCTGATGATCCGCACCAGCGGAGAGACAAGGATATCGAATTTTCTGCTCTGGCAGCTTGCCTATACGGAATTCTATTTTACAGATGTTGCATGGCCTGATTTCAATAAAAAAGAACTTATCAGGGCGATCGAGTATTATAACGGACGTGACAGACGCTTTGGCGATGCCAGGTAGGAGGTTAATATGTTTGTGACCAGATTGATCAGCGGTATAATTATGGTGCTGATCGCGCTTGTGACTATCATCACCGGAGGCTGGGTCCTTTTCGGAACGATGCTGGTACTGTCGCTGATCGGAGTATTTGAGCTTTACAGAGCCTGCAAGGTGAAAGATCCGAAAAAAAACATAGGTCTGCTGGACGGAGCGGGATATCTGTCCGTGATCCTTTTTTACGCAAGTATTATTCCGGCGGAGGGCAGATATCAGCTGATCGCCGTTATCACAGGTCTTATAATACTCATGTTCGTATATGTGTTCACATATCCTGAGTATGACGCGGAGCAGGTCATGGCCGGATTTTTCGGAATTGTATATGTGGCGGTCATGCTTTCATTTATTTATCAGACCAGAATGCTTGAAGGCGGCGTATATCATGTGTGGCTGACATTCCTGTGCGCATGGGGCTGTGACACTTGCGCTTATTGTGTGGGAAGACTTTTTGGCCGGCATAAAATGGCACCGGTACTGAGTCCGAAAAAATCAGTCGAAGGAGCTGTGGGCGGATTTGCGGGAGCGATCCTCCTGGGAGTGATCTACGCTTTAGCTACGCATGGACCTGTTGCAGTCTATGCGGTCATATGCGCGGCAGGAGCGCTGATATCCATGGTTGGAGATCTGGCTGCCTCTGCTATTAAAAGAAATAAGGATATCAAAGATTACGGAACGCTGATCCCCGGCCACGGGGGCGTGCTTGACCGTTTCGACAGTATAATCTTTACTGCGCCCGTCATCTATTTTCTGGCGGCGGCGCTGCTTTAAAGTGAATACACAATAAGGAATTATAAATGAATCTTAGAAACGCATTTCCGCATGAGGCTTTGTTGCCTGAATACCGGGAATGCGTTTCTGATTAAATGACAAAGAGGGTAACATATTGCGTTTTATTTTAGCACTTTTAATTTTAAGCTTTGTAGTTTTTTTTCATGAGCTGGGCCATTTTCTTCTGGCAAAGGCAAACGGCATCACGGTACTTGAATTTGCCATCGGAATGGGACCAAGGATCTTGTCGTTTAAGCGTAAAGGGACAGTTTACGCGTGGAGATTGTTTCCTTTCGGCGGAATGTGTTCCATGCTTGGCGAAGACGATGAGGAAGACGGAGAGGGAAGCTTCAATCATGCTCCTGCGTGGAGAAGGATACTTGTCGTAGCTGCCGGACCTGTTTTTAATTTTATACTGGCTTTTATACTTGCGCTGATCGTGATCGGCATTGCGGGAGCGGATCAGGCGCGCGTGACTAAGGTCGATGAAGGTTCTCCCGCGTATGAGGCAGGACTTAAAGAAGGAGATCTGATACTTTCATATGAGGGAAACGGCATAGCGAACGCCAGAGAATTATATACTGATCTCTCTATAGACGGCGTGCCCACCGATGAGATCAATATGAAGGTAAGAAGAGGCGGGGAGAAGATCCGGATATCATATAAGCCGAAAAAAACGACAAAGTACCTGCTTGGATTCTCATATACTGTAAATGAAGATCCGGTCGAGATCACACAGCTCACAAACAAAGGTCCCCTCTATAAAGCCGGCGTCCGCCCCGGAGATGTTATTACCGCGATAAACGGAACAAAACTGAGTAACTCCCGTGCACTACAGGAATATCTGGAGAAAAATCCTCTTGACGGATCAGAATTGAAGTTAACCCTGGACAGAAAGGGAAAGGAAATTGAAATTTCCGTTACGCCTCGTGAGTCGACGATCGCAACTCTTGATTTTGTATTTAATCTGGCAAGAGAAAAGGTGGGATTTTTATCAGGGCTGAAATATGGGATTGGTGAAATAGGTTATTGGATACATGTAACCTTCAGATCTATCGGCGGACTTCTGACCGGATTTTTCTCACCGAAAGATCTTTCAGGTCCGGTAGGCATAGTTTCTGCTATAGGCGATGTATATGAAGAAGCCAGAGATTTTGGCGTTGTGGAGATCATCCTTTCCATGATCAATATGGCAATTCTCCTTACCGCAAACCTTGGCGTGATGAATCTGCTGCCTCTCCCGGCGCTTGACGGAGGACGGCTGGTATTCCTGATACTTGAAGCAGTGAGGGGAAAACCGGTAAACCGTAAATTTGAAGGATATGTACATTTTATAGGTCTTGCAGCTCTGATGGCATTAATGTTATTTGTGTGTTACAATGATATAGCAAAGCTGTTCTGACCTGATCCTGTCCGGAGGATATGTTTATGCATCATGACATTGTAAATGTAGATCAGGTCGTCAGTATGATCAAAGACACAGAAAAAATCATTTTCGATGAAAAGCTTGTAGGAGATTTTCAGCTGAAGGGAAGAGCCGATTACGTTACTCAGGTGGATATTCGTGTTCAGGATCATATTCAGAAAAAACTGGAAGAAGCTTATCCGGATGTTGGTTTTATCGGCGAAGAGAGCAGATGGACGAAACATGATCCGAAAGGCAGATACTGGATACTGGACCCGATAGACGGAACTACTAATCTTTTGCACCACTATCATATGAGCGCCGTGTCACTTGCATTTTATGAATCAGGAAAAGTGACTTTCGGCGTTGTCTATAATCCGTTCCTGAAGGAAATGTTCATCGCGTCAGATGGACAGGGAGCATTTCTCAATGGAGAAAGAATACATGTTTCTGATGTGCCGAAATTAAATGACGCATTGGTTTCCTATGGGGCTACTCCTTATGAAAAAGACCGGGCGCCTTATTTGTTCCGGGTATATGAAAAAATTTATATGGCTTCCGCGGATTATCGCAGATGCGGATCTGCCGCGCTGGATCTTTGTTATGTTGCCTGCGGTCGTGTGGATCTGTATCTGGAACAGCAGCTGAAGCCCTGGGATTATGCAGCGGGTCTGCTGATCGTCAGGGAAGCAGGCGGATGTGTGGATCCGTGGAATGAGGAGGGACGGATCGATATTCTGGACCGTGCCGATATCATAGCGCATAACGGACTTCTGCAGAAGGAGATTTATAACATACTGCGGGGGATTTGAGCGCCGGCTTTTAAATTGTTTCATGCCAAAAATCTTTTCAGGCTCAGGCTGTTTTTGAAGTGTCTGACACTTTTTAAAGAATAAAATGAGGAGAGGTATTAAACAATGAAAAAAGCGGTAGTTAAATTCTCATCTGAAGCCGGCGTTTCGAAAAGCAGGATGTCATTATCCAGAATGTTTGTGCTGGCCATACTGGCCGGTTTTTATCTGACATTCGGCGCAATAGCCTCGACGATCGGCTCCTGTATGATAGAAAACCCTTCCGTGGCAAAGATCATGTCTGGTCTGCTGTTTTCTCCGGGGCTTTGTTTCGTCATAATAAACGGAGCGGAATTGTTTACCGGTAATAACCTGATTATTATTTCTGTGCTTGATAAAAAAGTAGAAGCCTTCGAAATGCTCAGAAACTGGATCGTAGTTTACATCGGAAATTTCGTGGGATCTGTTGTGATCAGCGCTATCGCTGTATATGGAAACGCATTCGCGTGCTTTGAAGGTCAGCCGGGAGCGGCTGCTTTGTCAACTGCTGCCGCGAAGTGTTCCATTGCGTTTGGTCCCGCGCTTATGAAAGGAATCCTCTGTAATTTTCTGGTATGCACGGCTGTTATGATGGCGTTCAGTATAGATTCCGCAGGTACTAAATTCATATGTGCGATCCTGCCTGTCACATTATTCGTTCTATGCGGATTTGAACACAGCATCGCAAATATGGGCTATGTCTCGACAGGATTGTTTCTAAAAGCCGCAGGTCTTGGCGCGGAGGGAGCTGACGCTGTAAGTATTGCCGGTTTTGCTCTCAGAAATCTGATACCTGTTACAGTTGGAAATATCATCGGAGGATGCGGAGCAGGAGTGATCTACTGGTATTCGTATATTCGAAAAACTGATTAAAGAATGCTGAAACAGTCGGATCATGAAAATAATATCTCAAGGACGCTGAAGCGGGAAATTTAGTAAAATATATAAAACTGGAGGGTTTATGTTATAGGAAATTGATACAATATCCTATGACGATTAAAGTGTCAAAAGTCCTTCGTTCAGAAATTGTAGTTTTGACACATGAATCCTATGACATAAAAAAGACAGGATGTCGAAGCTAAGGGGTGCTAAGACATCCTGTCTTTTTCTGAAATATGGGGAAATGAAACAAATACAAGGGGTTGATGGTCTGCGCTGCGCAGATGTATTTGTTTCATTGCATGACATTATAATAGCAGAACACATGTTCGATGTCAAGGAAATGCTGCATTTTCGTGACAACATTTTTCAGAACCCTTCTGTTTCCCCTGAAAAAAGCATTCAGTCCTTAAAATAGATGTCATACCATACCAGGAAAGTATAGATGGTCCAGATCTTTCTCCAGTTATCGGAGTTTCCGTCGATATATTCATCGAAGATTTTATTGATCTCATCGATATTAAAGAATTTATCTGCAGAAGCACTGCGGAATCTGGCTCTGACATCCTGATTGTATCTGTCATCCGCCATCCAGATGCGGATCGGAACTATAAAGCCAAGTTTTTTCCGGAATGCGACTTCCTCAGGAAGAACTTTTGCCGCTGCGGTACGGAAAGCGACTTTATTCTGGGTCTCATTCACTTTATATTTCGAAGGCATTCTTGAAGCTATATCGAATATGCGGAGATCTGTCAGCGGCATACGGATCTCAAGTCCGCATGCAGTGGACATTTTGTCTACATTCAGATAAATATCTCCTTCCAGCCAAAGCTGAATATCCACATCAGACATCTTTGTAAGCGGATCAAGACCCTCCGTTTCCTCGTAAATATATTTAACAAGATTTATCGGAAGAACAGAAGGATCGTAGTTTTTCAGGATCTTCTTTTTCTCTTCCTCTTTCATGATATTTGTATTGCCCACGTAGAAAGTCTTCAGGTTGTCGCCGTAGCGCTCTGCGTTCCTGTACATATTGTAACCGCCGAAGAATTCATCGGAACCTTCGCCTGAGTAACAGAGTTTTGCATGAGAGGCGGTTGCTTTGCATCCGAGTGAAAAAACGATAGCGGACGCGTCGGCAAGCGGGAGCTCCATGTTTTCCATCACATACGGCACCTCCGCAAAGAACATTTCAGGCGTAATACGGGCGCGGGAATGCTTACGTCCGAGAGTATCGGCAGTAATCTTTGCGAGACCTGATTCATCAAAGCGTTCATCATCATAACCGCAGGAGTCAGACATTTCCGCATCTGAAACAGCGAGTACATAGGAAGAATCAACTCCTCCGGACAGGAAACAGTCGGCTGATTCATCATCTGTTTTTACTTCACGCATTATGGATGTAAGAGTGGAGTGAATCTCATCAGCAAATTCGTCAAGAGTCTTATCGTTTTCAGGATGGAATTCCGGTTTCCAGTATCTGTGGATTTCGACCTGCCCCTTGCTGAAAATAAGATAATGACCGGGCATCAGCTTCTTCAATCCCTTAAAGAAAGTATCCTCACCGCCTGCGTACGTAAGCGTGAGATAAATCTGAAGCATGGATTCGTTCAGCTCTTTTTTAAATCCGGGCTGCTTAAGTATATCTCTGATATAAGTTCCGTAAAGCAGTCTGCTGTCTTCGGTCAGATAATAGTAAAAAGGCTTTGTTCCGAACTGATCCCTGAGGCAGAAAATCCGATCGTTTTCTTCATCCTCGACAGCCAGAGCAAACATACCGTAAATATGAGAAGCCATATCCGTTCCCCATGTTTGATATGCCTTGAGCATGATCTCTCTCTCGCGTGTTTCGCGGTCAAAAGATACATCAACGCCAAGTTTCTGACAAAGCTCTTTCCAGTTGCGAATGTGGCCTCTGTACTCTTTTAATTGTGCCATGGTAAATCTCCTCATATTGTAATTAATTATTTATAAAATCTTCCCACATGTCATTTCTGATACAGTTGTCATCATGAAGCGGGAAGTTTTAGTTGTTTATAAAAACTTCCTGTACGTCATTTCAGAACAGACTGATCCTTCAACAAAAGAGGATAGTTTTTGTAATCTATGATCAGTCTCAAAACATACAAATCTATTATAACATATATGGTTCTGTCTGAAAAAGAAAGTCGTCGTAAATAAAGAAGAAAGTCTTCAAGGGACTATTTGTTGACATTAAGATGTGTGAAATATAAAATTAGTAAAGAATTCTTTTTTCTGAAAGGACTTTTTCTGATGGACAATTCAGCCAGATTTTTGCAGCAGGGCCTGAATTATTTTCGAAACGCCAGATATTTTCAGGCGGCGGAATGCTTCAGGAGGGCGTCGGAGATAGATCCGAAAAATGCTGTTATCTATTATCATATTGGTAACACGTATTTAAAGCTGGTGACAGAGGAAAAACTACATTATCAGAATGACACCAGAGCTTTCTTTGAGAAAGCAGTAAAAAAGGGATGTCCCTTGGGCTATTTTGGCCTTGGAAAGATCTTTCATCCGGACCTGTATCCGGCGTTTGCCTCAACGGCCAGCTCATCAAAAGCCATAAGTAATTATAAGTCTTATATTCAGAGCGGGTTTGAATTTGAAGACAGCATGGAAGTATCCTTGAATAATCTGGGATGCGTATACGGTATTTCACTTGAAAAATTTTTTGAAGCGGCCTGCTATACGTTTCTTTCTATGAAAGCAGGTTCTTTCATGGGAAAAAAGAATTACGAAATGTTCAGGGATTTTCTGAAACCGGAGCAGATCGTGAAGATAGAAAAGCTGAGGGACTTCCGGGACGCAGAGAAGCTTTTGAATAACAGGACAGGAAAAAGAGGCGCTTTTCAGAAAGATATTCCTTCAGATCCCGGCACATCAGCGGTATCAGATAGTGCCGCATCAGAAGAGAACGGTTATAAAGATGACAGCGCGCCGTCAAAAGATGATGGACACAGATCGCTTGAAGAACTTATGGATGAGCTGAACGCGCTGGTCGGACTGGATGAAGTAAAATCAGAAGTGCGATCGTTGATAAATCTTCTTCAGGTCTCCAGACTTCGTCGTGAAAGAGGAATGAAGGTCATACCGATGTCTCTTCATCTGGTGTTCACAGGGAATCCGGGGACGGGGAAAACGACAGTGGCCAGATTGCTGGCCGGTATTTACAGAGAACTGGGAGTGCTTTCCGAGGGGCAGCTTGTAGAGGTTGACAGATCGGATCTTGTCGCGGGTTATGTGGGACAGACAGCCGTCAGGACCAAGGATAAGATAAACGAGGCAAAGGGAGGAATACTCTTCATAGACGAGGCGTATACCCTCGTTAGAGAAGGGAATGATTTCGGTCAGGAAGCGATCGATACCCTCCTTAAGGAGATGGAAGACAACCGTGATGATTTCATGGTAATAGTAGCAGGGTATCCGGGACTGATGGAGCGGTTCCTGAATTCAAATCCGGGACTGAGATCCAGATTTAACCGTTTTATTCATTTTCGGGATTACAGTCCGGAACAGCTGATCCGTATATTTCAGACCATGTGTGAGAAAAACGGATATACTCTTTCCGGAAATACGAAACGTATTATCGAGGAGGATTTCGGCAGCATGGCAAAAAAACAGGGAGATCACTTTGCCAACGGAAGGAGCGTCAGGAATTACTTTGAGCTTGCGGTCATTAATCAGGCCAACCGTCTTGCTTCCAACCTGAATATTTCGAATGAGGAACTTGAAATGCTGAAAGAGGAAGATCTTGAACCGATCTATAATCAGTAAAACCTTTCCGATGTTATTTTTCATGATTAGGGCTGACTCTTCAACTCAGCCGGGGAGTCCCCCGCCTCTGTAGGCGGCAGGAAAGCCGGAGGCGTTCTTGAATGTGAAATGGGGAGGTTTTGTTAATAATTAATTGCAAAGGGGAGAACGAATGAAATATCAAAAATTAATAACTGCAGGATTAATACTGACATTGATGATGTCCTCATTAAGCGGATGCGGAAAAAAAGAAATCGCAGATAACGATGCTGACAGAATTGTCACTGAATCTGAGTTAAATACCAGGTCGGTCTCGGTTGAACCAAAAAAAGCGGCGGAAAACGTTTCGACGGTATCGGCTGCTCCTGTGACGCCTGCAATAACTGAAGCGCCCATCGAGCAGACCATAACCCCCGAACAGATTTCTCTGACGGATGATCTTCCTTATGCCGATCATTCGGAGATACATTCCGGAACAGCTACGCTCTATAAAAACACAAAGGCAAACTCAAAAGGAATCACAGTCTGTGTAAACGCCGGTCACGGTACACAGGGCGGTTCTTCTGTTCAGACACTTTGCCATCCTGACGGAACGCCGAAGGTGACAGGAGGTTCTACGTCCGCCGGCTCCACCTATGCCACTGCCGTTTCAGGCGGAACCACCTTTAATGACGGTACTCCGGAGGCACAGGTAACTCTGGAAGCAGCGCTTATACTGAAGGATCTGCTTCTTGACGAGGGTTACAGTGTTCTCATGATCCGGGAGTCGGAGGACGTGCAGCTTGATAATGTGGCCCGTACGGTCCTTGCAAATAAATATGCTGATTGTCATATAGCTCTTCACTGGGACAGCACGGAATCTGATAAGGGAGCGTTTTACATTAAGGTTCCTTCTGTGGAAAGCTATAAGAGTATGGAGCCCGTGGCTTCAACGTGGGAAAAGAGTGATGCGCTGGGAGAGGATCTTATTCAGGGTCTCCGCGACGCCGGAAGGCAGATCTATTCCGGAGGTTCCATGGAAATAGACCTTACGCAGATCTCGTATTCATCCATTCCAAGCGTTGATATCGAGCTTGGAGACAGAGCTTCTGATCACAGCGAGGCTGCGCTTACATCTATAGCACAGGGCCTTCTCGGCGGAGTGAATTTATACTTTGACAAACAGGGACAGAGTGCTGCCGCACAGGATATGAGTGCGCAGGATACAGACGCGCAGGATGCGGGAGCACAGCAGTGAGAGGCATCTGAAACAACTCAAAAAAAAATTAAAAAAAAAATCGAAAAAAAGGTTGACGCGTCTGCTGATCAATGTTATATTTATATGGTCGTCGGAACACGATGATAAATAAAATATATGCGGAAGTGTCGGAATTGGCAGACGAGCAAGACTAAGGATCTTGTGACCGTCAGGTCGTGTGGGTTCAAGTCCCATCTTCCGCATAACTCGAAAAAGACCTCGGAATTATCCGGGGTCTTTTGAATTTACTCTGCTTCTTTTGAAACACTTGTTTTCCTGCACTGAAAATTCCCGGTACAGTATATACCATACCGGGATGAGAAGGAGAATAAAAAACTATATAAATCTGGCGCCAGCCAGAATAATGATTAGTCTAACCTGAAGCATCTATATAACAAACGCTTCAGGTATTTTTAGTGTTTGTTATATGGATTGTTTCTATGTTTTACAGTATATATGCTAAATATGTCCAAACTATGATTAAGATGTGAAAAAAAAAGAAAATAAATAAAAAAAGCAAAAAAGCAGGAAACTTCACCCGATACGATTATAATATAAACAGGAGCGTGACAACATGAGCATTGTCGCCGGTACGATCTCGAAAGGGGGCTGTTTTAATGGAGATGTCTTATATAACATACGAATCTGTAAATGACTGTATAAAAAAGCTGTTCGGAAACTCTGTTTATATAGAAAAAGAATCCAGAGTCCATGGTGGAGATATCAATGACGCCTTCAGACTTACGCTTTCAAATGGGGAGAGTGCATTTCTGAAGCAGAATAGTAAAGAGAACTATTCCTTTTTCATTTCAGAATATGAAGGGTTGAAAGCCCTGTGTTCAACAGAAAAAATAAACTGTCCCGAGGTATATGGGATAGGTGCAGATGACAGAACGGGGACTTCGTTTCTAGTCATGGAATATATTGAACCTGCCCGAATGTCCATAAGCTCCCAGACGGATCTGGGATATCAGCTTGCACGTCTCCATATGTCAGATGCTTCAGCCTTTACGGAAGGCGGCATGCCGTTTGGATTTTTCAGGAATAATTACATCGGCGCTTCAGTTCAGATAAATACATTGAAGAAAAGCTGGATCGATTTTTTCAGAGACTGTCGTCTTGAACCGCAGATAAAAATGGCGGAAGCTTTCCTTGACTCGGAACAACTGAAGAAATGCGGAGTTCTGCTCGGGCATCTTGATAAATATCTGGAAGAACCGGCGAAGGCGTCCCTGCTGCACGGCGATCTGTGGGGCGGAAATGTGATGAGCGATACAGAAAAGAGAGGATGGTTCATTGATCCTGCGGTCTATGCAGGTCATCATGAGGCAGATCTTGCAATGACACAGCTCTTCGGAGGATTTACTCCGGCGTTTTACAGCGCATATAATGAGATCATTCCTGTCGATCCCGGTTACAAAGACAGACGGGACCTTTATAATCTGTATCATTTGCTTAATCATCTTAATTTATTTGGAAGAGGATATCTGGGAGAAGTGCTCTCTGTTATCAATCATTACGTATAAAGATAACAGGTAATCGCGAAGGATATATCAAAACCGGAAGCAACTCCGGCAGAGCTGCCTTCGGGAACGTCCAGTCAAAAGCCTGTTTTGCAGTCGGTCAACGAAAAAACATGTGCATCCCCGGGGATGTCATGGAAACTATCGATAATTCTTATGGTATAAAAAAGGAATATGGGATTTTACGACGTATAATTATAATAAGGCTTATTGTTCGTAAGTGTTTTGGGAGACTAAATGAATATTCGTGAACAAATAGAACAAATGGAAATAGATACCCTGAGTCCATATGCGTCTTTCAGCTGCAGATCGGAAGGGCGCAGCAGGCCGGAGAAAGAATGTGACATACGTACGGTTTATCAGCGTGACAGGGACAGGATACTGCACTGCAAAGCCTTTCGGCGTCTGAAAGATAAGACCCAGGTTTTTCTTTCACCGCAGGGAGATCACTACAGGACCAGACTCACCCACACTCTGGAGGTATCGCAGATAGCCAGAACTATTGCAAGAGCCCTGAATCTGAATGTGGATCTGGTGGAAGCTGTTTCATTGGGACATGACGTGGGACACACTCCTTTCGGACATGCCGGCGAGCGGGCATTGAACATTCTTTGCCCGGAGGGATTCAGGCACAATAAACAGAGTATAAGAGTGCTGAATTTTCTGGAAAACGATGGAAAGGGGTTGAACCTGACCCGGGAAGTGCTGGACGGGATCGAAAACCATCAGATGTCAAAAATGCCTTCCAC
>OCVV012887809.1_pt1 | contig 19992 bp, 13 predicted proteins | sample 1539721 | NCBI WGS metagenome assembly OCVV01 (sample SAMN02144230, study PRJEB22623) | gut metagenome | biome: sheep rumen | host: Ovis aries | place: New Zealand
GGATTTAGAAGGATTTTCGCTTACTACGTTGTTCCTTGTTCTTTGTCCTTTGTACTTAATTAAGTTTTTAAGTTTGTGAGTTTGTGAGTTGAACGTGAAGAGTGAAGCGTGAAGCGTGAAGCGATGCCACCGCATGGCATTCTTCATTCCTCATTCTTCATTTACTGAACAGCGGACTCGGTCACGAAGTTCATCTGGTTGTAGAGCAAGCCTCGCTTCACGCTTCACACTTCACGCTTCACGTTTTTCCTCGCTTCACGTTTTTTCACCTCCTACCTACAGCCCAAAAGCCTCCTTGATTTTATCCACATAGTCCAGCTTCTCCCACGTGAAAAGCTCCACCTCCACTTCCCTGTCACCTTCGTAGTGGTTGTGGAATTTCTTCACAACGGTCTTCGGTTCACGTCCCATGTGGCCGTAAGCAGCCGTCTCCTCGTAAATTGGGCAACGCAGTTTCAGGCGTTCCTCAATCTTCTTCGGACGGAGGTCGAACAGTTCGCCCACCATCTTGGCAATCTCACTATCCGAGAGCGACACGTGACTCCTGCCGTAAGTGTTGACATAGATGCTCACTGGCTTTGCCACACCGATGGCATAGCTCACCTGCACCAGCATCTCGTCCGACACGCCAGCAGCCACCATGTTCTTCGCAATGTGGCGAGCAGCGTAGGCAGCCGAACGGTCCACCTTCGACGGGTCCTTGCCCGAGAAGGCACCACCACCATGAGCACCACGACCACCGTAGGTGTCAACGATGATTTTGCGTCCCGTCAAGCCCGTGTCGCCATGAGGACCACCAATGACAAACTTGCCCGTTGGGTTCACATGATACTTGATGCTTGGTGTGAACAAGTTCTTGATGTTCTCATCGTGGATTTCCTTCACCACCCGAGGAATCAGAATCTGCTTCACGTCCTGCTTGATTTTCGAGAGCATCTGCTCGTCAGCCTTCTTCTGGTCGAGTTCCAGACTTGGCTGCACAAACTCGTCGTGCTGCGTCGAAACAACAATAGTGTCGATGCGCAGCGGCTTCCCATCTTCACTGTACTCAATCGTCACCTGACTCTTGGCATCAGGGCGCAGGTAAGTCATCTGCTTGCCTTCGCGACGAATGTCAGCCAAGGTGCGCAGAATGTGGTGGCTCAAGTCGAGCGACAGAGGCAAATAGTTTTCCGTCTCGTTCACAGCATAGCCAAACATCATGCCCTGGTCGCCAGCACCCTGGTCCTCAGGGTTCTCACGCTCCACGCCTCGGTTGATGTCGCCACTCTGCTCATGGATGGCATTAAACACACCGCAGCTCTCTGCCTCAAACTTATACTCGGCTTTCGTGTAGCCAATCTTCTTGATAGTGTCGCGCGTCACCTCCAACAAATCCACGTAGGCACGCGACTTCACCTCGCCTGCAATCACCACCTGTCCCGTGGTCACAAGCGTTTCACAAGCCACTTTGGAATCGGCATCGTATGCCAAGAGATTGTCCAAAACAGCATCACTAATCTGGTCGGCAACCTTGTCAGGATGTCCCTCACTCACCGACTCCGAAGTAAACAGATAACCCATAACTTTTAAATTTAACGTGTTAATAAAAAAGTGTGGGGAAGAAATTGGGAAAATTGCCTCGACATGCACTCATTGATAATTAAAAAGTAGAAAGTAAAAGTCATTTGTACTTTGTACTTTATATTGGTTAATCCATGTCGTTTTAGCATTTTTTACTGTGGTTGCAAGCAGCCCAAATCTATCCACATTGATTGAAAACGGGTGCAAAGGTACGCTTTTTTCACGAAAGCGACGCAGATTTTCGCCAAAACTTTCATTGCAACAATGAAAATAGCCCTCTAACAGGCTTCGAATGTGATAAAGTGCCCCTTCGATTGCACAAAACCTCAAATTCGGCGTAAGCCAATCATTCATTCGCTTGTACTAAATCACCGAGCCCTCGTCGCATTTCAAACGAGCCCTCGCTTGAACGACAACGAGGGCTCGCTTGAATCACAGCGAGCCCTCGGTCATATAGTAGAATCAAATACGCGTTTGTCAATATCCAAAAGCTTTGCAGCCATCCTCCTAAAGCAATGGTGCAAGAACTCTCGACAGCGACTGCACAAAGCGGTCAACAAAAGGTTGGCGATGACGGCGCAAATCAGACAAGGTGATGAGACGGGCATCCTTCTGGTCATCAAGGAAATGTTCCTTCATCTGCTGCACCACCTGTTCACCGTAGAGGAAAATGTTACATTCGAAATTGTTCTCAAAACTGCGGAAATCAACGTTGGCAGAGCCACAAGAACAGACCACGTCGTCGCTCACGAGCATCTTGGAATGCAGGAAGCCCGCCTCGTAGAGATAGACTTTCACTCCCGCCTTCACCACTTCTGCCAAATAGGAACGGCTCGCCCACTCCACAATCTTCGAATCGCCACGAAGGGGCAACATCAGGCGCACATCCACACCCGAGAGCGCAGCCGTGTGCATGGCAAAAAGAACGGGCTCCGTCGGGAGGAAGTATGGAGTTTGCATATAAACATAGTTGTGCGCATCGAGCAGCACGCGCACATAGCCCTGCATGATGTTGTGCCACTGGGTGGAAGGACTACTCGTCACCACCTGCGCCAAACAAGCATCTACCGACTGCTGATGAACCTGAGGATAATATTTATTGTTGTTCAGCAGATGTTTGGTGGCAAAATACCAGTCTTCCTCAAACACATGCTGCATGGCGGTGACAGCGCCTCCCGTCACCTTCAGATGCAAGTCGTGCCACGGCTGTTCCCCAGTGCCGTCAATGTAGCGTTGCGCTATGTTCATGCCTCCGATGAAGCCCACTTCGCCATCCACGATACAGAGTTTGCGGTGGTTGCGATAGTTGATTCTTCGCGTGAGGAACGGAAAGCGCACTGCCATGAAAGACGACACCTCCACACCCGCATCCTGCATCTGCTTGAAGAACTGGCGCGAGGCATGAAGACTGCCCACGGAGTCATAGAGCAAGCGCACCTCTACGCCTTCCTTCGCCTTGCTCGACAATGCCTCGGCAAAACGCTGCCCCAGGGCATCGTCCTCAATGATGTAGGAACAGAGGTGGACATGGAGTTTGGCTTGCCGAATGCAGAGAAGCATATCGTCGAAAAGACGGGATGCCGACGAATAGATTTCCACATTGTTGTCGCTCGTAGGCAATGCCAGTTCCTGGTTGGCAAACAAGCGTATGAGCATCCTGTTGCTTTCGGGCAATGGCAACGCAGCTTGCCCATCGTCTTTCTTCATCGACTTGCGGATGAGCTTGTCGAGACTGTGACGGGCAATGTACCGCTCCTTGCGGATGTTCTGGCCAAAAAAGAAATAGAAAATCAGTCCGATGAAGGGCAGAAAAGTGAGCACAAGCAACCACGCCACCGTCTTGGTCGGTTGGCGCTTTTCCATCACCACAATCACCATGACAGGAATGATGATGAAAATGTAAAGTCCAAGTGTCAACAGCTCCGCATGGGACATGTAATTTTTTAAGTTTGTGAGTTTGTGAGTTTTTAAGTTTTTAAGTTTGTGAGTTCGTGAGTTGAAGAGTGCTCGCTTCACGCTTCACTTTTCACTCCCCTCGCCTTTTGGAGAGGGGTTGGGGGTGAGGCTTTTTTTCATTTTTCACTCTTCACTCTCTTCGCCTTCTCGTAGCATTCCCGACAGAGTGGTTCGTACTCCTTCATCTCGCCCAACATCACTTGTCGGTCGCCAGCCACGATGCGATGCGACACGTATGCCAAAGCACCGCAACGCACACAGATGGCATGCACCTTCGTCACATCGTCGGCAATGGCAAGCAACTTCGGCATGGGACCAAAGGGATTGCCCAAATAGTCGATGTCGAGTCCAGCCACAATCACACGCACACCGCGCTTGGCAAGTTCGTTGCACACCTCCACGATGCCATCGTCGAAGAACTGAGCCTCGTCGATGCCAATCACGTCGCTTTCGCTGCCAAGCAGCAGGATGCTCTGCGAAGAATCGACAGGCGTGGAAAGAATGGAGTTGCCCTGATGCGACACCACATCCTCCTCACTGTATCGCACGTCGATACTCGGTTTGAAAATCTCCACACGCTGACGTGCAAACTGGGCACGACGCATGCGACGAATCAACTCTTCGGTCTTCCCCGAGAACATCGACCCGCAAATCACCTCTATGCGCCCCATACGGACGCGCTCTCCTCCGTTGAATGTAAGTTCTGACATCGTATTCTTTCTAAAAAGTTAATAGTTATAAGTTAAAAGTTCACCACTCATTGGCATTTTTAATTTTTAACTTTTAATTTTTAACTTCCGTTTTATGTCGCAAAGATAAGTGTATTTTTCCATAAAACACTCCTTTTCTCCCGACTTTTTATGCAGAAAACGAAAAAAGGGCAACGTGAACGGAAAGCATCGAAAAAGCCCCACCTTCGAGGAGGTGAGGCTTTCCTGGTTCACAACAGAACCAGTATCAAGTGTTTTGATTTCGAGAGAGTTGGAAACTTCACAGCTTCAAACTTCGTTTTAAGTAGCAGAATGTTTAATTAAAATATTAGTAAAGTAAAAGTTTCTGAATTTAGTTTTCCTTCACCTGAGCGTCAACGCCCATCTGCGTGCGCGTCATGGAGTCGGGCTGCACGATGGCTGTTGCCTCGTTCTTGGATTCGACTGGTGTCACAACCTCAGCCACGCGATCGGAGCGGATGTAGGTGTTGGCAACGACAGGTGCAGCCGTTCCTTCCTCTTGCTGAGAACCGCCAATGGCTCTCTCGGCAGCCCCACCGATGGTGAGCAACACAGCCACTGCCGCTGCTGCCTGCAAGAACGGAGCGATGCGCTGGCGGAAAGGAATGGTGCGCGCTTGAGTGCGGACGACATCGTGGCGAAGCGACTCCTCGGCAAGGATGTCGGCAAAGCGGTCGTCGAAATCGTCCGATACGCGCTCTTCCTGCGCTTCCTTCATGAAGGTGAACAGGGATGCGTACTGGGCAAGATGAGCTGGCACGTCCTTCTGCGCAAAGAAAGAACGGAGAATCTGCTCTTCCTCCTCACTGGTGTGGCATTCCCAGTAGCGATCCAACAATTGTTCTATGTATTTGTAATCCATCTTGGATGTGAATTGTCTTGTTTTTATTAGCGTTTTAGTTTTTCTTTCATCGCTTTCCGCGCTCTGAAGATGTTGACTTTCACGTCGCTTTCAGAAATTTGCATCACCTCGGCTATTTCCTTGTAGCTTCTGCCTTCCACGTCGCGCAGCTGCATGGCTGTTCGTTGCTTCTCGGGCAGGGAATTCATCAAGGCGTTGAGCATTTGGAAGCGTTCGCGGTCAACCATCGTTTCAAAGGGCGAGCGAGTTGTGTCGGGCTGGTCGTGGATGTCCTCGTCGAAAGCCACATTCCTTTGTTCCAGCTTGGCGTGATAGTCGATGCTCAGGTTTCGGCATACGGTAAGCGAAAAGGCTTCCACATTGTCTATTTCCTTGCCGTCCTGACATTCTTTCCACACACGAATCAGTGTTTCTTGCACCATGTCCTCCGCGTCCTCTCGGTTGAGAGTGATACGAAGTGCCAAACGGAAGAGCTTGTCCTTCAGTGGCAAAACATCGTTTCGAAAACTGATTTCCTTCATCTCTCTAAAAAGTAAGACGGTTGAGCATTTGAAAAGTTACAAAAAAAATGATTTTTTTAATGAAGAATGAAGAATGGTCGCTTCGCTCCGAATGAAGAATAAATTTTAGTTTAAGTTATTCTTCATTCTTAATTCTTCATTCTTCATTTATCACATACTGCTCAGCGAGCGCTTTTGCAGCACATAGAGTTTGTCGTTAGGTCGCACACGCTCATTGACTTTGATGGAGATATGCTGTCCTCTGGTGGCAGTTGGCACAGGTTCCAAGTCGAAGCGGATTTCATCAACGTGCTGGATGAGAGCACCCGTGGTGGTTCCCGTTACGAGAATCTTGTCACCCACGTGCAAATCGACATTCTCAATCAAGAACTCAGCAACACCAATCTTGGAGAAGTATTTGATGCACTTGCCCACATAGACCTTCATCTCCGTTGCCTTCGAGCCATAGACCTCACACCATTCGCCCAAACGTTGCCCTTGATAATAACCATCCCAGAAGCCGCGGTTGAACACAGTGGCGAGCTGTTCGTCCCATCGGTCCATACGCGCTTCATCCTGGTGGAAAGTGCCGTCGAGCACGGCTTCGATGGCTTCGTTGTAGGCTGACACCACCGTCTGCACGTATTCGGGACCACGCGCACGACCTTCAATCTTGAACACACGAACACCCGCGTTCATCATCACGTCCATGAAGCGAATCGTCTTCAAGTCCTTGGGCGACATGATGTACTTGTTATCCACCTTGAGTTCCGTGCCCGTCTCGATGTCCTTCACCTCGTAGCCACGCCGACAAATCTGCACACATTCGCCACGGTTGGCAGAGCGTCCTGCATTCTGAAGACTGAGATAGCACTTGCCACTAATCGCCATGCAAAGGGCACCGTGGCAGAACATTTCGATGCGCACCAACTCGCCTGAAGGTCCCTTGATTTGCTGTTCCACTATCTGGTCGTAGATGTCCTTCACCTGCCACATATTCAGTTCTCGCGCCAGCACCACCACATCGGCAAACTGAGCATAGAATTTCAGTGCCTCCACGTTGGAGATGTTCAGTTGCGTGCTGAGGTGTACTTCCTGCCCCACCTGCTGGCAATACATCATCACTGCCACGTCGCTGGCTATCACTGCCGAGATGCCTGCTTCCTTCGCTGCATCCACAATCTCGTGCATGGTGTCGATGTCCTCTCCGTAGATGATGGTGTTGACCGTGAGATAGCTCTTCAGTCCTGCCTTCTGACAGATGGAAGCGATGTCTTTCAGGTCGTCAATGCCAAAGGCACAAGCCGAATGGGAGCGCATATTGAGCTTTCCGATGCCGAAATACACGGAATTGGCTCCAGCATGGATGGCTGCTGCCAGGCTTTCTCTCGACCCCACAGGAGCCATGATTTCAAATTCGTCGCGTTGCATATTATTTTCTACAAATACCTTCATTCAGAAAAAAGACGAAAGGGGCGGCATCCACATCAAGCACACCCCTCTCGTGTTGTCATTCACTCAGAACTTCTTGCTTAGAACGTGACACGTGCGCCCACCTGCAAGTGCCAGCGGCTGTAGAAGTCGCTCACGTTAGGCGAATTGCCCATGAACTTGTAAGTGCCCACGCGGTCGCCATTGTCGTCGAATCCCGTGGAAGTCACTTGCAGGATGTTCTGGTTGTAGGCACTTGAATAGTACGTACCCCAGTGCTTGTTGATGAGGTTGGCAGCATTGATGATGTCGAGCGTCAGCTCCACTTTGCTTCCACGATTCTTCAGATAGTAGAAATCTTGGGAAAGGTGGAAATCAACACGGTGCTCAAACTTGCAGAGGTTGGAGTTTGGGTCAGCAAACTGTCCGCGATGCTCTCTTGCGTAGGAATCATTGTGAATCCAATCGGCAAACTGCGTGCGGTCGGCTTCACTCACAAACTTCATGGCAGTGAGTTCATAGTCGGTTGGGATGTAGAGCAGCGAGTTGCCCGTGCGATAATCGCCATTGAACGACGAGCTTTGTGCATCGCTCATGGTGAGGCTGTAACGCTGTCCGCTGTAGCCATTATAGATAAGGCTCACATGCGTCTGCAAGCGTCCTGCTGCATACTTCTTGGAGTTGTAGCCCACCTGCACGGTCACCTTGTGAGGCTGGTCGAACATGGAGTAGCCCACCACCTTCTTGTTAGGGTCCACGCTGTAGTAGTAGCCCCAGTTGGAAGTAGCAGTGGAGCTGGTTCCGTCGTTGATGGAATAGGAATGTCCGAAGGTGTAGCTTGCCATGAGGTTGAGACCGAAGCGGAAGCTTTTCTCCAACTTGGCACTCAACGAATAGCTGTGTCCCTTGTTCGTGTTGGTGATGCGGATGATGCTGTTGTAGGAGCCCAAGTCGCGACTGTAGTAAGTGGTAGCCGAGTGAGGGAAATCAGCACTCACAGCATACACCTTCTCGCCATTATCCTTGAGGGCAAGGTTCTCGTACCAGATGTTATTGAACGAGCGAGAATACATGCCTTCGAGTGTAATCTTGAAGTTGTCCTTCGTGGTGTATTCCCATGCGAGGTTGGCACGGAAAGCCTGAGGGAACTTGAAGTTGCGGTCCACCAAGTTGATGTCGGGCTTCGAAGCAGTCCCCTTGGCACTGCTGGCTGCATCCATCGGACTCTTACCGCCATACTCCGTGAAGGTTGGAATGTTACCCGAATTGATGGTCGTTCCCTTCATCTCCACACCCGTATTCGCCCATGCATTCTCAATCCACACGAATGGCGCACGGCCGTTGAAGATGCCGACACCTCCGCGAAGGAGCGAACGGTGGTCTTGGTCGAGGAACAAACGGAAACCGATGCGTGGAGAAATCATCACACTGCTCTTTGGTTTTCTGCCCACTTGGTCGCCATGAATCTGAGCATAGCTGCTGGCATTGAATTCAGCGTTGGTCGAAGGGCTGTTGAAATAGACTGGCAAGTCGGCGCGAATGCCGTAGGTGAGCTGGAAAGCAGTGCTTGGTTCCCACTTGTCCTGCACGTACAAGCCAAACTGACCAGCCTTGAACGGAGTGAACCAACGAGTGGTGCCCGTGATGCTGACATCGGAATACCTATAGTAGAAAGCAGAAGGAGTGTCGTTGAAGAACGACGTGAGACCTGCGTTGTAGGCATATTCACCATTGGCATACTGCACAAAACCGTTCTTCATGTTGTAGAACTCATTGTGCGTACCGAAGGTGAGACTATGGTTGCCCAAGTACCAGGAGAGGTTGTCCTCCAGGGTCCAGATGTCCTGCTTCAGCGAGTTCACACCCGAAGAATAGTCCGTACCGATGTTGACAACATTCGAGCCATAATTATAATTGGTGACAGGGTCCTTGGTGTATTCCATGCCCGTGGAGAGGTCGTAAAGACCTGCGTTAGTGATGTAGATGGTTGGTCCCTGGAACTTCACGTCGCGGTCGTCGCGCACGAGAGTGGCACCAGCACGGAGTTCGTTGTAGAGATTGTCGCGGAAATGAGAGTTCCACTCCAGCGAGAAGGTGTGCGTCTTGTTCACCATGCGATAGCTACTGTTGTCGAACGTGAAGCTGTGAGCACCCAGACTCCACTTGTCGGAATAGGAGTCGTTCAACTGATAGCGGAGAGAGAACTTGTTGCGCGTGTTGATGTTCCAGTCCAAGCGTCCCAGCAGGGCGAGTGCCTTCTTCTCGATGTCGCGACGCTGATAGGTGTCGCGAATGCCCGTGATTTCAGCATAGCGGTCGGAAATGGCCTTAGCCACCTCGTTGGTCATGAAATAATTCTCAGCACCTGCTATGTAGCTGGCAGGGTATTCGTTCTTCTTATACTCCACGTTGGCAAAGAAGAAGAGCTTGTCCTTCACGATAGGACCGCCAATCGTACCACCGAAAGTCTTAGTGGTTTCGTTGGTCAGCGGCTCGCGCTCATGATGCAGCTGGCTGTAGCGACCATACATGTTCTGGTCAGTGTAATAAGTGTAAGCCGTCGCCGTCAGCTTGTTCGTACCCGACTTGGTGATGGCGTTGATGGCACCACCCGTAAAACCACTCTGGCGCACATCGAAAGGCGAAACAGCAATCTGCAACTGCTCCACAGCATCGAGTGGAATAGAATAGCCGTAAGCACGACCACCATTCGTTCCGTCGCCTTCCAGTCCGAACACGTCGTTGCTTACCATACCGTCAATCTGGAAGGAGTTGTAGCGGTTGTTGGCACCAGCTATGGAAATGCCACCAAACTTATTGTCCATCACAAGTGGGGAAAGTTTGGCAACATCATATACAGCACGATTCACCGTTGGCGCATTCTGAATCTGCTGCAAGTCGAAGTTCGACGAAGCACCATTGCCGCCATGCGTAGCAATGCCCGTCACGGCAACCTCATTGAGCATCTGGTTGTCTTCCGCCATGCGAGCATTCACCTCGGTAGGCTCACCGAGCGAAAGCATGATGTCCTTGCGGACAAAGTCGCGATAGCCCACGTATGTGATGGTGATAGTGTAAGGACCGCCCACACGCATACCCTGAATGGAGTAGCGTCCCTTGTTGTTCGTCACAGCACCGTATTTTGTTCCCGAAGGAGTGTGGAGCGCAACAACATACGCACCGATGACGGGTTCACCCTCGCTTTCCACCTTTCCGCTGATGGAAGAGGTGGTGACCTGGGCGATTGCCGAAAGACTCAGCAAAAAACACGTGAAGAGAAAAAACAAAAATCTTTTGTTCATATTAAGACAGTTTTATGGATTTTCTACAAATTTCTTGTTTTTTTATGAATAAATAAAAAAATTCCTTGTTTTTCTCTCGTTTTCCATACAAAACACATTGCCCATCCCCTTTTTCAGCCTATTTTTCTCATCTGCAAATGGCATTTGAACGACAAGAACAATCCTTCCAAGAACAAAAGGCATAGCCCCGAAGGTGGTGACGTACTATTCGTTCACACCTTCGGGGCTTCCATCCACTTGCTATTAAATCTCTACGGAGTATAGGAGTCTTGGAGGTTCATTGACTATGTTTCTCCTTTCCTCCCCATACTCCGCAGATTCATTCTTCATTTTTCATTTCACCAGCACCTTCCTCACCGTGCCATCGCTCATGCGGAGGATGTTCACGCCTGGTTGAGGAGTGGAGATTTGTTGACCGTTCATATTGTAGCGGGCAACCACAGTGACCGGCATTGCGTCCGATGCATCCATCACGACGTCATCAATGCCACTTGGGTCTTCACCTGTACTGAAACTCTGTTGCTCACCGTAGAAAGTCTCACCCTCGGAGGTCTTCACGAATGCTACGTAGCAATAGGTCGTTCCATAGTTCAGTCCACTGAGCGTTGCCGTCATCACCTGTCCGCTCGCCTCCACAATTTTCGCATTGCTTGGTATGCTTTGCACCAAGGCAGGAGCATCGTTAGCAGATTCTCTTTCTTTCACGTTCGATGTCTGCACCCAGTAGGCGAATCCTTGAGAGGTAACATTGTCCGTTCCCCTCATCGCATAGCCTTTCACCTCTGCCGAGTTGCCGTTCACGGAGATGTTGGCGTAGGTGTGTACCGTTGGCTCGAAGTACGAAGTATTCGTAGGGTCGATACCCACCCATTCGCCATTGTACGTGTTGCCTGCATTCGACGTGTAGTAAGGACGGAACTTCCACAGCTTCTCCGTGTAGAGGTTGCGGATATATCCCTCCATCGTGCCATTGTAAAGATAAGCTGTTCCTTGGTTCGATGCAAAATCGCTCGTCCAGTCCGTGCGTCTCCATTCAAATCCCACATTCGTCTCTTCATCATCCAAATTTGACTCTGCTGCCACTATCACATTGCCTGCTGAAATCACCTTGGGTTGGGAAGTGGTGAGGGTGAGAGTTTCTGTAGTATAGGTGATTTGCTTTGTCACCTTACCTCCTTCTTTTGTAATAACATAGAAAGTCTGATTATATGACTTATTCGGATCCAATCCTGTGAACTTCATTTGATTTTGTTTAGGATAGCCTTCAAAGCCATAGTCGGTGACAGTTGCGTCAAGAATACTATAACTACCAGTCACCTGTGCAGATGATGGGCCTACACTTGCGTTTACATTCACACCAACAGGAACGGTTTGGAAAGACTCTGTTTTTGTATATTTTCTGCCATTTGCCCCATTGACATAATAGGTAAAGGAATAACTCTGTCCTGGTGTTAGTCCCTGAACATATATTTCATCCTGCCCCTCATAGCCTTCGAATCCACTACTGCTTACTTGAAGGTCACCAAAATCATAGGAACCCTTCAGCTTCAATGTCAGATTGCTTTTATTAACCGCTCCTATGGATACAGATACATCTTTTGTTTTCGCTACAATCACATTTTCCAAATGCATTGTACCATAATCGCCAAAAACAACGATTTCATAGTTTGTATTTGGCTCTAAGCCTGTTATCCTGATGCTGTCAGCCTGAGGATAATATGAACCACCATTCAGCACAGCCTTAACATTGGACAACAGATTGGAAGTCCATAAAGTGATGGAGGTCTGTGCGGTTCTTCTTACGAAACAAGGGCTATTGAATGACATATTTTTCCATCCTGTTGCTTTTTGGTATGTAGAAAGCAAATTATCAGGAACTATGGCTGTCATATTTTTATTAAACGCATTACTGGCGGCCGAAGCAGGGGGTTCTCTATTGCAAAAGACAATACAACTACAGCCAGAGAACGCATCGCTTCCTATGTAGGTCACACTGTTGGGAATCGTCACGGAGGTCAAGCCACTACAGCCAGAGAACGCATCGCTTCCTATGTCGGTCACACTGTTGGGAATCGTCACGGAGGTCAAGCCACTACATAACCTGAAAGCCATGTATCCGATGCTCGTCACGCTGTTGGGAATGGTTGTGTTTTTGCATCCCAAAGATAAACTGTTTGTTTCTGTAAATATGATTGCATTACAATTATTGCGTGAATCATAAACATTATTTCCAGAAGCAACAACAATTGATTCTATGCTACTACAGCTTTCGAACGCCAAACTCCCAATGCTGGTCACGCTGTTGGAAATATCAATGGAAGTTAATCTAGTACAGCCATAGAATGCTCTATCTTCAATTCTGGTCACGCCGTCGGGAATGTTGATGGAGGTCAAACTCGTACATCTGGAGAACGTATGCCATTGGATGCTTTTCACACTGTTGGGGATGATGACAGAAGATAGACCCGAACAGCCCTGAAATGCAAACTCCTCGATGATTTTCACACTGTTGGGTATTTTAATAGAAGTCAAGCCACTACATTCAGAGAATGCACTTGCAGCAATTCCCAAAGTTCCTTCTTTTAATGATATGCTTGTATTAGCAGGCATCGTTCCTTTATATTTATATGCAACTTTCCCTGCATATACAAGTCCATCTGGTTGGTTTATGTACCATACTGTTCCTTCAAATGCCCTATACCCAATACTTATCACACTGGAAGGAATAATAATGGAGGTCAAGTTAGAACAGCCTTCGAACGAATTATTGCCGATACTGATCACGCTGTTGGGGATGGTCACTGAGGCTAAGCCACTACAATCTACGAATGCATTAGATCCGATGCTGGTCACGCTGTATGTAGTTCCACTATAGGTGAAAGATGAAGGAATTGTGACAGAACCTTTGTAAGCATTTTCACTTGAAGATCTATAATACGTAACACTTGCTGTTTTTTCAGTTTCATTCAAATTGTAGTAAATCCCATCCACTTTACAGTTGTATGCAGATGCATTGATACTGAAGATTGAAAGGATGCCGAGAAGTAGGCATTTGAGATAATTTTGTTTCATGTTTTTGGGAAAATAAAAAAGGCGGAACTGCTCTTATTGCTTTTCCTTTGTGATGGCAACCGCCAAGTAGCCTTGTCTATAGAAAAGCACGAACAATTCACGCCCAATGGACGTGAACCTCCATCGCTTGTTCTCTTGCACAAAAAATTGGCGGTATTTTGTCAGGACGAGAACAAGGACTTATAGTCCAAGTATGTTATGTTTTGAGCAGAAACGCCGAGTTAATGATACAGTTAATTTGTCTCTTGAGTAGGGACTCAGCAAAGGCAGTCCCTTGTCTGTCGCCCCACTTTAGCGTTTCTAAAAAAAATGTATTCTGTCTGTTTCTTAGAGGAATAGTAATTTAGGGGTTAAATAATGTTGTTTATAATCACAGGGCAAAAGTAGCAATAAAATTCAAAAACGACAAGAAATGAAGAACGAAAAATGAAATAGAAAAAGTTTATTTTCAGAAACAATTATCATTTTGGAAACAATCAGACGTTCGAGATTAGTGTGATTCTCCTTCAACACTAACACTACGCTCCTTCGACTCACGAGAAGCATTCATTCGGTTTTTCTAAAGCAACGAGCCCTCGTTTGAATTCAAGCGAGCCCTCGTCGCAATTCAAACGAGCCCTCGCTTGAACGCAAACGAGGGCTCGCCTAACTAGTTGAATCGAAACCACGATTCAGTTTGTGCCCATTCCCAAATCACTAAAAACAAATAATTCATGGAAATTTGCGGGTAATTTGCGGTCATTCATGTTTTTGTTTTAACACGAATTGCCACAAATTACCCGCAAATTATTCGTAAATGATGATGTTCCGCATATTGGTGCAATAGAGCCTGAGAAGGGTCTTCGCTCAGTAACCGTAGGTCGGAACGACCTGCGGAGGATGTAGATGATGGCTATATGCACTCTGAATGAGTGCCCCAACCGTGTTTGTGGGCGACTTTTCGTAGAATATCGCCAAAAACGATGCCTTTAAGTAATGATAAAAAAAAAACTTGGTACGATTGAAATCCATTCATTTGTATATTTAAAACCACGAATTAAACGAAAAAAAATAGATTATTTCATCAAATTTCACGAATAAAATGCTGGCATTTTTCAAATTAGAGCTCGGCGCTAGCCAAATTGAAGATATACGCAGAATTATTTATGGATAATTATTGGTAATTTTAGTTTTATCTTTAACACGAATTACCATGAATTACCCATTAATTGTTCATGAATTTTTTTTCTGTGTATCTCTGCGTATTGGCTTGCGCCGAGCTGAAGGTTCTGCGTGACAGACGAAAAAGAGTACCCCCACACCCAAGTTGATTGGGGTGGGGGCTTTTAATACACTGTCAAGAATGGCCTGTCAGGTTCTATTTGGATTTGTCGAAGTCAAGATAAATATAGACGCTGCTTCCATCTAACATCTCGTCGCAGTTTTTCACATCTTCACCCTCTCCATCCTTGATGTATTCAGCTGTTTCATATATGTAACCAAAAAGAATGGAAATTATGTGAATTTCCGTTCTTTTATGTAGCTTTTTTTAGGAGGCTATTCTTCGACGTACTTGAAGTATAGGGTTAGTACTATGTTACTGCCTTCCTCCATATGATCACCCTTTTGCTCGAAGCTATCCTCACCGTCAATATACTGGCCAAGCGACCATCGATTGAAATAGCATGTTGAGGGGTGTAATTCTGCATCGCCAGGCCACCAGTTGGCACTCCAATAGTCGCTCATCCACGGCTCATTCCAATCTGTCTGTTTGATTTTATCGCTGGTGGCAAAAGCCATGTCTTGGGTCTGTTTCAGCAGAAAATCAGTATCTGCCCACTGCCCCCAGAAGTTTGAGCCGAAAGGACCGCTCCAGTTGTTGGTGTTTCTCTTCCATGACAAATTGGTCAGCGAAGCTTTGTTTTCCAGCATGAGATTTACATCGTCGATGTCGAATTCGCAATGAGTAACATCAGTGTACTTCTCTTCCTTATATTCATAGTTCAATTCGAAGTGCATTCCTTTGCCCTTAGGAGTCATTGTGACAATATTGTCGCCTGCCTTAAAATCCAAGCTTCCCATGCTTGAAGCGTAGTCAACTTGATTGTAGAAGCTGATGTTCATTTCAATATGTCCACCCACAAACTCATAGCCGCTCGTCTTCAGGGCGTCTACATCTTCTTCGAGTTTCTTTGTTAAGTAGCCTTCCTTGATCGCCCATTCGTAGAAGGCCTTTATGTTTCTGCCCTTTTGGTTCTTGTCGTACAGTTCAATGTATTTCTTGACGATTAATGCAAGTTCATCATTCATTGCTTTTATTCTATCTTGTTCATTGGCATACTCCCCGTACTTTCCGATACGCATTTCCTTCCGGAATCTTTCCGTCAGAATATACAGGAGCCAGAGCCTTGCCTCGTAGTCACAATTATCAAAATAATGATCATGATCCTCAAGCAAACCTTTTTCTCTCCAAGCTCTTATCATATCTGCCATTTCTTCCTTTTTCTCGTTAATCGCTTGCTGCTTTTTGGCACGCCTTTCAAACAATACTTTTATCTCCTCCACCGTCATACCCCACGAGTATTTGGGGTTTAGTATAAAAGCTCCTTCTTGATCCCAGAAATCTGGACCGACATATCCCCCACGGCTGTTGAACTCGTCTTCAAATTTCTTGTACAGCTCCTTGATTCTTTGGTCATTATAGAACTTTATCAACTTTTTGATGACTGCAGCTTCTGTCTCCACGAGCTTCACATAGGGACAAATAGATCTGGCGTAATCCTCCATCTTGCCTTTTGCAAAATTCTTTGCATAAGTTAATGCCATGTCATAGGAACTTGTGGCCTCGCCCAGATTGCTGGCTATCTTTTCCACGTTTTCCTTTGTCATGTATTTCTCAAGACAATCCAGTACTTTCTTGTTTTGGGGATTCTCTCTCAGTTTACCAATCAGAATAGCCAATGCTTTGGTTTGCATTTCCTCTGTCAGTTTTTCACTGATGTCGTTTACCGCTTTTTCGCCCAGCATTCCTTCTTCGTATGCCTCAACATACTCCATGGTTCCCTTGACGATATCATTGCTTTCTATGACCTGCTTTAGAACTTTGCCCAGCAGGTCGTTATCGTTATCATCCAACACATCATTGACGGCAAACTCCAATTCCCATTTCAGTTCGCTGGCTCTTTCTTTTCGCGAATCTTCTACGTAGTTGTCGATGGCATACCCCTCAATAAACAGTTGTTCCAATTTCTGCTTATTCCTTTCTGCGGCTGCTGTAGAGAAATGATAGGTCTTGAATTGTACGTAACCATTCTGCAAGGCTGCATAATCGGGAAAGATATACTCTGAGCCCTTGTCGCTGATGAGTACGCCCACCAGTTCTCCGTATTGCTCCTTGGGGAAGTCATCGGGTATCTTGATACTGACGGTCGCCATGTCATTCAGCTCTACGTGTTCGCTGCCGTTCTGTGTCACTTTGACAGGCGTTCCGACGATGTTATATCCTTTCGCCTTGAGCGCACTCACTTCGGCATCGGAAAGTGGCTCAAACTTTACATCGCCGTTACCAGTAGGGATGACAACATTGCTGCCTCCTGTACCTCCTGTACCTTCTGTATCGTCCTTGTCGCTGCATGATACAAAAGCAAAACTGATGGCTGCCATGAGGGCAATCATCAAATAGGTGTAATTCTTTTTCATCATCATGATAGTTGGTTGTTATTAGTTGAATAAAAATTTTTGCGAATATACAATGATTCGCTCAATCATTTACTTACAAATCGTCACAATCAACTATCAAATGATCATTTGTTAGTCTTTTTTGTCAGTTATTGCTCTCCGCACGCTCTCCACTCGTTGGGAGTCATGCCTGTGAACGCCTTGAACGTGCGGAAAAAGGATACTTCGGTGGTGAAGCCCGACTGCATCCACACTTCCGTAGTCTTCATGTCGGGTTTGTTGCGCATCAATTGCTGGGCGTACTCTACGCGGTATTTGCCGATGAATTGGGAGAACGAGCAGTTCAGCTGGTTGTTGATGCAGGCAGAGATGCTGTTGCGGTTGCTGCCAAGACGTTCGGCCACATCGCTCAGCTTCAGTTTGTTGTTCAGGTAGAGATGTTCTCGCTCCATCAGTTCACAGATGCTACGCATGAGTTCTTCGCTGTCGCTTGCCTCTTCTTCGGCTACGATGACATCGACGCTGTTCGTGTTAAGTGCCGTCCTGCGCTTCCTCCACAGTGGAATGAGCCATGCTGCCACAGCTGCCAATGCCATCATCAGCACCATCCATCGCCATGCTACCGTTCCCTGCTTCGCTTGCTCGTGTTGGCCGACAGGTAATAGATACACCGTACCCAGCGGAGAAAAATTGTCGTTATCGAGTTCGCCACCTCGTGGTTTGTTGTAGTTGTAGCCACCCACTATCATCAGGTCGCCGTCGTCGGTCAGTACAATCATCGGTGCACCAGCATCGGGTAGGGGGTCGGTGTAGTAAAGCGTCAGAGGAGCGGGCGTCTTGTCATATTCAACGCACAGCACATACGAACGTCCCTTCAGGTCGATCCCATGCACATAGCCCCGATGGGCTTTCCTGTCTGCGATGAGTGGAGAATAGTAGATAATGGAGTCGGAGGAAGATATACCCGTCAGTGGGATGGGACACGTGGTAGGTAGTATTGAGAATGTGGTGTCGCGTACCAACATGAATGCCATCTCGCGTCTCATTTCTTCCCATGTTTGCTCAGTGTGGTGGCTCCAGTCCTGCACGTTGATGAGATAGGAATAGTCGCCTTTCGACTCGTCGCCGATAAAACTGACACCGTTGCAAAAAGGTGCCTCGAAGGTAAGCGGTTGCCACTTCTTTAATAAAGGTATGCGCAAAGGACCGCCCTTCAGTCGCTCAACGCTGTCGCTGCAAAGCGGTTTATGATACGGACTTTCATTGCCAAGAATGAGGACGTTGCCGTCGGAGGTACGAAGCAAATAAGGCACGGCATGAGGCATGTTGACATCCTTCACTGGTGAAAAAATCCTGTCGCCATCGAACATCTCAATCCCGTCATCCCCATACCAGTTGCCAGCCACAACCACTCGTCCTCTGTCCAGTTCTACACCAGAGGCAAACGTGCGCTTCATGCTCATAATGCAGAAGCCTCTGAACGAGTGTGTCTCGGAGTCGTATTCCTCCACATTGAAGCTTCGGCCCACGCCCATCGGATCCGAATGACCTCCACCCAAGAGCACTTTCCCCGAGTGGAGAGGCAAGCACAGTCCGTTGTCGTGAGAATATGCCATCTGCATCAGGTGCCACTCTCCGTCCTTGAAGTATTCAGCTGTCTGCGTGGGGATGAAATTCGTGGTATGCCCACCGAAAACCGTCACTTCGCCATTGATGCACACGGCAGAATGACTGTTGCGAGGAATGTTCAAGTCGGGCAGTCGCTCAGCCTTGATTTTCACACGAGGACAATCGTCCGCAAGGCTTGCCTGCGGAATCAAGACAAGGAGCAGGATGTGCCAGATTCTTCTCATAACTTACCTTTTTTTTGCATTTGGGCAGTGGTCGCAAATCTGACTTCTTTGTCAGACAGGAACTTATAGAAGATACCCCCCAGAATATAGTCCGTATATTCATTAGCCTCAATCTTAGACCGCATCTTATTTGCTGATGCCCATATCTTTGCTGCTAATTGTTGCTTATTCATATATTGATGCTGCTTAACTATTGTTACTATTGTTGCAATAATAGGATATTTTACCTTGTCATCACCTTCAGCCGGTTTATGTCTTTCTTTTCACCCATTATTGATAATTGTTTGTTTTGCCACAAATTTACATATTAAAATTGAACTATCAGCATTCTTAGACCTTTATATGCAAAAACAATTACTCCTTACATCATTTTTATTGATTTTTAGCATTTTTGTAGAAGTCAAGGTATTGGACTATCTTATATTTTGATTTAATAATCGTAAAAAACTTGGTGTATTCAAAATAAATGTGTTACTTTGGAAACGAAGTTTCATAACACTGATGCGACATGGCATCTGAAGTGATGTTTACGGTTCTGCGAATTGATAACACAAAATCTGCAAGAAATATGATTTACACTAAAAAAACAATTCTAAACAGCGTGAGCCATTGGCTTATGCTATTTGTGCTTCTGTTTACCACCACGACAGCGTGGGCGGCTGACGTTTCGGGCACAATCAATGTCAGTTCGCTGGCGGACAATGCCGAACTGAAACTGACGGGAGCGACGACGCTCAACATTGACGTGGACAAGACGATTAAGTCTATTCGTGGCGACTATACGCTTACCATTCAAGGCAGCAAGACACTAACCATCAATAATTCCAATGGAGACGGCATTGCTGTAGGAACACTGGTTAGCTCTGCCAAGTGAAAGAGTGTATCAGGGCAGGATATGCAAAGGATTCAGGCTTTACAATAAGCAGCATTTCCATAACAGGTACTACGATAGAAGTGACTTCTGTTTCAAGGTCAATGAACAACGATTAGAAAGAAAAGAGACTTATTGAAGTATTCGTGGGAAACCTCTACATTAAATACTCAATAAGCGAAGCCATGTGGCCT
>OCVV011252201.1_pt1 | contig 19991 bp, 23 predicted proteins | sample 1539721 | NCBI WGS metagenome assembly OCVV01 (sample SAMN02144230, study PRJEB22623) | gut metagenome | biome: sheep rumen | host: Ovis aries | place: New Zealand
ACCTACAATTTTATAGTTCATAGAAACTCCTCCCTTTATTTTTATTTGCTTTTATTTTATATCAAATTTAATGAAAAATCAATGATTTTATGATTTTAGGGAGATTTTAGGGACACCTTCCAAATTCATTTAAGTCATGTTTTTAGTACGTGTCCCTTTTTTCCGAGGCTGCTGAAAAAGTAGCTCCCAAGTAACTCAAAGAAAATCGTGAATTGGAAAATATTTTTTCTGATTCACGATTTTTTATGTTGTAAAGTAGTAAAATATGATATAATTAACATAGTTGAAAGGGTGATATAACTATGTTAAAAGCAAATAATCAGTTAAATTTTTGTTTAAGCTCACATGCTTCACTTTTTGATATATTAATATAAAAAGATAATTTTTGGAGACAACTAAAAGATATGGTTGATTTCTCTTTTGTTTATGATGAATTAAAAGATAAGTATTCTTCAACAATGGGAAGAAAAGATGAAGATGTAATAAGAATGTTTAAATATCTTCTACTTAAAAATTACTACAAATTATCTGATAGAGATTTGATTGCAAGAACTAAAACTGATATGCTGTTCAAGTATTTTCTTGATTATCTGCCAGAAGAAGTTAATTTGATAGATCCTACTTTGTTGACTTATTTAGAAGAGAAAGATTAAGTAATAAAGATAATGAAGAAGAAACATCTACAAATTTAATGGATAAATTGATAGCAAAAGCAGTAGAAATAGCTTTAGCAGAAGGTGTGATTGAAGTAAAAAATAAAATAATACAAGATTCAACACATACAAATGCTATGTACCAACATATTTCACCTAGATGGGAGTTAATAAAACAAGCAAAAGAATTAAGAAAATCCATATATAAAATAGATGAGACCATGCATGATAAAATGCCTAAAAAAAGAGAAAGCACTGGTCTTTTAGAAGATCAAATAGAATATACAAAAGAATTACTTAATTTAGTAAAAGAAGATGCAAGATTCACCACAATACCAGCAATAAATGAAAAAATAAATATGTTAGAAGAAACAATGAATGATACTGAATATGAAATAGAATATTCAAGAGATAAAGATGCAAAAGTTGGACATAAAACAGCTGATACATCTTTCTTTGGGTACAAAACACATATTGCAATGACACCAGAAAGAATAATAACAGCTGCAACAATTACAACTGGCGAAAAACATGATGGAAAAGAATTACAAAAATTGGTAGAGAAATCTCAAACAAATGGTATTGAAGTTGAAGCAGTTATTGGTGATGGTGCATATTCTGAAAAAGAAAATATTGAGTATTGTGAAAAAAATAATATTAAATTAGCTAGTAAACTAAGTAAATTCGTAACACATGGAAATAGTCAAAGAAATAATAATTTTGAATATAATAAAGATGCTGGAATGTATGTATATCAAGCAGGACATATGGCAATAAGAAAAGCAAAACGTAGTAACACTCAACTCTTGAATCGCGGCGATTCAAGAGTTGAGTGTTACTCCTTTGATGTAGAAAAATGTAAATATTGTAAATTCAAAGAAGGATGCTACAAGGAAGGTTCAAAATATAAAACATATTGTGTTAAAATTAAAGATGATATTCATATAAAACACATGGACTACATCAAAACAGAAGAATTTAAAGGATTGTATGCTGAAAGATATAAAATTGAGGCAAAAAATTCAGAATTAAAGAGTAATTTTGGCTATGACACATAATGCATGTGGTAAAAATGGAATTACAATCCAAGGTGCAAGTGCGCTCTTTTTAGTGAATATGAAACGAATAATTAAATTAAAAAAAGAAAAAGAGCAAAATAATGGGTAAGAATATCCAGATATTTTGCATTTTTATTTGTCAAACATAAAAAATCGTGAATCAGAAAAAATATTTTCCAATTCACGATTTTCTTTGAGTTACTTTGGAGCTACTTTTTCAGCAGCCTCATATTTATACCCACTCACTTACTTGCTCACACAAATCCATTTTGTACTCCCCTATTTTTGAAAAAATTTTAATTTTTGATTAAATTTTAAAATATTTATTATAAATATTTGTTGACAAATGGCAAAAAAATAAATTATTAGCATATCACAAGAAAAACCATCTTAGTAAAGATGGCTTTCCTTCCTTATTATCTTGGTTTATAACCGTTATTGTTAATTTCTCTCGCTAAACATTTGTCACTATCATGTTCTATTGGATTATCAATTATAATTTCTCCATCCTCCACATATCCGATTTTCATTCTTTTTTTTGCTAAAAAGAAACATGGATATACATTTAAGTCTGGAGTTATCACAACTGATTCTCTTCCAGCAGTACATGAAAACTTGCGGTTACAATTGAAACAGTTCTTTCCAAAAGACCCACATCTTCTAATAAGCAGTTTGTCTTTAGGATAAATATTTCTTGTTTCTTCAAAAAGTTTGAAAAATTCCATAATCTGCTCATCTGAAAGTATATTGTCTTCTTCTAGGTCTAATGCTGCTCCCATTTGCATATAATTTGTAAATTTGATACCTGTTGCCTTTAGTGAAACTGCCTTCTCACACATCTTTTTTACTAAATGATAATTCTTGCTTGTCAATGTTACACGCAAATCTGTTCCAATTCCATACTCTCTTAACCTAGAAATATTTCTTTCTATCAAAGTTTGACCTACTGAAGAAATATCACTATGAATCCCAAAATGATAAGATGTTCCAACATACTTAATACCTACATCAGCAATCATCTTTATTATTTTAGGATTTCTTTCTAGCTCAAGTCCATTAGTTAGCAAAAAATTCTGTCCAACTAACTCTAAAACAGGAAAAAATTCAGGATGTAACAAAATCTCGGTTCCATTTAATAACACTCGGTAGTTATCCATAAGTTTACTGCATAAATCATACAATTGCTTTCCATCAAAGTTACCTTCATAACTAATATAACAATGTTTACAATTTGTATTGCAATTCGAACATGTCATAATAATTACTTCTTTACCCTCAAACCGTTTTTTATACATATTCCGCCATCCTTTCTACATAGATAATAGCTGCTATAAACCTCCAAAAAATCCAATTTAGGATTATAGCTATATTTTACCACCTTTCCTACATTATGTCAATTATTTAAAGCAAATAAAAACCCTAGCAACCGTACACGATTGCTAGGGAAAATGCTTATAAGAGTTTCTACATCAAAACTTAATTCTGTCACTAACATAATTAGCAACTTCATTCAGATTCAATGTAATCTGTTGCATAGTGTCTCTGTCCCTGACTGTTACAGTATTGTTACTGATAGTATTATCATCAACAGTAATTGCAAACGGAGTACCACAAATGTCACTTCTTCTGTATCGCTTACCGATACTACCAGATTCATCATAATCTACCATAAAGATAGTCGACAAATCATGATAGATTTCAGTTGCTTTTTCAGAATGACGCTTTTTTACCAATGGCAATACTGTCGCTTTATAAGGTGCCAAGAAAGGATGAAATTTCATTACCTCTCTAGTGGAGCCATCAGGTAACACTTCCTGATGATATGCTTCACACAGAAATGCCAAAACACCTCTGTCAACACCTACTGTTGATTCAACAATGTAAGGTATAAACCTTTCATTTGTGGCAGGATCGATATACTCCATTTTCTGACCAGAATATTCCTGGTGTTTCGACAAGTCATAATCTGTCCTGTCATGGGTACCATTCAATTCGCCAAAGCCAAACGGGAACTCATATTCAACATCGCAAGCAGCCTTTGCATAGAACACAAGTTTTTCATGGTCATGGAATCTCAATTTATCTTCAGGCAAGCCCAAATCTTTATAAAACCTCATCGCGTACTCTTTAAAGTACTCATAAAGTTCCATGTCAGTGCCAGGCTTACAAAAAGTCTGAAACTCCATCTGTTCAAACTCGATAGTTCTGAAAGTAAAGTTACCAGGCGTAACTTCATTTCTGAATGCTTTACCTACTTGACCAATGCTGAACGGGAGCTTTGCCCTTGTCGTTCTCTGCACATTGAGGTAATTTACATACTCACCCTGTGCATTTTCAGGTCTCAAATAAATGATTGACTTATTATCATCAATCGTACCACGGTAAGTTTCAAACATCTGGCTGAACCTTCTTACATCAGTAAAGTCCTCTCTGCCACAGACAGGGCATTTAATATGATTATCACGAATAAAATTCTGCATTTCCTCGTAAGTCATACTTTCTGCACTGACTTTGCCATGAGTTGCCTCACTGATAAAGTTATCCGCTCTGAATCTGGTCTTGCAATGTTTACAATCAATCTTTGGATCATAAAATGACGCCACATGACCGCTTGCTTCCCAAACTCTTGGATGCATAAGAATGCTCGCATCAATTTCAAAGCTGTTAGGGCGTTCTTGAATAAAACGCTTTCTCCATGCATCTTTAAAATTGTTTTTCAATCTAGCACCTAAAGGACCATAATCCCATGTATTTGCTAAACCGCCATAGATTTCACTTCCCTGATAGATAAAACCGTACTGCCGACAAAAGCTTGCCAAAGCATCAAGTGTCTTTTCTTTCATGTTAATCACCATTTCCTTTCAGTTTATATTTTTTTGTTTTTGGACTAACGAGAACACTTTTCAGCACACTCTTATTAAGCATTTATTTGTGATTAAAAACTCTAATCACTAAACAAATGTAATAATAGTATTACATAATTATTTTACCATATCTTTACTAAAAAGTCAAGTTTTCGCCTTAATTTCAGTATTTTGAGCCAAAAAGAATATTCAAAATAGAATATTATTTTTTTACTTAAAATTTTATCTTATTACTTATATAGTCTTTAATTTCATTGATGTCGATTCTTACTTGTTTCATTGTATCTCTATCTCTAACTGTTACTTTATCATCTTCCAACGTATCAAAATCAATTGTAATGCAAAAAGGTGTTCCTATCTCATCTTCTCTTCGATATCTTTTACCGATAGAACCAGTTTCATCATAATCACACATAAACTCTTCTGATAATTCTTTATAAATTTCCTTTGCTTTATTTGATAATTTCTTTGAAAGTGGTAAAACGGCAACTTTAAAAGGTGCAATAGCTGGATGTAAATGCAAAACAACTCTACTATCTTCTTCCGAAATTTTCTCTTCTTCATAAGCATTACACAAAAATGCTAATGTCATTCTGTCAGCTCCTAAAGATGGCTCTATAACATATGGAACATATTTTTCATTAGTTTCAGCATCTTGATATGTTAAGTCTTGTTTTGAATGATTTATATGTTGTGTTAAATCATAATCTGTTCTATCAGCTATTCCCCATAATTCTCCCCATCCAAAAGGAAATTTAAATTCTATATCTGTAGTTGCCTTACTATAAAAAATAAGTTCATCTTGTTCATGGTCTCTTAATCTTATGGCATCTTCATTTATTCCTAAATTTAATAGCCAATTTTTGCAGAAACTTCTCCAATACGCAAACCATTCTAAATCAGTTCCAGGCTTGCAGAAAAATTCTAATTCCATTTGTTCAAATTCTCTAGTTCTAAATGTAAAATTACCTGGTGTTATCTCATTTCTAAATGCTTTACCTATTTGAGCTATCCCCATAGGCAATTTTCTTCTTGTTGTTCTCAACACATTCTTAAAATTCACAAATATTCCTTGTGCCGTTTCAGGTCTTAAAAAGATTTCAGCTTTTGAATCTTCTGTTACTCCTTGAAAAGTTTTAAACATTAAACTAAATTTTCTAATATTAGTAAAATTCATTTTTCCACAATTTGGACATGGTATATTGTTTTCTTCTATAAAATTTATTAATTGCTCATCTGACATACCGTCTGCAATCATATCATTCCCCTTATTGTGAGCCCATTCTTCAATCAATTTATCCGCTCTGTGTCTTGTTTTGCATTCTTTACAATCTATTAATGGGTCTGCAAAACTATTTACATGTCCAGAAGCAACCCATGTTTCAGGATTCATCAATATTGCAGCATCTAGCCCCACATTGTATTCATTTGATTGAATAAATTTTTTTCTCCATGCTTTTTTTACATTATTTTTTAGTTCAACACCAAGAGGTCCATAATCCCATGTATTTGCTAATCCTCCATAAATTTCAGATCCAGGATAGATATATCCTCTGTTTTTACATAAATTAACGAGTTTCTCCATTGAATCAACCATAATTTCTCCTCCTTATTCTTCATGCTAGGATTATAATAAAAAAATTCGTTCCTAGCACATAATTTTATGCTAGGGACGAAAATATATTTCCGCGATTCCACCCTAATTGATATATTTATATATATATATCCACCTTAATTTTAAATATGCTCCAAAGCTCCACCGTGTTTAATTATTGCAAGTATTCCACCATCACCTGCTCTCTATAAATAATCTAATAAAACACTTCTTCTTTATCATCGCATTTTCTATATTTATTTATATATTTTATAATATAAACATACATAAGTCAATACTTTCTAAAAATTTTATAAATATCTTTTTAATTCTATTATGTTTTCTATTTTTATAACACCTTTATCAACATTTTTGTCAGTTTTATTTAAATAAAAGGTCTTCATTCCCAATTTTTTAGGTATCAATATATCTTTCTCATAATTATCACCTATCATTGCACATTCATCATAATAATAATTTCTACTTGCATTCCTAAAACTTTCCATTCTTGGCTTAAGAAATTCTTCTCCACTATAGACTTTATCTATATACTTTGATAATCCCGCAACATTTATTTTTTTACATTGAATGTCTTTAAACCAGTTCGTCAATATTACTATTTCAAAACCTTTTTCTTTCAAATATTTTAATATTTCTATACTATTCGATAAATCCTGTTCTGGTAAATTAGCAGTTACTTCTAATAAATCATTATATAACTGTTTTGGTATTTCCACATTGCATCTATCATTTAAATATTTATATAATTTTTCCCTTTCGTATTTTGTATTTTCTTCCTCATACATAAATAATAATCTATTTAGATCTTTAGAAAATTTAGGATCAACTCCTAAAAGATTTTCATTAATAAAACTCTCCATGTCATTATAATTAGGTATAACTAAAGTATTATCTAAATCAAAAATTAATTTTTTTATCATTTTTCTCCTCTTATATTGTTGTAATAGGTCTTGTTTGAGTTATATATATATCATTGTCTTTTATAACCCATTCTATATCAACTGGCATATTCCATATATTAACTATTTGTTTCATTTTTTCTAAAATAAGATTTATAGTTTCTTTTGATAAATCCAACTCTTCATATTGAAAATCCATTTTTTCTTTGTTAATAATTAATGTTGTTGGTTCACCATACCCTCCTACAACGCTACCGCTTTTACCTTTTTGATATTCAATAATGCACTCGTCATTATCTCCTGTCACAGGATTGCTTGAGAAACACACACCACTCCAATCCGCATCAATATATTGCTGAATTAGGATTCCCATATCTTCTATATTAACCACATTTTCATGAAGCCTTTTATAAGCTTTTACTCTTTCTCCATATAACGATTGACCACATTCTATTATTGCCTCTGATATTTTTTCTTTGTTTATATTTAATATTGATTCAAAGCAACCCGCCCAAGAATATTCTCCTGAGTCTTCACCAATCGCTGAACTACGAACCACATACTTTTCAGCCTTCATATATTCTGTTATATTCTCTACTAATTCATTTAAATATTGTTCATCTTTATTTCTCTCAAAATACTTCCATATATTCTTATTTAATATTATTCCTCTTGGGACATTTATTCCTTTTTCGCTTAATCTTGCTATTGAAAATGCTTTTCCTCCTACTTCATCAGCTCCTTTTTTATATGCCTCTGAATATGTTAAGAAATTCAAATTATTATCTTCACTTTTCATTTAATATTACTACTCCTTTATTTCCATCTACAGTAATCAAATCTCCTGTTTTTATAATATTGGTTGCTATTTTTGTCCCTACAACACATGGAATTTTTAATTCTCTACTTGTTATAGCTGCATGTGAACCTAGCCCTCCTTGATTTGTAACAATCGCTTTAGCCTTGTAGCAAGCTCTGATTATATCCGGTGCTGTTGTTTCCGATACCAATATTATGTCTTGTGGCATGTTTTGTATTATATTATCTAGCTCATCAAAATTCTCGAAATTTGCAGATAATACAAAAGCATTTCCTGTAACACTTCCTTTACATGCTGGGGTTCCTTTTAAAATATTTGTACTATTTAATAGAGATTTTTTCCATTCCTTTATTTCATTATAAATTACTGTATTCTCAGCATAAAATTTGTTTTCTTTCAATATATGATTACTTTTTCTCTTATTTAATTCTACTTGAGATACACTTTTTCCTATTTTTAGTTCTTCTACTGAAGAATTTAAGAATTTTTCTCTATCGCCACTTTTATCTGCCACTCTTGAAAAATAGCTGTCTTTTCCGTTAAAGAATAAATTTAAAAATTTTCTTCCTTGTGTTTTTATTTTTTCTAATTGAATTAAATTAGCATTTAATGTTGTATCATTTTCTTCTTTACAAATTTTATAAGATAATTCAGTATAAAATGATTCCGTATATCTATAAAACCCTAAAAACTCCATAAATAACTCAATTACTTCTATTAATTTATTATCTTTAATTAATTTTTCAGCATTTTGCTCGGCACTACCTAAAAAATTTTCAAACTTTTTATAATATTCATTAAATCTTTTTTTATCTTTAAATAATTGCACTGCAAAATTTTGACATTTTTCTTCTTCTAAATTTTCAAATAGTATAATAACCGATTCTTCTTCTTTAATCGAACAACATTTTAAATCATTATAACTATTAACATATATTGATTCAAACAAGAAAGATGGACTAGTAGCTTCAAAAAAGCGTGTATATTTATTCATATAGAACCTCCTATTTTTTTATTTTAGTTAATCTTACTTTATCTGCAATGCATTTTTTCTTTCCTGTATGCTTACATTCGCAAAAACTTTTTGGAAGAACATAATTTTCTGATAATTTTGGGTGTTTTATATCACATGCATTATACAAACAATCTGAATAAGTCAGGTCTTGAAAAATGCATTTAAACCTATTAACACGATTTGGCATATAACCTGAATCTCCATCAAAATTTAAAACACCTTTTAAAAATATGTCCAAATCTAACCTACCATCATACTCATCTATAATTTTTTGGACATTTTTTGCATATATTTCAAAAGGTAACACTCCTTCATAATTATCATTCCAGTAATCATTTTCATATCGCATTAGTCCTATAGTCATTTTATTAACATATGGCATATTTTCGTCAACAAATTTTACAATTTCTAAAGCCTTTTTTTCGTTGTATTTATCCATTAAAAAAACTAGTTTTAATTTATTTCCTTGACTTACAAACTCTTTGATATTATCCATTATTGGTTTTAGTGGTTTTCTACTTGGATTATCAGATTCAATTTCATGGAAACTTATACAAGCTCTAATTGGCATAATCTCTTTTGTTAACTCATTTAATTTTATTCCATTTGTATATATGGATGGTTGTTTATTTCTTTTTCTTATTTCTTTAATAATATCAGATATTTCATTATGTAAAAGTGGTTCTCCTCCCATTAGATCTATTTTATTGAAATCATCATTACTATCTAAAATTTTCTTTACTTGTTCTAAACTCATCTCTACTGCATTTCTTGAACTAACACTAAAACAATTTTTACAATTCAGATTACATTTTCCAGTTATGAACAGAAGAAGACTTTTTTCATATGAATCTTGCCAATTGATTTTCCACTTATTAGTATTTACATTAATTTTATATTCTGTTAAGGTACTACTTGTCATCTTTTATTTCCTCCTTGTTTAATATTATCCCTTTTAAAATTTCATTTTCTTTATCTGAATCAGGTGTATGCATTATTGTAGCAGGAAATGTAATATTACCATTTTTCCACTTTTCTAGTAATATTTCATCTGAATATTCAAACAATCTACCAATTTGTTCTTTATCTCTATATTTCCACCTAATGCTATCATGATTACACATATATGGAATATGATGATTTCCTTTTAATTGGTGTAATATTTTAAATGTTTCATCTCCCATATAATCACATGGAACAGCCCATACTTCTTGTGCTTCATAATTCAACAAATATCTTAGCACATCTCCTTCAGGATAATCTTTCCATTTATTTCTAAATTCGTCTTCTTTAATTTGCATTACTTCTTCTTCACTTAATATTATCCTTATTGGTTCATGAATTGGCAGTTTTAAACCATCTTTTAAATACCTGTAAATGTCATTAGCAATATTCCTTTCTATTGCATCATTTTTTATAGTAATAAAGACCTGTTTATTATCCATTTCATTTTCCTCCCTTACCACCCATATAAAGAAAATTTTATATCTTTTTGGATATTTCTTATAGCTTCCTTTATATATGGAATCGTATTATCTGGCATATCGTTTATATCAAACCATTTAATATCATCACATTTGTTAGGCTCATTATTTTTAATTTTTCCATCCCATCTATTAACCATAAAGAAATAATCAATTCTTTCTTTGTCGCATCCTTTTCTATTCATTACTTGAACAATTCTTAATGTTTCATTATCTATCTTTATATTTATTTCTTCTTCAGTTTCGCGTATTATAGCTTCAATCACTGATTCATTCGCTTCTAGTTTTCCTGCTGGAGTAGAATAAAAACCATCTGCAAACCCTGTATTCTTTCTTCTTATCAACAATATTTTGTTTTCTTTAATTAAAACTAAATGTACTGATACTGGTACTGAAAATATTTGCATTTTTACCTCTCCATATCATCTTTTTCTAACTCTTTTTTTAAAATTATATTACATTTTTCTCTACTTGCACTAATTTTACATTTTCCGCCGATAGGGTATGTAAAAATCGGAGTTGTATGTCCTATATTAGCATTTATGATTATTGGAATATTATCTAAATCTTTTTTATTTCTTATCATCATACGCCATTTTCTTATATTCATCTCACTACAATCTTCAGCTCTACCAAAAACTATTCCTTTTACTTTTTCAAACTGTTTTAATTGCATTAAAGATTCTAAATTTCTATCAAATTCTAATAAAAAATTAGCATTTAATGCCCCAGTATCTTCAAGGAATAAGATTTTATTTTCAATATTTGGCATAAACTCTGTACCCTGTAATAAATTTAATGTACATAGGTTTCCACCTACGATTGTTCCTTCTGCTATTCCATCATTTATAGAAGTCATTCCATCATTTTTTATAAAAGTTCTATTTTCCTGATCTGTGTACCACTCGTCGCTACTATATTCCTTTGAAGATTCTACATGAACAAATTTTTCTGAACTCATTAACATTTTTTTAAAATATTCTTCAGAATATTCAAAACCTTTTTTCATTCCAAAATTAGAAAAATGTATTCCAGAAAATGTTACTAGTCCTGTTTTTGCGTAAATTGCATTCTGTAACGCTGTAATATCTGATAGTCCACAAAATATTTTTGGATTATCTTTAATTATGTTATAATTTATATATCTTAATAATTGATTTGAATTATATCCTCCAACAACCGTAAGTATTCCCTTTACATTTTTATCTAAAAATGCATTATGCAAATCTTCTATTCTTTGCTCTATTGTCGCACAATTATACTCTTCTTGTGCTTTCATAACATTTTTTCCAAAAGTCACTTTAAGTCCTAAATTATTCAACCTTTCCGTTGCAAGTCTAATAGTTTCTTCACTTAATATATTCATACTTCTTGATGGAGCGATAACACGCACTTCATCTCCTATTTCTAATTTTTTAGGATACATCTTTAATCTTCCCTTCCTTGACCTTCATTTTTATTTTTTTCATTTTGCACAACTATTGTTGGTTCTACATATTCAAATTCAGGATTATATTCTAGTTTTAAATAATCTTGTAATTGTGTCATTAATTCAACCTTACTAATCCCCAATTCTTCTTGCCAGTGTTTCAATGCTCTTAAATACTTTTTATATAGATAAACTGGATATCTTTTTTTGTTATCCATAATATTTTCTTTATTTAAATTTGCTACCGTTACTAGGCATTCCGCATATTTAAATTTCTCTGGCGAATCCAGTTTAACAATATCAGCTATATAAGATGCTTGCAAGGATGTTGGTATTCCATACATTCTCATTACTGCTGGTTGGACTCCTAAAGCTAATTCTGCCCCATATTTCTTATTTTCTGATTCTAACGCTATAATATTTCCTACATCCTTATATTCTCCACTTTTGGGGTCTAAAAAAGCAAAATTCATATTTCTTCCAAAAATTCCTTGTTCATCTAATCCGTATTTATGTTTATAATATTTTTTAGGTCTTGTATCAAATTCTAATTTTACTTTTGAACTTATATCTTTACATGCTTCTATTAAGTCTTTGTCCTCACTATTTATTCTTAACATGATATCTTCTGGTTTTACCTTTAAATAATCTTGAAAAAATACAAATGAGTCAATAACCAAATCCTCTAGTTTACTATAATTTGTCATAACGCATAGAGCATCAAAAAAGCTAGTAAATTCTGTTATATTTTCTGTATAGTATATATTTTTTAGTGACTGTGTTCTTATTGCTTTTTGTTTTATAAAATTTCCTTTCTTGTCTATCGTTCCATCTAGTAAAATTGGTTTTAATACACTAATTCCTGAGCCTATATATGTTACACTATCATCTACCCCTGATGATATATCTACACTTCCTTCTCTTTTATACCCTTTCTCACTAAAGCATTGTATAAATGCTCTATTTACTGCATCAATTTTTTCTTTCATTTTATTGCACCTTCAAATTCTATATTTTTCAATTCTTATCTTTGTAATTTGGTCAATTAAACTTTTGTATCTATGTTATATAGAATCTTTAGTGCATCTTAAAATATCATAACAAATCAGGCGTCCATAAATAACCTTTACAATGTAATTCTGTGTTTAACTCTTTATTTATTTCATCTAGTGTTGGCAATTTAGAATTATTCCCTATATAGTGAATTCCATTAGTAATAGAATCCAAATAAAATTTGCCTTCACTATTTATTAAAAGTACAGAATTAGCACTATAATTTCCTTCATCAAAATAAACAGACATATTAATTTTGTCACCATATTGTTTTTTTATATCTAAATAAATACTATTTAATTCTTCGTTTGTTAATTTAATTTTATCATAAAATTTCTTACATTTTTCAGAATAATTAACTCCATATATGTGCCATCTGTTTACACCCAAATCAACTAAAACTTCTGCAATATCCTTCAAGTAATTTTTATTTATTTGAGTAATAACAGTATGTATCATTATTGGTACATTTTCTTTTTGTAACTTTTTGATGTTGTTTTTTATCAATTTCAATTGATTCATTTTTTTATTTTTGCTAGGTCTTACTTTTTCTAATATTTCGCTATTCACACTGTCAATTGTTATTCTAACTAATACATTAGCCTCCTTTAATAGTTTTGCCATATCTCCTAATTGTTCTAAAGTTCCATTTGTATCAATATTTATAGAGCATTTTCCTTTAAAAGTCTCAATAACATCTTTTAAGTATGGATTTATTGTAGGCTCTCCTCCTGATAGTCCAACATTCATAAAACCTAAATCTAAAATATGGTTTGCTGTTTCTAATATATTTTCTCTGGTCTCATTATTTTCCATTTTATCATCTGCAAAGCAATATATGCAATCAAGGTTACATCTTTCTTCGATTAGCCAATTAATTCTAAATGGATGTGAAAATTTTATATTTGTATTAATGTGATTTTTATTTTTTTCTAAAAATTCTTCTACCTTTGCAAGTCCTTTTATATCTTTGATTTCTTCGAAATTCACATTTTCATAAAATTTGTATAAGTTTGTATCTTTTTCATATACAGTAATTCCATTTATTTCAGGTCTTATATATATTTTATTTTCTATTTCTAACATAAATCCTCCCATCTATGGTAATATATTTTCGCCATTAAATCTTAAGCAAATTTGCATGTTTCTGATGTCTTCTGCTTTTAGAACCCACATTAAAAATCTTTCAACACCCATTCCAAATCCTGATGTTTGTAGTGGAAATTGTCTTTTCATTTCTACATACCATTCATATTCTTCTGGGGCTACACAATGTCTCTTTAAAGCATCTAAAAGTTCCTTGTCGCCTTTATGCCTTTCTCCACATCCAACTGTTTCGCCTATTCCCATTAATAAATCTGCGTTTCTTGTTGTCCCCTTAATCTTTTCATCATTTTTTTGATAGAATGGAACTGCCAATTCATCATAATTTGTAACCCATACTATTCCGTTAAAAATTTTAATTAATTCTTTCTCCGCTTTACGAGATATGTTTCTCCATCCATCTTCATATTCAACATACTCATTTATATTATTTGGAAATTTTTCTTTTAGGATTTTCTCCGCTTCATTAAATGTTATTCTTGTAAATTCGCCTTCATAATTAGCAATTTTTTCTATATGGCTTATATCTCCAATAGTTTCTCTTAAACTTTCTCCCATTCTTTCTATAATTCTATTTGCTAAATATTTTATATACTCATCAACTAATTTCATAACATCTTCTAATTTGCCTGGTATTTCTGCCTCACTGTGATAAAATTGGCATAGATGTCTTTGATCTGCTTTTTCTCCTCTAAAAGATGGCATAACATAATAGCATCCATTATCACTTAATCTACATCCATATTCTAATAAAAATTGCATAGAATCAGCTAAATATGTTTCTACTCCATCTAATTCTACCTTTACAGGTATAGAATCACTTCCCCTACCCATAGGGCTAGAAATCGAACCCGTTGTTACAGGTAAATGCATTGTGATAATTCCTTTTTTCTGATAAAATCTCATTGTTTCTTCAGTTATTAGATTTTCTAAAACAACTAATTGCTTGTACCACTCGCTTTTTAGCACCTCAATATAGTGTGTTTCTGGTTTTCTCCAAGTATTTGGTTCATTGATAATACCTTTCATTGTATCCTCCTTATAAAATATATATAGTGAATTATAATGATATACTTTATTAACATTCATAAGATTGTTTTATAAAGTTTTTCATTATATTATTGCACTCTATAATTTTGCTTGATGTAACTTTAAAATCAAATAATTGCATATATTCCAATATATTTTCTTCTACTATTCTTGGTTTATCTGACTTTAATATCTTTTCCCATATTGGCAGAATCCATATATGAAAATGAGAGTCAATATCTTTTTCTTCTTGAATAATAGTTACATTTTTAATATTAAATTTCTCTTGTAATCCTTTTCTAATAATATAAATCATTTCAGAAATGTTATATCTCATATCTTTATCCATTTGTTCTATACTAGAGATGTGTTTTGTAGAACTTATTATATAAAAAGCAGGTACTGGATACTCCATGTCTTGGCTTACAATTATTTGTTCATTTTCAAATATGGGATCTAAATACTTATTAATTTTATTATTTTTTAAAAAGCATCCTCTACATCTCTCTTTAGTTTTAATTGTTGTGCCATCTAAAAAATTAAACTCTTTCATTTCGTTCATTTTCCCACCTTTTTCTTGTCATTCCATAAATATAATTATCTACAAATACTTCATAAAGACATTCATTGTCTTCTAGCATACCTTCTTTTATAAAATTTAATTTTTCTGGTATCGCTTGGCTAGAATAATTTTCAGTAGCCGCCAAAATATTAATTTTATTCAGCTGAATATTATTAAAAGCATACTTTATTACTTCTATACAGCTCCTCATCATTATTCCTTTATGTGTATATTCTTCGGCTAACCAATAGCCAATTTCACATTTTTTATTTCTATAATCTATATTTTGTATTTCTATGCTTCCTGCAAATTCTCCGTTATAATAAATCCCTAATGCATATGCCTCTTTGTTTCTTTCTCTTTCTTGACAAATTTTAGTGTAATTTGTTAGGTCATTTGACTCTTTATATAAATCAAGCCATCCTAACCATTGTCTTAAAAACTTTCTGTTATTATCAATAACCTTGTATCTTTTTTCAACGTCATTTAATTCAACTGATTTTAGAACAATTTGATTATCTACTTTTAATTCCATAATTTCATTCCTTCTTTCATTATTTTGGCTACAAAAATAGCCAAAGATTTTATCTTTGACTATTTTTGACTATTTATATACTAAAAAAGGGCATAATGATACCTCAAATTTCAAATAATTTTCAACAATACTACTAACATCTATGTTAATTATTATTTTTTTAATCATTTTTGCTCTCCTCAACTTTATTCTTAACTTATTATGTAAAACCAGTATTTTTTTATAGATTTCATTCTATCACAATTATCGTAATCTGTCAATACATTTTTCATTTTTTACATAATTTACTATTATTTTTCACATAATATTTTTTATATACTAATTTTCCGCTCTTAATAGGCTGTACTCTATGATTTTATACAACAATTCATTGTAAAATATAAAGAGCTTAAAATAGAAATTGGGTAACTATGGAATTTAATAAATTTAACGATTCATACAATATAATTGGATTAAATTTGAAAAAAGTTAGAGAAAAAGTTAATATGTCTCAAGACAAGTAGAGCCACCAACTATCGCTACTTGGCATAACTCTTTATCAAAGTGATATCTTTAAGATAGAAAATAATAAAAGAACTGTGAGAGATTTTGAATTGTGGGGCATTTGTTCTGTACTTAATATTAAAGCCGAAGATTTTTTTAATCCAAATATAGAGCAAAATAAAAAGTATCACACATAGATACTTTTTATTTTATATATTTTATTATGTCTAACAAGCTATTTACTCTTAAATTATTTTTATTTTCTGGAGAATAATTCACACCAAAAAATTTTAATTTAAAATATTCTACTAGTCCCTCATCACTTCTAGTATCTCCAACAACAAAAGATTTATTCATATCAATGTTGTATTTTTCACATGCTTTCAATACCATTCCAGGCTTAGGTTTTCTACAGTTACATTTTTCTTCATCTGTGTGCGGACAATAAAGTATATCTAAAACTTGTATATTGTTTTCTTTTAATTTCTCTAATAATTTATCTGTAAATTTATAATATTGACCTAATGATATCAGTTTTTTATTTATTATCTCCTGATTAGTGATAATTATAATTTCATAATTCATACTTCTTATTTTTTTCAGTGCGTCAATTGAACCGTTTAAAAACTCTGGTTCTGTTTTTCTTTTCCATTCTTCTTCATCATAATCTTTTATTATTGTTCCATCTCTATCGAGAAAAGCAACTTTTAGTTTATTCATAAATATACAATATCTCCTTTATAATAATCAAAAATCACTTTCATCAAACGTTATTTCATTTAAATAATTGTATATAGCTCTTTTATCTGAAAGAATAGTATTGTCAGGTATATGGTTAATATCACGCCATATCAATTCATTGCACCTGTCTTTCCTTCCTCATATTCCGTATTATATCTTTTCATTAATAATATTTAATTATTATTTAATCGATTTTTCTTACTAATTACATTCTTCAATGAATTTTTTAAATAACTTTTTTGTAAATTCATCTTCTAGCATTAATTCTGGATGCCATTTTATTCCTATTATAAATTTTTTATTATCTAATTCAAAACTCTCTACTAATCCATCATCAGAAACAGATGAAATTTTTGCGTAGTTCTCAACATTCTCTTTAGGTGCTATCATGCTATGGATACTATTTACATTGTATTCATCTTTATTTATTAAATCATATATTTTTGTTCCTTTTATTATAGATACTCTATGTCTGTAAGTTTTATCATATATATCATGCTTTTTTGTCTTGTCTTCAATTACATCTGTCCCTAAAGCTCTTAAAATATTATTAAATCCTGCACATATTCCAATAAGAGGTTTATTTAATTCTATAGTTCTTTTCGCCATTTCTATTTCATAATTTGAACTATATAGTCCACCTTGCAATATAAAACCATCACATAAATCTATTTGTCTATATAATTCTTCTTTTTCTTCGTCACTTAAAATAGTATCGTCTTTAATATCATTATCATTGAATTTTAAAGTTGCTTCTGTTGGTAATAACATTATTGCTGTACCACCATTTTTTACAATTAAATATCTTATTTCATCAACTTCATCAATTCTATGCCAAATATCATCTTCTTGTTGTGGCTGAACTTTACCTATTATTCCTATAATTGGTCTTTTCATTACTTTTACCTCCATCAAAAATATTGCAATAATATCACACTTATTTTATCTGCATTCACTTTCCTCTAATTTCCTATCATTTGTAACATCCTGTAAAATTCTAATATAGCTATCATATCTTTCTTTATTTATAATTCCTGCTTTTACTGCTTGCTTTACCTTACATCCTTCAATAGGTTCTTTATAATGTAAACAATTAGAATATCTACAACGTCCTTCCCAGTCTTCAAATTCAGCAAAATATTGTTTTATTTCACTTGGTTTAAAATTCGAAATGTGCCATTTATAAATTCTCCTTCCATAACAATTTATTTACTATCATTTCTTTAATTTCTCCTATAATAATTCTATCTTATCAATTAACATTGATTCTTCATTTTCATCAATATATTCTATACTAATTTCATCTATTATTGTTTCGAATTCTTCATCAAAGTTCTTCTTTAACATATTAATACTCTCACTTTGTCCAAGTGTTATATGAGGAATATATTGTATTTCTTTTTTTTTATGAGTTGGTAACACTTCTTGATAAATGCTATCATGCAATTGCATTATTTTATCTTTCCCCTCTATACAATTAAGAAATATGTAATTATCATTAGATAAAGAAATTCCTTTAAAACGCACATTAAATTTCGTTATATTTTTTACAACTTTTCTAATTCTCTCTATTAATAATTCATCTGCCATATTATCTGAAAAAGGAAATATCAATGTAATATGTGGCTCTATCATTCCATATAATCTATCATATCTCTTTCTAACTTCTTGAATTGTCTTTATATTCTTAAATTTTGGAAATATTATAACTGATCTTTTATTAATGTTATCACTCATATTTACTACTCCTTCTTAATTTTCAAAATAAAAAAGCTAATATTGAACTTTCTCTAATTTATTTTTCTGTAATAATACCGCTTTATAAAAATACTAGATTTTAATAACAATTACATTTAACCCCTTAATTATTATCTATCCAATACCTCAAATATGTATATCCATCATCTTTATTATAATAGCTATTTTCATATATTCCGCCATTCTTTTCTATTACTTTTATTGAAGAAATATTAAAATCTTTACAAGTTATTAAAATTTTTTCCTTATCATTTTCTTTAAATTTTTCTAAACCCAACTGCAACATTCTTGTTGCATATCCTTTTCCTCTTTCATTTACTATATTACCACAAACCTCACCAATTATCAATATATGATTTCTGTAAAAAAATTCAAACCATTATACAACTTTTTTCAGCTTTTTGTATATTAACCCTTTTGTACTCTATACAACATTTTTTGAGTTTTTGCTTATTTTCAGCATATTTGAGGCATGTCAAAACATCCAAATCAAAGGTACCAAAAAAGAGCTTATTTGGAGGTGTTTTCACATCCAAATTCAGCTCTTTATCTCATCCAAATTGGGTAAATACTATTATATTTTTATCATATCGCTTTGAAAAGACATTTCTATCATTTTTTATATTTCGTTATGTCGGGTGAGATATTCCCTACCTACCACCTTTTTTGTATTTTTTGAAAATTTTTACTATTTTTATCATTTTCTTAGTTTTTTTATAAAATTGTCGCTTTTTAGTCATTTTTTCTAATTTAGTTATATCAACGGTTACAAGTTTTCTGTTTCAGATATTCCTACGCGATACTCAATATCTTCCATAAATGGAAAAATTTCTTTTACTCTTTTTAATGTGAGCATAGTTTGTCTTGGATGTGGATTTTTATCATTATT
>OCVV011320159.1_pt1 | contig 19988 bp, 18 predicted proteins | sample 1539721 | NCBI WGS metagenome assembly OCVV01 (sample SAMN02144230, study PRJEB22623) | gut metagenome | biome: sheep rumen | host: Ovis aries | place: New Zealand
CACACCGTATTATTGGGTTTCGGGCAACAGCGCCGAGGTCGACTTCATTGTTCAGTGCGGCGCCCATATCGTCCCCATCGAGGTGAAGGCGGAGAGCAACGTGAAGGCGCGCTCTTTGGCCGAGTACCGCAAAAAGTACACGCCGCCTGTTTCAGTCAAAACCTCCATGCTCGACGAGGTCAGTGGAAGCGAGGTGCGCCTAATCCCGCTGTATCTGATTGGGTCCATGGGGACGATGATTTAGAGAACAGGCAAATTATGGCGCGGATACGCAAGTGTTCAAAGGAGTTTTTATGTTCATTACCAAATATACTGACAATCCCGGCTCAGATGAAGAACTCATACCCTGTTCTGGTACATATGATGATGGATTCGAGGAAGAGTATGAAACACACGTTCGCAGTTTAGACCGCTTCATATTTCTTGTTGATATGTTCAGAATTGTAAAGTCGTGTACGAGTGATCTGCTCAATCTCAAAGGGGGGGGAGATGTTCCTTTCTGGCTAATCAACAAAACACTTATAAACTATCTTAATGCTGTGTACAGCTATAAAGAGTACATCAATAGTTACGAACCACCCCTGAAGAAAATCACGGATGGATATTACTACAACCGAAAATGGTATAGATTTGTTTGTGACTATCGGAATCGCGTCATACATCAATCCACAATTATAAAAGATAGATCAACTAAAACGGGCGACATTTATATTGATTTGGACGAGATGGTTCTTGCACAAAATGAAATAATTGCAGAATTGCTCTCAGACCCCAATTCATCAGAATCTTCGATAAAGAATGCAAAACGCTTCTTAAAAGAGATACAGTCTTTGCTGCCGGAACAACCAGTGGGAACCTATAATAGGAAAAAACTTCAAAGCATGAAAAGAATAGCACAAGACGCAGATTCTGAAATAACGTTAATGAATAACGAGATTCTGTTGCATGCTTACAGAAACAGTGTCCTACCGCATCTGCGCTGGCTTCTTTCAGTTTCCCACAAAGAAAATGATCGTTACTGGTACACATTTATCGTCAACGAAGATTGGGGGCATCTTCCTGAGAAAAGTGATGTTGCTTGTTTTGAGCCAAACTACTCGGTGGAATTGTTTTATCAGTATTTGTTACGAGCCCTTGGAAATGAAAGCCCTGTTTGTAAGGCAATAAAAAATATCCTCGAAGCAGATGGATATACATATGTTTATGAACAGGCCTGCTCCCTTAACGAATTCTTCGAAAGAGAAGGGAATTAAACAATTGTTCATTTGACTTGGCGAGATTCACATGATAGTATTTGATAGGATTTGTAGCACTGCGAGGCACCGCTTTATTAAGGTTTGGTTACGATGAGGTCCAAGCTCATTCCACGCACAAGCTTGGGCCAAATCTTAAGAAAGGCGGCCATTATTATGCCGAACGAAGAAATTGTTGTTGTAAACGAGGGGAGAATCAGTCTTAAAGAGGAAACTCGCATGGCGTGCAAGCGTTATGCGACTGATTGTCTGCAGCATGCAAAAGCGCCCCTCAAGCAGTTAGCAGCTTCTTGGATTGAAGAGGGTGTTAACCGTCTAATCATTTACATTCAACAAAAGCTAGCTGCATAACCTGAAGAGGCAGAGTACCTTCTGCCTCTTTACTATTTCCTCCAAATGAAATGTAAAACATCATTCATTCAATTCATCGAATACAGAGACATGATTGATGAAGCTTATCTGGAAGAAGACAGGATGTACTTCCATGAAATTTACAACAAGGAAGACAAACCAAGTTTTGTCAGCACTGATGCTCAGCAGAACTAAGCTGCTCTTTACGGTTCGTTGTAAATAGTTTATTCTATTTACAACGAAGGGTTTATTGAGCTTGCGTCAAACATTTTCTCGTCAAAAAACGATGCACTTTTTCTGACAGATCTGCAAACAACAAAAAACGATCCGGGATCGCGGTACGGCAGTACAGGCGATCCCGGATCAGTGTTAGTCTCCGGCCAAGCTAAAATCACGAAATCTGAGCGACATTTTGGTGTTTATATCACGAAATCATAGCGAGATTGCGTGATGATCATCAAGTTTTCCGAAAATATACAAAGTTAAACGTCCACAAACTGGTTTGAGATCCGCATGGCAACGGCTTCCCATATCTTTAAGATAAATTAAAAGCAATATCTTGCTTCTTAAATTTGATAAGAGAATTAAAAGCGTAAAATATTACGTTTTAAAATACTGCCTCGTTCTCGTTTGACATCCCGGCAACAGTGAACCTGCTGGATCGGCTGCTCAGGGGCATCCTCTCATTCCGGGTCCACAGGGCGAAGGCCGGGCCCTCCGGAATTACGAAGGACAATGAAAGAATGTCAAACGCAAACGAAAAAATATCAAAGCGGATTGACATTTTTTCGTTTGCGAAAAGATAGAGTTTGACTAATGAGGGTTTGCAGCACCCGAATCGGCTGTTTTGGGACTGTTTTTCGGCTAAAATGCACATATTTATCGGGGCCTGATTTACCGCTGCTGAAAACATTGAAAAGAGTATAACGGCAAAAATCCAGTCATCCCAAGGCCTTAGGACCTTTGTGCAACTTTTTTGACCCATTGCGAATGTGCATGGTAGAACACCCGTTGTCCGTCGATATGTACTATTCCCAGCCCTGCCTCTTAGCCAAATCCAACATAGAAAAGCTGAATTTTTGCCAGGTTTCCAATGTCGTCTGTGACGGGTCACCCTCGCGGATGCGCATGGTGCGGCGGATCTCCTTGGGAATCACCACCCGGCCCAGATCGTCGATGCGCCGCACGATTCCGGTTGCTTTCATATGCAAAAATCCTCCTGCGTTTCTATCTGTTGTCTCGGATAGTATTTGCAGGAGCATTTTTGTTATGCGAAGAAGTGATTTCTTCCCGCCGCGATCGCGGCTGACGCCCTGCCCACGCCTGACAGATTCTGATGCAAATCTCCTTTTTGCGCTTGTGTTCCGCCTGAATGCACCGTATAATGATCATACTACTTGATTTGCAGGGAGGAAATAACATGGCGGATTACAGCTTCGGCAATTTTCTTCTGGAAAAACGGAAAGAGGCGGCCCTCTCCCAGCGACAGGCGGCCCAGCTGCTGGGCGTGAGCGACAAGGCCGTCTCCAAGTGGGAAAACGGGAAGGCGAAGCCCACGACGGACACGCTGCGTAAGCTGGCTGCGCTCTACCGGGTGCCGGTGGAGGAGCTGCTGAAGCTGCGGGAGGAAAAGCCTGCGCCCGCCATCACGAAGATCGTGATCACCGGCGGCCCCGGCGCAGGCAAAACCACGGGCCTGAGCCGGATCGAGACCGCCTTCAGAAACCTGGGCTATGTGGTCCTCTTCGTCCCCGAAACCGCCACGGAGCTGATCACCGGCGGCGTCTCCCCCAAGACCTGCGGGGACAATCTGGCCTATCAGAAATGCCAGATGCGCCTGCAGCTGGAGAAGGAGCGGGTCTTCGAGCAGGCCGCGCGCAGCATGAAGGCCGAAAAGATCCTCATCGTCTGCGACCGCGGGACCATGGACAACCGCGCCTACATGGACGAGCTGGAGTTTGCCCGGCTTCTGCGGGAGATGGACATGACCGAGGTCCAGCTCCGGGACAATTACGACGCCGTGTTCCACATGGTGACGGCCGCCAAGGGCGCGCGGAAGTATTACACTACGGAGAACAACAAGGCCCGCACCGAGACGCCGGAGGAGGCCGCCGCGAGGGATGACCGGCTGATCGCCGCCTGGACAGGGCACCCGCATCTGCGCGTCATCGACAACTCCACCGGCTTTGAAGAAAAGCTCAGGCGCCTCATCACCGAGATCCGAAGCTTCCTCGGCGAGCCGGAGCCCATGGAGATCGAGCGGAAGTTCCTCATCGAGTATCCGGACCTCAAGTGGCTGGAGAGCACGCCGAGTTGCCGCAAGGTGGACATCATCCAGACCTATCTGAGCGCCCGGGAGGGGGACGAGGTCCGCGTCCGCCAGCGGGGCGAAAACGGCAGCTATGTGTACTTTAAGACGCTCAAGCGCAGAGTCAGCGAGACCACCCGCATCGAAGTGGAGCAGCGCCTGAGCCAGGACGAGTATCTGCGGCTGCTGATGGAGGCCGACCCCGCCAGACGCCCGATCCGCAAGACCCGCTACTGCCTGACCTACGACAGCCAGTATTTTGAGATCGACGTCTACCCCTTCTGGCAGGACAAGGCTATTATGGAGCTGGAGCTGACCGACGAGAAGCAGGAGATCTGCTTCCCGAAGAAGCTGAAGGTGATCCGGGAAGTGACGGACGACGAATCCTACAGCAACGCCCGGCTGGCAAGCCGCTGACGCCGCGGCGGGGCAAAAAAGCACCTGCGTTTCCGACAGGGAGTCGGAAGCGCAGGTGCTTCTGTTGGCTCTTTAGAGACAAACAACCACCAGCTCGGCTGGTGGTCATAAAAAGCTTATAGCACTAAAAATCCTCCGATGATAGGATGGTGAAGGTCCGCCAACCGCACTACGATCAAAGGAGGACGCTGAAAATGATAAGCATAACGCTATGTCATTCTACCATGAAGCCCTCACTTCCGCAATAAAACACGGAATAGAGGGCTTCAATAATAGGACTGGGTAAAGAATTCTTTCCTGCATGAACAGGAAATGATGCGTCTTGAGACGCGGCTAGCATCAGGCCCTTCTAAGGCATTTATAAACCACGCGTTTTACGCGTGGTTTTGACTTGCCGGGCCTTTTGCCGCTCAGAGCGCGCAGTCCCAGGCTTCGCCCTTGATAAACTCCGGGCGCTGGAATTGATTGTGCACATTCTCGATGCGGCAGATGCTGTCCCAGGCCGAGCGCGAGACCGTGGTCCCCTCCTGGGGGGAGGGGATCTGAAACTGCGCGACCAGGGAATCGAACACGTCTCTGCCGACACGGCGCTCCCGCCGGCAATTGTTTTCCCAGGCGAGCTGCGGATCTGCGTCGATCCAGATCAGGTGGTGCTTCTCAAACTCCGGGAACCAGTTGAGAAACTCGTCCCGATAGCTCTCCAGCGGGGCGTTGGTGTCCACGATCACGTGCTGCCCCAGCATGGCCGCCTGGTGGATCAGCTGATAGAACAGGATCCAAACCTCAAACTTGTTCTCGTGGATCTTCTCATCGCCGTTGTAGATGCTGTAGCAGGCGTCGATATCCAGATAGCGCAGGCCCTTCTTTTCGGCAAAGCGCTTGGCAAAGTAGGATTTGCCCGAGGCGATATGCCCGCACATCAGGTACATGCTCCCCATGAAATTCCCTCCTCCTGTCTGTTCTGCTGAGAATAGTATCATAGAACGGGAAAGATGGCAATTGATTGTTCCGCTTTCTTATGATAAGATATTTTCATATTCTATATAGAAAGAAAGCGGGAGGACGCCTATGGCAGTCGGAGAAAACAGAATCGAGGACATGGAATCCTATACCCAGGCCATGTCGAAAAGCATGATCGACAAGATGTTTTTTATGGACAAGATCGACGAGTCTGTGACCACGCTGCTGGACTACGGCTGCGCGGACGCCGTGCTCATCAGCAATCTGGCCAGGCTGTTTCCCGGCATGACCTACGTCGGCTACGACCTGGACGAGGAGATGATCGAAAAGGCGAAAAAGCGCTGCGAGGGCCTGGAGAACGTGGTGCTGTTTTCCTCTCTTGCGGAGTTCCGCGCCTGGGCGGCGGAGACCGGACTGGACGTCAAAAAAACGGCGCTGAATCTCTCCTCCCTCATCCACGAGGTGTACAGCTACGGCACCGCCGAGTCCATCGATGCGTTCTGGCACTTCGTCACGGAATCCGGCTTCGGCTATCTGGTGATCCGCGACATGTGTCTGGATGATTCGGCCCACCGGCCCAGCCTGAAGGAGGACGTGATCAAGGTCAGGAGCGGCTATGACCACGCGCTGCTCGCCCAGTTCGAGGCGCTGCACGGCACCATCACGGACAACCGGAATCTGATCCATTTCCTGCTCAAGTACCGCTATCTGGACAACTGGGAGCGGGAGGTGCACGAGAATTATCTGCCGGTCTCCGTGGAGGAGATCATGGGGAAAATCAGCGCAGCCTCCGCGAAATACCGCCTGATCTATTTCGACCACTACATCCTGCCCTATCTGGCCCGGACGGTGAAGAAGGACTTCGACATCACGCTCAAGGACTACACCCACGTGAAATTCGTATACGAGCTGGGCTCGCTGGCCGGCTGATCAGCCGCAGGGCCTGACGACCGACACAGCCCCCGGCCGTTCCGCAGTAAATGCGGTGCGGCCGGGGGCCTTTTTCGCTGGAGCCGGCGTCAGGGCATGTAGGGCAGCTCGATCTTTGTAACGGCATTGTCCTCGATCGTCAACAGATACCGATAGATCTGAAGCGTGTCGCGATAGCGGGCGAACAGATCCACTACGGGCGCCGTCGTGTCCTCTGCGGAGAAGCTCTGCGCATAGATCGGATTGATGTCCATGGTCATTGCCGCGGGGATCAGAAAGTCATAAGATCCCAGCTCGTACAGGACCGGAACGCCCGAGGGGTAGGTCACGATCCAGTTCCCCTGCATCGTGCGGACGAGGTAGTATGAGCCAAGGCAGAACATCCCCTCGTCAACGCTCCCCGATTCCACGGTACAGGTGATTCCGTTTGCGGAAAAGCTGTCTCCGACAGAGAGACCCGCGATATCCTCGCTCCAGAAGGAGTCGTGGGTCAGTACGACCGTATGGAGCAGGGCCATGCCGCCGTCCGCGGGTACGGCGTCGCTGATCCGGGCATAATACTGCCCGTTCGGCAGGGAGTCGGCCGCCGCATACGACGGCGTTGTTTCCCCCTGCCGGTGGTAGCTGCCGGCACCGCGGTCGATCCCCCATCTTCCCCCGATCCCGGGGGACAGGACCTCGTAGGTCGCAGTCAGCCGCCCGTCGGAAAACTTCAGATAAAGGATCCCCTCGTTGCCGAAGCCGTCGACGTACTTCTTCGCGCCCATTCCGTTGTACAGCGGGATATCCTCCACGGTCGTGATATCGATGGCAGAAACGTCGCTGCCGTCCGCCGTCGGCTTGATGCAGGTGATTTCTGCGCTGATCGACTGCTCGTTCTGCGCGTAAACGTTGATCGTATAATTGCTGCTGCTGTTGTGGATCCACAGGCCTGTGAAATCGGCGGCATCCTGCCTGTCCCGGAAGAAGGACAGCAGATCCGGCTGCGCGGCACCGCTCTCCTCCAGAAGCAGTCTGCCAGGGATCCGGGTCAGAGCGGACATGGCTTCATCGACCGTCGCGTTGTATCCTTTGAAGTCGATCGTGGGGTCCACCGCCGCGGTATACTGGCTGAACAGCTCGCAGCACCGCAGGTAAAGGATCGAGGCATATTTCTGATGGAGCTCCGTCCCCTCCCGCTGAAGGCACGCGCAATACAGGGCAAAGGCCACCCTCTGGATTCTTACCAGAATAAACATTTTCAGGGTCAGGTCCATCTGTTTGCCGGCGGGGAGCCAGTAATCCAGGACGGCTCTGGCAACTTTTGCCGCGTCCGCCGCCAGCTTTGTTCCGGTCAGCGTCTCTATGATATTTTCGATGCCGACCTCAAGGGTCATTTTTGCGATCGTATCCAGCTCTTCTTCGAGCAGCTCAACCATCAGATTGCCTGTTTTGGCGGAGCGATAGGATCGGAGCTGGTCCCACATCTGATCGATCAGCGAGGAACAATCGTCCGGCAGCTCCTGCAGGGCCGCATCAACAATGTCGGCCCTGTCTTCCAGAAGATAGCGGAGGCAGTCATATTGCTGCTCCGACACGAAGGACAGTGACTGCAGGTATTGTAAGATTTTCAGCTGGGTATCGATGCCGAAGCCTTTCAGCTCCGCCCCGGAAGACCTGCTGAAAACGGCGACCGGGTCGATCTTCCCTTCGAATGCGGCTAAAACCTTCAGATCATTCGGCAGACTTTCCCATTCCAGATTCGAGAGCAGCCTTGACCAGCTGGTCAAAGCTTCAGCCTCCGCGGAGAAGTCGTTTGCCAGCCTCTCCGCCCGGGATTCATCCACGGTCATGATATCGACCAGAACTTCCCTGACATGATCGGATTGATAGCGCCCGTCCAGCATGGAGATAAGATCGCCCGACAGCGCGTCGTAAGCCATGGCGAAGAGCACGCCTACGGTTCCGGACATGATCGATTCCTGAATTTGATAGCGGTGGTTGTCCGTGACCATGACCCGCTCCGCCATGGACACGGCCCTCGCTCTGGCAGCGCCGGCCGCCTCGAAAAACAGGGAGTTTTCCACCGCGTGCGTTCTGACGCCCAGCAGAGCGAAGGCAGGCTCCGCGGCATACCAGGGCTCGCCGCCCAGGCGGCATTCGTCCAGAGAAAGGCTCCGGTTTTCGCAGCGGAACCGGCCGCCGCCTTCGCAGGCAAAGCCGGAGAGCCGGGCAAGACTGTCCTCCTGGATGTAGACGATGCCGTCTTCCAGCATCAGCGTGACCGGCAGCCCCTGCGGCGCCTCTGTGGAAACACAGAAGAGCGTCACGGTCTCCCGGCCCTCCGCAAAGGCCCGGGGGCAGCAGTTCAGCAGAAGGATCAGCGCCAGAAAAATACAGGTCAGCTTCTTGCAGTTTTTCATGGCTCCCGACCCTCCAGCAAAGCGTCCATCAGACTGAGAACGCCTCCGCTCACCGCGTCCAGATACTCTTTCGTGTATTCGATCTGCAGCTGCCCGTCATCCGTGACTGCGGGTACGGTGACGGTCTTTTCGATGCTTGTGTATTCGCCGGCCCTGAGCATGTCGGCCAGCTGAAGCGTGAGAGCGTCCGCATCGCCCGCCGGGCAGGCGGCGATCATGCTGCGCAGGTCCGGGGCGACGATCTGCAGCGTCGCCGAGGATTCATCCTGCGACACCACGGAAACGCTGGTTTTCTCGCCGACCGCAGCCATCAGCGCGTCGGAGGCGGCATATGCATCCGGGATCTGTACGGGCGCCTGTTCTGCTGCCGCCGGTACCTTCTGCTGTTTCGGAACAAACCGGAGCCCGATCCCGACGGCCAGGGCGATCACAAGCAGAACAAGCGCTGCGGGGAGCCACTTTTGCGCGGCATTTTTCTTTTTCCCGCTTGTCCTGACGGATGCCGTCTGCGCCCGCCCGGCCTGCGCCGGTGCTTCCCGGGGCTTTACCGGCCGGCCGCACACCGGGCAGAACAGAGCTTCCCCGGGTATTTTGCTTTTGCAGTGAGCACAATACATGTTTCTTTCCCCATCCCGTTTCCGGCGCCGGCGGATGCCGCGCCCGATCAGTAATACTCCCAGGTGATGCTGGTATAGGGAAGCGCCGCCTGAAGCGCGGCCCGGTCCGACTGGCTGATGTTGTTTTCGTGCAGGTACAGCTCTCGGAGATTTTTCAGCTCCTGCAGCGGGCTTACATCGCTGATCTCATCGGAGAACAGATTCAGCGTCTGCAGGTTCGTCAGCCCGCGCAGCGGTCCCACGTCACTGAGCGGAGAGCACATGACCTCCAGCACCGTCAGATTGTGCAGGCCGCTCAGAGGACTGACGTCACTGATGCGACAGTTGGTAAGACTCAGCTTCTCCAGCGTACCAAGTTTTTCCAGCGGGCGGATATCGCGGATGCTGTCCCCGTGATCGACCGTCAGTTCGCGCAGAGCGGGCAGAGAAGACAAAGGGGAGAGATCCGCCAGATTGCTGCAGTCCAGGTAAAGCGTTTCCAGATTCCGCAGATTGCCGATGGGGCCGATATCCGTGACCTGATACGCGGTGAGAGACAATTCCTTCAGGCTGCTCAGGCCGCCCAGGGCGCTCAGGTCCCAAAAATAGGAGCTGCTCAGCCTGAGCTTCTCCAGATTTGTGCAGCCGCTCAGGGCACTGATGTCCCGCAGATGACCATCCAGGTTGAGCGACCGCAGACAGGGCAGTTCCCACAGGAACTCCAGGTTCTCATATTCGCTGCAGGTGATATTCAGATGCACCAGGTTTTTCAGTTCACGCAGCGCGCTCATACGGTAGCTGTCATCGGAATCATACCCGAGAGAGAGCGTCAGCTCCGTGATCTCCCAGACGTCGCTGAGCATGATGTCCCGATCCCGGATCCCGGTGACTGTCTGCATGGCCGACTTCATCGCATCGTTGCCCCAACTCATCACATGGTCCGGCACACCGGCCGAGGCCCAGGGGATCTGCACGGGCGGAACCGTGGGCACGGGCTGAGGCGTCTCCGAGGACGGCCGGTAGACGATCGGATACGAAGTGCTGTCCTCTTCCGGCGCCGGCTGCGTGCTGTTCGCGCTGAATACCCGCTGTGCGTCGCCGAGCATGGGGATCATATCCCCGCTGTCATAGACCAGCGTCAGCGCCGGCTGTCCGGCGGAACTGTAGCCGGAGATCGAAACCCGTATCCGTGTCGTGTATTCTCCGTCCTCACCGGACAGGTGAAGCTCCAGCAGACAGCTGCCGTTTCCGTCCTCTTCCAGACGGGAATACGAGCCCGAATAATAGTCCCAGACTTCGGAGTTTTCATAGCCGTCCCAGAAAACGGCCTCGCCGTTCGGGCGCAGCTCCAGCGACCAGTTCCATCCGCTGGAGCCGGACGACAAGAATTGCGAAGTGCTCATCTTCTGGGGCAGCAATTCCTATGTGTCCCATCAGCTGCCGAACGCCAGGCCTATGATCCGGGAATTCTCCCGGGATCCGAACAAAATGGTCATCGTGGTGGATCCCCGCCTTTCGGAGACTGCCCGCATGGCGGATATACACATCCAGGTGCGGCCCGGCTCGGACAGCCTGTTTCTCCGGGCGCTGATCGCGCTGATCGTGGAGAAGGGCTGGCAGAACCGGGATTTCCTGTACCGCTATTGCCGCGACTGGACCCAGACTCGCGGATGGTTTGCGGATTTTGACATTGACGGCGCGCTGGAAGTCTGCGGCGTTTCCCGCGGGCAGGCGGAGACGTTTGCCCGCATCCTCACCACCAAAAAGTGGGGCATGCACCAGGATCTGGGCCTGTACTTCGGGCGGCAGTCCACCCTGTCCAGCTACCTGTGTCTGGTGCTGATGGCGGTATGCGGCACGCTGCTGGTGCCCGGCGGCAACGTCCCGCCGGTGCGCATCATCACCCTGGATTCTACCGACGAATACGATCCCAAGGTCTGGCGGATGCCGGTGACCGGGCGCTTCCCGGTGGCGGGCATGTATCCCGAGGGCGCGCTGCCGGACGAGGTGCTGGGCGATAACGAGGACCGCATCCGCATGGCCTTCTGCAACATGTCGAACCCTGCCCGCAGCTACCCGGACTCCCAGAAGATGGAGGAGGCGCTGCGGCATCTGGAGCTCTTTGTGGCCATGGACTGCGTGGAGACCGAGACCACCCGTCTTGCGGACTATATCCTGCCGACGCCCAGCGCCTATGAGGTGGGCGGCGACTTTGACGTATTCGCCTTCCACTATCCCGAGATCATGTATTTCAGCCGCCGCGGCGTGGTGAAGGCACCGGGCGAGGCCCGGGAGGACGCCATGATCTATGCGGAGCTGACCGAGGCCATGGGCCTCATTCCGAAGCTGCCGCAGTACCTGTATGACGCGGCCGAGGAGGCTGTGCGCACCGGCGACCGCATCACCTATTTCATGAAGGTCGTCGGCTGGATCGCCAGGGGCGGCATGAAATATTTCGATCAGGCGGCCACCATCATCGCCCTGACCCTGGGCAGGGCCATGGGCAGCGCCGGGCACGCCATGTGCTGGGCGGCTCTGCTGATCTCCAAGCTGCCCTCGCGGGCCATCATGGACGTAAAGCCGGATACCAAACGGCACCCCATCCTTGCCCGCATGCCGGGATTGAGCGAGTTCTGCACCATGGACGCGGCCTTTGAGCTGGTGGACAAGCACCCGGAGGGCGCCGTCATCGCCCACAGCGACACCGAACATCTGATGGAGCGCCACATCAAGCACAAGGACGGGAAGTTCCATCTCTGGTGCAGAGAGATCGACGAGGCGATCAAAACGGTCACGCCTGCGCAAGAGTGGGAAGCGCTGACGCTCCGGGACGGCTGCAACATGATCCTCTCGGCGGGGCGGCATTCGGACGGCGGCATGAATACCTCCATGCGAAACCCCGGCACCTATCGCTTCCGCGATCCCTACCGCTTGGCCATGAATCCGGAGGATGCCGCGGAATTCGGCTTTGCCGACGGGGAGACCGTGCGCGTCACCACGAAGAAGGGCAGCATCACGGTCCCGGTGGAGATCACCTGGCAGACCTCCCGGGGCTACTGCATGATCCCGCACCATTTCGGCCTGAGCTATGAGGGCAAAACCCACGGGATGCATATCAATTATCTGACGGATCATCAGGATCTGGACGAGCTGACCGGCAATGCCAGGTGGCGCTATATGCCCTGCCGGGTGGAAAAGATGCAGGAGGTGTGAGTATGGAGTGCGTAAATCTGACGATCAACGGAAAAAGCGTGACGGCGCCGAAAGGGAGCACAATCCTGGAGGCCGCCGAAAGCGCCGGCATCCGCATCCCCGCGCTCTGCTTCTACAAAGGGCTGGAGCCCGGCGCGGGCTGCGGCCTCTGCGAGGTGGAGGCCGAGGACTTTCAGACACCGCTTCGCGCCTGCGCCTTCAAGGTGCGCGAGGGCATGGTCATCCGCACGGATACGGACGCGCTGCAGGCCGGGCGCAAGCTGCGGCTGCAGAAGCTTCTGAGCCGCCACCCGGTGGATTGTGACCACTGTCTGCGCATCGGCAGCTCCAAATGGGCCGATTTCGACCCGAAGTTCTGCGAGACCTGCTTCTTCTGCGACTGCGTGCGGGAGGGCTTCTGCGAGCTGCAGGCGCTGGCGCACGCGTATGGGATCGACGTACTGCCCTTTGAGATTATCCCCGGCGATCAGCCGCTGGACGCGACCACCGCCATCGTGCGCAATCCCAACAAGTGCATCGATTGCAGGCGCTGTGTCAAGGTCTGCAATCAGGTGCAGACGGTGAACAACCTGAAGGCTGTGAAGGATGGCGTCGCCCTCGTCTCAGGCGCGACCATGGCCGAGAGCGACTGCGTCGGCTGCGGCCGCTGCGTTCAGGTCTGTCCCACCGGCGCGCTCTTCGCCCGGGAACACAAGGACGAACTGGTCTGCTACGCCCACCGCGACGGCGTCAGGACTGCTGCGGCGGTTTCCGCCGCGCTCATCCCCGAGCTGGAGCGGGTGCTGCACCTTGCGCCGGGCAGTGTGACGCTCGGCGAAATCGTCGGCGCGCTCAAAAAGATCGGCGTGGATACGGTTTTCGACACCGCCGAGGCGGAGGACGCCGCCCGCGCGCAGGCTGAGAAACTGCTGGACGAAAAGCTGGGACAGGGAAAGCCCGTGATCCTCACGAACAGCTTTGCCGCCAGGGCCTTTCTCGAAAAGAACTATCCGGACAAACAGGACAGCTTCCTGTTCTATGACTCTGCCCTTGCCGTTTTCGGCAGGGCGGCCGGGGACTATGACAAGCGCTTTGCCTTCGGCCCGGTGGGCGGCGACGCCGCGGAGTGCGAAAAGACCCGCTGCGTGGATATCGCCGTGAACGCCCGGGAGCTGGCGCGCATCATGATCCGCACGGGGAGCGAGCCGCATCCCGGACGGACGGCAGAGGCGGACAAGCTGGGGCTGCCCGCTTCCGCCGGGCGCTGCAGCAGGCTTTTGGGCGAAGCGGACTGGAACATGGGCTTCGAGCCTGAGCGCTTTGAGGAAAACGGGCTTCGCTGCGTGATCTGTCACAATCTGGGCCAGGCTCGCAGGGCCCTTGCCGAAACGGATTGCTGTGACGTGATCCGGGTAATCGCCTGATGGAACAGCAAAACGCTCGTTTTTCCGCCGCCGTACTCGCGGGAGGCCTGTCCTCCCGCATGGGACGGGACAAGGCTGCGCTGCCTTTCGACGGTACGACGCTGCTTGCCTTTCAGGTCGAAAAGCTGTGCGCGCTCGGAATCAAGGACATCATGATCTCCGGCTCCGAACAGCAGATCCCCGGAACCCGCCCCATCCCGGACGTCTATCCGCACAAAGGTCCGCTCAGCGGGATCCACGCCTGCCTTGCGGCGGCAAAGGGGCATGCCGTACTCTTTCTCGGCGTGGACACGCCGCTGATCCCTCCCGAGGCTCTGCAGACGCTCCTGTCCGCGCACGAGAACGGCGTGACGCTTCTGCAGCATGGAAATCGGGCAGAGCCTCTCTTCGGCGTCTATGACTGCGCGCTTGCGCCGCTTTGCGAGGAAATCCTGCGAACCGAGCATACCGGTGTATGGCAGCTGCTGAACCGGACGGCGGTAAAGACGCTGCCCTTTGACGGGGACGAAACGGTGTTCACGAACGGCAACACACCGGAGGAGTATGCACGGCTGCTGCAGCTGTGGGAAAGGAAGGAGAGGCCGTGATGGAGAAAATCCTTCTGCTGGGCCGCCGGCGCAGCGGACGCAGCAGCATGATCCGCGCGCTGCTGCGGGATGCTGAAGTCCCTGTCTATGGCTATGAGACCGTCACGATGGGCACGCGCCCGGACGGATATCATGAGATCTATCTCTATCCCTACGGACAGACGCAGCACGAAAAATGTGAGGAAAACCACGTGGGTGACTGCAACACGAGGGAGAGAGTCATTTACAGTCAGGTGTTTGATACGCTGGGCACATCCTGCCTGACCGTCAAAAAGGACGGGATTCTGGTCATGGATGAGATCGGCTTCATGGAGAGTGAAGCGAAGGCCTTCTGCCGGGCGGTGCTGAATTGTCTGGACGGGCCGCTGCCCGTGCTGGCCGCTGTCCGAACCGGGATCGAGACGCCTTTTCTCCGGGAGGTCATCCGTCATCCGAATGTCCGCTGCTATGCTCTGTCTCCGGATTCCTTTGATGAACGCTATCGGGAGCTGAGACCCATCGTGCAGTCGTGGGACAGCCGGCTCAGAAGGGGGGATTCTCTGTGATAGAGCATATTGATATGGAGGAGGCAAAACGTCTGCTTGACCGGCTTCCCGTCTCCCCGAAGACAGAAGTGCTCGCTCTTTCGGATTCACTCGACCGCATCCTGGCTGAAGATTGCTTTTCCCTGCTTGCCGTGCCGCCCTTTGACAAGAGCCCCTTTGACGGCTACGCCTGCCGCGCGGAGGATACGCCCGGCAGGCTTCGCGTCGTCGGCGTCGCGGCGGCCGGCTGCGGGCCGCTTCCTTCACTCCGTCCGGGGGAGGCTGTCCGCATCTTTACCGGCGCGCCGGTCCCCGCAGGGGCGGATACGGTCGTGAAACAGGAAAACGTGACGGCGGACGACGGCAAGGTCGTTGTTCCGTCCGCCTGCGTACCCGGACAAAACGTGATCGTAAAAGGCGAAGATATCCAGCCGGGCGCCCGCCTCATCGGCAAGGGGACGCGCCTGGAACCCGGGCATCTGGGGCTGCTGGCTTCGCAGGGGATCGACCGGCTCCCGGTGTTTTGCAGACCGCGCGCCGTTCTGATCCCGACCGGCACAGAACTGTTCGAGCCGGGGCGGGAACGGAGTCCCCATGGGATCTACAACAGCAGCAGCTTCACGCTCAGCGCCGTGATGAAAAAAATGGGGCTTGACGTCGATTGCCGGGACATCGTCCCGGACGACGCGAAGGCCGTTGCCGACGCTGTGTACGCCGCACTGGAAAGCGACGCGCAGGTGGTGTTTACGACCGGCGGCGCCTCGGTCGGGGATTTCGACTTTGCCGCCAAATCCGCCGGGCAGCTTGGCGCGGAGCCGCTTTTCTGGAAGATCAACATGAAGCCCGGCGGCACGCTGATGGTCTCGACCTGGCAGGACAAGCTTTTGGTCAATCTCTCGGGGAACCCGGCGGCGGCCATGATGAGCCTGCTCGTCATCCTGCGCCCCCGGCTGGAACGGCTGTGCGGAATGACCTGCACAGAGGAAGAATGGGAGCTTCCCGTTTGGTCGCCCATGCCCAAAACCTGCAGCGTAAAGCGCATGCTGCGCGGCCATCTGCTGGTGGAAGACGGCCGCGCCTGGTTTGCGGAACACCAGGGACGTGGCAACGGAAATCTCGGCTCCTTCGTCGGCTGCGATCTGATCGGGATCGTTCCGGGAGGCAGCGCACCGCTGGAAAAGGGTGACGTGATCCGCGCTCTCCGCCTGCCCTCATACCTGCAGCAGAGCGTTTACTGATTCACGATACCTGCCCAACAAGAAGAAAAAACAAGAAGGTGTTTGCGCCAAGGGTTTCTTGTGGCAGGCTAAAACCGGCAGTTCGTCCGGCGCGTATTCCGGTTCCGGCATTTGTGCATATAATGATCATCGAATGATTCATGGAAGCATTCACCCGATGTTCCTTGCATAAATTATAGGATGGCGAAAAGCTGTTTGGCTTTTCGCCATCCTATAATCATTATCCTCGCCCCTCATGGGGCAAGCAGGTCGGATGCGCAAAACTCCCCATGCGGTCTAAGCTCCATACGCTGTGATGCTGTTTTCAACGCATGGGGAGTTATTCATGCGGAAATCCGGATCACTCCGCATCCCCGAAAAATAAGAATGTCATCGATCTTCACGCCGAACACGGCGGCAAGGACGACAAGGTTGTCAACGGTCGGGAGTGCCGTTCCGCGCTGCCACTTGTAGATGGCCTGCGGGGTGCTGAACCCGAAGACGTCCTGGAGATCCTTCACCGTCAACCCGGCGTTTGCGCGAAGGCGGGTAATGTTGAGTCCCGTTGCGGTCATGTCGATGACCGGTATTCGATTCATTGCATATTCAATTCCTTTCCCGGCCACGCAGAGCCGGAAAGGAACCGGCTCAGCTGGCCTTAAAGTTATAGATAGGTTTCAGTACTTCAATCACATCGACGCTCTCTTGGATCACGTCGATAATGTCGGATAAGGATTTGTACGCCATAGGCGCTTCATCCAAAGTGGCTTCATTGACAGAGGTAGTGTAAATGCCCTCCATCTCGCGGCGGTACTCGTCCAGGTCGAGCCGCTCTTTTGCGGCAGTACGCGACATGATTCGGCCGGCGCCGTGCGGCGCGGAGAAATTCCAGTCGGCGTTGCCGCGGCCGATGGCGAGCACGCTGCCGTCACGCATATTGATGGGGATCAGCACCTTCTCGCCCTTGTGCGCAGCGATGGCGCCTTTGCGGAGGATCCTCTCATCGGTATCGATATAGTTGTGGATCGTGTGGAAGGCGTCGATTGCCTCAATGCCAAGCCGCTGCAGGATGATCTCGGCCATGAGCTCACGGCTCCGGCGGGCAAAGCGCTGGCAGATCTCCACGTCGTGGAGGTAATCCTCCAGATACTGCCCGTAGACGAAGCACAGGTCCTCCGGGATCGTGGCCTCATGGGACCTCCAGTGCAGTGCCTTCAGCGCCGCCTCGATCTCCTTGCGGCGGCCGGCGGCCTTGTATTCCGCGATCAGCGTGTCACGCCGGGCAAAGTACTCCTCCTTGCCCTTGTTCAGGTCGATGGCCAGGCGCTGGTAGTACTCGGCCACCTGCTTTCCCAGATTGCGGGAACCGGAGTGGATCACCAGATACTTCGTTCCGTCGTCGGCCTGATCGATCTCGATGAAGTGGTTGCCGCCGCCCAGGGTGCCCAGGCTGCGCTCGAGACGCCGGGCGTCCTTCAGCTCGCGGCAGCAGCGCAGATCCAGCAGGTCGAAATGCTCCCTACGCCCCTCCCATACGTTCAGGCCCGAGGGGATGAAGTGCGCGGCGGCATCCATCTGCTCCATGTCGATCTCGACCGGGCCGAGGTTCACGGTGTACATGCCGCAGCCGATATCCACGCCGACGATGTTGGGGACCGCCTTGTCCGTAATGGTCATGGTGGTGCCGATGGTGCAGCCCTTGCCCGCATGGACGTCAGGCATGATGCGGATCTGACTGCCCGCGGTAAACTCGTAATCGCACATGCGGCGGATCTGCTCGATGGCCTCATCCTCAATGACCTTGGCAAAGCAGATTGCCGTATTCACTTGTCCCTTGATTTCCATCATATTGTTTTCTCCTGTAAGTGGATGTGAAAAAGCCGCTCACCTCATACAAGGCAAGCGGCCGGAACCGATCTGATATTCCCCGGGCGGGTTAAGAGATGCCGTTTCGATTCTGCTTTGCCGTATATGAGCGCACGAAAAGACGGTCCAGATCATAAGAGCTGGACTGAAGCTGTTCCACGTGCTTTTTCCGAGACAAAGAGAAACGAACTGCAATCATGTCTATTTCCTTTCCGGGCGCTGCCCTTATTTTTCTGACGTCATGATAGCACGTCAAGTTCCCGTTGTAAAGAAACCTGTGGTATAAACAGGTCATTTTTTAGGATTATTTCAAATAATATGCCGCCCAGCCGACGAAGCAGTCGTCTTCCGGCATGACAAGGACGCCGTCGGACTGGCCTCTGCGGCGGACGAGCAGGCAGTCCCGGACCGCGCCCTTTTTGATGGGGGCTTTCGTATCATTTCCCACGGGGCGGGAAATACTAACACCACTCTCTTTGAAAAGGAGTGGTGTTTTTTGCAGGGAAAAGTCGAAATCTGCGGCGTAAACACGGCGGAGCTGCCGGTTTTGAAGCAGACGCAGATCCGCACGCTGCTGGAGCGCGCCCGCGGCGGAGACAAGGCGGCCCGGGAGCAGCTGATCTCCGGCAATCTGCGCCTGGTGCTGAGCGTGGTGCAGAAGTTTGCCAACCGCGGCGAGAGCATGGACGACCTCTTTCAGGTGGGCTGTATCGGCCTCATCAAGGCCATCGACGCATTCGATCTGAGCCAGGGTGTGCAGTTTTCCACCTACGGCGTTCCAGCGATTATGGGATGGCGAAAAGCTGAAAAGAGGTTTTTCACCGTGACAAGAAAACAGGCATTGGAACTGGCCGTTCAGGCGCTGGCTGAGAATAAAGAGGCCGTTCAAGTCCTACATACCATGCTCGACGAGCTGCCGCTCAACCGCTGGACGGAGGCTGCAATCCGGGACTCCGTTGAGCAGTTCATTCTGGACAACGGCCGCCGGCCCATGCGTACGGACTTCAAGAAAAAGTGTCTTCCACCCCATTCCGTCATCAAGCGCCGCTTCGGTCTGACGCTGCAGGAGTGGCTGGATCAGAATTACCCGACTGAGAAAACGCCGCTCGACGAGCTCTACGCCAAAGCCACCCAGGACTTCATCCGGGAGTACCTGCGCATCCAGCCGGTCAGCGCTGAGGACTACAACGCCCGACGCACCCATCCCTCCCGTGGCTGGTATGCCATCGCCAAGTACAACCACACCCGCCGCTGGCGCATCCTGCTGGAGAAGCTGAACCTTCCCGTATACAACAACCGCGGCACGCCGGACAGCACGCCGCAGTTGAAGGTGAGGGTCATATCGGACTATAACTTCGAGGACGAAAATCCATCGGATTGAGAATGGGAAATCTATCGGTTTAGAGCGTGGCCGAAGGGCTAAGAGCAAATCAGTTCGTGCAAGAATTGCACATACTGGTTTCAGTGCTTTTGACCGTTTCACCAAATCGGTGAAACCATCGTTTTCGCTGAAACAATTCTTACTAAATTCAAATTCAGTGAAAACAGATTCAGTAAACGCAGGCCGGCAGTATTATAATCTTTTGCCTATAAGAATTGTTTGATTTTCTCCAACAAATTCAGTATTATTGCAGTAGGTGGTGAAAATGCTTAAAACTTATCTGGTTCTCATAGATGAACTCAAGGGCTACGTCAATCCCGCTGCGAAGATTGCGCGCATGGTAAAGGCCGGAGAGATAGTTCGTATTAAGCAAGGACTGTATGAAACTGATCCTCAAGCAGAAGGTGCAGGTATTGCAGAGGCTATGTATGGTCCGTCATATCTATCGTTTGAATACGCATTATCGTACCACGGACTTATTCCAGAGGCGGTTTATCAATATACATCAGCAACCTTTGAAAAGAAACGAACCAAGCTCTTTGAAACTCCGTTCGGAGTGTTCAGTTATCGAGATGTGCCA
>OCVV011361604.1_pt1 | contig 19982 bp, 16 predicted proteins | sample 1539721 | NCBI WGS metagenome assembly OCVV01 (sample SAMN02144230, study PRJEB22623) | gut metagenome | biome: sheep rumen | host: Ovis aries | place: New Zealand
AGAGAGGACCCAGAGAGGACCCAGAGAGGACCCAGAGAGGGGGTAGCGAGGGGGCTGAGGGGCAGCGACATGATGACGGGGGTCGGGAGGCTTGACTGAGGGAAGGAGCGGGTTTTTGCAAGAGACGGTGGGACAGGCGGTTAACTACCGACGGAGACGTTTTGGGGCGGCGGCGGGCAATAAATGCGGCCAGGCGGCGTTATGACCACAGATGAACACGACCAAGATACCCTACCTGAGGCATGGCGACACCGTGGCGCTGGCGGCGCCGGCACGAGCGGTGAGCCCCGAGGAGATGGCGCCCGCGATAGAGACGCTGCGCTCGTGGGGGCTCGAGGTGCTGGTTCCCGAAGGGCTCTACGAGCGCGAGGGCCAGCTGGCCGGGAGCGACGACCACCGCGCCGCCGTGATGCAGCGGCTGATGGACGACCCGGAGGTGAGGGCCATAGTATGCTGCCGCGGCGGATACGGCACGGTGCGCATAGTGGACCGGCTGGATTTCACGCACTTTGCCGAACGGCCCAAGTGGATTGTGGGCTACAGCGACATCACGGTGCTCCACAGCCATGTGCACGCCACCCTCGGCCTGCCCACCCTCCACGCCACGATGCCCGTCAACTTCCCGTCCGACCACCACCCCACCCCCGCCACCGAAAGCCTGAGACGCGCCCTCTTCGGCGAGCCGCTCGACATCGAGTGGGAGCAAGCCGGCGCGCGGGTGGACCTGGAGGGCGTCGAGGTGGTAGGCGGCAACCTGAGCATCCTGTACAGCCTGCTCGGGTCGCGTTCGCAGATAGACACCCGCGGCAAGGTGCTCCTCGTCGAGGACCTGGACGAGTACCTCTACCACGTGGACCGCATGATGCAGGCCCTCGGCCGGGCCGGCATGCTCGACGGGCTGGCCGCGCTGGTGGTCGGCGGGTTGAGCGACATGCACGACAACGCCATCCCCTTCGGCCGCACGGCGATGCAGATAGTGCGCGAAGCCACGATGGGGCGCGGCTATCCCGTCATTGCCGGAGCCCCGTTCGGGCACCTTGGCGACCGCAACATCGCCCTGCCGCTCGGGACCCCGCTAAACATAAAATGCTCCGATTCGGAAAAAGTTCGTATCTTTGCACCGTGAAACACCACCAAAAAGACCACAACGCTGCGACGCTATGCTGCTGATCCATGTACCGCGACTGACCAACAGGCTGGGATACACGCTCAACGTGGTGTTCCGGCACCTGCTCCACACGGAGTTCAATATCACGACCGACGATGAGCTGTTCGAGGCCCACGACGGTCCGAAACTGTGCTACGGTCCGCGGCGAATCGCCGGCGCGCTGCATATAAAGAACTGCAAGCTGCTGTTCGAGACCTCGATTGAGGAGAAGGAGGTGCACGCCGGGAAGAAAGACGGCACATGGGTCCTCTTTCCGGTCTACGGACAAGACCTCGACATGGGGTTCGACGTGCTGGCGGCCACATTCTACCTTGTCAGCCGATACGAAGAATATCTGCCCCACAGGACCGACATACACGGCCGGTTCACTCCAGACCAAAGCATTGGCGTACAGGCAGGTTTCATAGCAGAGCCCGTGGTGGACCAATGGGCTTGCAAAATCCGGGAGCTCCTAGTGCAGCGGTATCCCGACATGGACCTGCCGCAACCCACGTACCACTTTGTGCAGACTGTGGACATCGACGCTGCGTGGGCCTACCTGCACAAAGGACTTTTCCGCACCGTGGCGGGAAGTCTGCGCGACCTTGTCTCGCGGCGCGACATGGCAGCATTCTGGCAGAGGTGGCGGGTGCTACGCGGTCGCGAGGCTGACCCCTTCGACACCTTCGACTACATTATAGAACGGCGGCTGCAGGAGGCGAGCGGAAAGCTGATTTTCTTCGCCCTGCTGGCGGACTACGGCCAATACGACAAGCCGTCGAGCTACCAGAACCCCCACACCCGCGAACTGCTGCAACACCTTGACGACTATGCCAGTATGGGCATCCACCCAGGATACAACGCCCTCGAAGAGCCGCGCAAGGTGGACATAGAGACACACCGCATGGAAGCCATACTGCACCGCACCATCTCCAAGGCCCGCTACCACTTCCTGCGACTGAGGCTGCCAACAAGCTACAGGACCCTGCTGCACGCCGGCTTGAAAGACGACTACACAATGGGATACGCCGACGCTGTGGGATTCAGAGCCGGTATCAGCGTGAAATACCCGTTCTACGACCTTGAGCGCGACATGGAGACAGAGCTCATGATTCACCCTTTCTGCGTGATGGATACCACGTTGAAGAAGTACATGCACCTCAGCCCGAACGAGGGATTGGAGACATACAAGAGCATGATAGACAGCGTACGCCGAGTGGGGGGTACTTTCTGTTGCATAATTCACAACCAAAACCTGTGCGACAACTTCGGATGGGACGGATGGAGGCAGGTATACGAGCAGATGCTCGAGGCCGCGCGTCAATAAGACGGCCGACGCATAACAGGATGGGGGCCGGATACACACAACAGACCACACAACAGACATATAGCCAACATGATAAACTACAAAGAGAAACTTGAACCCATACGGGCTTTCGTCTTCGACTTCGACGGAGTGATGACGGACGGCTCGGTGTGGGTCTACGCCGACCGCGAGACCGTGCGGTGCGGTAACATAAAAGACGGATTTGCCGTGCAGTACGCTGTAAAAAAGGGCTACATAATAGCCGTCATCAGCGGGGCAACATCAGCCAGCATCGACAACCGGATGGAGATGCTCGGCGTGACGCAATGCTACACAGGCTGCGGCAACAAGATAGAAACCTACGAGCGTTTTCTGTGTGAGAACGGGTTGGACGACAGCCAGATATTGTATATGGGTGACGACCTGCCGGACTATCCAGTCTTGAAGCGCGCCGGCGTCTCGGCATGCCCAGCCGACGCCGCCGTAGAAATAAAAAACATAGTGGACTACATCTCGCCTTTCAACGGCGGCCAAGGATGCGTGCGCGACGTAATAGAGCAAGTGCTGCGGCTGCACGACAAATGGTTCCACCAGGACGCTGTTATATGGTGAACAAACGGCTCATAGCACTCGTCACATGCCTTCTCGGAGCATGGTCCATCGGCCTGGCACAGAACTACTCATGGCAAGACACCGTAAGTATTTATCCAAACTACGGAACCTTCTACCATGACCGGTTTGTGGGCCGCAAGACAGCAAGCGGCGAAGTCTTTGACCAGAACAGGTTCACGGCCGCCCACTGGCGCATCAAGTTTGGCACACTGGTGATGGTGACAAACAAGAAAAGTGGCCTCCAAGTGATAGTGAAGGTGAACGACCGATGTCCCAAGCGCGGAGTGATCGACATGAGCCACCGGGCCGCTAACGCCATAGGTATTCGGGGCTGCCAGCCAGTGACGCTACGCGTACTACCTGACACAGAGCATTACCAACGCTTATGGCGCGAGCAGGAACAGCAATTCGATTCCGTGGCAGTGAAGCCCGTCGCCAAGCCTCGCAAACAAAAGCCTATCGCAACAAACAGCACCGTTGACGACGTGAATAAAGTTAAAAAATGAAACTTTTTTTTGCCGATTTAATAAATATTATTATTTTTGCACATTCAAACTTCCTTGACACAACAAGGTCGCGCGAATGACACCAAACAATATAACAGACCTAAAAACAGGCCATTGTGGCAAAACTAAATAGACAAATACCGACCTGGATAGTCACCAAAAAAGCACTCCTTTTGGCGAGTTTTGTGCTATTAACGACGTCTGCAATAGCACAAAATGAAGGTCAGTACACGCATTTCATGTTCAACCGCCTTAGCTACAACCCCGCCTTCGCGGGCAGCTCTGGTAACATTTCTGCCACGGTGCTATATCGCAGCCAGTGGCTCGGTCTCACCCTCCAAGCTCCCACACCAGGTGCCGACGCGGGGTCAGTACCGTCAGATCTGCTCTTCAGTTTCGATATGCCTGTCTCATGGTTGCACGGCGGCATTGGATTGAACTTCACCTCTGAGAAAATTGGATACCACAACAATACAGCCATTGGACTGGACTATGCTTTCCGCATCTACTGGGGCCCTGGCACATTGGCTGCCGCCCTTGAGGCCAACCTCCAGAACTATCAGTTCAATACCAGCGATCTGCGCGGCAGCGGAGATCTCAGCGGAGATCCGTCGGCTGGCGCTGGATCCTCGTCAGACCCCCTCGTGAGCGGTCGCGACGTGTCGGACTTCATCTTCGATGTCTCCACAGGTCTCTACTATCAGGTGCCCGGCCTATACTATGTCGGTCTGTCTGTCAAGAACCTGTTGGGTGCCAAGAGCAGCACACTCAACGTTCACAACACCCGCACCCTATACATCATGGGCGGCTACGAATACTCTTTCCCTTATAACCCATCTTTCAAGATAAAGCCATCGGTACTGGTCAAAGGCGGTAATTTCTCCGTTTTCCAAGCTGAAGCAGCCTGTCTGCTTGACTACGAGAATATATTCTGGGCCGGCCTCGGGTATCGCTGGGGGGATGCCGTCAACTTCTTGGCTGGCATCAACTTCGCCAAGATACTACAGATTGGTGTAGCCTACGACCTTACATCGTCGAAACTCGGTTTCGGCGGCGGACGCAGTATCGGCTCACTGGAGCTTTACCTCAATGCCGCCTTCCAAATCACCGTTCCGAAACGTCCGCCCACCGTGTCGGGTAGCACGATATACCTTCGTTAAATATATTTAATTATTGAAACAAATTTAATAGACTGTACGTTATATCGGATAACAAAAATAATAGAGATATGAAGAAGTTGTTTTTTATGCTCGCCACCTCTGCCGCCTTGTTAGCGGGCTGCAGCAGTTCAAGCAACAACGGTGAACTTGTCGGCGTGACCGACCGCCCTTATTTTGAGGATATAGACCTCAAAGGAATGGTCTTCGTCAATCAGGGCAACTATACCATGGGAGCAGGTACACAGAACGTAACCTACGGCACCCAGACCACTACCCAGCCCCGCAAAATGCAGATAGGTTCATTCTTCATGGACGAGACCGAGGTTACGAACAACGAATACCGCCAGTTCGTATACGCTGTTCGCGACTCTATTGCACGCCGTATTCTTGGTGAAGCCGGCATTGACGGCTTCCTCATCGAAGAAGACGCGTACGGTGAGCCGCTCGACCCCCCGACGCTGAACTACAAGACCAAGATCAACTACGCCGATGCCGACGTGCGCCAGGCCCTCATCGATGCCGGTTTCTATATCATCGACATCAACCACCGCCGCGTTGTCGACGTATCCAAGATGAATTATGAATACTACTATATAGATTACAATGCCGTAGCACAGAAAGAGAATGGCATCAACACCAAGAGCGAACTCCGCGGTACTTCGTTCTCTGTGCGTCCGAAAGGTCTGAACAACCGTTCGAGCCAGATTCAGCGTGAGTACATCAACATTTACCCTGACACACTCTGCTGGGTCCACGACTATGCCTACAGCATGAACGAGGACTACTCCCGCAATTACTTCTCCTCGCCGGCATATGACAACTATCCTGTAGTTGGTGTCAGTTGGCGTCAGGCCAAGGCCTTCTGCGTATGGCGCAGCAACATGCTCAACAACTATCTCGAAAGCATCAACTACTCCACCCTCAACGACTTCCGTCTTCCCACCGAGAGTGAATGGGAGTTCGCCGCACGTGGCGGTATCCCTGCCCAAAGCTACCCTTGGGGTGGTCCCTATGTGCGTAATCCTAACGGTTGCTTCCTTGCAAACTACGAGCCCCTTAAAGGTGCCTACGACGACGACGGCGGCGTGAAGACCCTCATGGTCGGACACTATGCTCCTAACGACTACGGTCTCTACGACATGGCCGGCAACGTCAGTGAGTGGTGCCTCGATGCCTTCAACGAGTCGACACTGCAGGTGGCCAACGCCATGACTCCCTACTACAGCTACGACGCCAAAGACGACGACCCGATGGCCATGAAGCGCAAAGTGGTCCGCGGAGGCAGCTGGAAAGACCAGAAGTACTTCATCCAGGTTCAGACCCGTACCTACGAATTCCAAGACACAGCCAAGTGCTACATTGGCTTCCGTTGCGTGCAGCCTTATCTCGGACGTGTCAAGGGTGACAATCTCCGCACCGCAAGCAATGTGGCCCGCTAATCACAGGCACCATAGAAAAATAGAATAAACACACACAAAGCAAACACACAAAAACAAAAGAATTATGAGTTTCTTAGACAATCTCGTTCGCAGTAAAGCGTATAAGAACTTCATGGCGAAACTATACGGATGGGGCGCCGCAGTAGTTATCATTGGTGCTCTGTTCAAGATCATGCACTGGCCTGGTGCTAACCCCATGCTTATCGCAGGTATGGGCACTGAGACCATAATCTTCTTCCTCTCGGCCTTCGAACCGCCTCACAAAGAGTGGGACTGGAGTCTTGTCTACCCCGAACTGGCAGGCATGATTGAGGACAATCCTATTGAGATTGAGCTTGACGAGAATGGTAATCCCATCGAGAAGGCTGTTGCAGAGAGCAAAGACCCGCTGTCAGCCAAATTGGACAAGATGCTGGAAGACGCTAATATAAGTCCAGAACTGATAGACCGTCTCGGCCAAGGCATGCAGAATCTGGCAGAAAGCGCCAACTCCATGAACAACATGGCCAGCGTCACCGCCGCCACCGACAAATTCGTCTCCAACATGGACGGTGTCGCCGGCCAGGCAGGCAAGCTGCTCGAAAGCATGCAGGGTGCACCTGAAGCCATCTCCACGCTCTCCACCATCTACCGTGAGACAGCCGAGTCGCTGGGCGGCGAGGTTTCCTACGTGGAAGAGATGAAGAAGATGTCCGCAAGCCTCAGCAGCATCAACGCCATGTACGAAATGCAAATCAACAACGCATCCACCCAGATGACCCTCAACAAGGAGTTCGAGGAGAAGATGAGCACCATGCTCACCAACTTCACCAACTCTGCCGATGGCATCATGAAGTACAAAGAGCAGGTTGACGCACTGACCCGTAAAGTCGCCGAACTGAACAACGTCTACGGCAACATGCTTGCTGCTATGCAGACCCGCCTCTAACCCATTGCACGTATTAACCCAAAAACTGACGTGTAACTAAAAGGAAAGGAATAGAAAATGGGTGCAACAAACTGTCCGGAAACCCCGAGACAAAGAATGATCACAATGATGTACCTCGTGTACACAGCCATGTTGGCACTTAATGTCTCCGCAGAAGTCATCAGCGGATTCAAGAGTGTCGGCACAGCTATGCGCGAGTCCAACAAGAACCTTGCCATAAAACTCGACGATACCTATACCGACTTCCAGGCCGCCTACGAGAACAGCCCCGACAAAGTCGGCGAGAAATATCGCAAAGCACAGGAAGTACGAGCTTTATCAGGAGACCTAACCCGCTTTATCGACAGCTTGGAATGTGAATTTGTAGGCCAGATTGCATCGTCGGCCAAGATTCACGACCCCTCTGACCCTGACATCAAAAAGACGCGCGAGATAAAGCTTCACAACGAAGACAAAACCACCAATCACGACAGCGTAAAGCTGGCCATGCAGTTTGGAGGCCTCTCGTGGTTCACCGACAAGCAACTCGAAGACAACCACAAACCTGCCAACTTCTTCTTAAGCAAAGACGGCAACCAGCTTGCCCCTGTCATTAAAGAAAAGATCATTGAGTTCAAACAGAAGGTCAAAGACGCCCTTGGCGATGATTCAGTCCACGTGACCATGGCCCTGAATGTTTCGGACGGATATGACAAGGATGGACGTCAAGTTCCCTGGGAGCAGCTCAACTTTGACGAAGTCATCACTGGTGCCGCGCTCGTGACGCTGACCCGTATCAAATCGGAAGTCATGAATGCCGAGTTCGATGCAGTGAAGGAACTTTACCGCCAGGTTAACAAGGGCGACAAGAAGTTCAGCAGCATACAGATGCTTTCGATACCGAAGTCGGCCTATGTGCTTCGCGGCGGAGTCTATGAGACCGAGATTCGTGTCGGTGCCTACGACCCGAGCCAGCGCTTCCGTGTGACCGTGAACGGCCAGACCAGCACCTCGGACGAGATGGGTACAGCTGTATTCAGAACGGTTTGCAACAATGTTGGCCCGCAGACAATCCGCGGACGTGCCGTACTAACAACACAGGATGGTGAGGAAGAGTATGAGTTCACGGATGAATTCTACGTAGCCGAACCGTCGGCCAACGTATCGCTTGACAACATGAACGTTCTCTATGCCGGAATCGAGAACCCCATCACTGCCAGCGCCCCTGGCATGTCCACCAAAGACATCCGCGTCTCCATAGACCCGGCCTTGGGCAAATTAGTGAAGGGTGACACTGACGGCAAATACCTCATCACCCCCAGTTCCAGCGCCAAGAATCTTGAGGTAACGGTATACGGAATGATTGACAACCAGCAGAAAGAGCTCAACAAGCAACGCTTCCGTGTCAAACCCATTCCCAACCCCGTACTGAAAGTTGGAAACTATGTCAACGGCGACAAGAAGGCAGCCCGTAAAGACTTCACCGAAGGCACCCTTGTGCTGGCTACCAAAGATCCTAGTTTTGACTTCAGAATTCCGAATGGCTCCATCCGAATTCGCACGATGAACATCACCGTTGGCACCAAGACTTGCGCCCCGATAGAGAACAGCAACAAGTTGAATGCCGAGGTGGCGAGCGCCATACGTAAAGCCAACCGTGGCGACAACCTGGTCATCAGTGCCTCGGTACAGATGCCCGACGGACGTCCGCGCGACGTGGAATGCGTTATCAAACTGGCGAAATAGGGTGTTGTGCCACACAAAAGAAGAACTGCAACGTACAATAACAAACAAACAGCATACAATATGAAAAAGGTATTGTCAACATTTGCACTGATTATGGCTTTAGCCTTTGCAGGCAATGCACAAAGCATCATTGATGCCGAAGACGGCCAGAACCCGAACGACTTCTACCAGAAAGGTATTGTCGTAGGCAAGCGTGCCATGCCCTATCCTTTCCTGCGCGAGAGCGATGTGGTATGGGAGACCACCATCTGGCGTGACATTGACTTCAATGAGAACTTCAACCAGTTCTTCTATTTCCCCATAGAGACCGAGACCAATACCCAGGGTCGCATCAGCCTTATCAACCTCATACTGAAGTACGCTGAGAGCGGCGAGATAGAAATCTACGACGACGACGATATGGAAGTGGCCATCGACTGGGAGAAGGCGAAACTGAACCTCTCCGGCTCGCCCCATACGGAGCAGATCAATGTCATCGATCCGTACACCGGCGATGCCGCCATGGACGAAGACGGTGAGTACATCATGAAGGACACCCTCATCATCCCCGAATTCGACATTGCCTCGGCCAAGAAGATACGCCTGAAGGAGAGATGGTACATCGACAAGCAGGACACGCGCCAGAAGGTCCGTATCGTGGGTCTGCAGTTCCAGTTCCTGAAGCCGGCCGCCTCGCAGCAGGCTGAAGACCAGCTGGCATGGTCGTTCTGCATCCCGATGAACGACATGAGGGTCCGCCAGATGCTTGTCAACGCCAACGCCTACGACGAGCACAACGCGGTCGCCGAGCGCTCCTACGACGATGTGTTCATCCAGCGCTACTTCGACAGCTATGTGGTGCGCGAGTCCAACAAGTACAATCGTGAGATCAGCGCCTACCTCACCGGAAAAGATGCCATTCTCGAGTCGCAGATGATTGAGAACAAGATATTCGACATCGAATCCGACATGTGGGAATACTAATACAGAATGTCACTACGAAAGACAAGGAGTTAGGAGTTGCATAACTCTTAACTCCTTCTTTTATACATGAAGCGGAGGACCAACATACTCATTCTTTGTACCATGGCGGTAGCTCTTTCCTGTGCAGGGGTACAAGCCCAGGAGAACCCGAACATGATACACAGCGAGGTGCTTGGTACGCAGCAACAGCCTATCCCGTATGTCTACGTGCGCCCGTCGGACGTGGTATGGGCCACCGTCTTGTGGAAGACCATCGACCTAAACGAGGACTTCAACCAGTACATCTATTTCCCGCTCGACCAGGAGGACCGGAGCGGCAAGAAGAGCCTGGCCTACGTTATCTGGGAGGCCATGGAGCGCAGCGAGATACCAATCTACGAAGACGACGAGCTGAAGGTGCCAATCGACAACGAACTCTTCGTGGCACGCTATACCAAAGCCGACACGATACAACTGGAGATAGGCTACGACGAAGACGACAACGAGCTATACCAGACCGTCATAGTGCCGAAATACTTTGATGGAGCCGAGGTCTACCAGTATTATCTGCGCGAGATATGGTTCATAGACAAGCAGAACACTGGGCTCGACTCACGGCGCCTCGCGCTGGCACCGACAAAAGACATTTACGTCACGCTCAAAAGTACCCGCGAAGAGATATACATGGGGCACGCCCCGCTGTTCTGGATTCCGATGCAGGACCCGTCGGTGCGCCGCGTCATGGCGCAGCACAAGGCCTATCTCGACGAGCAGAACTACGTCTCACAGCCGTCGTGGGACTTCGTCTTCGTACACCAATACTACAACGCTTACGTCACCCGCGAAAGCAACCGATACAACCGCACTATCAGCGACTACGCCACAGGACACGACGCCATACTGGAAGCCTCGCGCATCGTGGAGAAAGTGTTCTCAATCGGCGAGGATATGTGGGAATATTAAGGGAGTTGAGAATTGAAAATTGATAGTTGATAATTACTATCAGCTTTCGCCACGATGTAAGGAGTAGTTGCGCCAACGCTCGACCAGCTGCTGCATGTCGTCGGGGAGGGGGCTTTCGAAGTGCATGTGCTGTCCGGTGGCGGGGTGTTCGAAGCCGAGCACGCGGGCGTGCAAAGCCTGGCGGGGGCATACGGCGAAACAGTTCTCCACAAACTGGCGGTATTTTGAGAAAGTGGTACCCTTCAGAATGGCGTCGCCGCCATACGATACATCGCTGAAAAGGGGATGTCCGATATGGCGCATGTGGGCACGTATCTGATGGGTCCGCCCGGTTTCGAGCACGCACTCAATCAGGGAGACATATCCGAAACGTTCAATCACGTGCCAGTGAGTGACAGCATGCTTGCCGTGCTCGTCGTCGCACACCGCCATCACACGACGGTCCTGCGGCGAGCGTGCCAGATTGCCGACCACCGTACCATCGTCGCCATCCATATCGCCCCATACCATTGCGTTGTATTTCCTCTCAATCGAGTGGTCGAAAAACTGCCGGGCCAAGAACACCTGAGCCTCCTCAGTCTTGGCGACGAGCAGGAGACCTGACGTGTCCTTGTCGATACGGTGGACCAGGAACGGCATTGTGCCGAGGTAGTGCAGCAACCCGTTCACCAACGTGCCCGTCCAGTTACCAACACCGGGATGCACCACCAAGCCGGCCGGCTTGTCGACCACCAGCACATCGCTGTCCTCATAGACGATATTCAACTCCATCGGCTCCGGCAGCACTTCGAAGTCGTGCGGCGGCTCTGGCAACAGGATGGTGATAAGGTCGTAGGGCTTCACCTTGTAGCTGGGCTTCTCCGCTTTGTCGTTGACCATCACGCAGCACGCCTTGGCGGCGGCCTGCACCTTATTGCGTGAGACGCCCTCGAGGCGCATCTGCAGGTAGCGGTCCAGCCTCATGGGCTCCTGACCTCGGTCCACCACAAAGCGGTGATGCTCATATAGCTCCTGCTGCTGTTCTATATCCTGTTCGTCGAAGTCAATGTCGTTCATCGTCTGATAATAAGCTTAGCCGAACTTGCGCCGGAGCGCACCACATAAATACCGGCCGGCAGCGCCGAGACATCGAGGATCCGTCCCCGCACCTCGGCCACCTTCATGCCCCGCATGTCATAGACCGTGGACACAGAAGCGTCGTCCACGCCGGAGAGAGTCACCGTGGAGCAGGCCGGGTTGGGGATCACGGCAAGGCGAGCGGAGGCCTCCGGAACCGACGCGATAGAGACCTGGGCGCCACGCACGCCGAAGCAGGGCCTTATCATCAGCGAGCCACTCAGGATGCTGTGCTGCCACTCGGTCGAAGTGAGGTACCAGATGCGGTCCGAGCTGTTGCGGCTGCGGTCGAAGCCGATGTTGATGTAGGTGTTACCCACCTGTTCGAAGCCCACGAAGAGGCCGCCCTGGGGAACCACCACGCCGTAGTCGAGCACATAGCGGTGATAGACGCCGGTCAGCGGCATGCGCACAGTAGCGTCGCGGTAGAGGACCGTCTGGGGACGGCCGTCGGGGCCGGCCTGCCAGATGGTGATATAGAACTGGACCTCCTCGTTCTGACTCTCGTAGGTGCGGTTGAAGAACATGTCCACAGCCGTGAGAGTGTCCTCGACGTTGAGGTCGAAACGGTAAGCGAGATAGAGCTTAGAGGCCGTCGAGGTGATGCCGTAGCCGTTCTCGGCCGAGCCGTCGTCGTAGGCAAAGCGGTAGTCCAACTCCTGCACCATGCGGACCGTGTCGTTGCCGCCGTGCACGTCGCCGGCGCTTCCCTCGCGCACGACGTGGACCACAGTGTAGGGCGCCGCGGCGGGGTCGAAGACGTATCCTACCGTGGGGCTGGCATGGGTGGGGTCGGTCTGGTAGCCGTCGTGGGGCGCGTTGCGATAGCCGCCGTCGTAGCTATAGACGGTGTCGCCGGAACGGTCGACAACGTGGTAGGCATAGTGTGAAGCGAGCTCCGAGGAGTAGAGGTTGGCAATGGTCAACGCCATGCGGTCGGCCATTTCGGAGGCCATGAACTGGCGGGCGGGCATGTCGCGGTAGTATTTCAGCATCGGTGGAGCCGGCTCGACAAAGGCCACGTCGCGCACCACACCCCCGTCGACTACGGAGCGTGCGCGGTCCATAGAGACGTAGTCGATGTGCCACTGGTCGCCGCCCACGGTGCGGCCGGCCTTGCTGTCGTATTCAATGGAGCAGAGGTTGCGGAAGCGGAAGCGGAAACCGTCGGCGAAGTAGCAGCTGTCGGCGAGAGCCACCGCCACGTACTGCCACGAGCGACCGGTTTGCGCCACGAGGGTGTCGACACTGATGCCGCCGCGGCTCCACACCGTGTGCCAAGCCGAGTCGGATTCGGAGTAGAATTCGAGCATCAGCGAGTCGGCAGGGTCCGGGGTGTCCCCTACCCTCTCCCACAGGTTGCCGCTGCCACCGCCAGGGAGGTAGTAGAAGCTCAGCACCACCGAGTCCTGCGGGCCGAGAGCGCCGAGGCGCAGGGCGCGCGAGGTTGCGGTGTCGGCACCGAAGAGCGACGTGGTGGCCTGGCGATAGAGTGAGCCCGCGGCGTCGTAGGCGTCGAGGGTCATGGCGCCCACGGTGGGCGGGAGCGGAGCATAGCCGTCGCTCACCGAGGCGCCGCCGTCGGCCCATAGGCGGGCGTCGGGGGCACCGCTATAGCCCGCGAAGTCGTCGAAGAAAGGCAGCTCGATGGTGTCGGTCACGGCGGCCTTGGCGGCATGGGCGCGATGTGCCGCATGCCCCACGGGCACCAGTACCTCCTGAGCCACGGCCGCCGTTGAGAGAAGGGCCGCAGCAAGCACAGCCGCAAGATTCTTCACCATGCCCATCCGTCGCGTTCCTCTATCTGGTCGGGCGTGGGACGTCCGTCCTCGTAGCCCTCCTCGACTTCAATCTTCGTCGAGTCGACCTTGAATTCACGTATCATTTTCTGCACATCGGTCGCGTCGGCGTCGACATACCAGAGGTCGACATTGGTGCCGTAGCTATAGCGCGAGACGCCGTTGTAGTCGGGGTCCTGTCGGCAGACGACGGCCGTCTGACGGTTCTTGACACCGCTGAAATGCTCGCGACCCACGTTGAGCGACGCGGCGAGGATGTCGCGACGCGCCTTGTCGCGTGTCTTGCCGATGGCGAAGGGGACGACGCTGCGGCCGGTGCTGTCGCCAAGGCCCACGGTGAGGTCGATCACGGAGCCGCGCTCCACCTGCTGACCGGCGTAGACGGTCTTACCCTTGCAGCTCTGGTCGATGACACTGTTCTTGTACTTGTCGGCGACGAACTTCAGCCGCCCCACCTCGAGGCCCACGCCCATGAGCTCGCTAACGGCCTGACGCACAGTGAGGCCAGCCAGTTCGGGCATGACGGCGTCCTCGGGGGTGAAGGCCGTCATGGTGATATACAGCTTGCGGCCCTGCTTGACGCGGGTTCCGGCCTTGGGGTCCTGGGTGAGGATGCGGCCGCCCTCCTGACCGGGGCGGAAGACGGAGTCCATCACGACGATGTCGAGTTCGATGGGGTTGTCGGCCTTGAGGTCCGCGATGTTGGAGCCCACGACGTCGGGCAGCTCGAACTCCTCGCCCTGGCGGGCATAGATGCGGATGAAGAGGAAGACGAGCGCCAGTATCACCGCCGAGATGCCCAGCATAGCGAGCACATGCACCATCCAGGGGTGGCGTTTCAGGAGCGGTTGATTTGATTTGTTTGCCATATCAATGTGTATCTCTTATTCTGTAATCTGTTGCATGTCAGTCGACCAGGCGGCCAATGAGGGTAGCCGCCGTGCAGGACTCGACGCGGACCGTGCGGTAGGTGCCGGGGAGGGCGTCGCAGCGGTCGAAGACGAGCACCTTGTTCTGGCTGTTGCGGCCGAAGAGCTGGCTCTTGCTGCGATGGCTCTCGCCTTCAACGAGCACCTCGTATTCGCGGCCCAGCTCGCGCCGGTTGTTCTCGAGGGCGATCTCGCCCTGGAGGGCGATGATTTCGTTCAGCCGTCGAGTCTTCTCGGCGTCGGGGATGTCGTCGGCCATGTGGCGGGCGGCGTAGGTGCCCTCGCGCTGCGAGTACTTGAACATGTAGGCGTAGTCGTAGCGCACGCGGCGGAAGAGGTCGAGGGTGACGCGGTGGTCGTCCTCGGTCTCGCCGCAAAAGCCTGCTATGACGTCGGTCGTGATGGAGCAGTCGGGCATGTGGCGGCGGATGGCGTCGACACGGTCCAAGTACCACTCAACCGTGTATTTGCGGTTCATCAGTTTCAGCATGCGGTCGCTTCCGCTCTGGACGGGCAGGTGGATGCAGCGGCAAATGTTGGGCGAGGCCGCCATAACCTCGAGGAGCTTGTCGCTGAGGTCCTTGGGATGCGAGGTGGCGAAGCGAACCCTCAGGCTGGGGTCGACCTCGGCCACCATCCGCAGCAGGTCGGGGAAGTCGACCGTCGCGGCGGCGTCCGTCGACCAGCGGTAGCTGTTGACATTCTGGCCGAGGAGCGTCACCTCGCGGTAGCCAGCCTCAAACAGGCTGCGTGCCTCGGCGACGACGGTCTGCGGGTCGCGGCTGCGTTCGCGGCCGCGCGTGTAGGGCACCACGCAGTAGGAGCAGTAGTTCTGGCAGCCGCGCATGATGCTGATATAGGCCGAGATACCGTTCGACGCCAGGCGGACGGGCTCGATGTCGGCGTAGGTCTCGGTGGTGCTGAGCTCCACCTCGGCGGCCTTCTGTCCACGGCGCACCTGGGCCAGCAGCTCGGGCAGACGGCGGTAGGCGTCGGGGCCGCAGACGAACGAGACGTTGTCCTCCTCCTCCATGAGGCGGCTCTGCAGCCGCTCGGCCATGCACCCCAGCACGCCGATGCGCAGTCCCGCCCCGGGGCCGCGACGGCCCTGCACCGCACGCAGCTCGTGGACGCGGTGGCGCACACGCTGCTCGGCATTGTCACGTATGGCGCAGGTGTTGATCAGGCAGAAATCGGCCCCGTCGAGGGCCTCCACGACCTCGTATCCAGCATTGCCGAGGATGGAGCCTACGACCTCGCTGTCAGCAAAATTCATCTGACAACCATACGTTTCAATATAAATCTTCTCGCCCATGACGGTCAATAATTAGACTGCAAAGATACAACTTTTTTCGGACATGCAGGGAAATTGAGAATTGAAAATTGAGAATTGAAAGTTGAGAATTGAAATGACCAAACGGTGGGTGCGAAAGAAGGGACAGGAGTGGAAAGTCGGCGCCACTTATCAAGAATGAGAAAAAACATGTATATTTGCAGTATGAAAAGGATAGCCATATTACTATTCACCGCGCTGTGTTTCAACGCAGTGGCGCAGCATGTGAGCGACTCGGCGTGGGACGGGAGGGTACACACTGCGCAGCTCTACCGCGAAGGGGAGCCGCTGGAGGCACCGCTGCTGACCCTCGGACGCGAGGGGGAGCTGCTGGTGCTGGAATTCGACCTGCTGGAGACCGAGGCGCGGAGCCTGCGCTGGCACGTGGGGCACTGCGACGCCGACTGGCGCCGCGACGACCTCGGGCCGCAGGAGTTCATGAGCGGCTGGAACGAGGGGCCCATAGACAGCTACGACTTCTCGTTCACCACGCTGACGGACTATGTGCACTATCGGCTTACGCTGCCGGACGCTATGGGGTCGTTCACAGCCTCGGGCAACTATGCCCTGGCGGTGACCGACGAGGCGACGGGCGACACGCTGCTCACGCGGCGGTTCTGTGTGAGCGAACAAGCCGTGCGCATCGACGCCACGGTGGGGCGGCCCTACGACGGCGTGGCCCTGCGCGAGCGGCAGGAGGTGGACGTGGCGCTGAGCGTGCGCGACGGGGTGTACATGATATTGAGGCCGGAATACGAGCGTGTGCTCGTGCAGCAGAACGGGCGCCAGGACAACCGGCGATGGCTGGAATTCAGCGGATATGACGGCGGCTCGCTCGCCTACCGCTTCCGCCGGTGCAACATATTCGACGCGGGCAACAACTTCCGCTTTTTCGACATGAGCAACCTGCGGACGCCGATGTACAACATAGTGCAGGTGGAGGACCTCGGGGGCGAGATTACGGCCTTTGTGCGGCCGTGCGAGGACCGTTCGCGCGGGCACTATATTGCCGAGACGGTGCTGCCGGGTGGCATGAAGGTGAACATCTGGGACCGCAACCGGCCGCAGACCGAGGCCGACTATGTGTGGGTGATGCTGAGTCTGCCCATGGAGCAGCCGATGCTGGAGGGCGAGGTGCACGTGTGCGGCGCCCTGACCGACTGGCGGCTCGACGAGTCGACACGGATGGACTACAACCCCAGGCAGCGCGCCTACGTGAAGCGGCTGCTGCTCAAGCAGGGATACTACGCCTACCAGCTGTTGACAAAGCCCATGCGCTCGAGCGAGGGCGAGACGGGGCGCCTGGAAGGCAACCACCACGAGACGCCGAACCGATACACCGTGTATGTGTACCACCGCGAACCGAGCGACCGGAGCGACCGGCTCGTGGCGGTCAGACGGCTGGCGAGCGGAGAGTGAGGGCTAAGCGAGCGGGGCGGGGCTAACGCTGAGGCGCAGCACGCGGCGCGTGGCGGAGGTGACGCGGAAACGATGGTCGAGGCGCAAGCCGATGACCCAGACGATGCGGTCGTCGGCGTCGACAAGGACATGGACGCAGTCCTTCTCTATGAGATTTATCTTGCTATCTTTCAGGAAGTCGCTCAGGCGGCGCTGATGGTGCATGCCGAGCGGACAGAAGCGGTCGCCGTGGCGCCAGTGACGGACGCTGAGCGGAGCGTGGACGAGGTCGGCGTCGACATACTCGACCCCATGGCGTTCGCCGAAGTGCGGCACGTCGGTAGGGGCAAGCAGCACGGCTTGGACCGTGGGCGCGGGCGGCAAGCTGCGCCGATTGGCCACCACGAGACGGTTGCGGTCGAGGACGGCGATATAGTCAGGCGCGAGGAAGCGGGCGCCGGTCTGGCCGGAGCGCATGGCACGGACCATGTCGGCGACGGTTGAGGGGGTGAACCCGAAGGGGTGGAGCAACCCCAAGGAGAGGGTAGAGAGGGGGTAGAGAGGGGGTAGAGAGGCTGTATCTAACCACGTGTATTTGAAGCCAAAAGGGGAGCGGGACGTGTGCAACAGGCTGCAGCGCAGGTCGTTGACGGCAAGGTTATAGACGGTTTCCACCTGCTGCAGCCGCTCCATGTTGTCAACCATGGTGGCGTCGACCGAGGGGTAGAGCTCGCGCAGCAGCGGCATCAACTGGAGGCGGATGCGGTTGCGCCGGGCGTCGAGCTGGCCGTTGGTGACATCCTCGACATAGTCGAGACCGTGGCGACGGACATAGTCGTCGATGTCGGCCCGCGAGAAGCAGAGCATAGGCCTCACGAGGAGCATGTCGCCGAGGGTCGAGAGGGGGCGTATGCCGTGGAGGCCGGCGATGCCTGTGCCACGGAAGAGGTTGAGGAAGAAGGTCTCGATAGAGTCGTCGCGGTGGTGGGCAGTGGCCACACAAGCGAAGCCGTGCTGCCGGCAGAGCTGGGCGAAGTAGTCGTAGCGCAGGGTGCGGGCAGCCTCTTCGATGCCCATGCCGCGGTCGGCGGCGAAGCGGCGCGTGTCGAAGTCGGTGGTGAAAAACGTCACGCCAAGGGTGTCGGCCAGCTGGCGCACAAACTGCTGGTCGCGGTCGCAGTCGCCGGGGCGAAGGTGAAAATTGCAGTGGGCAATAGCGAAAGGGATGGCGGCACGGTGGAAGAGATGGGCCATGCACACCGAGTCGCGCCCGCCGCTGACAGCAAGCAGCACCTCCCCCCCGTCGGGGAGAAGGTGCTGCTGAGAGAGGTAGTCTGTGAAGCGTTGCAACATCAGCGCAGTATCATCTTGCGCATCAGGCGGCCGTCGGGGGTCTCGATGCCGTAGTAGTAGATGCCGGCAGAGAAGGCGTCCATGTCGAGGACAATGGAGTTGTCGCCCGAGTGGTAGAAGCCCTCGGTGGAGTAGACCATGTGTCCGGTGGCATCCATGACGAAGAAGCGGACATGTGCGTCTTCAGGCAGCGAGAAGGGAATGGTGGTCTGGCCCGAGAAGGGGTTGGGGTAGTTCTGCTCGAGGACCAGGCCTGAGGCATTGACGGTCGGCGTGCCCTCGACATAGTTGACCACCGAGACGCTGTTGGTCTGGTTATTGGAGTCGTCGGAGTCGCCGGAGACACTGACTGAGCCGAAGCCGGAATAGCGACGCTGCGGGCTCTTCGGGACATTGCGGTTGAACTTGATGGTAGCCTCCTCGCCGGGTTTGATGGCGATATAGACCGTGTATTCGAGTTCGTTGCCATTAATGTTGGCCTTGAGGTTTATGGCGCGGCCGGCTATGGCCATGTTGCCGTTGTTGCGGATGGTGATGTAGACACCGCAGTCGGGGCGCGAGTTCTCCTCGACGAGGACAGCCACGGCAGCGAGGTCGACGAACTGCGGCGCGAAGTCGCGAGTGGTGTCGTTGGCGGGATCGTTATCGTCGGGGACGGTAACGAAGGCCGTGATGTGGTCGTAGGGGGCACTACGCGGCGGCAGGGTGGTCTGGAAGAGGTGGTAACCAGTCTGCAGGGCAGCCAACGGGCGGTAGGAGTGGTAGATTTCGCGGTGTACGTTGTTGCTGTCGTCATCGATCCAGAAGCCCACCTCGAAATCGTTGGCACCACGTGCGCCACGGTTTTCGATTGCGAGCTCGACACGCACCTGCGAGAGCGACGAGGTGTCGAGGATGATGGCAGCGGCCGCAAGGTCGGTGATGGCCGATATGCCGTTGATACGCTTGTGGATGGTGTCGTTGTAGATATACTCGTTAGCACTGCTCTTGACATAGGCCACGACATTCATCACACCCATGGTGGCACGGAACTTGCGCTTGAAGGTGTAGTTGAAGTATTCGCGGCTAGCGAGCGGCTCACCGAGTATGGACTCGAAGTCGATGGTCTCTGTGACTTGGTTCTGCCCGTTGACAGTATAGGTGACGGTGGCATCGCTGACAGGCGCCACGCCAAAGTTGCGCAGACGCATGGTTACGGTAACCGAGTCGCCGGTAACTACGCGGTCGAGCGGCGAGATGAAGCCCTCGGCGCTCACATCGCTGTCGATAGGCAGGATGACATAGTCGCGGCTTGTGGAGTCGTTATCATCATATATGTCTGCAGAG
>OCVV012847323.1_pt1 | contig 19956 bp, 15 predicted proteins | sample 1539721 | NCBI WGS metagenome assembly OCVV01 (sample SAMN02144230, study PRJEB22623) | gut metagenome | biome: sheep rumen | host: Ovis aries | place: New Zealand
TGTCAGTTTTTGAGGGCGCATAGCGAGCTATGTAACCGAGAAAAGTGGCAAAAAGACTTCAAATCAAACAAAAAGCAACCGAAACGAAATAAAATAAATTGGTAATGAACTAAAAAACAGAATTTTTAGAACACACCTTATGCAAATCATCATGGAGCATATCCCGATTTCTCTGTCATTTCATAATAGTTCCGTTCATGTTTATTTCTTTTGGGAATACATTGAAAAACATGTAAAAAGTGCTGATTATTTAGTTTCCGAGCATTTTTTTTCCGATTTTTTATGAGTTTACACCTTATTTATTTATCTTTGTAACCGAAACGTAACTAATATTATCAAGTAAAACTATTATTTATAACTATAATTAATTAACTAAAAAACAAAAGAACATGAAAAAAAAGATTTTTACTCTATTCGCAATGATGTGTTGCGTCGTTGGGTTACAGGCAGAAACTGTAACTAAAACTTGGGATTTCTCTGAGTACGCAGAACAAGTAGATCTTGGAGGTACTACTTATACTTTGACTTATGATGAACTTACCTTAGTAGGTAATTCTGGAGCACAAGCAGGAAAAGAATATGTCTCTGCCGCCGCAGGTTTCCATTGTAATGGAAACAGTAGTTCTAGTCGTCGTTATATTCAGTACACACCACAATATAATGGTACATGGACGGTGACTTATCGTTCGAACAATGCTAGTGCTACAGATCGTATCACTGCTATCGGCACTTCTGTAGTAAATTTCTCTAAAGAAGAAGACGCTACTTCAGATGTTTTGGCTTGGGGTTTTACAGAGGGTTCTACAAATAAGTCAATTAGTGCTCAATTGGAGAAAGGTAAAACCTACTATGCTTATTTTGCAAATGGTGGTCAAAGCATCATGAAACTGGAATATACTTATGATTCCGAATCTGGTGGTGAAGAGCCTGGTCCAGATACTCCTGTCGATGAAACAAAAACTACCACTTACTATTGGAATAATTTCTCTGCAGCTAATGCCATTATGTTTGCAGATAAAGCAACAATCCAAATCACAGGCAATTTAACTAAGGATGTAAGTAATGGTAGTGATATTAAAGTTTCTGGTAAGAAGTATAGGTCTATAAAATTGTCAAATGGCGCTCAGAACACTTACAATGCACCTTTCGGTTATAAGGCAACAAAGGTGGTGTTCTATAGTTATGTGAATGCTGATAATGGTTCAGCGTATTGGAAAGAAGTGAATGGTGTAGATTATGATGAAAATACATCTGGTGGTGTGATGGAATGCTTCAAAAGTGATGTTTCAAACCCTGACTGTCGTACATTCGAATTCGAAACTCCAGTTGCATACTTTACTTATACAAATGCCGGTAAGCAGCTATGTTATGTGATGATTGTTGATTTGGTAAAAGCTGAAGATATTAGTGTTTCTATTTCTTCTGCAGAATATACCACTTTCATTACTCCTACTGCAGTTACTTTCCCTGAAACTATTAAGGCATACATTGTTTCAGAAGTTGGTGAGGAAAGTGTTGTACTTTCACAAGTAACAAATGTTCCTGCTAACACTCCAGTTATTGTTAATGGAAGCGAAGGAACTTACTCTCTTGCAGCTATTGAAGGTAATGCTGATGTTGTTAGTGGAAATCAACTCTTATATTCTAATAAAGAAGTCTCAGGACCAATAGAAGAAAAAGATAAAGATAGCGATAAGGTTAAAAAATATAATATTTATGCATTGGCTAACATGACAGAAGGCGTTGGCTTCTATCGTGTTGCTGACGGTATAAATGTTCCTGCTCGCAAAGCATACTTGAAGATACTTGTTCCTGAGGAAACTACACTTGTGAAGGGCTTCCTCGCTCTTGAAGGTGAAGTAACTGCAATCAACAATGTCGAAGCTGCTTCTGCTCACACTTCTACTATCTACAACGTAGCTGGTCAGAAGGTTCAGAACATCAAGGCAAGCGGTCTTTACATTGTCAATGGCAAGAAGGTCTTTGTGAAATGAAAAATTAATAATTAAAAAATTAAAATTACAATGAAGAAGAATCAATATATCGCTCCAGTTTTGAAGCAAAGACTGACCATGGAGGTCGAATTGCCAATCGCACAATCATTGCCAGTAGGTAAGGATGAAATCACAAGTTCTAATGATATTCTTACGAAGGATCGTGAAGAAAAAGAAGAGGGTTTCACTTATGAATGGTAAGAATGTGTAGCGTCTTAGCGATGCTATCACGCTGACACTAAATAAATAGAAAGGTGGTAAGGATTCCAAGTCCTTACCACCTTTCATTATGTTATGTAATCGTAAAAAAACTTGGTATGATTTTCTTTCCAGAGAAACGATTGCTTAATTGACGACATTTTGTGCCTGTCCTTCCACGAAGCACTGCACATTCTTGATGGCAATATCCACGAGTCGTGCACGAGCCTCACGAGTAGCCCAGGCAATGTGGGGCGTGATATATGCGTTTGTGCAAGTAAGAAGAGGATTATTCGCTGCGGGAGGTTCACTGCAAAGCACATCGGCACAATAGGCATAGATTTTATTTGTGAGCAATGCCTCTGCCATATCGGCTTCATTTACCAAAGGTCCACGTCCTGTGTTGATAACCACCGAAGTAGGTTTCATTCGTTCGATACTTTCCTTGCAGACGAGGTTGCGGGTGCTTTCAGTGAGTGGGCAATGGAGTGTGAGGAAGTCGGCACGTTCGAAGAGTGTGTTGCGGTCCACCTTCTTGATGTAGTCGGGTAGGGCATCCTGCGTTTTGGAGGTCTCTGCTAAAATCTTCATGCCGAATGCATGTCCGATTCGGGCTACCGCCTTACCGATATTGCCAAGTCCCACGATGCCCAAAGTCTTTCCTTCCAGTTCTGTGAGTTGCGTGTCTTGCCAACTGAAGTCGATGCTTTGTGCCCATGCCCCTTGGCGGTTGGCCTGCGCATAATGCTCCACTTGCAATGCCACATTCAGGATGTGTGCAAAAACCATCTGTGCCACACTGTTTGTACTGTAGGCAGGAATGTTGCACACGTCGATACCATGTTCCCGAGCCACTTTCGTATCTACCACGTTGTAACCCGTAGCAAGTACACCGATATATTTGAGTCGTGGTAATTGCTCAATTTCCGTTTTACCCAAAATCACTTTGTTGGTGAGAACGATGTCAGCGTCTTTCGCACGTTCCACCGTGTCGGATGCAGGAGTGCGCTCATAGACTGTCAGTTCTCCGAATGTCTTCAATCTGTCCCACGACAAGTCGCCAGGGTTGGCAGTATAGCCATCAAGGATAACGATGTTCATCATACTTTCAGAATGCGTTGTTCATTTTGATAACGAGCACACGCAGTTTTTGCGATGGCTCGCTGGTCTTCACCTTGGCAATGTGCCAGTCGCAAGGGAACATAATATTGAAAGTGCCAGAGATGGACTCGATATGCTCCAGTCGGTCGGCTTGGAAATTGTATTCCAATCGGTCGCGCTTAGGATTGTACTCGATGTTTGGGGTGGATGTTTCGTGGTCGAGTCGGCAGAAGCCTTCTTTCCCTTTCACCACAAACATAAAGTCGATTTTCTGCCAGTGGCTCTCACTGCCCTTGCCTGCCTTGAGGTCTTCCTGCGAACACCAGTTCTCACTGTCCTCCACGCTCACGGTGAGGTTCGTGCCCGGAATCGGTTGCTTCCCGCTTGGAATGGTGAGCAAGTCGGTTTCTTCCAACCATTTGAACATTGCCTTCCATTGCTCAGGATTCTTGTGGTATTGCAGATAGAACTCCACGAGATTCACTGAAGGGGCTGGCACAGCCTTCGTGAATCCGTTTTTCCATTCCCCTTTCTTCACCCATTTGGCTGCCATCTTTTGCAACTTCTCTGGGTATTGGTTGGTGTAAACTTGTGCGGATGCCATTGATGCAAACAGGAATCCTACCAGCATCAGTGCTGTTGTCTTGAATCTTTTCATCATTAGTAATATGTTTATTATTAGCTTTTTACCTTGCAAAGATAAAGAATTTCGGCGAATGACATCCAAAAAATGGGTTTAAATCCATCGACATAGTAGAATACATTCTTCATTTATTTGATATTTCACTCAACTTGCACTAACGTTGACTGCGTCGAAGTTAGGCTGCGCCTCGGAAAAATTCAAATAAATTTGATAATTCACTCAACTTGCACTAACGTTGACTACGTCGAAGTTAGGCTGCGCCTCGGAAAAATTCAAATAAATTTGATTTTTCGCTCGGCTTGCACTAACGCTGACTGCGTCGAAGTTAGGCTGCGCCTCGGAAAAATTCAAATAAATTTGATTTTTCGCTCGGCTTGCACTAACTTTGCAAATTGTATGGTATCAATTGATCAATTAAGTGTTGAATTCTCAGCGCGTCCGTTGTTTACGGATGTGAGTTTTGTGATTAATCCCAAGGAGCGCATTGCGCTGGTGGGAAAGAATGGAGCTGGAAAATCAACATTGCTGAAAATCATAGCAGGTATGCAACAACCTACACGTGGCTGTGTTTCGCTTCAGCGCGATGTCACGGTGGGTTATTTGCCACAGGTGATGGTGCTGAGTGATGAGCGCACGGTGATGGAGGAAGCGGAAACGGCTTTTGCTCATATCCGCGAGATGCAGGAACGAATAGAACGACTCAACAAGGAATTGGCGGAACGCACAGACTATGATTCGGAGGACTACATGGAACTGGTGGAACGGTTTACGCACGAGAACGACCGCTATCAGATGATGGGTGGACAGAATTATCGAGCAGAATTGGAGCGCACCTTGCTGGGACTTGGTTTCAAGCGTGAGGATTTTGACCGTCCTACAAGTGAGTTCTCAGGCGGTTGGCGCATGCGTATCGAACTGGCAAAACTCCTCTTGCAGAAGCCTGACCTTTTGTTGCTCGATGAGCCAACTAACCATCTTGACATCGGCTCGATTCAGTGGTTGGAGCAGTTCATTGCCACGAAAGCAAATGCGGTGATGCTCGTGAGTCACGACCGCGCATTTATTAATAATGTGACAAATCGTACCATTGAAATCACTTGCGGGCGCATCAATGACTATAAGGTGAAGTACGACCAATATATGGTGCTTCGTGCTGAACGTCGCGAGCAGCAGTTGCGTGCTTACGAAAACCAACAGAAAGAAATTCAGGAAACGAAGGATTTCATTGAGCGATTCAGATACAAACCTACCAAATCGAATCAGGTGCAGAGCCGCATGAAAGCACTCGAGAAGATGGTGCTAATTGAGGTGGATGAAATCGACACGAGTCGCTTGCATCTGAAATTTCCCCCATGCCTCCGCAGTGGCGACTATCCTTTGATTTGCAAGGAAGTTGGCAAGCGCTATGGCGAGCATCAAGTGTTTAGCGATGTGAACCTTACCATCAAGCGAGGCGAAAAGGTGGCATTCGTAGGTAATAACGGTGAGGGAAAATCCACCCTCGTGAAGTGTATCATGAATGAAATCCCTTTCGATGGTGAACTGAAAGTGGGGCACAATGTGCAGATTGGCTATTTTGCACAGAATCAGGCTCAGTTGCTCGATGGCAATATCACTGTGTTCGACACTATCGACCGGGTAGCAAAGGGTGAAATACGACTAAAGATTCGTGATTTGCTTGGAGCATTCATGTTTGGTGGTGAGGCAAGCGACAAGTACGTGAAGGTGTTGTCGGGTGGTGAGCGCAGTCGTTTGGCAATGATTAAACTTTTGCTCGAACCCGTGAATTTCCTGATTCTCGACGAGCCGACAAACCACCTCGACATGCAATCGAAGGATGTGCTGAAGAATGCCGTGAAGGAGTTCGATGGCACGGTGATTGTGGTAAGCCACGACCGTGATTTCCTTGATGGACTTGTGAGCCGCGTGTATGAATTTGGTGGTGGAAAGGTGCGTGAGCACATCGGAGGTATTTATGAGTTCCTAAGAACGAAGGAGCTGGAAAATGAAGGCATGACGGGCGTGGGCAACGATGTGAATCACCGTCAGGCAGAAGCAACTCCTGCCAAGACGGAAGAAAGCGTGAAGGCAGTGTCGGCATCCGCTTTGTCCTACGAGGAAATGAAGGAGCGCAACAAGCGTATCAAGAAGGCAGAGAAGGCTGTGGCTGATTGCGAAGCTCGCATTGAAAAACTGGAGGGCGACATTGCCGCTATCGAAGCACGCCTTGCCACTCCAGAAGGTGCTACTGACATGAGCCTTTTCACCCAGCATGGCGACCTCAAAAAACAGCTTGACCAAGTGGTGGAAGAATGGGAAACCACCTCCCTTGTGCTGGAAGAACTGAAAGGTTAGTATCCCATTAATCCCATCAATCCCATTAATCCCATTATTGCTAACACATTATTCATTAAATTATATACAACAATGAAACTGAAAACGATTTTATCAACAGTTGCTATGGCAGTGACAATGGCATCCTGTGTCGATGGTCAAGGCATCGGCATCAAGTTGGAGAACATGAACGATAGCGTGGCTCCAGGTACAGACTTCTATCAGTATGCTTGTGGTGGATGGATTAAGAACAATCCGCTCAAGCCTGAGTACTCTCGTTTTGGCTCGTTCGATGCAGTGGCTGAAACCAACCGCGAACAGATGAAGGAACTGATTCTTTCGTTGGCAAACGAAAAGCATGAGAAGGGTAGTGTGGCACAGAAAATCGGTGACCTCTATACCATGCTGATGGACTCTACTCGTCAGAATGCAGATGGTATCAAGCCTATCGAGGCTGACTTGAAGAAGATTGCTGACGTGCAGACTCGCGAGGAAGCTCTCCGCATCATGGTGGAAAACGGTCTGAAGGGTGCTGGCGAATTGTGGGGTTGTGGTATCGGTGCCGACATGATGGACTCTAAGAACAACCTCGTTTCGATGGGACAGAGTGGACTTTCTATGGGTCAGAAGGAATACTACTTGAGCGACGACGAGGCTTTCAAGAAGATTCGAGAAGCATTTAAGAAACATGTGGTGAAGATGTTCCAGCTTGTTGGTGACGACCAGCCTACGGCAGAGCGCAAGATGGAATCTGTGATGGCAGTGGAAACTCGCATGGCAAAGGCTTCGAAGAGTCGTGTGGAACTCCGCGACCCAGCTTCCAACTATCACAAGATGGCTTATGCAGACTTTAAGAAAGAGTTTGCTGGCTACGATTGGGACCAGTATTTCCACCTCAACTTCATCGATGACTTGCAGACTCTCGATGTGGGTCAGCCTGAAGCAGTGAAGGAAGCTGTGGCTATTCTCAAGGAAACCGACCTTCAGATATTGAAGGACTGGATGCAGTGGAATTTACTTGACGGCAATGCCAATGTATTGGGTGATGAGATTTTCATGCAGAACTTCGATTTCTACAACCGTACGATGTCGGGTCAGCAGGAACCTCTCCCTCGCTGGAAGCGTAGTGTGAGCACCGTGAGTGGTGTGCTTGGCGAAGCAGTTGGTCAGATGTACGTGGAGAAATATTTCCCTGCTGAAAACAAGGCTCGCATGGAGGAACTCGTGAAGAATTTGCAAGAGGCATTGGCTGAGCGCATCGATGCACAGGAATGGATGAGCGATAGCACCAAGGCTTATGCTAAGGATAAATTGGCTTCGTTCTATGTGAAGATTGGTTATCCTAACAAGTGGAAGGACTACTCTAAACTCACAATCGACCCTGAGAAGACACTCTATGAGAACATGCAGGCAGTGCGTGAGTGGGCATCGAAGAAGGAAGTGGAGGACAAGTACAACAAACCTGTTGACCGTGACGAATGGTACATGACTCCTCAGACTGTGAATGCTTACTATAATCCAACGACCAACGAAATCTGCTTCCCTGCTGGTATTCTTCAGTATCCTTTCTTCGACATGCAGGCTGACGATGCCTTCAACTACGGAGCCATCGGTGTGGTGATTGGTCATGAAATGACACACGGATTCGATGACCAGGGTCGCCAGTTCGACAAAGAAGGTAACTTCCGCGATTGGTGGGCAGCAGGCGATGGTGACAAGTTCAAGGAGCGTGCTCAGGTGATGAGCGATTTCTTCTCTAAAATCGAAGTGCTCCCTGGTTTGAAGGGTAATGGCGAACTTACTCTCGGTGAGAATCTTGCTGACCACGGAGGTTTGCAGGTGGCATTCACTGCATTCCAGAATGCACAGAAGAAGGCTGCCAAGCCTCTCGGTGAAGTGAATGGTTTCACTCCAGAACAGCGTTTCTTCTTGGCATACGCAGGTGTGTGGGCTCAGAACATCACCGAGGAAGCTATCCGCGACCTCACGGCTCGTGACCCTCACTCACTCGGTGAATGGCGTGTGAACGGTGCACTTCCTCACATCGATGCTTGGTACGATGCATTTGGCATCACTGAGAAGGACCCTCTCTTCGTTCCAAAGGAAAAGCGCGTCACTATCTGGTAGAAACAACGATAGTTGATGACTCGATGCAGGGTCATCAAGTGTAGAATGCTATTCTATTTTTATAGGATATTATTCTTTGAATTCGCTGCAATCGGCACAGAAGTTCTATTTTCACGGAGCTTCTGTGCCGATTGTCATTTATTTTCGCTAATTTTGCAGTTCAAATCAATTTAACATTTATCACTTTTCACTTTTAACTTAAAGCGGGATGCCTTTAAAGTTACCTGATCAACTTCCAGCGATAGAGCTGTTGAAAGATGAGAACATATTCGTGATGGACACTACGCGTGCCCAAGGACAGGATATTCGTCCGTTGCGCATTGCCATCCTCAACCTGATGCCGATAAAAATCACGACGGAGACGGACTTCATTCGTATTCTGTCGAATACGCCGTTGCAGGTGGAGATTGAATTTATGAAAATCAAAAGCCACACGTCAAAGAATACGCCTGTGGAGCACATGATGGCGTTCTATCGTGACTTTGAGTTGATGAGACAAGAGAAGTACGACGGACTCATCGTGACGGGTGCGCCGCTGGAGCAGATGGACTACGAGGAAGTGACTTACTGGGACGAACTCGTGGAGGTGTTCGATTGGGCATACCACAATGTGCAATCCACTTGCTACATCTGTTGGGCGGCACAGGCAGCACTCTATCATTTCCATAAGATTCCTAAATATTCCACCAATAAGAAGGTGTTTGGCGTGTTCAAACATCGTGCATTGCAACCCGAATTGCCGATCTTTCGTGGTTTCGACGATACGTTTTATGTGCCTCATAGCCGCCATTCGGAATTGCGTCGTGAAGACATTGAGAAGAATCCCGATTTGCAAATCATTTCTGAATCGGAAGATGCTGGTGTGCATATCGTAATGGCTCGCGATGGACGTGAGTTCTTCATTACAGGTCATAGTGAATATGCGCCGCTCACACTTGATGGCGAATATAAGCGCGATGTGGCAAAGCGTCTGCCTATCCAGTTGCCGAAGAACTACTACGAGGACGACAACCCTGCCAAGAAGCCTATAGTGCGTTGGCGTGCTCATGCCAACCTCCTTTTCTCGAACTGGCTCAACTACTATGTATATCAGAAGACTCCATTCGACATCAACCAAATCGTGTAGTAACCAATCCGCTCTTGAGTTGCTTGCACCAGCCAAAACTGCAGACATCGGTATCGAGGCGATTCGTCATGGTGCCGATGCCGTGTATATTGGTGCGCCTCAGTTTGGTGCTCGGCAAGCAGCAGGTAACTCGTTGGAGGACATTCAGCGATTGGTGGAATACGCCCATCAGTTCGAGGCGAAGATTTACGTGACGGTTAACACCATTTTTTATGATTCGGAACTGGCTCAAGTGGAACAGATGATTCGTGAATTGTACGATATGGGTGTGGATGCGCTCATCGTGCAAGATATGAGTCTGAAAAAAATGGATTTGCCTCCAATTCCCCTGCATGGCAGTACCCAGATGGACAATCGCACACCGGAGAAAGTACGTTTCCTCAGTGAACAGGGATTTGAGCAAGTGGTGCTGGCGCGAGAACTGAGTTTGGAGGAGATACGTGCCATCCATGAGGCAAATCCACAGACGAAATTGGAGGTGTTTGTGCATGGTGCTTTGTGCGTGAGTCTGAGTGGACAATGCTATGCGTCGGAAGCGATTTTTGGACGCAGTGCCAACAGAGGCGAATGTGCGCAGATTTGTCGAATGGAATTTGACTTGGAGGATGAAAAGGGGAATATCTTGTTGCATAAAAAGCATCTCTTGTCGTTGAAGGACTTGTGTCAAATCGATGCTTTGGAAGATTTGGCGGAGGCAGGTGCTTCATCGTTCAAGATTGAGGGACGTTTGAAAGATGCTACATACGTGAAGAATGTGACGGCAGCCTATTCACAAGCGCTCGATGTACTCGTGGCGAAATATCCTGACAAGTATAGACGCGCTTCGAAGGGACGAGTGGAACTGAAATTCCAACCCGACGTTCGCAAGTCGTTCAATCGTGGATTCACTCATTATTTTCTTTATGGCAGGAATGCCGACATCTTTTCATTCGACACGCCGAAAGCACTCGGTGAACCTGTTGGTCGCGTGAAGGAAGTCTATACGGACAGTTTTGTGGTGAATAGCAAAGTGCAGTTTGCCAATGGTGATGGTCTTTGTTTCTTCGACAAAGCAGGAAAACTCTATGGTTTCCGTATCAACAAAACTATAGGGGAACGCCTCTATCCTCTCGAAATGCCACGTATGTTACGCCGTGGCAATCAGATTTATCGAAACTACGACAAGCGTTTCGATGATATTTTGGCGCATGAAAGTGCAGAACGATACATTCCTGTGGATGTGACCATTGACCGAATAGGAGAGGATTTTGTTCTCACGATGTCGGACGGAGAACGCACAGCAGAACTGCATGTACCATACGAAGCAGAATTGGCTCGTACGCATCAATCTGAAAATATCGAGCGCCAATTCTCCAAACTTGGCAATACGCCGTTTCGCCTCCGTTCCTTCCGCATTCTCTATAAGAAAAACTATTTCATCCCATCCTCATTGTTGACTGAGTGGAGAAGAACGCTTTCTTCTCAGTTAATAAGTCCCGCTCAAGCCCCCTCCCTGCCTCCCCGAGGGGAGGAAAAGGGAAAAGTGAAAAGTGAAAAATGCCATCCGGACGGCAACTCCTCCCCTCGGGGAGGTCGGGAGGGGGCTTTCTCACTTTTCACTTCTCACTTTTCACTTTCTTCCCTCCCCCTCGGGGGAGTTGGAGGGGGGCATTCCCTCACTTATCTCGGCAATGTCTCCAACCATCTTTCTCGTTCTTTCTATCAAGACCGAGGGTTCCAGCATATTGAACCTGCATTTGAGTTGTCTCATCAGCAGGGAGTGCCTGTAATGTTTTGCAAGCATTGCATTCGTTATGCTTTGGGTTGGTGCTACAAACGTCAGAATTTCATGACAGATGTGCCTTCGCAACTTTTCCTTCGTCTTGAAAATGGAAAACGCTTTGCACTCGAATTTGACTGCAAAGCGTGTATGATGAAAGTCGTATATTAAGTACAAAGAACAAAGGACAAGGTGCTCCCTTATTTAATTGTGATTTGGTATTCGCTCATGAAGGATGCTCCAGGTAGGAGATGGTTCATGAACGGTTTGTCCTTGAATTCACCTTTCCATCCTCTTGGGTCACCCACACCAAACCATGGCTCGATGCAAACGAATCCTGCTTCCTTGTTGTAGGGACTCCAGAAGGCAATGATAGGAGTCTTGAAGTTGACTGTCACGGCAGCCGTTCCATCGGTGTCGAGCAGGCTGGCGCAATGCACCTGACTGCGATGAATCTTCACGGAATCATCGGCAAAGAACTCATTGTCGAAGTGAATGATGTTCTTGTCGATTTTCGTGAGAGGAATTTCCGTCATTTCGTGTGTTCCATCGCCATAGCTCTTCAATCCGATGAGTGGAGCCTCGTTGTCGAGCACGAGCGTTCCTTCCAATTTCTCACCTTTCTTGTTGCCTGGCACGTTGAAAGCTGGGTGTCCACCAATCTGGAAATGAATCTCTTGAGTATCCGTGTTTTCTACATGCCAAACCACATGCAGTTTGTTGCCACCCAATCGATAAGTGATGGCGAGCATGAAGTGATAAGGATAAATCTTCAGTGTTTCTTCGGAATCGCAGAGTGCCAGTGTCACCTTCTCCGCACTCTGTCGAACAACGGTGAAGTCCATGTCGCGTGCAAAACCATGACGAGGCAGATGATAATCCTTGCCATCCACCGTGTAGGTGTCGTCGTTTACGCTACACACCAATGGGAAAAGAATTGGCGAGCGGCGTGGCCAAAAGTCTGGGTCTCCTTGCCAAAGATATTCACGCCCACTTGCATCCTTGATGCTTTGGAGTTCGGCTCCCTTTTCTGCTATCTCAACCGTGAGATGCTCATTGCTGATTGTTACCATAAGATGTTATTTAAATTTTTTCAAACTTTCCACTGCTGGCATAGCCTTGCCCGTTTGGTTGTCCCACAAACCTGCGTTGTACCAGTTATCCGTCACGCGTTTGGTGCTCCAGTTTAGCCCATATTCATTGGCTTCAGGCCACCACCAGAAGAGTCCATTCACGTTGCTCACTCCATTCAGTACCTCGATGAGTGTATCCGTGAATTGCTTCTGTCCTTGTGCTGTGATAGGATAGGTCTGTGAAAGGTCGAATTTCACGTCGCTGGGTTGCCAATCATGGTAATATCCTGTCTCCACTATCATGATTTTCTTGTCGGCGAATTTCGATGCCAAAGTTTCGAGATTGCTCTTCAAGGTGCTCAACGTGCCATGATAATAAGGATAGTAGGAGAGACCGATGATGTCGTAATCCACACCATAGTTCTTCATTCTTTCGTAGAATTCATTCAGCACGCTCACCTGTCCTGCACGCTCCGTATGAATCACGATTTTCGCTTTGGGACACACCTCACGGCAAGCCTTTCCTGCCTGCTTCAAAAGGGTGGTGAAGTAGTCCCAATTATCTGTGGAAGAGGTGTAGCACTTTTTCAAACTGCTTGCCGCAGCAGTGCTCGTTCCCCAAAGCATACCGTAACTAATTTCGTTGCCTGTCTGAATGAAATCAGGCGTTGCATCGGCAGCCACGAGTTGTTGCAAAGCATCCTTCGTGTAATCGTAAATCTTTGTGTAGAGTTCATTGGCACTCAGACTGCTCCAAGCCGCAGGAGTGAATTGTTTGGCTGGGTCTGCCCATGAGTCGGAATAGTGGAAATCGAGTAGAAATTGGAATCCAGCTCGCTTGATGCGCTTGCCCAATGCAATCACATAGTCGAGGTCCTGACACACACCCTGCCCCTTGTCGGCTGTACTTGCTTGACTTGGATCGACGAAAAGACGCACACGCAGCGCATTCCATCCTTGCTGTTTCAGGTAGGCAAGCATATTCGTAATCTTCGTGCCGTTCACATCCATGTAGTTTGCACCATTCTCTTCATATCTTGAGAGTAGCGACACGTCGCCCCCACGGAATTTCATGCTTGCAGGTGCATCGAATGTGATGCTGTCGATGGCACTTGTTTCATATTCTGTTCCAGCAATCGTCACTTTCGAAGCATTGTACTTAAAGCTCATCCCCTCGGTTATATGTTCAGTCATCACATCCCCTCCCGTGGAGATAAACACATCTTGTGCCGAGAGGTTCAAAGCGCCAAAAGCCACAATGACTGCCATGTAGATTTTCGATAGTTTCATATCTGTAGTTAGTTGAAAATGTTTGTTATTATTATTTGCCGCAAAGTTACGAATTTTTGAACAATCAAAAAGCAGTGAGGCTTAAAAAACACATTTTTCACTCTTCACTTTTCACTCTTCATTTTCCTCTGAAAAAGAGTTTTCCGCAGCTCTCATCATTCCTTCTTCCTCTTCTTCCGCATTGTATCCCATCCTCACGCCCAAGTTCTTCATTAGAATCAGGTTCAGCGTGCGCAACAATCCCATCAAGGTGTTTTCACGTTCTGCAGGCCTCAGCTGACATTCCCAAATCGTGAAGACATTCCATCCCATTGCGGTCAGTTCCTTGTGCTGCTTCTCATCCCTACTGATATTCCTCTCAATCTTCTTCTCCCAAAAATCCGTATGGCTTCTTGGCAAACGAAAAAGACTGCAATTTGGATTCTCATGCTGCAAAGGAAAGTCCTCACTACTGAATCCATGCCCATGCCAGAAGCAACCATTCACAAGAATCACCGTGTGATACTTTCTGAGCACAATATCAGGACGCCCAGGCAGGTACTTCACATGCAGGCTGTATCGCACACCATGCCTGTGCAAGAACCTCCTCACCAGCATCTCTGGTCGTGTATCCTTGCTCCGTATGTGGCTCATCACCACATGCCGCTGTTCAGGTGTGAAAATATCAGTCATCAATCAGGGATTTAAAGGATAAAAAAGGATTTGGGATAAACCTTAGACCTTAGACCTTTGACCATCGATTTTAAAGAAATGTGTGCAGTTTTTCCACGAATTCTTTGTCAGCTTCTACCCACGGAAGCGAAGCCATGTTCTCTGCTTTCATCCATTTGAAGTCCACATGCTCGCGCATTTCGAATTCCTTCGTTTGCGCCTTGCAAAGATGGATGGAGAGTGTCACGCTGAAATCCTCATAATGATGTTCAATCGTTGTCAGATGTCGCACCACCTCCACCTCATAGTTCATTTCCTCTTTCAGTTCCCGCTTCAAGGCATCCTCTTCCGTCTCACCTGCTTCCACCTTTCCGCCGGGAAACTCATACCGATAACTGGTATAATCATATTTTGCCTTCCCACGCTGCATGCACAAATACTCGCCCTCGCATTCCACCAGCGCAGCAACCACATGATAGTGTGGCATCCTTTCCTCATTCTTCATTTCTTCCTTTTATGAAAATGGTCGTTATCATCGAATTCTTTTTCTCTTTGCAAAATTATAAAAAACTTTTCACTTTTCACTTAATCTCTACGGAGTTTAGGAGTATAGGTTTTTTCATTTTTCACTTTTCACTTTTCTCTATTCCTTCCCTTTTTTGTATCTTTGCCCTGCAAACCAATAACTCAATAAAAATGAAAACATTCCATTCTTCACTCTTCACTTCTCACTTTTCACTCTTCACTTCTCACTTCTCCTCCCCTCGGGGAGGTCGGGAGGGGGCTTTTTCATTCTTTATTTTATTCTTCATTCTTCATTCTTCATTGGCTTCCGCCCAAGACTGGCAACTCGTTTGGCACGACGAATTTGATGGTACTGGACCATTGAACACAGAAGTGTGGAAAGCCGAACATGGTTTTGTGCGTAACGAGGAATATCAGTGGTATCAGGAACAGAACGCCTATCGCCAAGATGGAATTCTCGTCCTCGAAGGCAAACTTGACTCCATTCCGAATCCACGTTATCAGGCAGGCAGTCGCAGTTGGCAGCGCAATCGTCCATACGCCCGTTATTCCTCAGCCAGTGTGAATACTCGTGGCACTTACAGTTTCCTCTATGGACGCATGGAAGTGCGTGCTCGCATCCCAGCTGTGTGTGGAGCATGGCCTGCCATTTGGACTTTAGGCGACCGCATGCCTTGGCCTTCCAATGGTGAAATCGACATCATGGAATACTACCAAGTGGGAGGTGTCCCCCACATTCTCGCCAATGCCGCATGGGGCAACGACCGTCCTAACAATGCTGTGTGGAACTCCAAGCGCATCCCTTTCTCCCATTTCCTTGAGAAAGACCCCGACTGGGCACAGAAATTCCACATCTGGACGATGGATTGGGATTCCGAAGCTATCCGTATCTATCTTGATGGTGAACTTCTCAACGACATCTCCACCCTCAACACCATCAATGGTTCCATCGGTAATCATACCAATCCTTTCCACCAATCCCAATACATCCTTCTCGACCTTGCCATTGGTGGAATCAACGGAGGCGAACCACAGCATGATGGCTTCCCAATGCGCTATGAAATCGACTATGTCCGCGTCTATCAGAAGAAATAGTGTCCCCATACTTTATCCGCATACAAAAGAATCGCTAAATGGAGTTGTGACCATTTAGCGATTTTTGTTAGTAGGGACGATCGGATTCGAACCGATGACCTCTTCAATGTGACTGAAGCGCTCTAAACCAGCTGAGCTACGCCCCTTTAAGGGAAGAGGGAGAAGAGTTTTTGCTGCGGAGCAAAGGCTCGTTCTCGTTTTCGGGTGGCAAAGTTAGATAAAATCTTTGAATGCTGCAAATGTTTCGGGATAATATCTTTCAGAAAAATGCTTTTCATGCATTGCATTAATGGATTGTCCGCATTGCTTTAGAGGATTTACTGAAGCGCTTTAGTGTATTATCAGAACCGCATTTGTGGATTGACTGAACCTTTCCTTTGAATTCAACTAGTTGCCGAGGGCTCGCCATCGAAACGGCGAGCGCTCGGCGTTGCGATGGCGAAGGCTCGCCATATCAACGTTGAGGGCTCGGTGTTTCAGTAAAATCAAAGGAAAAGTTCAGTTGAATCAAGCGAGAGTGTCTGTATTATCAGAGGAAAATGTCTGTAAAAATAAAAAGGTGGAGGGCATCCACCTTTTCGTTGAATTTTCACTGCTTTTTTCGTTAGCGAGGGCACACTTCCTGCATGAAGATGGCGTCGAGGGTCCAGGTGGCGGCGTCGTTGGTGCTGAGGACAGGGGCGGTGGTGCCGCCTTGGCGCTCGAAACGAAGGAGGTCGGACCATGCGGTGTTGACGTGTTCCTCTGATGGGAGAAGCCAACCTGCGTAGGCGGAGAGACGAGGGATGAGGAAACGGTTGTTGGAGATTTCGAGGGCTTTGCGCTTGTAGTCACGGGCATGGGTGAGCCAAGTGCGATTCCATTCGGGCAGGTCAATCATTTCCTGCATTTCGTTCATCACTTCGAAACCTCCCATGATAGGCAGGAGGTGGTTGGTGTTTTGCAGAGCGGTGTCGCATTCATTCGTGATGATGCCTGTGGCAGGGTCGAAACCGAGTGCTTTCGGTCCGCTGAAAATGCCATGACGAAGCGCGGCAATGCTCTTCATGCCAGCAATGATTTTTTCGCGATATTTCGGATTCTTCGTGCGTTCCCATTCCGTCATCCAGTTAGCGGCGTATGCCAACCAGTCGGGACCGATGCGAAGTCGGGCTGGGGCGGTGCAAGGATAGAGTCCACGAGGTTGAGCCAGACGCATGGGGTCGAGCGTGTAGAGTTTTTGGTCGGCATCGCGGACTTCGTGCATGAGGTCGCCACAGCGTTCGTCGGCAGTGAGATAATAGTAGAAGCGGTTCCATGCTGCCTGACTGATGCGTGCTTCCTTGGCTCCGCAACCCCAATGAGAAACATTGTGGCGGGAACCGAGCATGCTGTTAGGTCCCATGTGATAGACATCCACTTCGCAGGTGTGGCGCGTCATAGCCTCTGCCATGTGCCAAAGGTCGGCATCTCCTGTGCGGAGGAAATCGTACCAGAAGAGCATGTTGCTTGCTAGTTCTGTGTTGTCCCAAGCATAACCTCCCACATCGTAGCGCCACTCGCCACGGGCTGCGTCGAACTGATGCATGACATCTCCATAGTTCCAAAAGCCATACCATCCGTAGCGCTCCACTGCATCTTTGTAATAGTCGGAAATGTGCTTGAGTCGTGCCTCAATCTTTTGGGCGATAGGGGTGGAATAGTCGGGCAAACTCCAAATGCCGAAAGCACGCTTGCGATGCAGATATTCGGGTGTGCAAATCAGTTGGTGAGGATTCTGCATCTGTGAGGCAAGGAGGGCATAAGCAGAATCGTTCGGACATTCATCCATGACTGTCACGTAGAGCACGTTGGTGCGAGCCACGCCGTAGGCAGTGCTCATCCCTTCCTGCACATCCTCGTAAGCGGCTTCGAGCGTGTGGGCAATGGAATCGTAGTGCGCAAGGTTCATAGGTTCTGCTTCGGGACTCCACAACCAAATGGTGGCTTCGGCTTCATGGCTGCGAGTGTGACGAACTTCGAGCGTGGAAGGATAGCTCTGCCAAAAGTCTTTCAAGGCAAATGCCATGCCTCCGCTCACGTCGCCCACCCACATCGTGCCATCAGCTCGCCGACCTTCCTTGGTACCAATCCAAGGGGAGAGTTCGGTAGCTGCCTTGCGGATGGAGAAACCGTTTGGAGAGAGTTGGGACAGTCGGTATTTGTCCCACGAGGCAATCTTCTCGATTACGGATTTGCTCATGGGGTCGAACTCCGATAGTTCGGGTAGCTTGACTTGCTGAACTTGTTGGTTTTCGGCATCACCACGATTCCAAAAAACGGGACGACGTGCAGCAAGAGGTTGTACGGATTCAGTCCAATCGCCCAAACGGATATGTCGATTGTATAGTGCTTCGTGGAATGGCACATCGAAGCTGATGCCTAACGAACTGATGCGTCGGTCGGCAGAGAGGGAATCGACCACGAACGAATGAACCCATTTCATTTCGTTGCTTCCAGCAAAGACATAGAGTCGGACGGTGAAAGGAAGCATCTGCTCGTTAGTTGTTTCGTGCCAACCACAGAATTTCACGACACAACTTATGTCGCCTTGCCGTTCGACGATGGCGCTATCCACACGACTCACGCCGCTGATGCGCTCCATGCGATAGCTGTTAGCATCACCTTCAATATTGTCGTAAGAACAGCGCAGACGTGCTTCACCTCCTATGCGCTTTTCGTTCATCGTAATGCTATCAATCAGAGCATTCCCTTGCTTAGGAAAGAAAAGCTGATACGTTCCAACATCAATCTTGATTTGTTTGTTTTCATCTGAAACTTTGATGGCTTTGTGCTTGTTTGTGGCAGTTCGTTGATTCGTTTTCGTTAAATACAGTTTTTCTTGCGGAGCAACAGCAGCGAAGGCTTGCCATTTCACCGAACCATCGGGCCACCAAGCGAGGGTCCATGTGTCCTTTCTCATTTCGTTCCCTTTCGCGTCTTTCAACGAAAACTGTGTATTGTCCGTCACTTCACCTTTGGAAAAAGGCACACCAAAGGTCGTTGGAGAAACGTGAAGCGTGGAGTGTGAAAAAGCCCCCTCCCGACCTCCCCGAGGGGAGGAGAGCGTGGAGGGTGAAGCGTGAAGCGTGGAGCGTGAAGTGTCAAGAGATGAGGAAATCCAGCTCAGTTCGATAGGGTCATCATCGGGATTGTGAGCGGAGTATTTGAAGTGGCATAATTGGGCGTGGGAGAGCGTGGTGCGGAAACCGAACCAACCTTCAGTGAGGGGGTGTGGGTCACAATAATTCACAAGGCACTCCCCGTCTATCCAATATTTCACTCTGCCATCGCGACACTCCAACTTGATATGATACCAATGGTTGGGTTTGAGCAAGTGTGCTTCATCGGTATATTCTTTCAGAATGGCTGGACGAAAGGCTGCATCTTCCACTGCTCTTGCATCACCCGTATAACGACGAAAGCGGGTTGTCTTGTTATAGTTGCCTCCGAAGCCGAGATAATAGAGTTGGAGGTTGTAGGTGTTCACGAATTTTCCTCCCCTTTGTTTCATGCGAGCAAAGACATCGTTTGCTTTTGGGTCGCTTGCCATCCAAAAGCAATTCAAATCGCTCAGTCGGTTCCATTCCTCCTTCAGCCCATCCTCCACCACGACTCTGGCATCGTATTCTATGACAACGTTTCCCTTCATCTTTTCCTTCCACCATAGCGTTATGCCTTGCGGAGAAATGATGTCTGTCGTGTCACCTCGCCAAGTGATAGAGGTCTTAGGGCTTTCCGCTTCAATCCTCCAATGAGATTTCTGAGCAAAAAGCAATACCGAAGTCAACAAATACACGCCTATGAACACAAATAGCCTTTTCATTTTTCATTCTTCTTGTGTTTTTGTCTCCTAAAGAAATTGGCAAAATTGGCAAAAGTTTTTCGACCTAAACAGCCATCCAGATGAAACGTTATGGCTATCGTTATTGATACGTGAGTTCGATATAACAAAATATGTTCTTTTGTAGTGCCTCTACGAGGCAGAAATCTTACAAATTTATTCAAAATCTTTCAAAATA